>Ga0116145_1001894_pt1 | contig 20036 bp, 14 predicted proteins | sample AD_JPNHG1_MetaG_FD_89747 | JGI IMG/M metagenome (GOLD analysis project Ga0116145, IMG submission 89747) | Active sludge microbial communities of municipal wastewater-treating anaerobic digesters from Japan - AD_JPNHG1_MetaG | ecosystem: Engineered > Bioreactor > Anaerobic > Digestate | place... | reverse complement strand
GGTGCAGGCGCAGTGATACTTACTATTGTGCGTTTTTTGAGCACACCGCCTTCAAGTGATTTTCGCATCCAACGCCTCAATCGTATGCAAGCCATTAGTACTATTTTACTTCTTGCCACTATCTATTTGATGTACAAGGAGTTTACTTCGTGGGGACTAACTCTCACCATAGCAGCCATTATCGATTTAGTCATTGCTTTCCGCAAACCATCATAACGAACAATTATGCAAAATACTGTTTTGTTGGGAAAAAACCTGAACGAATTGAAGGATGTGGCAAAAACTCTCGGAATGCCGACATTCACAGGCAAGCAATTGGCAGAATGGCTCTATAAAAAACGAGCAGTTTCGTTCGACGAAATGAGCAATATATCGCTCAAAAACAGGCAAATTTTGGCAGAACATTTTACTATAGGACGCACGCCGCCCATCAAAGAAGCTGTTTCGATTGACGGCACGAAAAAATATTTATTCCAAACTGCCAAAGGCACAGTTGAATCGGTATTTATTCCCGAAGATGACCGCGCCACGCTCTGCATTTCGAGCCAAGTAGGTTGCAAAATGAACTGTCTGTTCTGCATGACCGGCAAACAAGGTTTTTCAGGTAATCTTACTGCCAGCGAAATTTTGAACCAAATACTTTCCGTTCCCGATAGCGAAAAACTTACTAATTTGGTGTACATGGGCATGGGCGAGCCGATGGACAACACGCTGGAAGTGCTGCGTTCGTTAAACGTAATGACCAGTGAATGGGGATTGGCATGGAGTCCGCGCCGAATTACAGTGTCCACCATAGGATTAATTCCCGGTATGAAGCAGTTTTTGGAACATTCGGAATGCCATTTAGCTATCAGCCTGCACGAACCGTTTTCGGACGGGCGTTTACAACTGATGCCTGTAGAAAAGGCTTTTCCGATAGCTAAAGTGATAGATGAATTGAAAAAATATGATTTCGCCCACCAAAGACGGCTTTCGTTTGAATACATTGTGTTCGAAGGTATAAACGACTCACCACGTCATGCCATAGAATTGGTGCGATTACTCAAAGGAGTGCCGTGCCGCGTAAATCTTATCCGTTTCCACGCTATTCCGAACATAAAACTGAAAAGTCCAAGCACGGAAAAGATGGAAAAATTGCGCGATTACCTAACAAACAACGGTATTATTTGCACTATTCGCAAATCGCGTGGCGAAGATATTTCGGCTGCCTGCGGTATGCTATCGAGCGAACAAAAAAACATAACAATTTGAAAATCTGATATTAAAATTTAGAATTATGAAACGATTTTTTTTCATCACATTGGCGGCAGCTATGACACTACTCTACGGATGCCGCAACACGGACGTACTTTTGCCCAACTCCATCGGTTCAATATTTGAAGTGCTGGTGGTTATTGACCAAAAAGATTGGAAAAGCGAAGGCGGCAAAGCGTTGTTTGATATTTTGAATGAATCCGCCCCTGCTCTGCCACAGCCGGAAGCACTTTTTAAACTATCGAAAGTACCTCACAACGCTTTTGACCATTTGGTAAAACCGGCACGCAACATAGTTGTTGTAACGGTTGATTCACTGCTTTACACCAAAGCAAGTATGAAATTAGCAAAAAACAAATGGGCTAAAAATCAAATGGTTGTATTCATTACCGCACCGAACAGTTCTTCACTCGCCAACTACGTAATGGCAAAAAAACGCACAATACAGCAAGCTTTTATCAATTCGGAACGCGCCAACCAAATGGACTACTACAAAGCCAACGCCAACCAAACTGCTATGAAAAAAGCTTACGAAAAATTCGGCGTGCGCATTACTCTGCCAACTGACCTGAACAAATATAAGGAAGCGGACAACTTTTTGTGGATATCGAACGGCAGCATTGATGCAAATAAAAATATCATCATTTATGCCTATCCCTACACTGACCAAAAGCAACTTACCGAAAAAGAATTGTTATCCAGACGCGACTCTGTGCTAAAAGTTAATATCCCCGGTAGCGTTGAAGGTTCATATATGGGTACCGAATACGATGTGATACCCCCGATTATGAAAGAAATTTGGGTGAACGACGCTTACTGTGCCGAAATACACGGATTGTGGAAAATGAAAAACGGCGAAGTAATGGGAGGCCCGTTCGTTAGCCACTCACGCGTGGACGAACTCGGCAGCCGCATTATTACTGTAGAAGGCTTTGTGTTTGCTCCCGGACGTGACAAACTCAACAATATTCGCCAAATGGAAGCCATGGTCTATTCGCTCCGTTTGCCGCAAGAAATTAACGAAATTACCGTTACTGCCAAAGCTAACACGCGTAAATAAAAAACGAGTTTAAAAAAACAACATTAATATGGAAAAACTTTTAAAAATAGGCATCACACAAGGCGACATCAACGGTGTCGGCTACGAAATAATTTTAAAAACATTAGCAGATAATCGCATTCTCGAAAACGCTGTTTTCATTATCTACGGCTCGTCGAAAGTGGCGGCATTCTACAAAAAGCAGTTGGAAATGGACAATCTGAACTTTAACATTGTGCGCAAAGCCGAAGAAGCCAATCCGCGCCGCATTAACATTATCAACTGCTGTAATGACGAAATAAAAGTAGAAATGGGAGTTCCTACCAAAGAAGCCGGTGAAGCCGCTTTCAAAGCTTTGGAAGCCGCCACCGACGACCTCAAAAACGGTATTATCGACGGCATAGTAACCGCTCCTATCAACAAAGCCACCATACAATCGGAACGGTTCAATTTCAACGGTCACACGGAGTACCTTCAAAGTAAATTCGACCAAAACGAATCGCTGATGCTCCTCGTAAGTGACAGATTGAAAGTGGCTTTGGCTACCAACCACGAACCCATCAATGCCGTGGCAGGATTATTGACAGAAGAACTTCTGCTTAAAAAATTGACCTTGCTAAAAAAATCGCTCCAACGCGACTTTATAATACGTCAACCGCGCATAGCCGTTTTGGCATTGAATCCGCACGCAGGAGATGACGGGCTGATAGGGAAAGAAGAAATCAACATCATTGCACCTGCTGTAAAAAAAGCCAACGAAGAAGGCATTATTTGCGTGGGTCCACTGGCTGCCGATGGATTTTGGGGTTCGAGCGAATTGACCCATTACGATGCAGTTTTGGCAATGTACCACGACCAAGGACTTGCACCTTTCAAAGCAATAGCCATGAACACCGGCGTGAATTTTACAGTCGGTTTGCCCATTGTGAGAACATCGCCCGACCACGGCACCGCCTACAACATTGCAGGTAAAAATTTGGCAAACGAAAACTCGTTCCGACAAGCTGTTTTTGCGGTATTCGACATCGTAAAAAATCGGAATTTATATGACGAAATCAACGAAAATCCATTGCAAATCAACGAAAAAAATTAGAAACAAATTGTTGATAAATTACTTTTCTCATTCTTAAAAAAAAATGTAACTTTGCAAAGTCGAAAAATAGAGGCAAAAATAACGACCGATTTTCGCAAATCATGCACATTTTCAGAAAAAAATTTTTCATACATCTAAAACATTGCCGAAACATTTACGCAGTGAAAGGTTTACTGCCTCAAAAAGGAACAAAGACAATAAATTAATAACAAGCTGTTTGTGCGCCGTAAAAGCGACAAACAGCTTTTTTAATAGTTCAAAAATATACCACAATGACACCACAAGTAAGTATTATCATGGGCAGCGTAAGCGATCTTCCAATAATGGAAAAAGCAGCGCAAACGCTCGACGAATTCCACATTCCGTTTGAAATGCACGCCTTATCGGCGCACCGCACACCGTCCGAAGTAGAGACGTTTGCTCGCGAAGCTGCCTCACGCGGCATAAAAGTCATCATAGCAGCAGCCGGAATGGCGGCAGCTTTACCCGGAGTTATCGCAGCAAACACCACTTTGCCCGTTATCGGCGTTCCCATCAACGCTTCATTTGATGGTATGGATGCACTTTTGGCTATCGTTCAGATGCCTCCCGGCATTCCTGTTGCTACCGTAGCCGTAAACGGTGCAATGAACGCCGCCATTTTGGCAGTGCAAATATTAGCAGTGGGCGACACACAAATAACCGACAAATTAACAATTTACAAAAAAAACCTCAAAACTAAAATTGTAGAAGCCGATGCCAAACTCGGCACAATAAAGTACACATACAAAACAAATTGATTGACAATATGAACTATAGAATTTTTGTAGAAAAACGACCTGAATTTCAAGTAGAAGCGAAAAGTTTGCGCAATGAGTTGAACAATAATCTTAATCTGAAAATCAGCACATTGCGACTAATAAACGTGTACGACCTGTTTGGTTTTACAGAGGATTTGCTTAAAAAAAGCCGTTTTCAAGTTTTCGGTGACATTGTAACCGATACTGTGAGCGACGCCATTGACTTGACTGCAAAAAAATATGTGGCTGTAGAATATTTGCCCGGGCAATTCGACCAACGCGCATCGACAGCTGTCGATTGTGTAAAACTCATTGACCCCACTGCCGAAATTCGTATAAAAAGTTCTAAATTACTGATATTCGACGACAATATTTCCGATTCCGATATCGAAAAAATAAAAAAATACCTTATTAACACAATAGAGAGCCGCGAAAAAGATTTGACGACCCTTTGCGACAACGAACAAGCCGACTCAAAACCCGTAACCGTACTTAACGGTTTTATACAGATGCAAGACAACGAAAGGGAAAAATTTTGCGAAGAAATGGGACTTGCTATGAATGTTGACGACCTGCAATGCGTCATAGACTACTTCAAAGCTGAAGGACGTGACCCCATTGAAACGGAATTGCGCATTCTCGACACCTATTGGAGCGACCATTGCCGTCACACCACTTTCACCACCATTTTAGAAGAAATCACCATTAACGAATCGTTCATAAAATCGAATCTTGAAGAGTCGCTTGAACTCTACAAAAAAATGCGACACGAACTTAACTGTACGCACAAAGATATTTGCTTAATGGACATAGCGACCATTGGCGCACGCTACCTGCGCAAAAACGGCTATTTGGACGATTTGGAAGTGAGCGAAGAAAACAATGCTTGCAGCATTTTTGTAAACGTTGATGTGGACGGAAAAACGGAAAAATGGCTCTTGCAATTTAAAAACGAGACACACAACCACCCCACCGAAATAGAACCTTTTGGCGGTGCTGCTACTTGTTTGGGCGGTGCCATACGCGACCCGCTTTCGGGACGCAGCTACGTTTATCAAGCGATGCGTGTAACCGGCGCAGGAAACATTTACGCACCAATGGAAGACACTCTCGAAGGTAAACTGCCGCAACGCATCATTTCGACTAAAGCCGCCCACGGTTATTCCAGCTACGGGAACCAAATAGGATTAGCCACTACTCATGTACGCGAAATCTATCACAAAGATTATTTAGCAAAACGCCTTGAAGTGGGTGCCGTTGTGGGCGCAGTAAAAGCCGACCATGTTCGTCGCGAAACTCCCGCACCGGGCGATATCGTACTGCTGATAGGAGGACGCACAGGTCGTGACGGAATTGGTGGTGCCACAGGTTCATCAAAAGAACACAACTTGCAATCGCTTGAAACGTGCAGCAGCGAAGTGCAAAAAGGTAATGCCCCCGAAGAACGCAAATTAGAACGTTTTTTCCGCAGACCTGAAGTAACTCGACTAATTAAAAAATCGAACGATTTCGGTGCAGGCGGCGTTAGTGTCGCTATTGGCGAATTAGCCGATGGATTAGACATCTATTTGGACAGAATTTTAACAAAATACAGCGGACTTAATTCAACCGAACTTGCCATCAGCGAATCGCAAGAACGTATGTCTGTAGTCATTGAAGCCGCCAATCGTGCCGAATTTGAAAGCTATTGTCATAGCGAAAACATTGAAGTGGTACACATTGCCGACATTACAGATACGCAACGGATGCGTATGTTCAACAAAGGACGCAAAGTGGCTGATTTATCGCGCGCTTTCATCGACAGTGCAGGCGCAAAACACTACGCCAAAGCAACCATTGCAACTGTAGAAGAAACCAATCCTTTTCTCCGTAAAGTAGAAGGCGCAACGCTTTACGACAAAATGGTAACCAATTTAAGCGACGACAACGTAGTGTCGCAAAAAGGTCTTATCGAACATTTCGACTCCACCATCGGTGCAAGCACCGTGCTGATGCCCTTTGGTGGCAAAACACAAAACTCCGAAACTCAAGTAAGCGTACAAAAATTACCGGTTTTACACGGTAACACCAATTGCGCTTCCATCATGGCTTTCGGTTACAATCCGTTCATCACTTCGTGGAGTCCTTATCACGGCGCAGCTTACGCCGTAGTAGAAGCCTGTGCCAAAGTAGTAGCTGCCGGAGCGCGATTCGATAAAATGCGTTTCTCGTACCAAGAATATTTTGAACGTTTGCAAACGGCGGAATCGTGGGGAAAACCCTTGAGCGCACTTTTGGGCGCATTGGAGATGCAAGAAGCGTTAAAACTGCCTTCTATCGGCGGAAAAGACTCCATGAGCGGCACTTTTCAAAACATCAACGTACCACCTATGCTTATGGCTTTCGGCATCACTACAGTAGATGCCAACAATGTCATCAGTACCGATTTGAAAGCAAGCGGAAATCACCTCTATCTCATCCGCCACACACCTCTGCGCAACTATATGCCGAACACAGAACAATTGAAGAAAAACTTCAATTTTGTCAGCGAAAACATTGAAAATAAAAAAATTCTATCAGCCTACGCCATCGGTTTCGGAGGTATCAGCGAAGCTATTTCAAAAATGGCATTCGGTAACGAAATAGGCGTTGACATCAATTTAAACGAAGCCGACCTTTTCAACTACAATTACGGCTCAATTTTGGTAGAAAGCACGCAAAAACTGGACTATGCAGACGCCGAATTTATCGGCACGACAATAGCTAAACCTGTTATAACCATTAACGGTGAAACAATGGATTTGAAAAAACTGTGGATTGCCAACACAGAAAAATTTCGAAGCGTCTATCCCGACAAAGGAGAAAACAACGCTACTGTAATGCATTATACACCTGAAAAACGAACATTCACTTACAAAGGCGAACGCGTAGAAAATCCAATTGCTTATTTGCCGGTATTTCCGGGTACCAACTGCGATTATGACACCGCAAGAGCATTCCGCAAAGCAGGTGCAAAAGTAGTTCACAGTGTTTTCCGCAATCTTAGCGGCGAAGACATTTTAGCTTCTATTGCTGAAATGAAAGCAAACATTTCTCGCTGCCATATTTTTGTACTTTGTGGCGGTTTTTCGGCAGGCGACGAGCCTGACGGCAGTGGAAAATTTATTTGTAACGTGTTACAAAACAAAGAGATAACCAACGAAATTCATCAACTTATCAACCGTGGCGGTCTCATTCTTGGCATTTGCAACGGTTTTCAAGCTTTGGTAAAATCGGGACTTCTTCCCTACGGTCGTTTGGGTTGCGTTACGCAAGAGTCGCCCACTCTGTTCCGCAACGACATCAACCGTCACATTTCGCAAATGGTAACAACACGTGTCGCTTCAACCAACTCGCCTTGGCTGGAAAGTTTCAACATCGGCGACCTGCACACCATAGCCATGAGTCACGGCGAAGGAAAATTTGTTATCAACCCACAGTTAGCCAAAGAATTATTTGAAAATGGTCAAGTGGCATTCCAATACGTTGATTTGCAAGGCGAAATTACTGTCGAATCGCCCTACAATCCCAACGGTTCCAACTACGCTATTGAAGGCATCATCAGCAAAAATGGTCAAATACTTGGTAAAATGGGACACAGCGAACGCTACGAAGAAAATCTCTTCAAAAATATCAGCGGCAATAAGCACCAAGATATTTTTAAAAACGCTGTCAATTATTTCAGACACAACAAATTATAAAATAACAAATTATGCAAACATTAACGGCAACAAACTTCAAGTTTCCGCAACAGACAAAAGTTTATAACGGCAAAGTTCGCGATGTCTATTTTGTAGGCGATAAAATAGTGATGGTAGCGACTGACCGAATTTCGGCATTCGACGTTATTTTACCAAAAGGTATTCCCTATAAAGGTCAAATACTCAATCAAATAGCATCGATTTTTTTAGATGCCACTGCCGATATTTGCCCAAATTGGAAATTGGCTTCGCCCGACCCGATGGTTACTATCGGCGTGGTCTGCAAAGGCTTTCCGGTAGAAATGATTGTACGCGGCTACTTGTGCGGAAGCGCATGGCGTGCCTATAAAAGCGGTGTGCGCAAAATTTGCGGCGTGAAATTGCCCGACGGTATGCGTGAAAATCAAAAATTTCCCACGCCCATTATCACACCTACTACTAAAGCCGAAATTGGCGAACACGACGAAGATATTTCCAAAGACGAAATCATTGCCAAAGGATTGGTTTCGGCTGAAGAATACGCCATTTTGGAACGTTACACGCTCGCCCTATTCCAACGCGGAACAGAAATTGCCGCTCAACGGGGACTTATTCTTGTAGATACAAAATACGAATTCGGTACCCACAACGGCACCATCTACTTGATGGACGAAATACACACCCCCGATTCGAGCCGCTACTTCTACGCCGAAGGCTACGAAGAACGCTTTGCAAAAGGCGAACCGCAAAAGCAACTCTCTAAAGAATTTGTGCGCGAATGGCTGATGAGCAACGGATTTCAAGGAAGAGAAGGAGAACAAGTTCCGGAAATGACTGACGAAATAGTAGAAGGCATCAGTACCCGCTACATAGAATTGTTTGAGCAGATAACCGGCGAAAAATTCCAAAAAACCGACACTAAACAACTTGAACAACGCATTGAACAGAATATTCTCAATTTTTTAAAATCAAATAACTAATTCCATGGCAGTAAGTTACGAAAAGGCAGGAGTGAACCTCGAAGCGGGCTACGAAGTGGTGCGCCGCATCAAAAAACATGTCGCCTCTACAACACGTATAGGAGTGATGGGCAATATTGGTACATTCGGCGGAATGTTCGACCTCTCTGCACTCAACATCAAAGAGCCGGTGCTCGTGAGCGGTACCGACGGCGTAGGCACTAAACTCAAATTGGCGTTTGCAATGGACAAACATGACACCATAGGCATCGATGCGGTGGCTATGTGCGTTAACGATGTTTTGGCGCAAGGAGCCGAACCGCTCTACTTTTTGGACTACGTGGCTATTGGCAAAAACGACCCTGTAAAAATTGAGCAAATTGTTGCCGGTGTAGCCGAAGGCTGCCGTCAGGCAGGCTGCGCACTTATTGGCGGCGAAACAGCCGAAATGCCCGGAATGTACGAAAACGGTGAATACGACATTGCCGGATTTACTTGTGGCGTGGTGGAAAAATCGCAAATAATTGACGGCTCAAAAGTAAAAGTCGGCGACCTGCTTATCGGCATTGCTTCATCGGGCGTGCATTCCAACGGTTTCAGTTTGGTACGCAAAATTTTCAGCGATGCCCGCCTCGACCTGTTTACCCAATACACCGACCTTGACACCGAAAAAACGCTTGGCGAAGTGGCACTCACTCCTACAAAAATTTACATAAAACCTGTATTGGACGTGGTGCGCAATTGCGATGTTCACGGCATAGCGCACATTACCGGCGGTGGCTTCGACGAAAACATTCCACGCATACTGAAAGAAGGACAAGGTGCTGAAATAGAAAAAGGTAGTTGGGAAATTTTGCCGATTTTCCGCTTTTTGGAACAACACGGAAAAATTCCTCACCGCGAAATGTTCAACATTTTCAATATGGGAATTGGAATGGTGATGGCTTTAGATGCCGACGAAGCCGAAAAAGCCATCGCAATTTTGACCAAACACGGCGAAAAAGCAACCGTAATCGGCAAAGTAACCGACCAAACGGGTGTGGTCATAAAGTAAACAAACGATGAACAGAAAAACCAACATCGCCGTTTTCGCTTCCGGCAATGGCAGTAACTTTGAAGCTTTGGTGCAAGCCTGCAAAAACGGCACCATTGCTGCTGATATACGCATTTTGGTGTGCGACCAACCGAATGCCTACTGCATAGAACGGGCTAAAAAACACAATGTGCCTGTTTTTGCTTTCAAAGCGAAAGAGTTTACCGACAAAGCGCACTACGAAACGGAAATTTGCCGTATTTTAAAAACTTACGACATTGAATTGATTTGTTTAGCGGGCTATATGCGCATTGTCGGGCACACGCTACTGCAAGCCTACAGCGGTAAAATACTTAACATTCACCCTGCCCTGCTTCCCGCTTTCAAAGGCGCACACGCTATTGACGATGCGTTTCGTTTCGGTGTGAAAGTGTTCGGCGTAACCGTTCATCTTATCGACGACACCATTGACGGCGGCACTATTGTAGCACAACGCGCATTTGAATACTACGGAAACGACCGCGACGAAGTAGAAACCAAACTCCACGAAATAGAGCATCAACTCTATCCCGAAGCAATAAACATAATTCTAAAAACACAAAAAAATAATTCATAATGAGAGCATTAGTATCTGTTAGCAACAAAACCGGATTGGTAGAATTTGTAAAAAACCTCAAAGCACTCGGCTGGGACATTATCGCCACCGGTGGCACTATGAAACTGCTGCAAGAGAGCGGCATACAAGTTATTAATATCAGTGAAGTAACAGGATTTCCCGAAATTTGCGACGGGCGTGTAAAAACATTGCATCCCAAAGTACACGGCGGACTTTTGGCGCGCCGCGACAATCCCGACCACCTCAAAGCATTGAAAGACAACGGCATCGAATTTATCGATATGGTTTGCGTTAATCTCTATCCGTTTGGCGAAACCATTGCCAAACCCGATGTTACGATGGAAGATGCCATTGAACAGATTGATATTGGCGGACCATCGATGCTACGCAGCGCTGCGAAAAACTATGCGGACGTTACCGTAGTGTGCAATCCTGCCGACTATCCGAAAATTATCGACGAAATCAGAGCCAACGGCAACACCACGCTCGAAACGCGCTTAAAATTGAGTGCAAAAGCCTACACGCACACCGCCGAATACGATATGTGCATCGCCACTTTTATGCGTGAAAAAGCACACCTCAACGAAAAATTGTTCCTCGAATTTGACTTAGCACAAGGACTTCGCTATGGCGAAAATCCTCACCAATCGGCAAAATTCTACCGCCAAAAAGAACATGTTCCCTATTCACTCGCCTTTGCCAAACAGTTGCACGGTAAAGAGATGAGTTACAACAACATACAAGACGCCAACGCCGCACTGAACATTGTAAAAGAATTTGATGCACCGTTTTGCGTGGGACTGAAACACATGAATCCCTGCGGAGCAGCCATCGGCACCGACATTGTGGACGCTTGGACAAAAACCTATGAAGCCGACAAAGTGAGTATTTTCGGAGGCATTGTAGCTACTAATCAAGAAGTTACCAAAGAAGCTGCCGAACTGATGAAACCCATTTTTCTGGAAATTATCATGGCACCAAAATTCTCACCCGAAGCATTGGAAATCCTTCAAACGAAGAAAAATTTGCGCCTTTTGGAAGTTGAGATGCGCAAAACCGACGACAAACCGATGCAATACGTTAGCGTAAACGGCGGTCTGTTGGTGCAAAACACAGATGTGGAAATGGCAGAACTTTCGTCAGCTATGTGCGTTACCAAAACAGCACCTACGGAAGCACAATTGACCGACATGGAATTCGGACTGCGCATTGTGAAACACGTAAAATCGAACGCTATTGTGGTAGTGAAAAACGGTCAAACGCTCGGTGTAGGCGCAGGACAAATGAACCGCATCGGCTCTGCCGAATTGGCACTTAACGCTGCACATGCCAACGGTGTAAAAAGCGGATTGGTAATGGCTTCCGACGCTTTTTTCCCGTTCGACGACTGTGTAACATTGGCGCACACAATGGGCGTTGATGCTATTGTACAACCCGGCGGCAGCGTGCGAGACGAAGATTCCATAAAAAAAGCCGACGAATACGGCATCACCATGCTATTTAGTGGAAAACGTCACTTTAAACACTAAAAATAGCCGTCATTTTGTCGTAACCTGTTTGGCGCAAGTTTGCTTACCCTTTGGACGTAATTTTCAATGTGCCAAGTGTTATTGGGATTTGGATTTTAAAGTTTAAAACTTAATAAGAAATAATTAAAAAATGAAAGTACTGGTTATAGGCGGAGGCGGTCGCGAACACGCCATTATTGATGCTATCAGCAAATCGAAACAGGTAACTAAAATCTACGCCGCACCCGGCAATGCCGGCATAGCACAACTGGCTGAATGCTTGCCAATAAAAGATACCGATGTGGACACTTTGGTAACATTCGCCTACAATCACGCTATCGACCTTACGGTAGTTGGTCCCGAATTGGCATTGGCAGCAGGCATTGTCGATGCTTTTGAAGCGCACGGGCTGAGAATTTTCGGTCCTACCAAAGCGGCTACACAAATAGAATCCAGCAAGCAATTTGCTAAAGATTTGATGAAGAAATACGACATTCCTACAGCCGATTACAAAGTTTTTTCCGACTATTCATCGGCGTGGGAATATGTGCAAACAAGCCCGATGCCCGTAGTGCTGAAATACGACGGATTGGCAGCCGGAAAAGGCGTTGTCATAGCCGAAAATCTGGACGAAGCCAATAGCGCACTCAAAGATATGTTGCAAAACGATAAATTCGGACATGGACAAGTGGTAATTGAAGAGTTTATGACCGGTCCCGAATTTTCGTTCATGTGTTTCGTGAGTGGCGACAAAGTTTATCCAATGGTTTTATCGCAAGACCACAAACGCGCTTTCGATGGCGACAAAGGTCCCAATACAGGCGGCATGGGAGCCTATTCGCCACTGCCGTTCATTACAAAAGCCGACGAAGAATTTGCCTTGCAAAAAATTATGCTTCCCACGGCAAAAGCCATGATAGCCGAAGGTTGTCCGTTTAAAGGCGTACTCTATGGCGGACTGATGAAAACCCCTAACGGCATTAAAGTTGTGGAATTTAACGCCCGCTTTGGCGACCCCGAAACAGAAGTGGTACTCCCACGCCTTACCGCCGACATTGTGGATATTTTCACCGCTATTATCGACGGCACCACGCCTGTACTGACTTGGGACAAACGCGCCGCTATCGGCATTGTTCTTGCTTCAAAAGGCTATCCGAATAATTACGAAAAAGGCTTTGAAATAAAAAATCTCGACCGTGTCGATGCTACTGTTTATCACATGGGCACCAAACGGGAAAACGACAAAATAATAACCAATGGCGGACGCGTGCTGTTCGTTACCGCACTTGCCGACACATTAAAAGAAGCGCGCGAAAAAGCCAATGCCGAAGTCGCCAAAATCGATTGCGAAAATCTTTTCTACCGAACCGACATCGGTTGGCAGGCTACATAACTAATAAAAGGCGACCTTTAAAAGTCGCCTTTTTTGCACAAAAATAGTTGCAACTTAAAATTTGGTAGTTACCCGTTTTTTTATTACTTTTCGGAAAAATTAAAACACCCTTAAAAATGAGCAGAGAAATTATCCTTATCAACATTTCCGGCGAAGACAAACCGGGCGTAATGTCTTCTATAACAAATATTTTAGGCAGATACGATGCAACCATACTCGACATCGGACAAGCCGACATTCACCACACGCTTTCGTTAGGTATTTTGTTCAAAATTGACAGCGAATTACATTCCGGAGCTATTTTAAAGGATATTCTTTTCAAATGCTCAGAATTGGGCGTTACGGTAAAATTTACTCCCGTTTCGGAAGAAAATTACAACAGTTGGGTGGGACGACAAGGCAAAAGTCGCTACATTGTTACCATTCTCGGCAAAGTCATCACCGCTCGACAAATTTCGCTGCTCACAAAAGCTATTTCCGACCAAAACCTAAATATCGATTCCATAAAACGACTCACAGGACGACCGCCACTGGACGTTGACAACTTGGAAGACCTCCGTTCGTGCATCGAATTTTCAGTGCGCGGCACACTTGCCGACAAAAACAAACTTTCCGATGAGTTTCTGCGTATTTCGGCACACGAAGGCATTGACATTTCTTTCCAACGCGACGATATGTACCGCCGCAACCGCCGCCTCATCTGTTTCGATATGGACTCTACGCTTATTAAAACGGAAGTGATTGACGAACTTGCCGAACGCGCCGGCGTGGGCAAACAAGTGAAAGCCATTACCGAATCGGCTATGCGTGGCGAAATTGATTTTTCGGAAAGTTTCAAACAGCGCGTGGCGTTGCTCAAAGGTCTCGACGAATCCGTTATGGTAGAAATAGCCGAAAATCTGCCCATAATGGACGGAGCGGACAAACTGATGTCTATCCTGAAAAAATGCGGAGTTAAAACCGCCATTCTCTCCGGCGGATTTACCTACTTCGGCAAATATTTGCAAAAACGGTTCGATGTGGACTACGTTTACGCCAACGAATTGGAGATTGAAAACGGCAAACTCACCGGTCGCCACCTCGGCGATATTGTGGACGGCAAACGCAAAGCCGAACTGTTGCGGCTCATTGCTCAAGTGGAAAAAATTGATTTAGAGCAAGTTATCGCCGTAGGAGATGGTGCCAACGATTTGCCAATGCTCAATTTGGCAGGTTTGGGCATCGCTTTCCACGCCAAACCGAAAGTAAAAGCCAACGCGCAGCAATCCATCTCTACCATCGGACTTGACGGCATTCTCTATTTCCTCGGCTTTAGAGATGTACATCTCGATTCGTTCGACGAAAAAAATTAAAATTCACTTGCTACCGAATCAAACAAACAATAGTAAGAATACATTTTTATATTTAACTTTATATTTTAGAAGTTGCGCCCGACACAAATTCAGGGATTGAAAAATGAAAAAAATAATATTGAGTATCGCTATTATAGGTTGCATACTAACTTCATTTTCTTGTAGCAGTACTTACAAATTCTATCAAGTATACAATGTAAAACCGCTTAACCCTGAAACCACCATCGTGAAAACAGAAAATGGACTTGTTTATGAAGATAATAATTGTAAAATCTATTATTCTTTTTGGTCAGAAAACGGAAATGCAGGATTCTTTGCATACAACAAAACAAATAATATTTTGTATATTGATTTATCCAAATCATTCTTTGTAAAAAACGGCATTGCTTACGATTATTACAAAAATCGCGAATGGAAAGAAGCTCACGCTTCTAACACTACTACTGCTTCTTCAAGTACCAACGCATGGGAAAACTTTCGTTCCTATGGTACTGTCACTGGTTATACATCGAAAAATCCCACGTTTAGTTACGGTAATGCATCAGGAACTTTATCTGCCACTTATTATGGTATCATTAGTTCTTCTAATAACACATCATCTTTGGGAAAATCTATTAGTGAAACAATTAACGAACAACAAATTATCGCCATACCTCCACACATGAAAAAGATTATTTATGAATATAATATTGAGTATAAACTATATTTAAATTGTAACCTTGAACGTTATCCTAAAGACAAATCCTCCATTATCTTCAATGAGAAAAACTCACCACTCCACTTTGGAAATATTATTACATACAATTTGGGAGAAGGAAGTGAAGATGTCGTTATCGAAAATCTATTTTATGTTGATTCCATCTCTAATTATACAGATCCTAATATTCATGAATACGTTTTAATTGATAAAAAATGTAAAAATATGATGGAAATCTATGAGCAAAATCCTAATTATAAAACTTATGAAAAATATTTTAAAATTCAAACAAACAGTAGTTTCTACATACCTTATGAAGTTACTTCATCCAAAATTCTTTATAAAAATTCTAAATACTATTGGGATCCTAAATCCAATGCATATGTTACCAATAGCAGTGGATATATTATCAGGTAAATGATTCATAGAATTTTCTTGTTGAAACGAATTATAATTCACTTACACAACAAACGGAAAAACGCATCGAAATTCATTATTTATCGGTGTGTTTTCGGCAAGCAAAATCGGTATCGGAAATCGACATCGAAATTTGCCGTTTTTAGTAAATCATAAATTTGTATAATTCAAGAAATTAATCTACCTTTGCAGGCGATTTTTACTCAACATAATGTCTAACCCATTTATTAAAAAAACAAACTAAAAAAATGGAAGAATTTAAAGAACAAAACGTTGAACAACAACAAGAACAAGAAGTTCAAGAAGTTGAACAACAAGCTCAAAACGTTGAACAACCCAAAGAAGAAAAAGTGGAAGCTGTAGCTCAACCTGCAGACGATTTCGATTGGGATGGTTACGCCAAAGGCGAATCTATCAGCGAAGAAGAGAAAAACAAACTAACCGACCTGTACGAAAAAACATTGAGTCAGGTCAAAGACAAAGAAGTGGTGGACGGTACCATCATCTCTATGAACAAACGCGAAGTTGTCGTAAACATCGGTTTCAAATCGGACGGCATCATCCCGATGAGCGAATTCCGCTACAATCCTGATTTGAAAGTAGGCGACACAGTAGAAGTGTTTGTTGAAAACCAAGAAGACAAAAAAGGACAACTCATCTTGTCGCACAAACAAGCTCGCACCACACGCTCTTGGGAACGTGTTAACGAAGCACTCGACAACGATGAAATTATCAAGGGTTTCATAAAATGTCGCACCAAAGGCGGTATGATTGTGGACGTATTCGGCATTGAAGCTTTCTTGCCGGGTTCGCAAATAGACGTGAAACCTATCCGCGACTACGATGTATTCGTAGGCAAAACCATGGAATTCAAAGTCGTAAAAATCAACCAAGAATTCAAAAACGTTGTTGTTTCGCACAAAGTTCTTATCGAAGCTGAACTCGAACAACAGAAAAAAGAAATCATTAGCAGACTTGAAAAAGGTCAAGTACTCGAAGGCGTGGTTAAAAACATCACCAGCTATGGCGTATTCATCGACCTTGGCGGCGTAGACGGACTTATCCATATCACCGACTTGAGTTGGGGACGCGTTAATCATCCCGAAGAAATCGTTCAACTCGACCAAAAAATCAATGTGGTTATCCTCGATTTCGACGACGAAAAGAAACGTATAGCCCTCGGTTTGAAACAATTAACACCCCACCCATGGGACGCTTTAGACCCAGACCTCAAAGTAGGCGACAAAGTAAAAGGAAAAGTTGTTGTGATGGCAGACTACGGCGCATTTATCGAAATTATTCCCAGCGTAGAAGGACTTATCCACGTATCGGAAATGAGCTGGAGCCAACACCTCCGCAGTGCTCAAGACTTTTTGAAAGTCGGCGACGAAGTGAAAGCTGTTATTCTGACGCTCGACCGCGAAGAACGCAAAATGTCGCTCGGTATGAAACAACTCAAAGCCGATCCTTGGGAAAGCATCGATACAAAATATGCTATCGGTTCTCAACACACAGCCAAAGTACGCAATTTCACCAACTTTGGTGTATTCGTTGAAATTGAAGAAGGCATAGACGGTCTTATCCACATCAGCGACTTGAGTTGGACGAAAAAAATCAAACATCCTTCCGAATTTACACAAATCGGTTCTGAAATCGGAGTTGTTGTTTTGGAAATAGACAAGGACAACCGCCGTTTGAGTCTCGGTCACAAACAGTTGGAAGAAAATCCTTGGGACGTGTTTGAAACCATTTTCACACCGGACAGCATACAGGAAGGCACTATCATCGAAATGCTCGACAAAGGCGCTGTTATTGCATTGCCCTACGGCGTAGAAGGATTTGCCACTCCGAAACATTTGGTGAAAGAAGACGGCACCACAGCCAAATTGGACGAAAAATTACAATTCAAAGTTATTGAATTTAATAAAGACGCTAAACGTATCATTCTATCGCACAGCCGCATTTTCGAAGATGCTCAAAAGAGCGCAGAAGAAAGTGCAGCCGAAGCCGCTCCCAAGAAAGCTAAAAAGGCTAAAAAGGAAGAAGCTCCCGTGATGGAAAAAACTACGTTGGGCGATATTGACGTTTTGTCGGACTTAAAAGACCAATTGGTAGCCCAAGCAACCGAAAAGTTGAAAGCGCAAGAAGCAGAAAAGAAAGCTGCTGCAAAAGCGAAAGAAACTGAAAAGAAACCGGCAAAAAAAGTAGCGAAAAAAGCGGAAGAAGAAACCGAAGAAAAAGAAGAAAAGAAACCGGTAAAGAAACCGGTAAAGAAACCGGTAAAGAAAGCTACAAAGAAAGCTGAAGAAAAAGCTGATGACAAAAAAGCAGAAGAGAAAGTAGAAAAAGCTGACGAAAAGAAAGCTGCTGCAAAAAAAACTACTGCAAAGAAAGCTGAAGTAAAGAAAGCCGACGAAAAAGAAGAAAAGAAAACAAAAAAGGCTGACGAAAAAAAGACTGAAGCAAAAAAAGCAGAGAAAAAATCAGCGAAAAAAAGTGACGAGAAAAAATAACCCTTAACCGGATTATTTCATAAGGAGCTGCAAATCGTAATTTGTAGCTCCTTTTTTATTTCTGATTTAGGAAATAAAGAAAAAACAAAATTTTTGCTACGAAAAATTTTGCAGTTTGAGGTTATTGAAGTACATTTGCGAAACTAATAATGCGAAACCAATTAAAAACTCAATTCGATGATGTCCGATTCGATTATTATCATTCCCACTTACAACGAAAAAGAAAATATCGAAAAAATTATTCGCGCTATTTTCGCATTGCCAAAGGCGTTCCACATTCTTATTGTTGACGACGGTTCGCCCGACGGCACCGCCAAAATCGTCAAACAACTGCAAAAAGAATTCCCCAAGGCACTCCATTTGATAGAGCGCACCGGAAAACTGGGTTTGGGAACTGCCTACATTGCAGGCTTCAAATGGGTTTTGGAATACGACTACAACTATATTTTTGAAATGGACGCCGATTTCTCGCATCCGGTGCCCAAACTAATGGAACTCTACGCTGCTTGCGCCGAAAAAGGTTTTGATGTGGCAATAGGTTCACGCTATGTAGGTAATGTGGTCAATGTAGTAAATTGGCCTATGGGCAGAGTACTTATGTCGCACTACGCTTCAAAATATGTGCGCTTTATTACAGGTTTGAAAATAACCGACACCACCGCCGGTTTTGTATGTTACCGCCGCGAAGTGTTGAAAACCATCGACTTCGACAAAATTCGTTTCAAAGGCTACGCTTTCCAAATAGAGATGAAATTTACCGCCCACAAATGTGGGTTTAAACTCACCGAAGTGCCCATCGTCTTTGTAAACCGTGCCGAAGGTACCAGCAAAATGAGCGGAGGCATCTTTAGCGAAGCACTCTTTGGTGTAATACGCCTCAAAATAGGCAGTTGGTTTCGCACCTATCCGCAAAAACGTTACTGACACACACTACAATTATTGATTGGTAAATATCCGTAAATCAGATATTTATCACTCTTTTTTATATAACTAACAGTATAAAATTTTCACATTTAAAACTATCAATGACAACCCTTGAACAAATAAAATCGCTTAACGAACGTGTCGATGCACTCCGTAATTACCTCGATATTGAAGGAAAAACCATTCAATTGGAAGAAGAAGAGTTGAAGACACAAGTACCCGATTTTTGGCAAGACCAAAAACGCGCCGAGTCGCAAATGAAAAAAGTCAAAAGCTTAAAAGGCTGGATAGAAGCGTTCGATGCCGTACAAAACGCCGCTGACGAGCTGACATTAGCCGCCGAATTTTTCAAAGAAGAAGCCATCACTGAAAAAGAGTTGGATGCCGCCTACGAAAAAGCGATGGAAATGACGGAAACATTAGAAATGAAAAATATGCTCCGCTTGGAAGAAGACAAATTGGGCGCAGTAGTAAAAATTGTAGCCGGAGCAGGCGGTACCGAAGCACAAGATTGGGCAGAAATGTTGATGCGCATGTATTTGCGTTGGTGCGAAAAAGAGGGCTATAAAGCTGAAATATCGAGCATTTTAGACGGTGACGAAGCCGGTATAAAGAGCGTAACCATAAAAGTGGAAGGTGACTATGCTTACGGCTACCTCAAAAGCGAAAACGGCGTACACCGCTTAGTTCGCGTATCGCCATACAACGCACAAGGCAAACGTATGACTTCGTTCACTTCCGTTTTTGTCGTGCCGCTCATT
>Ga0116145_1001891_pt1 | contig 20060 bp, 24 predicted proteins | sample AD_JPNHG1_MetaG_FD_89747 | JGI IMG/M metagenome (GOLD analysis project Ga0116145, IMG submission 89747) | Active sludge microbial communities of municipal wastewater-treating anaerobic digesters from Japan - AD_JPNHG1_MetaG | ecosystem: Engineered > Bioreactor > Anaerobic > Digestate | place... | reverse complement strand
TATTATTTTCTACAATTCATTAATATTTATTTCCAATTCATTCCGTTCTTCTTCTGTTGTGTTATTTAAAATAAAAAAATACCCATCACAATATCTATCATACTGTGATATTGGGTATGTTCTTTTTAATAATTCAAATTTATGCATTAATTGAGATAGTATTTCATACCATATCTAATAAAATGGACACCGTCTTTTTTATGCAAGTCTTTGTATACATTCAATACGACTAAACTGTCCATTTTGTATTGCAATTCAGTTCTATCGTTACTCATTGAATATATTATACTATCATTATCTTTATCTTTCACATGTACTTTTGCATAATACGTAATAGTACCATCAGGATTCTTTCTTTCATCAAGAGTACCATAATAACGCCTTCTAATTGCTCTTAATGTAAATCCTGCTTTTGCAACAAATATTTGTATTATTTTAAATTTTTTCTCAAATTCTTCCCTTGTCATTTGTAATATTTTTTTATATATATTACGAATTGTTAAAATTTTTGTTACAAAAAATACATATTTTTCTGCAATTAATTTAAACATTTATATGCGGAGAGTGAGAGATTCGAACTCTCGGTACGTTTTCACGTACAGTAATTTAGCAGACTACTGGTTTAAACCACTCACCCAACTCTCCTAAGTTAATATATGTCTATAATACTCATTATACTAATTATTTGTTAAATTAACAACAGTTTTTTTATCCAAAGAAACATAAACGTTTGATGGACCAAAAACATTAGCACCACTACCTTCATATAAATTTAAAAATATAATACCATCATAATTTAATTTTTCTTTTAATATAAAATCAACAATACTATCAGTATCAACAATATCAGAAGGTATTTCTTTCATTATTTCAGGTTTATTAATATTATGCCAACTTGAATTTTTACAATCCAAAATATATGGTGATTTGAAATTTAAAATATATGCATTCAATACACCACCATATACTGAAGCAACATATATATTGTTTGAAAAATACATCACATCTGCATAACCGCCACTTCTAAAAACAATTTCATTGTTTGAATTATTTTTTTTTACGCCATGTATTATGAATTAAATCAACAAAATCGTCCCAATTTTTTATTTTTTTTAAATCATCTACATTATAAAATTTTAAAAATTCTTTTAAATAAAATTTAGCAATATATCCATTTTTAATTCTACCATGATATGACATTATCACACTATTTGTAAAAATATGTCGATAATTATACATGATATCAAATAATTCATCATCTATATGATTTTCATTTAAAAATTCTTGTATTGTTTTTGTAATTATATTTTTAATGAATTTCATTTTTATTTTAAATTTTGAGCAGATGAACAGAATCGAACTGTCATCCTCGGCATGGCAAGCCGATGCACTAACCATTGTGCTACATCTGCATTTATTTTGATTTTATTATATATTTAAACCATGCAAATCTTTTTCTTTTGTTTAAATAATTCAAATCATATTCATTATCATACGCTTCACGTTCAAATGATATTGACCTATAAGCACTACTTGTACTAATAAATATACGTATTAACCATTCGATAAAATACCAAACATAAAAAAATATTATTAACATTTCTAATTGTTGTTTCCAATGTATTTTTTCGTGGTTAATTAAATACGAATATCGCCAATTAACTTTTGGTAAGTATTTTTCTTTTACATAAATACCAAATGGTGCTAATGTTATTGCAGCAGCCCAATTCATTGTGATTAACATCACAAATAAATTCATTTTTTTTATTTTTGGTGATAACATATTTATTAAATTTAGTGTTGCACCCCCGTGAGGATTCGAACCCCAACAACCCTCGGTTCGTAGCCGAGTGCACTATCCAAATTATGCTACGGGAGTTTTATATTATAATTTTATCTAATATTTCGTTAATTTCATCACATTCATTAATTAATTTTTCTAAATCATTTTTCGTTTTTAATAATTCATCACAATCAATTGATTTTAAATCTAATAATAAAAGACTTAATTTAGATTTATTATTATGAATTTCATTTTTATATTCTAATAATTCATAATAAGTGTCTTTTGTAATTTTTGACCAATCAATATCCATAATGATTTAAATTTATTATTAGTTATTGTTTGTACCCCCGACAGGAATCGAACCTGTATTATATGATTAGAAGTCACATGTCCTATCCATTGAACGACAGGGGCATTTATATTTGAATTGCACAAACATAAATATTTTTTCACATAATGTCAAGGAATTTTTTTGAGCCTGATAAGGGACTCGAACCCATAACTTCCACATTACAAGTGTGGCACTCTACCAATTGAGTTAATCAGGCAATTTTTGCGCTCTGAGTAGGACTCGAACCTACAACCCACGGATTAACAGTCCGTTGCGCTAACCATTACGCTACCAGAGCATTTGTAGTGATGGTGGGATTCGAACCCACAACCTCGTGAGTATAAGTCACCTGCGCTAACCGTTGCGCCACATCACTATTTAATTGAGCGAATAGTCGGAATCGAACCGACATCTTCTGCTTGGAAGGCAGATACACTAACCATTGTGCTATATTCGCATATCTATCGTGAAGCAAGTGGGAATCGAACCACACATTTCTGGTTTTTCAGACCAGCACATAAACCATTATGTTATTGCTTCGAATGAAAATGCCTTGGTGTGAGCCTCATACTCACGAACCCTATGGTATTTCAACCATATCAATGTCTCTCAAAATATAATATACAATGTTTCGTGCAATTAAACACGAGTATTTTATTATATTTCAACGAACATTAGGACAGCATCTTATGCACCCAAGGCTCGCACGTTTTACATCAATTTATTGCTGCAACAATAAATTGTTTATAGTATTACGTGAGAAATAAGTTAAATTGCAGTTTAACTTATTTGCGGAGAGTGAGGGATTCGAACCCCCGGTTCAGTCAACACCGAACTGCGGTTTTCAAGACCGCCCCTTTCGACCGCTCAGGCAACTCTCCAATTTATTATATAAACACATATATTATAATAAATTTTAAATTGTTGGGAAGGTGAGAATCGAACTCACGTGTAACCAACTACCCTTTCAACACGTTATCAGCGTGAGGGGATACATCCCAATAATTTAATATTTGAGTCGGGTACTGGAATCGAACCAGTGTATATAGTTTTGCAGACTATCAGTTAACCACTCACCCAACCCGACAAATATTTAAAATAAAAAAATCAAAGAACATCATTATTATAATAAAAAAACCCGATTTTTTTTTATCGGGTTTTTGTTTTTATAACACATACAATATTACAACTACAAAAACCCACAACAAATAATACGTCCACCATTTGTTAATGTTGAAAATATACTACACATACTAAATAATATTGAATTAATCGAATTCATACAAATACCTTTTGTTTTTTATATTAATTTTTTTGATTACAAATATAAATACGAAACATATAAAAAAAGGTTACAATTTTTTATATATTTTTTTGTGTTAATATAGGATTTCATTGTTTTTCATCAAATAAATATTGTACATATATATAAAATACTAACCATTATCCAGCACGAAAGTCGGATAGTAATATAAATGGTTTTGTTTCGTTTCCCGTGTATTCACCTATTACAGTAACTGTTGCATTATCCCATATATCAATACCCTCGGAAGCAGAATTTTTTTCGAAAGTTCTCTAACTTCAGTTTCATTGTTGGCAACAATTACATGTCCCAAATAACAGTTATAATCCCATTTGTTGTGTGTAATAAAAAATATTTTCATAATTTTAAAAATTAAATTAAAATTTACTTACCAATTGTGTATAATAATTCTTGATCTCGTAAATCTCTTTGTAAATCACCATCAAAATTTTCAGAAACAGATGTTAACACACCTAATTTATAATCAAATTCATTAGATATGCCAACTTTAACGTTAAGGTGTTCATACTTTTTTAAAATTTGAACAATCGCATTAGCACATCCTCTTGGTAACCAACTTGTAAATCTTACGTGATTGATTCCCAAATGTTTCTTGAAAAGAACTTCACCGACACATTGTTCGTTTTCAGAATAATTTTCACTTTGATTTTCATAAACACGAACAAGAATGTCGGCATCATTTCTCGTGTTGTAATCATACTTAAATATAAGTTCCATACCCATAATTTTTTTTATAATAAACGTTGTAAATATTATAAAGTTTTTTTCAAATATTTATATTATTTTTATATAATTATAATATAAAAAAATTAATTGTATTATCTAAACATTAAATTATTATTAAATAAAAAAATCCCGAAATTTATTTCGGGATTTTTTATAAATATAATTCATTAAATTAACCGCATTTAGATGAACCACAATCACGACAAACTAAGCAACCTTCTTGATATATTAAATTTTCGCTACCACAATTTAAACAAACACCTTTACCTTTTTCACCATTTTTTATGTACTTTTTTATTGTTCTTGCAACACCATTTTTCCAAGTATTAATATGATTACCACTAAAATTCAATGAATCGATAAGTTCATATGTTTTAACTAACGGCATACCATGTCTTAATACAGCAGAAATAAATTTAGCATAATTCCAATATTCAGGATTAAATGCGTGATTTAAACCAGTATGTACTTGCTTAACACCATTTGAATCAATATATTCAATATCATATCGTTTTTTTCTAACTTTTATTGGTTTACCAAATTCATCAATATCATCAACTTCAATAATTTGTTTAACAACTTCACATTCTTTTACATTATTTGGTAAATTACTTAAACCATTTTCCAATTTACCAGTAAAAATTTCATAGGGTCTACCATCTTTTAAACCAACAACAGCAATCCATTTTTCAAGATTATTTTGAAAACGATGTATTTCACCTTTAAGTCTTTTGGGTCTTTTAGGTGCATGATGTTCTTGTAACACTTCATCTAAAATTTGTTTTGTATTTGAAACTAAAACACCACTACGACTACCATCACGATACACAGTAACGCCTTTACAACCAGAACGCCAACCAGTTTCATATACTTTAGCAACAATATCTTCAGTAACATTTTCAGGTAAATTAACAGTAACACTAATACTATGATCAACGTGTTTTTGTATTCTTCCTTGCATTTCAATTTTTTTAACCCAATCAACATCAGCAGACGTTGCTTTATAATAAGGAGATTTCTTTACAAACTCATCGATTTGTTCAATTGTCATTGTTTTTATTACATTAACATCATAATTATTTGCAATTAACCAATTTTCAAATCCATGATGAAATACTAAATACTCTTGCCAAGCAACACCCTCATCATCAACATAATTTATTATTACATTAGTTTCATTAGGATTAACTTTCCTTCTTCTTTTATATACTGGTAAATATGCTGGTTCAATACCAGATGTTGTTTGTGTTAGTATTGATACACTACCAGTTGGTGCGATTGTAAGTAAAGATATGTTTCTCCTACCATGCTTAACCATATCATTATATAACTCAATATCTTCACTTGCAATTCTTTGTATAAACGGATTATTAATTTCACGCTTCCAATCATAAATTGGAAACGCACCCCTTTCTTTTGCTAGATTAACAGATGAACGATATGCATTTAATTTTAATTGTTTATGCACTTCTTCACTAAATTTAATTGCTTCATCAGAACCATATATTAAGTTTAATGCAGCAAGCATATCACCCTCAGCAGTAACACCCAATCCAGTTCTACGACCATTAAGTGTCATTTCTTTAATTTTTTTCCATAAATTAATTTCATATAATTTAATAAACTCATCTTCTGGATCGGAATATATTTTATCTAAAATTTTATCAATTTTTTCAACTTCAAGGTCAATAATATCATCCATATATCTCATTGCAATTTGAACATCAGATTTAAATAAATCCCAATTAAAATATGCATTAGATGTATATGGATTTTCAACATACCCTAATAAATTTATTGCTAATAATCTACAACTATCATAAGGACATAATGGAATTTCACCACATGGATTTGTTGATACTGTTTTATACCCGAAATCTGCATAACAATCAGGTATTGATTCGTTTATAATTGTGTCCCAAAATAATATTCCCGGTTCTGCCGATTTCCATGCATTATATATAATTTTTTTCAAAATTGCATTGGCATCCACTTCTTTTATAATCTTTGCATCTTTTAAATCAACATTAATTGGATATTGTTGAATATATTTTTTATTATTTAGTGCAGCATTCATAAAATCATCATCTATCTTCACTGAAATGTTTGCACCTGTTATTTTACCGGGTGTTAATTTTGCATCAATAAACGCTTCAGAATCTGGATGTTTAATTGATATACTTAACATTAACGCACCCCGTCTACCATCTTGTGCAACCTCTTTAGTACTATTTGAATACCTTTCCATAAATGGTACAATACCAGTACTAGTAATTGCAGAATTTTTTACTGGCGAACCACTCGGTCTTATGTGTGATAAATCATGACCAACACCCCCCCTACGTTTCATTAATTGAATTTGTTCTTGGTCAATTTTTAATATACCACCATATGAATCTGACTCTCCATTATTACCAATTACAAAACAATTTGATAATGAAACAATTTGAAAATCGTTACCAATTCCAGACATTGGTGAACCTTGTGGTACAATTCTTTTAAATTGCTTTAATGTTTCATAAATTTGTTCACTATTCAATCCGTTTGGATATTTCGCCTCAATTCTTGCCAATTCATCAGCAATTCTATGATGCATATCATCTGGTGTTAGTTCGTAATAATTTTTTTCATCTTTTAAACAATATTTACGAATCCAAACATCGGTCGCAAGAGAATCACCATTAAAATAATTTAAAGTTGCTTTTTCAACCTCTTCTTTCGAATAAATTTTTCGTGGATTTTTATTCATAATCATTGTAAATTTTTATAAAATTATTTTTTCAAAAATATTGAATTGTTCTAATAAATACAAGCAATTCCAAAAATTAGGTAATTATTTTTTTTCAAAATTTTTTAACTATTTAATAATCAACAAATAAAAAAAACACCAAAAAATTGGTGTTTTCTTTTTTACTTTCATATGTAATGGTTGTTTTTACGAAAAATAAAATTATTTTTATATTACAAATATAATTTTATTTTTATAAAAAAACAAGAAAATTCATAAAAATAATCATCATTTATAATTTTATATAAAACTATTATAATTTTAGTGGGAGTAGAGGGATTCGAACCCCCAATGTTTACCCAACGGGAACTGATTTACAGTCAGTTGCAACACCACCACCGTTGCCGTACTCCCATTTGTGCGTCCGAAGGGACTTGAACCCTTAACTCCCACATTAAAAGTGTGGTACTCTACCAATTGAGTTACGAACGCAATAATATATCAATTTTTTACACTTTTTTGTCAAAAAATTCTTATCATCATTTTTACTATTTTCAAATATATTAAAAGAACGTAAAAATAAAAACCCGAATCTTTCGAATCGGGTTTACTTTCCATTTAAAAAATCATTATTTATATGATAATTTTGGATGTATCTTTCCCGATTCCTATAAATCGTTTTTTATAGGATTTATAACGATAATATGATACACCCAATATTCTCATTTTACTTAAATGTCAAATTTTAATTTTACAAATATATATCATAAATACGAAATAAACAAATAAAAGATACAAAAATTTATATTTTTTTAAAATAAGTTTATTGGTTAATTAAATTATTGTTTTGATTTCTGCTAAATCTTTTTCATGAATCAACCAAATGTTAGGTTCTACATTTCCGTCAGTTTTAACGTTTGGTGGCTATGCGCCGTTTTAATGGCGTATAGCCGATGTTGTACGATGTGCTTAGGCGGTTATTTCTTATTTCATCTTTTTACCCCCGTGATTCTTTTTTCTTTCGTTGAACTCACGGATGGTAAATGTGAATTTTCAATAAAATCGAAAAGACTCCCTTGGCGTATTATATTGCTTTTCTTTTCTGGTAATTGAGCAGGAAAATTTGTTACTAATGCTTCCAACATTGAATTCCTATTTTCTTCGCTACCTCCTATATGATAAAAATGCTCTTTTGTTAGTACATATAAATTATTCCAGAGCGTATCTAAATATTTATTATATCTGTATTTGTTACTGTGCCAAGTTGACAGAATAAATTTTATGCCTGATGCTGTTAGCATATTATGTAATAATATTTCTTGTTCTTCATTCCAAGAATCAAAATAATCTACATGTCTTCCTATATATGGCGGGTCACAATATATCAAATCGTCTTTATTTGCTTCCTTAATTGTTTGTTCAAAACTTTGGCATTTAAAAGTATACTTTTTAAATCTAATTATTTCTTGGATATTAGAAATTTGATTTACAATTTTCGTGATATATGCCTGTGCAAATCTATTAGGTTTGCGACAAAAGGGCACATTGAAATCACCTTTTGAATTAAAACGAATCATTCCATTAAAACAAGAACGATTAAGAAAAAGAAAATCTAAAGAATTATGTTCTTTATTAAACCTTTCTCGTATGACATAATAATGTTCTCCATCTGTTTTTAATAATTTAGTACCCTCTTCTTTAAGATAATTCAGAACAATGTTTGGTGTAATTTTATTTGTCTGAATATCTGTATAAAATTGAATTAAATAAGGATTGCTATCAGCAAATATGGCTTTATCTGGACGAACATTAAAACCAACAACACCAGAACCCATAAAAGGTTCAACCCATTTTTCATAACTAACATTAGAAGCAATAAACTTTATATCCGTAATTAATTTGGATTTTATTCCCTGACATTTAATTGGAGGTATAAATACATTATTCATACAATCCTCTATTTTTTTTGACAGATTTTCTTTTTACGATTTTACTCACATCCCCCTTTCTATATTTAACAAACTCTTCTAATGATGATATTTTCTTAATATTTTCATCCTTGCCTTTAACAGTAATCCTTTTATAATTTATCCAATAATCATCAAACCATTCTTCGCCGAGTTCAGAAAACATTCCGTTCTCATTTAATATGTCTGGAATGTAATTAATACTACCGATAATGGTCCATTGACCGTCATCTGTAGAAATTGATTCGCCAATGGTGTTTATAAAATTTCTTAAGGCTTTTTCAAATTCCTTTTTTTGATCCATTTTATTTCCTCTTTTTTTCTTTTTCATCGCTGGGGTAAAGATACTTTTTTTCATTTATTCCTCTTTTTCTTGGTTTTAACCGCCCAAGAATTTCGTACAACATTTTTATTTGAATAGACATATAGTTTTTATTAATATAAACGTATTTAATGTACAAAATGTTACAATTTAATATAATTAATAATAACAATTATATTAAGTTTTATTTATAATATATAATTTATACATTATAAATCATCACGAAAAAGTTTACTGTTTTGTGGTTTAATCATTTTCCATATAATATCATCATATGGTCGTTTATCATATAATTTAAAAAGAATTGAAGGGTATTTTGTTTTTATCGCTTCGTTAGCAAAATCTTTTCGTTCTTTAATATCATTAATATGATAAATTCTAATAAATTCTTTTAACGATTTTCTTTCAATTTCATTATAATCATTAATTAAATTATTTTTTGTCTTTTTTAACCATTTATAATATTCATCGGGTACAATATTAAATAAAGCATTAAAATCATAATTGTTTTTTAAAAATTCCCATATAGTTAATGTGCTAACATTAGTTAATATTCCGTGTAATTGAATGTATTCATTAAATTTAATTTTTACACGAAAACCATCCGAAAATTTAACAACAAAACCTTCTTTATTATTTTCTTCAAGTTTTTTTAAATCATATAAATTATTAATATCTTTAATATTTAATCTTTTAACAATTTTAAAATTGTTTGAATATTTATTAACCATTTCATCGTATTCAAATTCAATACCAGTTCTTGTATGAATTACTGATAATAATATCAATTCTCTTGTATCACCATAATCAACAACAATACGATTTTCAGGATAAATAATTTCAAAAAGATATGTGCAATTTTTATTCAATAAATTATAAACAGAAGCATTTAACATTTTTTTTGCTTCTATTGATTGTTTTGAAATAAAAGACCCTCTTGTTGCAACAATCCATTCCATACGTGGTTCATAATAAAAAAGTATTATTAACGAACCATCCATCTTCTCAAAAATTTCATATTTTTTTGACATGTCAATTTCTGAAGGATCATGTTCCTCAATATTTTTAAATTTTTGAAACGGACGTGCAATAATATTACCATCTTCATCAATAACTAATCCTCTACACGATTTGGTGTAGATATCCCAAAATTTTTTAAATTGTGCTTTGGGTGAATAATTTAATATCCACAAATTATATTCGGGATGTTTATTAATTGTAATTAAATCATTACTAATGTAATCATTTAATACATTCCAATCTATTTTTTCTAATATTTCCATTTTTTAAAAATAAAAATTGGTTCATACTTAAATTTATTAGTTTTATTTCTCAAATTGATATTAGATAATGCTAAATCTAACGTTGATATATATTTAAAACCACAGTTAGTTGCAATTCTAATTGTTTCTTCTTCTAAATTAATATTATTATTACCTTTAGCATCGGCAATGTTAATTAACATGTATTTATTTGGTTTTAATCCGTAATAACAATTTTCAAATGTTTTTTGTAAAAATCCATCAATCCATTCTGATTTTGTTTTGAATTTAATATAACTCTGAGTATTTTCATCACTATATTTTTCTAAATCAAAGTATGGTGGTGATGTAAAACATAAATCTAAACTATTTTTATCTGGTTTATAATCCTCACTACCAATTTTTAAAATTTCATAATTCATTTTACCATGAAAATCGTTTGCTAATTCAACTAATCCATTATATGTTAATGTTGACGGTTCTGTTGTTATGTATGTTTTAACATTTCCAATAATTGCACCCAATAATCGACCCCCCCAACCGCCTGACATATCCCATACAATTCCATTATTTGCGAATGTATTATAAATAAATGCTGCTGCTGTTGGTCTAAAATTTGACACGCTTTGAACTCCAGTGTATATTTTTAACATTTTCCAAATACCAGCATCTGATATAAATGTACCCATTTTTAGACGTTTGTGTATTACTTTTATGAAAATGTCGTCATCCATAAATGCTTCATATGGTGTCATCATATTATTACACCTAACATTAAAACTATGTGGAAAATAAGACCACGCCAAACCTAATCCATGCATGGTTTGTTTTATAATATTGTTGTCACATATAGTCTTATAATCAAAATTCAATAATTTTTTAAATTCATTATTTCTAACATCATTATCAGTTGGATAATATGGAAAACCATTTTCTCTATAATAGAGAAAAATTTTATTAGCAAATTCATTTAATTCATTAATTGACATATTTTGCCAATATGATTTATTAACAAATATTTCCTCTTTTTTTATCATAATACTGATTATTACGAATAATTTTTCTTTTTGTTACAAAAATATAAAAAATTATTATCAATATCAAGTATTTATACTTGATAAACATATAAGAATATGGAAAATAAAAATAGATTGTTTGATATAATGAAAAAAATAGACAATTCGTTTAAATTAAAAACGATTAATGAATCTACGATTATTAATGATAATAAATTCAAGTTTTTTGAAGATAAAATGGATGTTATCTTTTTAAATCATGAATTTACGTCACAAGAATATGATGTTGATATTAATAATAATAACATTTCAGTTGAATGGGATGTTAATTTTTGGATAAACAATAATGGTATTGAAAATATTATAATAAATATTAATGAAATTAGTGGTACTTATGATGTGTTACTTATTGATAAAGAAACCGGTGATACTATAAAAAATATAAATAAAAACATTAATGAAATTGAATGGAAATTTAATGTTGATTATGATGGATTGTTTAAAAATAAATCGTTATATATTAATACGCTTGTTTTTGATTTTAAAGAAAAAACATGTACTGTTAATATAAATTAAAAAAATAAAACCCCACTTATTTGTGGGGTTTTATTTTTGTATATTTTTATTACTGATTTTCATATTCAACCAATCTAATTGTCCAAAAATCGGCAGCAACATTTGGTGTTGTTATAAACCAATAAGGTAGATAAAAATAACCCTTATCCCCCCAATCAGCACCCCAACTATTCCTAACAATAAGCCATTCATTTTTATCATCATAACCGACTGCAAGTACAGCATGACCACCAATTGGTTTTTCTTTTTGATTGGGTATTGGTACAATAGTTTTTAAATTTTTAAGTGATTTAGTTTTTTTTGGTGTTTCTCTTCTTTAGATACTTCAACAATAATTTCTTTTTTCTTTTTTGAAAAGAAATCAAATAGTCCTATAATGTTATTTTTTTGTTATAAATACTTTAGTAGCGGGAATGGGACTCGAACCCACACGAACACAAAGGTTCAACAGATTTTAAGTCTGTCTCGGCTACCAATTACGACATCCCGCCAAATATTACACACTTAAAATACATTTTAAATCTTCAGCATTGTATATAATTGTTACAGTTCCTTGTCCAAACATTTGTTGAAAATAGTATCCTCTGAAAAACCAAGTACTTGTTGGAAAATGCTCTGATTCAATCTGTGGTATAGACACGGGTTCAAAACTATGTGTTACGTAATCGATAATAAATTCAAGTACGTTATTAGGATGAACTTCATATCCATTATGCCAACATTTTTCACGCCATTCTTCACCATGCATCAATACAAGTTTATACATTAACTTGTCGAAATCATTATGTTTAACCCATTCCACAAAACGAGAAAAACGTTTTTGTTTCAATTCCAGTTTTTTTCTTTCGTTTTCAAAATAGGCATTACTCTCATCAGAATCAACCCATTCATCTAATTTTCTCTTAAATTTTTCAAAGTCAATGCTCATAATTTTCAATCATATTATTTGTGAAGATGTGGGGACTTAAACCCCTGTGTTTCATGTAATTAATATATTTTCTACAAGTTTTTCTGGTTTTATTTCGTCTACTTGACAAAAATTGGCTTGTGCATAACCAACACTTGTCAATATACCGATAAATAGTAGATTCTGATTTTTCATGCCTTGTAATGAATAAGAATCAAAAATTCTATCATCAATACGATTTTCATCAACATAACATCTTATAACATATCTACCATCATTTTGTTTTTGAATAAATTTTGCGAATATTATATGAATATTATGAATTTCCTTTTTCATTTTGTGATTCTTTTCTAAAACTCCATTTATCAAATCCGTGTTGTTCTATTTTATATTTATCTTCAATATCAACCATAATTTTTTTATCCGAAACTAAAATATTACTAATAAACATACTAATTTCTTGAAATGCTTGATAGGTATCAAAAATTTTATAAAACTTATATTTATTTAGTGGCGGATTAATTATGAATTTTTCATCAAAAAAACGCCAATTTTCACAATTATAATAGTTTAAATCATAGATAAAAACCGGTGTATTGTATTCAATAAATATTTGTCGTGCATTTATATTATTAACAATATTAATTATATTTTTTACAGATTTTCTACTATCCCAAATTTCAAAATTATTTGAAATTAAATCAATATCGTAAATATAATCAATCGATTTGTCTGATTGAAACCAACTATTTATGGTAATTATTTTTGCACCAACATATAATTTTCCACAAAATCCAATTACATAAAGTGATGCTAATGTGTCTTTTTTATTTCTTATTTTCGTTAAATCAATAATATGATCATTCTTTTTAAAAAAGATCGGTATTGTATTATGAACAATTTCTTTTCTATCATAAATAACCGACTTATCAACACCTGTTGATTTTACAACACCATCATAATAATCCTTATATTTCGAAACTATCAACATATTGTTTTTTTTAGAGAATTATACGAAGATGAATAAAAAATGTTACAAAAATTACATTTTTTTTTGCACGCAAGGTAGGATTCGAACCTACGTGTGTTTACACAACTGGTTTTGGAGACCAGCACATTCGACCACTCTGTCACTTGCGTATTATTTATACAATTCAATACCTAAAACCAATACTAATATAATAAAGGCAATAATCTCTTCCCACCAAACCTTATTTTTAATATTTTTGAAATACGCAAGTGTTTCAAGAACAATTAATATTGTTATAAATATTATATTAAAACAATATAATTTAAAATCAATCGCTATTGATAATTGACTCAATAATACAGCACTATATGCGCCAACCATATGTACTGTTCTTGTTAATTTTTCTTTAAATGCGGCAGCAGCACCGACAAAACCAATACCCGCACCTGCTAAAAACATTAAAAAATTATCAGTTAATTCAACACCAATTATTATTGCAGGTATTGAAAATCCCCAACAAAATAGTGTGAATAAAAAATTATATTTTGTTGATAATCTATAATAACTATCAGAAATACTTGGTTGTATTCCATATTTATACCAAATACTTGTGACATATATCACAAATATGCTAATCATAAATAAATAAATAATATTTAATGTTTCCATATTGTTTTATTTATTTATAAATACTATCATTATTTATTTTGTGGAGTTGACGGGATTCGAACCCGTATCAACCTGCTTGCAAAGCAGGTGCAATACCAATTATGCTACAACCCCATTTTTCACAATTTATAATGTGTGAGTGGTGGGAATCGAACCCACAAATTTCTGCTTTTAAGGCAGTTGCCTCTTCCATTCGGCTACACTCACTAATATTATAGGTATTAAATACGATATTTATAAAATATAGTTGATTTAACTAATATTAGTACCCATTGAGAGATTCGAACTCCCGACTTTCTGTATGTAAAACAGACACTCTAACCAATCTGAGTTAAATGGGTATTTTATATATTTTGGTAATGCGTATGGGATTCGAACCCATGTTATAAGATTGAAGGTCTTATGGCTTAACCAACTTGCCCAACGCATTATATAAACGATAAAAATTGCGGTACGTATGGGATTCGAACCCATGAACTCCACCGTGACAGGGTGGCATGATAACCATCTTCACCAACGTACCATATTATTATATACAAAATTTCAAAGAACATTATAATAACAAAAAAACCCGACTTTATTGTCGGGTTATATTTATGAAAATATATAACATATCACCCGACGAAACATAAATATGCATCATCGACTAATAATGACCACTCCAATTTATTAAACATATGTCGAAAATTTAACATAATCATCATTTTTGTAATAAATACGTTACAAATATAAATAATGTTACAAAATTTTGCAAATTTTTTTATAAAAAATTGAAAAATTTTTTCTTTATATCAGATAAAAAAATGATATTCAATAACTTATTAGTTTTTATTTATGAAACAAACAATTCATCATTTTCATTATAGGATATAAATTGAAATTTCATACCTAAACTTGATTCATAAAATTCCCCCTGTTCTAACATATCATCATCATCAATTGCATATCTCCAAATAACATTTAAATTATTAACAATTTCTTTACAATTTTTAATTAAATGGAATATTCTTTTATTTGAATATGTGTTCATAAAAACTAAATTAAAAATTATTGTAATATTTTCTTTATTTACATTAAGAAATTTTTGAACTTCTTTATCTATTTTATCATAAAAATTATCACCATATTCAGGTAACGAATAACCATTTAATACAATAACACCCACATCATATTTAAAAATTATTTCGGGTGTATTTAACGTTCCTTCAATAATTTTCTTGTTCATATATTAATGATTTATTTATATAAATAGTTATGTAAATTTTTTATATAAAAACAAATAGACGTAATAATGATTTATTAATATACAACAAACCATAACAAATAATAATACTGTTGTGGTTAGAAAACGATATTATCACAATTGTTGTTCTGATAAGATTCGAACTTATTCTACAACATCCAAAGTGTTGTGTGCTACCAATTACACCACAGAACAATTTTATTAGGGTGTTTGGTGGGATTCGAACCCACGATTTCTGATTCACAATCAGATGAGTTAACCAACTACTCCACAAACACCATACAATTGTCGGGATAGCAGGACTCGAACCTGCAACCACGTGCTCCCAAAGCACGCATACTAACCAATTGTACTATATCCCGATTATTTTTTTCATATACGTAATTGTTTTTTATTTGCTACAAATAAACATAAAAAAATCTCATTCGATTTTGAATGAGATTTTTTTATATATTATATATAATACAACCCCATTCATCATGATATATCATGATGTTGCGGTTGTGGTTGTGTCATATTATTGTAATAATTATTCATTTATTTTTTTTTACAAAAATACATCATTTTTTATAAATAAATACTTTTTTTTGAAAAAAAATCATAACAATAATAAAAAATATTGTATTTATTAATAAAAAAATATAATTATGTTCATAAAAAAAATAATTCAAGAAGAAATTCAAAATTTCGATTTCTTGAGTAATGATAAATATTATAATGATTCGAATATCATTAAATTATTAAATGATAATCAATTTCAAAAACAATTTATTTGTGATTCATTAATATATTCAAAAAAATATAAAAAAATTAAAGTTATAGATGATTACATTTACATTGGTGGTGATTATTATGAAGAACCAGATGAGGCATCACATATCACAATTGATTATGAAACAAGTATTGAGTATAAATATGATGATACAAATAAACCAATAAAATTCAAACTATATTTTCAAAGTGATAATGTTAGTATAACTAAATGGGAACATAAAGAATCTTATAGTTACGGCATTTCACCACCAGATTATAGTGCAGGATTGAGTTATGTTGATTGGAACAGTATTGATGTATCGTTATTAAGTGATGATGGTGATGAAATAGAATTTACCGAATTTAATAAAGCACCTAATAAAATTAAAGAATTGTTTATTAGACAATATGTTGAAGATATTATTAGTAAAGAAATTGAATTAGAAATATATACATATAATGACACCAAATTAAATAATATTTCATATTGTTAAAAAGATGCTTGAAGAAAGGGTAAAAATATTAAAGCATATTCATGAACAAATTGATAGAAATAAATCAAATCTACTTTCACGTTATTCAAAATATTATGATTTAAAAAATATATTTAACATAAACGCATTGGAATTGTCGAATAATTATGACAATATCATAAAATATAAAACAATAAATGATCTTGATTTAAACAAAAAATCAATATTATTTTATATGCCTAAAGATTGTTATTTTGTGTATAATGATAAAACCGAAATTGATTATATTATTTGTTTAAATGGTTGTATTGAAATAATATATCATGATATTCCAATAATTATAGATTCATTCACAAAAAAAATGATAAAAACAAATACATTAAATTGTAGGTCGTTAGAAAATTCTCATTTGTTATTTATTTTTTAAATATCACCATTTTTTTAAACCACATTTAGAATTTAAACTCCTTACTTTTGCAGGTATATAACAACCACATTTTTTACAATACTTTCTTTTTGTCATAAATTCACAATTCACACATATATTAAATCTATTAATTGCAAGATTTTCAATATCTTTATTGGGAAATGTTAAATTATACCATCCTTGATAAATTTCATGTAATTTACTCATATTTTATAATACGTTTAAATAATAATATGAAAATAAATAAGTGCTAATATTAACCCAATAATTATCCCAATTAGAAATGAATTTGAATTAAAACGTTTACTAACACTAAATATATGTAATATGAAGTCTATTGCACATTCAAGGTTTATATTCCCATTTTTATATGCTATTAATACAGATTTAAGTTTATTTTCTTCTTTCATATTATTTATATTATTTAATTTACCAATATATTAATCTACCACCTTTATTTGTTTTAATATTGCTATATTTTTTTGAATCAACAATAACATTATTTAATATTTCGGATGAATTTAATGCAATATCATAAATTTTTAATTTTTGAATACCACCAATAAATGATTTATCGAAATTTTTTTCAATTAATAGATTATTTTTTCTTTCATCTTTAACCAAAATATCATTTGCGATATATTTTATCTCTTTAATAAAGAGAGACCCATTCATATTAACACCACCATTAGTTTCGATCAATATACCAATATTTATAAATTTTTGACCAATATTATTATCAATGTTAAACACAGTTTTTATTAATTTCCATGATTTTTCACCATATACTGATTGATTGTATGAATTTTCTATATTATATGGATATGTGTATATTATTTCTGATAATATATTAATATCGACATCATTTGAATATGGTAATAATGATATTTTATTTATTGTGCCACCAGTAAAATAATTATCAACATATATCAATGCTTCGATTATATAATTACGATTTGATAATATAGAAACTAATTTGTTATATCTGATGAAAATATCAGAAATGTCATTATTATTAATACGTTTAACTTCTAATACCGATACTGGTTGAATATTATTTAAATTATTTATTGTATAAAATTTACTGTTATTTACGTTTAATGAAAAATTATCAATTTGAATATTATCATTTAATAATGGATTTTTTATTATATTAAAATTAGAATTAACGTAATCAATATCATTATTATTATATAGCAAATATGTTTTTTTACCATAATGCCATGAGTGTTTTAAACCAAAACTACCACCACCCCAACTAATTGAAAACGGAACACCTATTTGTTTTTCTTTATCGTTTGAAAATTCTTTAAAATAAAATTCAGGAAAATTAGTTAACTTCCAAAATTTTCTACCATTAATATAAAAAATTAAATCACCATTTCTTTGAGCATCAAAATTACAATTTAACTTACTATATGGTAAATATACAATACTAATATATGTAAATCCTGTTATAGTTAACGAATTTTTTGATATATTTGAAATAACAAGACCTTCTGAATTTATATATTTAACACCAATTTTTTTATCATTAGTTATTTCAAATGCAATTATATTGTTTTTTAAATTGTCAATTGGATCGACACATGTATGTATTGTGGTTGTTTTAAATTCTGGCTCAGGAAACGAATTCTTCAAAACTTGTTTAGCCATTAATGCATCTAAATAGTTATTATCACTAGTAACAACACCATTAATTTCAGTAGCACCCGATTCAAATTCACCAATATAGTATGGGTTATATTTATCTTCAGCACGTGCACCTAACATTAAAAAAATTCCATTACTATTATCATAAATATTTAAAACAGTTTCAATTGTAATACCGTTTTTATATCTTGTTGGTAATATTTGATAATCATATCCATATAATTTAAAAAAACCCTGTAAATATCCACCATTTAAATCATAATAATTACCATTGATATTATCAATAATTGGTGTTATTGGTAAATAATTTGTGATAACAGTAACACCAGTAGTTTCAATATCATTAGGATTAATGACTTCATTATAACCAATTCTATCTAATCTTAATTTAGTGTCTTGTGAATTTAAACTAACACCACTCCACATTTTATCTGTTCTACCATAATCAAATTGTGTTAATCCGAAATCATATAATTCAATATCGCTTGAATATGCACCATCCCAACTAATTAAACTAACGACACTTAAATCATTATTTAAATTCCATGATTTATCGTTTGATATGTCAATATCAACAATCAAATTGTTCATATTTTTATTATTCATAAAATTCATTATGTTAACTATTTATTAATAAATACTATTTATGTTTATATTTAGAGTAATATTTTTAAATAATAAATCGTATTTATATTATATATAATAAAATAATTTCGTTTAAAATAATATGTTATGAAAAAAAATCAAAATACTAAGGAGAAATTATTTGAAATGATGTCGAAAATAAATCCGGATTTTAAAATAAATGAAATATCGACAGGTCTTGCTAGAAATGCTGCAAACAAGGCATTAGATGCGACGGATGATCCAAATATTAAACCAATTGAAAGATATCGAAGGTTTTATCAAGCAAATAAATTAATGGAT
>Ga0116145_1001888_pt1 | contig 20077 bp, 15 predicted proteins | sample AD_JPNHG1_MetaG_FD_89747 | JGI IMG/M metagenome (GOLD analysis project Ga0116145, IMG submission 89747) | Active sludge microbial communities of municipal wastewater-treating anaerobic digesters from Japan - AD_JPNHG1_MetaG | ecosystem: Engineered > Bioreactor > Anaerobic > Digestate | place... | reverse complement strand
TAGTTTTGTGGTGATGGGCATAGCACCAGGATAATAACTAGCATTAGATCCACTTTTTGTGGTGACTGTGGCATAATCAATATTCAATTGTTTAAGTCGTTTGGCAGGGATACCGGTAGAAGCTACAGTTAAATCAAATACTTTTGCTATCGATGTACCAATTGCGCCTTCGTAAGTATATTTATTACCGAATATCATATTGTCAGCCACCAATCGTGCTTGTCGGTTGGCTGGATTAGCTAAATAGTTGAGCCAAGGTTTTCCTGTAATAGGGTGTTTGAATTCAATAGCGTCACCAACGGCATAAATATCTTTATTAGATGTTTGCAAATAATCATTGACATAAATGCCTTTCATTTCGCCAATGGTTAGTCCTGCTTCCTGTGCCAATTTAGTTTGCGGACGCACACCCATAGATAGAATGACAAGATCGGCATCGATTTTTTCACCGTCTGTCATACACGCTTTTAATTGGTTATTAATAACTGCAAAACTCTCCACACATTTTCCCAAATGGAGGTCAACACCTTTCATGGTCAACTCTTGATGAACCAGTGATGCCATTGAAAAGTCTATGGGTGCCATTACTTGGTCTATCACTTCTATGATTGAAACATGTATGCCCAGCTGATGGAGGTTTTCAGCCATTTCTAATCCAATAAAACCTGCACCTACTATGACAGCTTTTTTTACTGTATGTGTGTCAATATACGCTTTAATTTGATCAGTGTCGTCTACATTGCGTAGGGTAAAAATTCCTTCAAGATCAATACCTTTCAATGGTGGTTTAAAAGGTGAAGCACCGGGTGATAGGAGTAGTTTATCGTAAGTTTCGGTGTAATGCGTGCCGTCAGCTTTTTGTATTAAAACTTCATGTTTTTTAGGGTCGATAGAGAGTGCTTCGTGTTCTACACGCACATCAATATTGAATCGATTTCCAAATACTTCAGGTGTTTGTACAAATAATTTATCGCGCTCTTGAATCGTTCCACCAATGTAATAAGGTAGTCCACAATTAGCATACGAAATGTATTTTCCTTTTTCAAGTAAAATAATTTCTACCGATTCATCAATTCTGCGCATTCTAGCAGCAGCAGTGGCACCACCAGCCACTCCACCTACGATAAGAATTTTCATAACAAGAGGTTTTATTTAGGTTATTTTGTGTAGCTACTCACTACTTACAAATGTAATACTTTTTTGTGATAAAAAATAGGGCTATGTATGTAAAAAATAAATATGTTTTTGAGGGAATACAAAATTATAACATTAGTTATCTTTGTCACATAATTATCTTTTAAAATCGGACTTATGAAAGCAAAATGGATTATTGTTTTAGGATGTATTCTTGCACTGTGTTCTGGGTGCAAAGTGTTGAGTCTTTTCACGCAATTTGATTTGGCATATAACTCCACAGTGGTTGTGCCATCCTCTATAAATCGGACTCTGCCGTTTGATATTCCTACACCAGAAATACAAACTAATTCAGAATCACACTTTTCGGTAAATCAAACTCAATCCAATTTAATTGAAGAAATAAGTCTTAAAGAGTTGGGGGTGAATTTAAAATCACCAGAATCAGGAGATTTTAGTTTTTTGAATGAAATTCGTGTGTTTATTGTCACCAAAGGACTGCCCGATAAAGAAATTGCTTGGTTAACAAATATTCCTGATACAATAGGAAAGGAGTTACAACTTAATGTTACTCAAGAAAATGTGATGGACTACATCAAACAAGAGTCGTTTTCGTTGCGTGTACGTGTGACTACGGATAAATTGATAACAGTTGATCACGAAATAGATATCCGTGCTGTGTTACATGTTGATGCAAAAATATTTGGATTATAATTTTAGTGTGGTGACTAAAAAAAGCCAGATTTTATGATTCATAAAATCTGGCTTTTTGCTTTGTGCGCAAGATGAGACTCGAACTCACACGAGGTTACCCTCACTACCCCCTCAAAGTAGCGTGTATACCAATTTCACCACTTGCGCATTTTGTGCCCAAAACAGGACTCGAACCTGCACAACCTTGCGGTCACTAGTCCCTGAAACTAACGCGTCTACCAATTCCGCCATTTGGGCTTCAACTCTTTTTTGAATAAAAAAGGCAGCCTCATACTGCCTTAAAAGTGAGCGAAAAACGGGACTCGAACCCGCGACCCCAACCTTGGCAAGGTTGTGCTCTACCAACTGAGCTATTTTCGCAAAATATTTGTGTACAACTGCCTCTCACAATTGCGATGCAAAATTATCCATTTATTTTGAATTTACAAAACAAACAGATGAAAAAATAATAAATTACACTTTGACAGTCATTCTTTCGTGCTTATATTATTTATTGTAATAAAAAAAATGTACTTTTGTGCTCCTTAATAATCAGATGGTGTGAAGTAATAACTGAGCTTATCACATTGTAAGTAAAAAATCGAATTATGACCAAAATTATTGAAAAAGAAGCTCCTAAGAGAAGCTTGAATTTTATTGAGCAAATTGTTGAAGATGACGTTAAAGCTGGGTTAAATGGTGGACGTGTTCAGACACGTTTCCCGCCAGAGCCAAACGGGTATTTACACATTGGTCACGTGAAAGCTATTTGTATTGATTTTGGCATTGCCGAAAAATATAATGGTATTTGCAACCTTCGATTTGACGATACCAATCCTGTGAAAGAAGACGTGGAGTACGTTGATGCGATTATGAACGACATAAAATGGCTTGGTTTTCACTGGGAAAATGTGTTTTATGCATCTGATTATTTCCAAAAACTATATGATTTGGCTATTCGTTTTATCAAAGAAGGTAAGGCGTATGTTGATGAACAATCGTCTGAAATGATTGCCCAACAAAAAGGAACGCCAACAACACCGGGTGTTAATAGTCCGTTTCGTGATCGTCCGATTGAAGAAAGTTTGGATTTGTTCCAACGCATGAACAAAGGCGAATTTCCTGAAGGTTCGATGGTGTTGCGTACTAAAATTGATATGGCGCATTCCAATATGCATTTCCGCGACCCAATTATGTATCGTATCATTTTATCGCATCCGCACCACCGTACAGGTTACGATTGGAAAGTCTATCCAATGTATGATTTTGCTCACGGACAAAGTGATTATTTTGAAGGCGTAACACACTCTATTTGCACTCTTGAATTTGAAGTTCACCGTCCGCTTTACGATTGGTATCTTGACCAATTTGTAGAGGGCGATTATCGTCCAAAACAGCGCGAATTTAACCGTTTAAATATCACTTATACTGTGATGAGCAAACGTAGAATGTTGCAGTTGGTGCAAGAAGGTTTGGTGAACGGTTGGGATGACCCACGTATGCCTACTGTTGGCGGTTTGCGTCGCCGTGGTTACACGCCTGAAGCTATTCGTGATTTTATCGATCGTATTGGTTATACTAAAGTAGAGGGCTTGATTGATGTGTCGTTGCTTGAGTATTCTATTCGTGAAGATTTAAAACCTAAAGCAACACGTGTATGCGCTATTTTAGATCCAATTAAGTTGGTGATTTCTAACTATCCTGTAGGAAAAACAGAAATTTTAACCACAGAAAATAATCCTGATAACGACACAGCTGGAACTCGTGAAATTACGTTTGCCAGAGAACTCTACATTGAGCGTGGTGATTTCAAAGAAGAAGGATCAAAAGATTTTTTCCGTTTGAGTCCAAATGGTCGTGAAGTGCGTTTGAAAAGTGCTTACATTGTAAAAGCTACAGGGTGCGAAAAAGATGCAGCGGGGAATATCACTACAGTGTATTGCGAATATGATCCAACCACGAAAAGTGGAACTGAAGGTGGTAATCGTAAAGTGAAAAGTACTATAAATTGGGTGGAAATCAATTCTAGTGTCGAAGCAGAAGTGCGTTTGTATGATCGTCTATTTGCTATTGAAGATCCAGCAGCATCGGACAAGGATTTTCGTGATTTGTTGAATCCAGATTCGCTTACTGTGGTAACTGGTTGTCGTATGGAGGCTGCGTTAGCAGAAGCGAAACCATTGGATAAGTTCCAATTTCTGAAAATTGGTTACTTCACTGTTGATTTAGACAGTACACCTGATAAACTCATATTCAATCGTACTGTTTCACTTAAAGATACATGGGCAAAGAAAAGCTAAATAATAAATGAGGGTGCGGTAACAAACCCTCATTTATTTATGTTTTTAAGTAAAATGTAGAAAAAAAGATATTTGCACGGTTTTTGATATAAATTAAAGTGTCTTTGAATAATGGAGTAAGCGAAAATCCACCAAAAGAGTAGCATGTGTTAAAATAAAAAGGATTATGAAGAAACAAAATGTTTTTAAAACTGTTTTTATTGCACTCACCCTAATGATTTCATTAGCAAGTTGTGCTAATGAGGAAGTAATTCCTGCGGCTAAACTTCCAGCTGAAGTTCAAACGTATATTTCTACACACTTCCCAACTCATACTATTTTGCAGGCGGTGGTAGATATTGATGGGTTCACTAAAACTTATGATATTTTACTATCGGATCGTGTTAAGTTAGAATTTAATAGAAAAGGTCAAGTGATTGATATTGACAGTGAAACTGCATTGCCAGATAGTGTTATTCCGGAAAAAATCCGTCAGTATGTTGCGGCTAATTATCCTGCATCAGTTATTGTCGGGTGGGAATTAGAAGATCGTCATCAACAAGTTAAGCTCAACAATGGTCTTGATTTAGAATTTACTATGAGTGGCGACTTTCTGCGAATCGATGCTTAATTATAGTGAATAAATACTATATAAAATAAGGTCTAACAACATGTTAGACCTTATTTTATATCAATTGCTCGTGTGTAACGTTATTACTGTAATTTCAGGGCGCATACCTAAACGAAATGGAATGCCTACATAACCTAAACCACGGTTTACAAAAAGAAATTGTTCTGCTTCTTGGTATAAGCCGTCCCACTCTTCAAAAATCCAATGCGAAGGCGACCACTTTATACCGAATGCATCGATACCCAGCTGTGCGCCATGTGTGTGACCAGCAAGTGTCAGTGTGATTTCTGGGTGTTGTAATACTTCGGCTCGCCAGTGTGTAGGATCATGACTCAAAAGGATATTGAACGTGGTAGATAAACTGTCGATAGCTTTAGATAAGTTACCATAACATGGAAATGGATCTACACCACAGTTTTCAACGCCCACAACACCAATTTGAGCAGAATCGCGTCTGATGATACGGTGTTCGTCGAGTAATAAATCGAAACCAAAACGTTTGTAAAGTGCTTTTACGCTATTTAAATTCGCCATATTTTCTTCAGGTGTTTTCCATGTGACGTAGTCGCCATAATCGTGATTGCCTAAAATGGCATATTTCCCCAAAGTAGCATGAAGTTTTAAAAATGGTGTATCAAGACCGTTCCCCTCTTCGGCAGTGAGATTTACCAAATCGCCTGTGAGCAGAATTAAATCAGGTTGTTCGCTATTTACACTATCGGTTATAGTAGTTAAATAGGCTTTAGCATTACTCAAATTACCTAAGTGAACATCTGAAATTTGTACTAGTTTTAAGTTATCAAACGCTTCGGGTAGTTGGTCTGTTATGATTTCTATGCGCCTTACTTCTAAATGATAACGATCAATAGCACCCCAAATTAAGCCACCAGCTATGATGATACCTACAGGATAACCCAAGAGTTGTCGTAGATGGATTTTTTTTCTAAAAATGTGTTTAAAAAGTGTATCTATCACCGAAAATAGTGCAATGATATTAGCTGGTAAAAATAGGGTCATATACAACCAAATAAACCATAAAAAGCTCGATTGATAGGGGTTGAGGACGCTAAGTCGGAATAAAAAGAACACTACTAAAAATAGCGTAGGAATAGTCCATATCAATGTTTTAAGAAGAGGATGTATCGACTTGTCCTTCATACCAAGTTGTGCAATAATGGCAGGTAAATAGGTGATGACCAGATTGAAAAGGACAAACTGAATATAGAATTTCATATAATTTGTTTTTTACAAAAATAGCATAAAAACAAGTGGAATTTACTTTTTTTATTTTTTTTAGTAAAAAAAGAGTATCTATTAAAGACAAGTAACTAATTTTGTATTGTTATCCAAACATCAATTATAAAATATGCAAGAAGAAAATCGAGAAAAAACAATTTATAAAGTTACCTGGGTTGGTTTTTTTGTCAACTTGGTACTGTCAATTGCTAAATTATTAGCTGGAATTTTTGGAAAAAGTGGCGCTATGATAGCCGATGCTGTTCACTCAATATCTGACTTCGCAACTGATTTGGTGGTACTTGTGTTTGTCCGAGTGGCGGCTAAGCCCAAGGATGAAAATCATGATTATGGTCATGGCAAATTTGAAACTATAGCTACAATTATCATAGGATTAGCACTGTTTGCTGTTGCTGTTGGTATCTTTATCAATAGTTTTGGGCTTGTTGGTCGTGTTCTTAAAGGTGAGGTAATTGAACGCCCGGGATTGATTGCATTGATAGCGGCTGTAGTCTCAATTGTTACAAAAGAGTGGTTGTATTGGTACACGTTGGAGGTTGCTAAACGTGTTAATTCGCCCGCAGTAAAGGCGAATGCATGGCATCATCGCTCAGATGCATTTTCGTCAATTGGTACATTGTTTGGTATTGGTGGTGCTTATTTTTTAGGCGACAAATGGCGTGTGTTGGATCCAGTGGCAGCTATAATTGTCAGTCTGTTAATTGCTAAAGTAGCGTACGATTTGGTAATGCCAAGTTTAAATGAGTTGGTGGAGCGATCGTTACCGAAAGAGCAAGAGGATGAAATTTTAGCTTTGATTATGCAAGATCCATCGTTGAGCGATCCGCATAATCTGAAAACACGACGAATAGGTTCTAACATTGCTATCGAAGTTCACGTCCGTGTTCCCGGCGATATGACGGTGGAAAAATCACATAATTTAACGGTCAATATTGAACAAAAATTGAAAGAAAAGTATGGTGTAGGTACGCAAGTTATCATTCATATTGAGCCTGTAATATGATGTAACTTGTTTAAATTTAAATCCAGTGTTGAATTAACGTCTGGTGAGTTTCACCACATTTTCTACGTGGTGTGTATGAGGAAACATATCTACGGGCTGAACGGCATCTACACGATATTTGCTATCTAGGAGTTGTAAATCGCGAGCTTGGGTAGCCGGATTACAACTTACGTACACAATTCGTTTTGGTGCAGCATTGAGGATAACGTTTATTACATCTTGATGCATACCTGCACGTGGTGGGTCTGTAATAATCACATCGGGACGCCCATGCTTTTCGATAAATTGATCGGTGAGAATCTCTTTCATATCACCTGCAAAAAACAATGTGTTATCAATGTTATTAAGCGATGAGTTGACTTTCGCATCTTCAATAGCTTCTGGAACATATTCAATTCCAATGACTTGTTTCGCACGTTTGCTTATAAAGTTAGCAATGGTTCCCGTTCCTGTATATAGATCGTACACAAGTTCGTTGCCTGTAAGTTCGGCAAAATCACGAGTAATTTTATAGAGTTCGTATGCTTGTTCTGAGTTGGTTTGATAGAACGATTTAGGACCGATTTTGAATTTCAAACCTTCCATCTCTTCGTAAATAGCACCGGATCCATGAAAACAGTGAATAATTTGATCTGTAATGGTGTCATTTGCTTTTTCATTAATGACATAAAGCAAAGCGTTAATTTGTGGGAATTTAGCGATTAAATGGTTGAGTAAAGCTACGCGTGTAGGCTTATCTTCGTGAAAAAATACCATCACAACCATCAATTCGCCTGTTGATGTAGTTCTGATTATCAGCGTACGCAAAAAACCTTCTTGGTTGCGTAAATCGAAAAAGGTAAGATTATGATCGAATGCGTATTGGCGAATTTCATTGCGCACTTGGTTGGAGATATCATCTTGCAACCAACATTTGTTGATATCCAAAACCTTATCAAACATTCCTGGAATATGAAAGCCAACGCCATTAAGATTTAAATCGCCTGAATTACCTAGCTCTTCGCTGGTAAGCCAGCGTTTGTTAGAAAATGTGTATTCTAATTTGTTACGATAAAAAATAGTTTTTGCAGAACCTAAAATCGGAGAAACTTCGGGGAGTTCCACTTTTCCTAAACGGGTTAAATTATCAACAACCTGTTTTTGTTTATGTTTTATCTGTTCATCGTAAGGAAGAATTTGCCATTTGCATCCACCACAAATACTGTAATGTTCACATACGGGTTCGCATCGTTTTTCGGAAAATCTGTGAAATTTTATCACGCGACCTTCCATATAGTTTTTCTTTTTTTTGAAAATCTGCAAATCGACTACATCGCCCGGAACTGCGTATTGTGTAAAAATAACAAGATCGTCTATTTTGGCGATGGCTTTACCTTCAGCCGCAATGTCGGTAATGGTTACTTCTTGAAAAAGAGGGAGTTGTTTCTGTTTACGAGCCATAAATAAAAAACAAGTATTGAACGACTAAAAACTACAATTTGTGTAAAATAACGTGTGCAAAGATACAGAAAATATTCAGGTTTTCTGAAGGAGTTTTGTGTAGCTTTTCATTCTAAAAATTAATAGTTATATTTGTACTCTCTAATTGCGTTTTCATGTATTTAAAAAATGATCATATCACATTACGTGCTCTCGAACCAGAAGATTTAGAGCATTTTTATCGCTGGGAAAATGACTCATCGCTTTGGTCAGTGAGTAGTGCTGTGGAGCCTTATTCGCGCTATGTCATTAAGCAATATTTAGCTGAAGCAGATAAAACCATTTATGAAAAAAATCAGCTGCGTTTTATTATTGAGCGTAATGTTGATAAAGCGGTGTTAGGAGCAGTTGATCTATTCGATTTTGATTCACATCATTTACGTGCAGCGGTGGGCGTATTAGTTGATAAAAATTTTCAAAATCAAGGAGTTGGCACGGAGTCTGTAGCGTTGATAATTACGTATGCTTTTGAATTTTTAAATCTCAAACAACTTTACGCAAACGTCCCAATAACTAATACGGTAAGCAAGGCACTGTTTTCAAAATTGCAGTTTAGTCACACTGGAACGCTTAAAAAATGGCTTCGTCAAGGTCGCGACTTTGTAGACGTTGAAATTCTACAACTACTTCAGTAAAATGCCATCAAACTAAGCATCTCACTATGTCTATTGAAGATATAGAGTTGTTTACTAACCCTATATGTTCTTCTCATACAGAGCGTACAATAAACAACTTTAAATCAGGTTGTTAATTTTTTAATGCGTTCGTAAAGTGTTGGGTGAGAATGATTTACAAGTACGTATAGTGGATGAGGAGTTAAGTTGCTGAGTGCGCTCGATGATATTTTTTTGAGTGCATTTACCAAATGTTCGGCGTAGCCGTGTGTTTTTACAAAAGCATCGGCTTGGTATTCGTGGTGGCGCGAAAGCATGTTATTTACAAGCTCCAAAAGTAAGCTTATGGGTGTGTATAAAATACCAAATACCAACATGTTGATATGAAATGACGCTTCGTTACAGCCTACGGACTGAGCGATGGCGTTATTGTTTAAAATCAGCCCAAGTAGGAAAAATAGGAGTAAATTCATCGGTAGCGATATGGCCAATCCTTTTAGTGTATGTTTGTGCTTATTGTGGCCAATTTCGTGGGCTAATACAGCTACAATTTCATCTGTACTCAATTCTTTAATCAGTGTATCGTATAGCACAATACGTTTTTTTCGTCCCCAACCTGTAAAATAAGCATTCGCTTTGGTGGAGCGTTTTGAACCATCGATAACGTAAATGTTTTTGATATTAAAATCTGTTTTTTCTGCAAACTGTTCGATGGCATCGCGTAATTCTCCAGCTTCAAGTGGTGTTTGTTTGTTGAATAGTGGTACAATCAATTCTGAATAAAACAAACTCATAAATAGACTAAATGCTGTAACTACAGACCACGCAATCAGCCAAAAATAAGTCGGTGTTTGTTGGTATATCACTATAATAACAGTCAGTAAACCTCCGCCAATAAGTAATTCCAATCCCCAACTTTTCAATTTATCGAGTATAAAAATTTTAGGTGTGACTTTATTAAAACCAAAACGCGTTTCGATAACAAATGTGTGGTACCATTGCAAAGGTATGGTTAACAAGTCTTTGGCAAAAAATAGAACTCCAAAGAAGAGTAGTGAAGTGACTAATTCATTGTTACTTAATGTCCGTACGAGACTATCAAGCCAAGCAAATCCGCCGAAGGTATACATCGCTAAAATCAATAAAAAACTGAATGTGGCGGTTACCCAGCCAAATTTTGCATTGGTACGCAAATAGTGTTGCTGTTTGCCATATTTCTCTTCATTGTAAATTCCAGCTAATAGTGTGGGAATTTTTGCTTTTGAGGCTTTGATATTTAATAGCGACAGTGTACGATTCCCAATAAAATCAGCTATTAAGATAAAAACAATGATGTAAAAAATAGTTGTTGACATAATCGAATTGTATTTTATTTATAGTGCAAAGATACAATTTTTGTTTAGCGTAGAAAGTGTGTTTTAAAAACAAGACTCCTCAATTTTAAGCAACAAAAAAGAGACTACTTGTGCAAACAGTAATCTCTTTTAAGTGATCCAGCTGGGGCTCGAACCCAGGACCCCAACATTAAAAGTGTTGTGCTCTACCTGCTGAGCTACTGAATCAGGAAAAATATGTAATAAAAAAATTAAGTTTTGTGATCCAGCTGGGGCTCGAACCCAGGACCCCAACATTAAAAGTGTTGTGCTCTACCTGCTGAGCTACTGAATCTGCTTTCTCAAAAGCGGTTGCAAAGGTATTATTTTTTCTGCTATTTGCCAAATGATAAGCGACTATTTCTCTAAAAAACCGCCAAAAAACTGTTTAAATTACTAATAATCAAAACTATAATTTTTAGTTGTAGATAAGTTTGATTAATTTTTTACACACACTACGGCATATCCAAAATCAGGACTTGAACCATTCCCTTCTACCGTTTCGCTATTGTAAGATAGATGGATCATCTCGCCGCCTCCACCTATAGCGGGTGTAGATGTCCACCAATAGCCATATTCACCTTGACCTTCAAAAATTCCACTCTCGAAACTGCCTAAACAACATCCTGTAGGTAGTAATCCTAAACGGCTACTGTTTGTGGCGCCTGTGTTTGGTTCTCGCCACAGTTTTAAAGCTTTGAATGCACCGCCAGCTTTATTCAATCCGCCATAGTGTGCAATTAATTTTTCCCAATCTTGTTTTGTAGCCACATGCCAACCTTTGGGCGCTAATTTCCCCGAGCGCACAGCATGCCAGTTGTAGAGCATACCGTACGTGGCTTCATTGGCCGAATTGTTGTCATAATAACAAAACACGGGCTTTACTTCGGCGTTTTCCCATTGTACATCTTGTTCTATGGGCGTGCCGTCATTTAGGTGAGTGGTTTGTAAATTCCCAACCATCCACGTTTGTGTACCAATGGTGATAGTTTGATAGGTATTCCCGTCGCCATCTACAGGAATGGAATAATCTTCTGATGGTTCTGGTCTGCAGGAAACGAACAACAAAAGAGAAGCAAAACAGCTGAATAATAAGTTTTTGGACATAAAAAGGAAGAGATTTTTCCATGCAAAGGTAAAGCATAAAATTGATACCTCCAAATTTGATCTGTTTGTCAATAAATTGTATCTTTGCGTGATAAATTACATGTAATATTATTTTTATGGCAGACGATAAAAAAATTATTTTCTCAATGGTAAATGTCAGTAAAACATTTCCTCCACACAAGCAAGTTTTAAAAAATATTTATCTGTCGTTTTTCTACGGATCTAAAATTGGTATTATCGGTTTAAATGGATCTGGAAAATCGACTTTGTTGAAAATTATTGCGGGCGTTGAGAAATCTTTTGAGGGAGAAGTGGTTTTCTCTCCCGGTTATAGTGTTGGTTATTTGGAACAAGAGCCAAAGTTTGACGAAGATAAAACAGTTAAAGAAGTTGTACAAGAGGGAGTTGCTGAGATTATGAGTTTGCTTCAAGAATTTGAAGAAATTAATAATGCTTTTGGCGATCCCGATGCCGATTTTGATAAATTATTAGCGCGTCAAGCAGAAGTACAAGAGAAACTCGATCAACACGATGCTTGGAATATTGATAGTAAACTAGAACGTGCTATGGATGCACTGCGCTGTCCAGATGAAAATGCTATTATGCGTAATTTGTCGGGAGGTGAACGTCGTCGTGTAGCGTTGTGTCGTTTGTTGTTACAAGAACCTGATATTTTGTTACTTGACGAGCCAACTAACCACCTCGATGCTGAAAGTATTGATTGGTTAGAACAACACTTGAAGCAATATGCAGGAACGGTTATTGCAGTAACGCACGACCGTTATTTCTTGGATCACGTAGCTGGATGGATTTTGGAATTAGACCGCGGAGAAGGTATTCCTTGGAAAGGAAATTATTCTGGTTGGTTAGAACAGAAAACAATACGCATGGCTCAAGAAGAGAAACAAGCCAGTAAGCGTCGTAAAACTTTGGAACGTGAGTTGGAGTGGGTGCGCATGGCACCATCAGCGCGTCACGCTAAAGGAAAGGCTCGTTTGAAAGCCTATGATGCGCTGATGAACGAAGATCAAAAAGCGCGTGAAGAAAAATTGGAACTCTTTATTCCTAATGGACCGCGATTAGGCAATAAAGTGATTAACGCAATAGATGTAAGCAAAGCGTATGGCGATAAATTGCTTTTTGAAAATTTGAATTTTATGTTACCGCCCAACGGTATTGTGGGGATTATTGGACCTAATGGTGCTGGTAAAACAACACTATTCCGCCTGATCATGGGAATGGAAAAAGTTGATAAAGGAACTTTTGAAGTTGGTGAAACAGTAAAAATTGGTTACGTTGATCAGATGCACAAAGATATTGACCCTGAGAAAACAATTCATCAAGTGGTAAGTGGCGGAACAGAATTTATTCGCGTGTCTGGACGTGAAATTAATGCTCGTGCCTATTTGAGTCGCTTTAATTTTACTGGCGCTGATCAAGAAAAACTGTGCGGTGTATTGTCGGGTGGTGAACGCAATCGTTTACACCTAGCTTTAACCTTAAAGTCGGAGGCAAACGTGCTATTGCTCGACGAACCAACTAATGATATTGATGTAAATACTTTGCGTGCGTTAGAAGAAGGACTTGAAAACTTTGCTGGTTGTGCAGTTGTTATTAGTCACGACCGTTGGTTTTTAGATCGTATTTGTACGCACATATTAGCTTTTGAAGGCGATTCGCAAGTCTTTTTCTTTGAAGGTTCGTATAGTGAATACGAAGAAAATAAACGGGCTCGTTTAGGCGATGTAGAACCTAAACGTATTCGTTATAGAAAACTTATAGAAAATTAATTTTTTGCTAAAATCTACTATTTTTTTGACTTAACTCATAACTGTTAATGGAGAAACAAGCAGCACAAAATGTGCTTACCAATGTAGTCATTCGCTTTTGTGGTGACTCGGGCGATGGCATGCAGCTTACAGGTACACTTTTTTCAAATTTATCAGCAGTTTTAGGTAACGAAATTGCTACTTTCCCAGATTATCCGGCAGAAATTCGTGCACCTCAAGGTACTGTGGGTGGTGTTTCGGGATTTCAAGTTCACGTCGGTACGGGAATTTATACACCGGGTGATGAGGCTGATGTATTAGTGGCCATGAATCCTGCTGCACTCAAAGTAAATGCTCATGCGTTAAAACCACTTGGAGTACTTATTTTTGATTCCGATTTATTTGAAGCAAAACAGCTAGAGAAAGCAGGTTTTAAAACCGATAATCCTTTTACGGAATTGAAGTTGTCAGACTCTATCCAGTTGATACCTGTGCCGTTAACACAATTAACACATGATAGTCTGAAAGATTCCGGATTGGATAACAAGTTGATTTTACGTTCTAAAAATATGTTTGCACTTGGCTTGATTTGTTGGCTGTTTAATCGTCCACTCGATCAAGCGATTCATTTTGTAAGTGACAAGTTTAAGAAAAATCTCGATGTGTTACAAGCTAATACAAAGGTGGTTACCGATGGATTTAATTATGGGCATAACTTACATTTGAATATTTCTACATTTGCCATTAGCAAGTCTAAAGATTTAGCTAAAGGCAGTTATGCGATAATGAGTGGTAATAAAGCTACTGCTTGGGGATTGATAGCTGCTTCGCAAAAATCAGGACGTAATCTCTTTTTAGGAAGCTATCCTATTACACCAGCTACAGACATTTTGCACGAATTGTCCGCTCGTAAAGATATGGGTGTAAAAGCTATACAAGCCGAAGATGAAATTGCAGGAATTTGTATGGCATTGGGAGCATCGTTTGCTGGTGATTTAGCTGTTACAAGTACATCGGGTCCAGGTATGTCGTTAAAATCGGAAGCCATGGGCTTGGCGGTGATGGCTGAACTTCCGCTTGTTGTTGTTGATGTTATGCGAGGTGGTCCATCTACGGGATTACCAACTAAAACAGAACAGACTGACTTACTACAAGCACTTTATGGTCGCAATGGCGAAAGTCCACTAGTAGTAATGGCTGCGAGTAGTCCTGACGATTGTTTTCATTATGCTTTTATGGCGGCTAAAATTGCATTGGAACATATGACCCCTGTTATTTTACTGACAGATGCTTTTCTGGGTAATGGTTCATCATTATGGAAATTACCTAAATTAACTGATTTACCCGAAATTCACCCTCATATAGCTCCGGAGTCACTCAAAGGACAATTTTCTGCTTCCTCGCGTGACGAAAAAACTAAGGTTCGCTATTGGGCATTCCCCGGAATGGAAGGTTTTATGCATCGCAATGGCGGTTTAGAAAAAGATTGTGTAAAGGCAAGTATTTGTACCGAACCTAAAAATCATGCACGTATGGTGGCTACTCGAGCTGAAAAAATTGCCCATATCGCCACAGTCTTGCCTGAAATGGAGGTAGAAGGTGAAAAAACTGCAGATGTGTTGATTTTGGGGTGGGGAAGCACATATGGACATCTTTTGAGTGCTACTAATACGTTGAATGCAGCAAGTAAGAGAACTGCTTTATTGCATTTTAATTACATTTCTCCATTGCCTAAAAATACACACACTATACTCAAAAAATATAAAAAAGTGGTGGTTTGCGAATTAAATAGTGGTCAATTTGCCTCTTATTTACGTAGTAAATTTCCTGATATTTCATTTTTACAATTCAACAAAGTAGAAGGGCAACCTTTTAAGGTGAGTGAGATTGTAGAATATGTAGAAACTTTGTTTTAAAATAACTCACTGTTAATTATAGCATTTAATATGTTTACAGCAAAAGATTATAAAAGCGATCAATATGTACGTTGGTGTCCAGGTTGCGGTGATCATGCCATAATTACTACATTGCAAAAGGCAATGGCAGAAATAGGCATTCCTCCACATCAAATAGCGGTGATATCAGGTATTGGTTGTTCATCTCGTATTCCTTATTATTTGAGTCCGTACGGATTTCACACTATTCATGGTCGTGCAGCAGCTGTATCTACAGGAGTAAAAGTGGCTAATCCTGACTTGTGTGTATGGCAAGCTACAGGTGATGGCGACTGTTTGGCAATTGGTGGGAATCACTTTATACACAGCGTTCGTAGAAATGTCGATTTGAATGTATTATTGTTTAATAATCAAATTTACGGGCTTACGAAGGGGCAGTATTCACCAACATCGCCAAGGGGGGTCGTAAGTAAATCTTCGCCTTTTGGCACCGTTGAGCGTCCATTTAAACCGGCAGAATTATTGTTCGGTGCAGGTGGTACTTTTTTTGCACGTACGCTTGATGTTGATTTGGAAACTGCAAAAAAAGTAATGATAGAAGCTGTTAAACACAAAGGAACTTCTGTAATAGAATGTCTTGTTAACTGTGTGATTTTTAATAACGGGGCTCATAATTGGATTTCTTCAAAAGAAGATCGTTCAGATCGTATTCTTGTTTTAGAAGATGGAAAGCCAATGATTTTTGGTAAAGAACGCAATAAAGGTTTGGTGTTAGATGGCTGGGATTTAAAAGTGACAACTATTGGGGAGAACGGTGTGCGTGAAGCGGATATTTTAGTTCATGATGCTAAAACAGTTGATTATACGTTACATCATAAATTGGCGATGATGCAAGGTCCTGATATGCCTATCGCTATGGGAGTTATTCGTGCCGTTCCTTGTGAGAGCTATGAAGAGGCTGTTCAAAATCAAATTCTCGAAGTTCAATCAAAAGCTAAAATAAAATCGTTTGATGATTTGGTAAATAGCCTTGAACATATTGAGATTTAATACATATGTGTACTGTACATGACTATTGATTTGAAAGGAGACATATTTCAATTATTGGGACGCACTGCCGACGATTTAGGTTTAGAGTGCTATTTGATTGGTGGTTATGTGCGCGATTTATTATTAAATCGTCCCTCGAAAGATATTGATGTTGTAGTAGTAGGTAGTGGTATAGAAATGGCTAAAGCCGTAGCTAAGCAATTAGGCAAAAAAACACATTTGACAGTGTTTAAAACTTATGGTACGGCACAAGTAAAAAATAGCCACTATGAGCTGGAATTTGTTGGTGCTCGGCGTGAATCTTACCGACATGATTCTCGAAATCCAATAGTTGAAGATGGCACGTTGGAAGAAGATCAAAACAGACGTGATTTTACCGTCAACGCATTAGCCATTTGTTTGAATAAAAATCATTTCGGTGAACTGCTTGATCCTTTTGGCCGTTTGCAAGATCTTGAAGCTAAAATTTTACGTACGCCACTTGATCCTGATGTGACATTTAGCGATGACCCTTTGCGTATGCTAAGAGCTATCCGTTTTGCAGCGCAGCTTAATTTTACAATTGCTGAGGAAACCTTGCAAGCGATAACACGCAATGCTGAACGTATTTCTATTATTACGAAGGAACGTATCATTGAAGAGTTAAATAAAATACTAGCCTCTCCAAAACCGTCTATTGGTTTTAGATTATTGGATCAATGTCAGTTGTTACCATTGATTTTTCCAGAATTAGCTGCGCTTAAAGGCGTTGAAAAACGGGGTAAACGCGCCCATAAAGATAATTTTGATCACACCTTAAAAGTTCTTGATAATCTGGCGCTTAAGAGCGATGATTTATGGTTGCGTTGGAGTGCTTTACTGCATGATATAGGTAAACCTGCTACAAAATTGTGGGACGATCAGCAAGGTTGGACTTTTCATAATCACAACTTTGTAGGTAGCAAAATGGTACCGAGTATTTTTAAGCGTCTAAAATTACCATTGGGTGAGCCCATGAAATTTGTGCAAAAAATGGTGCTGTTGCACATGCGTCCTATTGTATTGAGTGAGAGTGAAGTAACTGATTCTGCAGTACGTCGATTACTGTTTGAGGCAGGCGATGATATTGATGCCTTGATGACACTTTGTGAATCAGATATTACCTCCAATAATTTAGAAAAAGTGAAACGCTTTTCGCAAAATTTTCAGTTGGTGCGTGTTAAACTGAAAGAGATTGAGGAGAAAGATCGTATTCGTAATTTTCAACCGCCGATAAAAGGTGAAGAAATCATGCAACTTTTTGGTTTAGAACCGTGTAGCGTGATAGGTGAATTAAAGGTACAAATTAAAGATGCAATTTTAGATGGTATTATTCCAAACGAATATGATGCTGCTTACGAATTGTTACTAAAATTAGCCGCAGAAAAGGGATTAAAACCTGTTGGTTGATGCCTTTATAGTATAGTTTCACACCATATTTTGAAAAAAATCAAAATATGGGTGTTTTTTATAGTATCAATTTGTTAGTTAATGTGTTAAAATAAGAGCTTTTTATTGATTAATCGTGGAAAATGTTGTTAAATAACAGGAAGTGTTTGAGTAACAGCCGGAGATATTTCTTTCTTTAAAACTCTTTATTATCAAGGATTTTTAATGTAAAATAAACTCTTTTTTTATGGTAAAAAGCTTTGATTGTTATTTGCTTTTGTGTATTTTTGCACATTCTATCAAAATCTAATTGTATTTTGAAAAAATTAAACATTATGAGTATACGAAGGTCTCAAGTTTTAGATAGCGATATATTCTCTCATCTTACCTCTATCGGCTATTTACCGCGTTGGTTAGTGCTTTTTATAGACACACTTTTGTGTGCTGTAGCCTTTTATATCGCCTATGCGTTGTCTATCAAATTGTATTACTCTCAATTTCCAATGCAAGAAGTTGCTATGGAAACTCGCATGTTAATTACTGTGGGATCTCAAATTGTATGTTTTTGGATTTTTCACACTTATTCGGGTATCTTGCGTTATTCAAGTTATGTGGATATTGTGAAGCTGTTGATGTCCATAGGTTTAAATTTGGTTATTCTGTTTGCGATTCACCATATAGCTTTATTTTTCTTTGGCGAAGGTATTTTCTTGCGTGCGGGACTTCTCATTTATGGTGTAGTTGCCTTTTTATTTTTATTATCTGTCCGTGTTGGTGTAAAAACTGTTTATGATTATTTAATTATTCATAGCGGGCAAATAATACCCGTGGTGGTTTATGGTACTCAAGCGGCGGGTGTGAGTATTGCGAAAATGATTCGCTCTGCTACCGATACAAAATATCGTTTGGTTGGCTTTTTGGGTGATTCACAAGGTGTGAATGATAAGCTTATTTTTGGTATGCCAGTAGTTTCTACGGCTAACAAAGAAAAAATGCTGCGTTTTTTGACTCGCAAGAAAGTGAGGGCGATGATTGTGTCGCCATTCAAAATGAAAGAAATAGACCCTGCTCATGATTTAGATGTTTTTTTGGAACATAATATTGAAATTCTTACCGTGCCATCAATGAATGAATGGCATGAAGGTGATAATTTGGTGGATGTTAGCAAGGATTTAAAAAACATCCAGATAGAAGAATTATTGAATCGTCGTCCTATCGAGATTGACAAACAGCATATTGTTGTTCAGGTAAAAGATAAAGTGGTGATGGTTACAGGTGCGGCAGGTTCTATTGGTAGTGAAATAGTACGTCAGTTGGCTCATTATAATCCACGTCTATTGGTGCTTTATGATAATGCTGAAACACCACTTCACAACTTAAAATTAGAATTAGAAGAGCTTAAAACAAAATGTCTGTTTGTCACTTCTATTGGCGATGTTCGCAACTTGAAACGCTCTGAACACGTTATGGAGTCTTATCGTCCAGATATTATTTATCATGCAGCAGCTTATAAACATGTTCCTATGATGGAAGATGCGCCAAGTGAGTGCGTTATTGCTAATGTTTCTGGTACTAAAAATATGGCTGATTTAGCCGTCAAGTTTGGTGTTAAAACTTTTGTTATGGTCTCAACCGATAAGGCTGTGAATCCAACCAATGTGATGGGAGCCTCTAAACGTATTGCTGAAATTTATGTGCAGTCGTTGTTTAAAAAAATGTACGAGAGCAATCCTGAAACAACTAAATTTATCACTACTCGTTTTGGTAATGTTTTAGGCTCTAATGGGTCAGTAATTCCATTGTTTAAACACCAAATCGAAAAGGGTGGTCCAATAACTGTTACTCATCCCGATATCATTCGTTATTTTATGACTATTCCAGAGGCCTGTCAACTAGTTTTAGAAGCTGGTTCTATGGGGCAGGGAGGTGAAATCTTTATTTTTGATATGGGGAAACCTGTCAAAATTGTTGATTTAGCTCGTAAAATGATTCGTTTGGCTGGCTATAAACCTGATGTAGACATTCAAATTACTTATACAGGACTTCGTCCGGGGGAAAAATTATACGAAGAACTACTTAATGTAAAAGAGGCTACTCAACCCACATATCATGAAAAAATTATGATTGCCAAAGTGCGTGAGTACGATTTTGATGAAATAGAACATGAAGTAGCTGAATTATTGAAATTTGCTAGTTTGTATAAAAACTACATGGTTGTTTCTAAAATGAAAAAAATAGTACCAGAATATATTAGTAAAAATTCGCAGTATGAACGTTTAGATATGGAGATGAAAAAATAATGCCTGTTGAGCTATTAAATTTTTTATATCGCTATCCATTTATTTTTATATTTATTACAGGAATATTGGGTTTAGTTTTTATGCCT
>Ga0116145_1001875_pt1 | contig 20162 bp, 18 predicted proteins | sample AD_JPNHG1_MetaG_FD_89747 | JGI IMG/M metagenome (GOLD analysis project Ga0116145, IMG submission 89747) | Active sludge microbial communities of municipal wastewater-treating anaerobic digesters from Japan - AD_JPNHG1_MetaG | ecosystem: Engineered > Bioreactor > Anaerobic > Digestate | place... | reverse complement strand
CTCCCTCGCGGGCCTCGACGACTCGAAAAAACTCCCGGCCGCCCGCCGGGAGTTTTTCCATGCCCTGCTCTCCGCCTGTCCGCACGCGCGCATCGGCGTGGCGTCCGCGTCCGTCGAAGAAATCGATTCGCTGAACATTTTGCGCGCGACGCATCTGGCCATGGCCCGGGCCGTGGCGCAACTGGCGCCGCTCCCGGACCTGGCGCTGGTGGACGGCCTGCCGGTCCGAGGCCTGCCGGTGCCGCACCGCGCGATCGTCGGCGGCGACGCCGCCAGCCTGTCCATCGCCGCCGCCAGCGTGATGGCCAAGGTGACGCGCGACCGGTTGATGGTCGAACTGGCCGCGCAATTTCCCGCCTACGGCTTCGAGCGGCACAAGGGCTACGGCACGCGGGAGCACCTCGAGGCGCTGCGGCGCCACGGTCCCTGCCCCGCCCACCGCAAGAGCTTCGCGCCCGTCGCGCAGCTTTCCTTCGGGTTCTGAGATGCGCTGGCCCTGGCCATTTTCCCTGTTCCGGCGGCGGCGCACCGCCGCGACGGCCGCCCAGCGCGCCGGGGCCTGGGGCGAACGGATCGCCGCCGATTTCCTGGAGCGGCGCGGCTACCGGATCCTCGGGCGCAACGTGCGCTTCGGTTCGCGCTGCGAACTGGATCTGGTCGCCCGTTCGCCCGCGCCGGATGCGCTGGTTTTCGTGGAGGTCAAAACGCGCCGCACCGAGGAGTTCGGCCGCCCCTTTTCGGCGGTAGACGGCGCCAAGCGCCGCGGGCTGGGCCGCGCGGCCGTGCGCTACCTGCGCCGCGTGAAGGCCAAGCCGGCGCGCATCCGTTTCGACGTCGTCGAAGTCGTCGGCGCACCCGACGGCCCGCCGCCGGTCGTGCGCCACGTCGAGAGTGCATTTTCGCTCGGACCGGGGTATCGTCTGCCGTGGTGACATGAAGCCGGTGCGTTCCAGCTTGATCGCGGCCGTTGCGCTCGTCTGGGCGCTCGGCGTTTCCGCGCCGGCGTTCCTGCAGGATTGGGAACTCGACTACGAGCGGATGGCGGACACCGGCCAGGCGGTGTTCGACCGCGTGGCGCCGGCGGCCGTCAAGGAGAACTACGAGGTCCTGACCGCGCAGGAAATGGCCGGCCTGTTCACGACGCTGCAGGCCGCGCTGAGCGGGGAAAGCCTCGACTCCCTCGCCGCCAACGCGCCGCAGGTGCGGCAGACCCTTGCGCGGTTGCGGGCCGATCCCAAGACCCAGGACTACGCCGACTGGCTCGAGGCGCGCATGGACTACGTCGACATGGCCGCCGAAGTGGAGCGCGCCATCCCCGCGCCGAAGCCCGCCCTGCCGCCGCACCCGACCGCGCCGCAACCGCCGCTGATTCCGCATCCGAAGGAGCCGCAACCGCCGTTGATTCCGCATCCGAAGGAACCCCAACCCACGCTGATTCCGCATCCCAAGGAACCGCAGCCGCCGTTGATGCCGCACCCGAAGGAGCCCGCGCCCGCGGCCCAGCCCGCGCCGGCGCCGAAGCCCGCGCCGGTCGCGACCGACGTCGCCCAGGCCCGCAACCGCTACGTGGAAAGCAAGCAGGTTTGGCTGCGCAAGCTGGCGAACCGCCCGGCGCCGGCACGCGCCGCCGCGCTGCTGCCCGACCTGAAGCGCGCGTTCCAGGCGGAGGGCGTGCCGGCGGCGCTGGTGTGGCAGGCGGAGGCCGAATCCACGTTCAATCCTTCCGCGCGCAGCCCGGCGGGCGCGGTGGGCCTCTACCAGTTCATGCCGGCGACGGCCCAGCAGTTCGGCCTGAGCCTGACGCCGCAGGACGAGCGGCTCGACGCCATCAAGAACGCGCGCGCGGCCGCCAAGTACCTCAAGCTGCTGCATCGCCGTTTCGGCAACTGGCCGCTGGCGCTGGCGGCCTACAACTGCGGCCAGGGGCGGGTTTCCGGCGTCCTGAGCAAGACCGGCGGGCGCACGTTCGACGACATCCACGACAAGCTGCCCGCGGAAACCCGCATGTACGTCCCCAAGATCGCCGCCCTCGTCCAGCTGCGCGAAAACGCGGACATCGAGCGGCTGTAGAACGCTTGACCCGCCCCGCCGATTTCCTTTTTTCGGGGGTTGCGCGCCCGCGCGGCCTTGGGTAGCATCCTCCCGTTTTAGTACCAAACAAAGAAAGACCATCAGAAAAATGAACGCCATTGAAATGCTCAAGGCCATCGAAAAGCTGAACGCCAGCTTGACCGGCAAGGACTTCCTGCTGACGTGGGACAAGTCGGTGCCCGAGCTCAAACTCATCCTCCAGACCGCCGAACTCCTGAAGAAGCTCTACGAGCAGAACGTCTCGCTGCGCGTCTTCGACACGGGCCTGGCCATCTCCAACTTCCGCGACAACTCCACGCGGACGCGCTTCTCCTTCGCCTCCGCCAGCAACCTGCTGGGCCTGGCCGTCCAGGACCTCGACGAAGGCAAGTCGCAGATCGCCCACGGCGAAACCGTCCGCGAAACCGCCAACATGATCTCGTTCCTCACCCAGATCATCGGCATCCGCGACGACATGTTCCTCGGCGCCGGCCACACCTACATGAAGGAAGTCGGCGAAGCCCTCGACGACGGCTACGCGCAGGGCGTGCTGCCCCAGCGGCCCGGCATCGTCAACCTCCAGTGCGACATCGACCACCCCACGCAGTCCATGGCCGACCTGTGCTGGCTGAAAGAACACTTCGGTTCCCTCGAAGCCCTCCGCGGCAAGAAGATCGCCATGACCTGGGCCTACAGCCCGTCCTACGGCAAGCCCCTGTCCGTTCCGCAAGGCATCATCGGCCTGATGACGCGCTTCGGCATGGACGTGACGCTGGCCCATCCGCAAGGCTACGACCTGATCCCCGACGTCGTCGCGCTCGCCGGCAAGCAGGCGCAGGAAAACGGCGGCTCGTTCAAGCAGGTCGCCTCGATGGAAGAAGCCTTCGCCGGCGCCGACATCGTCTATCCCAAGTCCTGGGCGCCGTACCACGTCATGCAGAAGCGCACCGACCTGCTCAACGCCAACGACAAGGAAGGCCTCAAGGAGCTGGAGAAGCAGTGCCTCGCCCACAACGCCGAGTTCAAGAACTGGGAATGCGACGAAGCCAAGATGAAGCTCACGAAGAACGGCGAGGCGCTGTACATGCACTGCCTGCCGGCGGACATCACCGACGTCTCCTGCAAGGCCGGCGAAGTCTCCGCCAGCGTCTTCGAGAAATACCGCATCCCGACCTACAAGGAAGCCGGCTACAAGCCCTACGTCATCGCGGCCATGATGCTGACCAACCGCATGAAGGACGTCGTCGGCACCATCGCCGACCTGATGCAGTACCCGATGGAGCGCGTCATGGACGTCTCCGCCGGCGGTCCTGCCCCGGCGAAGAAGGCCGCCAAGGCCAAGAAGGCCGTGAAGAAGGTCGTCCAGAAGGCCAAGGGCAAAGACAAGAAGGCCGTCAAAGCCGTGAAGAAGGCGGTCAAGAAGGTCGCCAAGAAGGCCCAGGCCAAGCGGAAGTAATTCCGCCGCGCCTCTCCGCGCCGCCCGGCAACGGGCGGCGCCTTTTCATGTCCGAGGCTTTATCGAGTGGTCGTTGGCGTTTTCGGTTCGAAGGCCGGGACCATTCGCCCAGCGGTCCGGGCTTTCTTTCTTTATGTTGACACCCATTGACGCCCCGTCCCGACCTGATACCTTTGGGCCATGCCGTCCCAGCGCTTCATCCCGGGCATTTTCAATTACTGCGACTATTGGTGCGAGCGCTGCGCCTTCACGCTGCGGTGCCGAAACTTCCAGATGGGCGCAGAACTCGCCCGCGCGGACCGCGACGAAAACGACGCTCCCGCCAAACGCGACGCCGCCAATGCCTCATTCTGGACCGCTCTGGCCGAGCAACTGAACCGGCCAGCGGGCGACTGGATTAGCGACGGTGCGGACGACTTCGTTCTCGAACCCGATCCGGACTGGAACGAGCGCGAAAAATCCCGCCGCGAAGCCGTGCGACAGCATCCGCTCGCGCGAATGGCCATGGATTACATGCAGGCCGTCGCCCAATGGCTGGAAGGCGCTCAGGCCGACCTGAAGGCCGTCGCCGACGAAATGGTGGAAACCGCCCGCCGACCGATCTCAGGCGACATCGAAGCCGAAGCGCTTGAAATCGGCGAGATGCTGGAAGTCTTGACCTGGTATCACACTCTGATTCCCCCAAAACTCTCGCGGGCGCTGGACAGCCGGCTCGAGGCGATGGAACCGGATGATGGCGAACCGGAAGAACTCGGTGAAATCCGCATGGCTGACGCCAACGGTTCCGGCCGGGTCGCGTTGCTGGCCATCGAGCGATCCATCGCCGCCTGGGTGCGGTTGCGAGAACTCGTTCCGGCCCAGGAAGACGCGATTTTGAAGATGCTGGTCACGCTGGACCGCTTGCGCGCCGGCATCCATCTGGCCCTGCCCGGCGCCCGGGATTTCCACCTGCCGTTTCTGGAAGGCGAGCCGCGCTGAAACCGTTGCGGCTCTATCCGCAGGACGTCGGCGATCGCCCCTACGGCACGATCCGGAAATCGGCGGGATTCGGACCCGTTTGGGACTCGCCGCATTCGCCGGCCAGCCACTGGATGATCTCCGGATGCTTTTCCCACGCGGGCCGCAAGATCTCCCAGGCGATCATCGCCTCTTCACGCGTTCCAATGCCATAGCTTCCGGGCATGTTTTTCGGCAGTTTCCGGTGCCCGAGGAAATAAGGCGGCGCATGGGGATTCTGCTTCCTCGCAACGGCGAGAGCTTGCCGGGCCTCGTCCAATGCACCGGACAACCGGCGTTCCAGCACATAGGCCCACGCCCATATCGTCGAGTGTTTCCTTTCGCCGGCAAACGTCTTGAACAGCTTGCGCGCCCCCTCCATCCGCTCCAGCGTCAGATAGGCCGTCATCAGCTCATAGCGGACGCCCTGATTGTCGTTCGGATTCAGTTCCAGCATCGCCTCGTATTCTGCAGCGGCTTCCTCCCATTGCCCGGTCTCCGTCAGCATATGCGCCAGCTTGCCTCGCGCCCGCATGTAGGGCCGCGTTTCGTGGAACCCCCAGAAAGCTCCTTTGTACTCGTTGAAATCCGCTCCGAGGTTCTCCTGGGCCATGGCGACCAAACGGCGCAAGAGGCCGATCTGCTCATCCGGAGGCGGACCGCCCAACTCCAGCAAGCCCAACCATGCATCCACGTTGGCGGGATCCAGTTCCAGCGCTTGTTGCAACAACTCCACCGCTTGGTCGGCTGGCGATTCCCACGCGTCGTAAACGAGTTGCTGGGCCTCCTGTTCCTGCTTCTTCTTGCCCCTGGCCGCGCCACCCAAGAGCCGCTCCATCTGGCGCAAACCAGCCGCCGCATCCAGCGGTTTCCGCTTCTTCTTCTCAGCCATGACCGCTCCCGTTGTTCCGTGCAACCCCTTTGACTCCGTGATACTTAATACGCCCGCTTCGCCCCGTCAATTCTCCAGAATTTTTGCGCGAATCGCCTTCCGCCGCCGCCGGGGGGCCTGCTAGACTCCGACCGTCGCGGAACGGACCGCAAACACGGAGGACGGAATGCAGATCGTCGCGTTCGATTTTGCCGCCAAGCGGGAACGGACTTTGGACGAGCGGGACAAGCCCGCGCGGCCGGAACCGGGGATCTTCTATTGGATCGTCGCCGCGCCGGAGGAACCGGCGCCGCTGCAGGACTGGCTCGCCGCCGTCGGCGTGCCGCCCGCGCTGGCGCCGCTGTTGCAAGGGCCCCAGCCCGAAGCGCACGTCGAGCTCTACGAGGAAGCCATCCACTTCACGCTCGGCGAAGTCCGCGTCGAGGGCGGCGCGCTGAAGACCGACGTGCTGGGCCTGCTGCTCGGTGAGAATTTCCTGGCCGTGGTCGCGCCGGCCGCCTCGCCCGTCCTCGACAAGATCCGGCGCATCTACCGCGACGATTTCCGCAAGTTCGCGCGTTCCTCGGGCTTCCTGCTCTACGAGCTGGGCTCGCACCTGCTGGAATCCTACCGCCGCGTCTTCCAGCACCACGTCGCCGAAGCCGAGCGCCTCCAGCTGCGCCTGTTCGGCGACGTCACCGACGGGATTTTTTCCGAAGTGGCCGAGCTGACGGGCGACATCCTGGCGTTCCGCCGCACGGTGCTGGCCGCGCGCGATCTCTTCAACGATCTCGCCGCGCGCAAGTCGGCGTTCGTGCCCGAATCCACGCAGCCCGCGCTGGACATCCTCTCCGACCGGCTGGACCGCCTCGGCGGCGACGTCGCCGGCGTCCGCAGCGTGCTCAACGAAACGCTGAACCTCTACATGGGCATGGTCAGCCACCGCACGAACCGGGTCGTGAGCCGCCTGACCGTCTTCAGCATGATCTTCCTGCCGCTGAGCTTCCTGGCCGGCGTCTACGGCATGAATTTCGAGGTCCTGCCCGAACTCCGATGGCGCTATTCCTACCTCGTCTTCTGGGCCGTCGTCGCGATCTTCGTCGCCACGTTCGTGGTCTTCGTCCGCAGGAAAAAGTGGATTTGATTGCTGCCGTCCCCCTCAGGAGTGCCATTGCCATGACAACGCCGAACGTCCGTTTCAAATGCCTCCATTGCGGGGAAGCGCTCGAAGCCCCGGGCGACATGCTGGGCCAGTTGATGGATTGCCCGGAATGCGGCGAGACCGTCGAAGTGCAGAAGGCGCCCGTCGTCCTGCCGTCCCCGCCGCCGGCGCCGCACCTGCCCCCCCGGCCCATGCCCAAGCTGAAAATGCCGGTGCCGCCCGGCACGGCCAAGAAGCCCGTCCGGCTCAAGGAATACAAGGTCCTGACGCAGCGGGACGAGCGGTTCGGCGGCGCATTCAGCCCAGAAAAACTGGAACAAATCCTGAACGCCTGCGCCGCGCAGGGGTGGCACGTCGTGTCCGTCGCGACGGTCCCCGTCCCGGACGCCGCCGGCGGCGCGCGGAACGAACTCATCGCGGTCCTCGGCCGGGACAAGTAGCCGGCCCGGCCGCGGTCAAACCGTTTCCAATTCCGCGCTTTCCCGCCCCGCGGGCTTCGGCTATCCTGCCCCGCATGCTGACGCTGTTGAGAGTGAAAAACCTCGCCCTCGTGGAAGAAGCGAGCGTCGCGTTCCAGCCGGGACTGAACGTGGTGACCGGCGAGACCGGCGCGGGAAAATCCATCTTGATCGGCGCGCTCTACCTCCTGCTCGGCGAGCGCGCGGACACGTCCGCCGTGCGCGCGGGCGAAACGCAATGCGTCGTCGAAGCCACGTTCCAGCTCGCGGATCCGCGCGCGGTGGACGCCGATCTGGCGGAAGCCGGCCTGGAGCCGTGCGACCACGGCCAGCTCATCCTGCGCCGCACGGTGAAGGCCGCCGGCGGCGGCCAGGCCTACGTCAACGACGCGCCGGTCACCCTGCCCCTGCTCAAGCGCCTCGGCGCGCGCCTGGTGGACCTGCACGGCCCGCACGACCACCAATCGCTGTTCCAGCCGGCCGCCCAGCTCGACATCCTGGACGCCTTCGCCAAGGCCGACAAGGAGCGCGCGGCCTACGGCGCCGCCTTCGCGAAGTGGGAAGCCCTGCTGGCGCGGCGCGAAGAGCTGTCGCGCGACGTCGGCGACCTCGCCGCGCAGATCGACCTGCTCGCCTACCGCGTGAAGGAAATCGAAGAGGCCGAGCTCGTCGAGGGCGAAGAAGAGAAAGTCCGCGCCGAACAGCAGACCGCCGGCCACGCGCAGCGCATCCTGGAGCTGGGCCAGCAGGTCGTGCAGGCGATCTCGGAGGACGAGAACGCCGCGCTGTCCGTGCTGGCCCCCGCGCGCAAGGCTTTGGACGAATTGGCGCGGCTGATGCCGGCCGCGCAGGATTGGCCGGAAACGCTGCGGGCCCACACGGATGCCCTCGCCGCGCTCTCCGTTTCCATCCAGCGCGAACTGTCGGCCATCGACGCCGATCCGGCGCGCCTCGAATGGCTGGACCAGCGGCTGGCGACCTACGACAAGCTCAAGCGCAAGTACGGCGGATCCGTCGCAGACGTCCTCGCCACGCTGGAAACCTCCCGCGCGCGCCTGAAGGATCTGCGCAGCCGCGACGAGCAGAAGGCGGCCGTGGCCAAGGAAATCGCGGCCGTCGAAAAGGAACTCCGGACGCTGGGCGCGGCGCTGCGCAAGCGGCGGGCGGCCGCGGCGGAGAAGCTGGCCCCGGCCATCACCGCCGAACTGCAGGCGCTGGGCTTCGCGCACGGGGCCTTCGGCATCGAGCTGGTGCCCGCCGAGACGCCGGCGGCGACGGGCCTGGACCGTGCCGAATTCGGCTTCGCGCCCAACGTCGGCGAGCCGATGCGCCCGCTGCGGGCCATCGCGTCGTCGGGCGAAATTTCGCGCGTGATGCTGGCGCTCAAGGTCGTGCTGGCGGAGGCGGACAAGATCCCGCTGCTGGTGTTCGACGAAATCGACGCGAACGTGGGCGGCGAAACGGCGCACGCGGTGGGCCGGAAGCTGGCGCAGGCGGCGCGCAAGCGCCAGGTGGTGGCCATCACCCACCTGCCGCCGGTGGCGGCCTGCGGGGCGCACCATTTCGCCGTGCGCAAGACCGTGCGGGACGGCCGCACGCACACGACCGTGGCGCCGCTGGACGAAGCGGCGCGGGTGGACGAGCTCGCGCGCATGCTCGGCGGCCGCGAATCCACCAGCGTGGCCCTGCGCCACGCCGCCGAACTCCTCGCCGCGGCGCGCAAGGCGTAGATTTTTTCCCGGGAACGCCAAGCGTCCGCTTGGCAGATTAAACCAGCCATCATTGCCCGGCGAACGCCGGGCGTTTCCGGGAGGAAGCGCTACTCCACGGCCAATCTTCGGGCGAAGCAACCAAACCCGCCTTCACGGGATTCAGGTGAATGTAGTCCATGGCGTTTTGGAAATGCCGGGCATCGCGGATGAAGCGATCCCAGTATTCCCGGTGCCAGATGCGCGGCGCGTTCCATGCCGTTCCGCTCGCCCGCAAAAATTCAGCGATTTTTCTGCCGGAATAACCTTTCCACGCCTGGACGATCTTCGGCAAGGACATCCCTTCCTGCAGCCGGATCATCACGTGAGCGTGGTTGGGCATGACGACCCATGCCAGAAGTTCGTAGCGGACGCCTTCGTATTTCCGCCAATTTTCGACGAGCATTGCGGCCATCTCCGGCTGCCGCAACAGGCAGCTGCCATATCCGGCATCCATCCACTCCTCGATCCGTTTGCGGCGATGGAGATCTTGCTGGCTGGACGGCAGCGTTGCCAGCTCCAGCGACAGCCTCTCGACGACGTCTGCCGGCTGACTGTCGGCCAGATGGTAGGTAATGAATTGAACGATGCCCGCTTGATCGGCGTGGGGAAGATAACCGCGGGAATACCAGCCAAGCGGACGCTTGGCGTTCCCGGGGTTGGAACAGCCATCAGGCATCGGGCAGCCACCGCGCGTCGAGCCGGCAGAGGCCGAGGTCGCCGACGGCGTTGCGGACGGCGAAGGGCACCCAATCCTCGCGGCGATGGTACTGGACGAGGTGGTCCCACGAGTGGACGGAAAGCGAGAGGAAGTAGTTGCCGTGCATGAGCCGCAACGGCGCGAACTGGAGCTTCAGGACGCCCGCGCCTTCGACGAACGGGAGCGCGACGCCCGCGGTCTGGGTGTTGGAACCGTAGACGTACATGCCGTTGGCGGTCTTGACGGAAAACCCGAACACGGGTTTTTCGATGCGCCGGCGGGCTTCGTAGGGGATCTCGACGGTCAGGGTTTCGCCGGAGGCGAAGGTGGCCGCGTCCCGGCCGGCGGCGTCGAGCAGGCGGACGGCGCCCAGTTCGACCTCCCGCGTGCCGTATTCCTGGGTGAAGACGCCGCCGCCCTCGCCCATGTAGGAGCGGACGTACTTGAGGATGACGTCGCCGGGGTCGCCGCGCGCAACCAGCCGGCCGCGGTGGATCAGGAACGCCTCGTGGCAGAATTCCTCGACGGTCTGCAGGGCGTGGCTCACGAACAAGATGGTTTTGCCGCGCTTCTGGAAGTCGCGGATGCGGTCGAGGCACTTGAGCTGGAAGGAAATGTCGCCGACGGCGAGGACTTCGTCGATGAGGAGGATGTCGGGATCGACTTCGACGGCGACGGCGAACCCGAGGCGGACGTACATGCCGCTGGAGTAGTGCTTGACGGGCATGTCGATGAAATCGCGCAGTTCGGCGAAATCGACGATGCGGTCGAATTTCTTCTTCACGGTCTCGCGGGGAATGCCCAGCAGGGCGGCGTTGAGATAGACGTTCTCGCGGCCGCTGAGCTCGGAATGGAAGCCGGCGCCGAGCTCGAGCAGCGAGGAGATGCGGCCGTGGGTGCGCACGCAACCCTCGGTGGGATGGATCGTGCCGGCGGTCAGGCCGAGCAGGGAGCTCTTGCCGGAGCCGTTGGGGCCGATGACGCCGATGGTGCGCCCGGCGGGAATCTCGAAATTCGCGCCGCGCAGGCACCAGAACGGCTCGTTCTTGCCGCGGAAGCCGCCGGTGACGGCGCTGAAGAGCGTGGGCAGGCCCGTGCCGCGCTTGACGTAGCACTTTCCGAGGTTGACGGCTTCGATGGCGTTGCTCATGTCACAGCAGATCCGCGAAATTCTTCTGGAGGCGGCGGAAAACGAGGGCGCCGGCGAACAGGGTCAGGGGCGCGAGGGCGAACCCGACCCACGCGGCGGGCGGGAAGCCGGCGGCGGAGCCAGGCAGCAGCGCGGCGCGGTAGCCGTTGAGGATGGGCGCCAGCGGGTTGGCGTAGAGCAGGTTCACGGCCCAGGGCCAGCTCGCGGCGAGATTCCGCGCGAATTCCATGTTGTACATGACCGGGCTCAGGAAGAACCACGCGCTGAGGCCGACGCCGACGAGATGCTGGGTGTCGCGGAAGTTCACGTTGAGCGCCCCGACCAGCAGGGCCAGGCCGAGGTTGAAAACGGTCTGCCACGCCATCCAGAAGACGAACAGCGGCCAGTGCGACGAAAAGCCCGAACCGCCCTGCCAAAGCAGGAAAGCCAGGATCGGGAACTGGACGAGGAGGGAGAGCAGATAGCCGATGCCGTTGGCGGCCACCTGGCTCACGGGCAGGATCTCGCGCGGGAAGGCGACTTTCTTGACGAGGTTGGCGCTGCCGGTCACGCAGGTCAGGCCGCCCTGCACGCATTGCGTGGTGTATTGCCACGCGAACACGCCGATGAGGATGTCGGCCATCGGCACGCCGCGGGCCAACAGGCGCAGGAAGAAGACGTAGATGGCCGACATGAACAGCGGCGTCAGGACGGTCCAGAGAAAGCCGAGCACGGAGCCCTTGTAGCGCTGCTTCAATTCGCGGGCTACGAGGTTCCACAGCAGCTCGCGGCGCGCGACGATGGTCCGGATCACGTTCATCGGGCGCATCCTAGCGTCACGGGCGCTTCTTTTCCAGCGTTTCGAGCACGAGCGACAGGGCGCCCCGCCCCGCTTCGGCGGCGGGCCTCACGTCGATCTCGCGCAACCGCCACGGCGGCTCGGCGGCGGCCGCGGCGGCCAGGAAGGTCGCCGCTTCGGCATAGGCGACGGACGGCAGCTCGACGGCGGCCTCGCGCCGCTGCCAGCCGCCGGCGACGGGCACCGGCGAGCGCGGCGAAATCTTCGCCGCGCCGGTCCCGAGCGCGCCGACGGCCAGTTCCGCCAGATCGGCGGGTTGCGCGATTTGCCGCCGGTCCCAGTCGGCGCGCAGGGCGTCTTCGGCGGCCCAGCGGCCGGCGAAGGTCCGGATCTTGGCCAGATCCGCTTCCTTGCGCGCGAGCAAATCCCGCTGGCGCGGCGCGGAGAGCGTCGTCTGCAGCGTGGCGGCCGCGGCAAGCGCGGCCAGCGCCACGGCCAGCCCCTTCCAGACGCGCTCAGCCGCCATGGCGCACCATGCCTTTCAGGATGAATTGCGGGCGGCCGTCGGGCGCGGTGCCGGAGGCTTCCGACTGGACGCTCCAGCCGCCCGCTTCCAGGCGCTCCGCGAAGGTTTCGAAAACCGGTTGGTTCGGCGCGGCGCCCCGCAGGGAGATGGCCGCGGGCGAAAGGCCCAGCTGGGAGATCTCGACGCCGAGGGCGGCGGCTTCCTCGATGACGCGCGCGAGCTGGGCTTCCATGCCGGCGGGATCGCGCGCGACGCGGAAGGGCTTGGTTTCCTCGTCGCGGCGGGAAATCGCGCGTTCGACCATGAGGATTTCCTGGCCGCGGGGCACGGCTTCGCCGGCGACGGACCGCGCAAGCGCGGCGAGTTCCCGCTGGACGGCGGCGAGGCGGCCGCGGCGCGCGACGGCCTCGCCGAGATTGAGCGCCAGCACGAGCAAAGCGGCGGCGGCCACGCCGAGGTAGGTCCGGCGCCGGTCCCGGGATTCGGCGCGAACCACGGCCGGATGGGCGTCGGTTCCGGAACGGAAATTGACGCCGGAGCCGTCCGCGGCGCGGCGGGCCAGCGCCCGCGCCAGGAACGATGCGGGCTGGCGATGGGTTTCGTGGCGGCAGGCGATTTCCGCCGGCAGCGCGCGGCGCAAGTCCGCCAGCCGCGCCTCGTCTTCGGCGCCGGGTCCGGTCCACCAGAGGTCCAGTTCCGTCGCGGCCGTTTCGGCGAGATGGACGGCCAGGATCTGGCGCGCGCGGCCGGCCCACAGCGCGGCGAAGGCTTGCGGATCGCCGGCCAGCGGCGAGGCGCGCAGCACGTGGGCAGCCATGAATTCGGCGCCGCGGCCGCGGGCGACCACGACGTGGTCGGCGCCCAGCCAGACCAGCGCGTGGACGCCGTCGGCGCGCGCCGGGGGCGCCTCGGCGACGTGCAGGTCCCACAGGGCGAGCGCCTCGGCGTCGCAATGGGTGGGATCGGCGCCGGCGGCGCGGCAGGTTTCGAGGAAGGCTTCGAGATCGCTCCGGCGCAGGGCCGCGGCCAAGGCCACGGTGCCGCCGTTTTCGACGCGGGGCGCGGCGTAGAAGCAGGCGGCGCTTTCCACGGGAAACGGCAAATCGACGTCGAGCAGCGCAGGCCAGACCTTGGCGGCCTTGCGGACGGACGCGAACGGCGCGCGCAGGCGGCGCACGGCGGTCAGCGCGGCCGGCGCGGCGACGGCCAGCGCCGCGGTGCCTTTGGCGGCTTCGGCGGCCGCGGCCTGCACGGCGCGGCGCGCTTCGTCGGAATCGGCGGCGGCTGCCAGCGCGACCTGCGGCGCGCCGCGGCGGCCGCAGCGGGCCAACACCAGCCGGCCGGCGGAAACGTCCAGGCCGTAGGCCGTCTTGCAGCCACCCGCCACGGCTCAGCCCTCCCCTTCCAGCCACTGGAGGATGCGGACGTCGCCGGTGCGCGGATCGCGCTCGACCCAGGCCATGACGGTCCGATGCTGGCCGTCCGCGGCGGCGCGGGCGCGCACGCGGAAACAGGAACTGGCGACGCCGACGCTGCCCTCCAGCAGGGCGGCCACTTCCGGATAGGCCGTGAACATCGTCGCGAGGGATTCGAAGGGCTGCACCTGGCGCAGCGCGAGGATCTGCCGCACGGCGTCTTCCTGGCGCAGGCCGCTCACGCCCATGAGGACGTCGCGGCCGGCGGTGTTGACGTTGACGGGGATCGGCTCCGCCAACGGTCCCGGCACGAGGACGGTCGCGGCGGAGAGATCGCCGCCGGTGGGGTCGTCGGGATCGGTCCGGGGCCGCGGCCGGAACAGCTCGGCGGTGAACCCGTGCACGCGCAGCAGTTCGGAAGGAGCCCACAGCGCGCGGTTGGGCGGCGCCTGGGGCGCGGCGCCGGTCCGGTAGAAATCGGCCTCGTAGGTGCCCTCTTCGTCGGCATCGACGTAGTCCTGCAAGGCATCGACGCGGCCGGCGGCGTCGAAATCGCCGCAGAACATCATGAGGTCGAGGAGGATGTCGCGGGCATCGCGGGCGGTGCGGTTGGACGCGGCGAGGTTGTTCCAGTTGACGAAGCGGCCGGCGTCTTCGACGACGGCCCAGGTGGAGACGCCGTCGGCGCGGTTGGTTTCGCGGGGCCGGGCCCAGTCTTCGCCGAGATGGTCCACGGCGAGGTCCTCGTCCGCGGCCAGCACCCAGAGGGCTTCGCGCGCGGCCTCGGCGGCGGCGATCCGCAACCGTTCGCGCAGCAGTTCCGAGCGTTCCGTCCGGGCCAAGGTCGCGGCCCGGGCCTGCAGATAGAGGGCCAGCCCGCCGCCGAGCGCGATCGCCGCGAGCGCGAGGATCAGCGCCATGCCCGATCGGGCGGCGGAACGGCGGATCATCAGCCCTCCTTGGCGGGCGCCGGCGCGGAAGCGGCGGCGGCGGCCGCGGCCCGGCGCGCCTGGATCTTTTCGCGCTCCCGGCGGAGTTCCTCTTCCCGCTCGCGGTATTTGCGCTCGCGGTTGCGGGCGGACACTTCGCGGCGGCGCTGCTTTTCGGCGCGAGCCCAGGCGTAGAGCATCAGGGAGACCATGCCGCAGGCGACGAACACGACGATCAGCTTGTAGTAGGGCGCCCGCTGGGCGGAGAGCCGGAACAGCGACATGGCGTAGACGAACAGCGCCATGAGCGGGAACATGCCGGCGGCCACGGCCAGGACGTGCCGGACCTTGGCGCGCGCCTTGGCGCGGCTGCGGGGGCGGCTGGTGTCCACTTTGAAACGGTCGGATTGTACCGGGGCGATGCTCATGGGGCTACTTTCCGTATCCGCGCGGATGGGCGCGATGCCAGCTCCACGCATGTTCGACGATCGTCCGCAGGTCGGGATACCGCGGCTTCCAGCCGAGGACGCTCTTGGCCTTCTCGGCGCCGGCCACGAGGCAGGCGGGATCGCCGGGGCGGCGGGGCGACAGAGCGACGGGAATCGGGTGGCCCGTCACTTCCCGGCAGGTCTCGACGACCTGCTGGACGGAAAAACCGGTGCCGGTGCCGAGGTTGAACGGGCCGGCCACGTCCTTTTCGAGGGCCAGGATGTGGGCGCGGGCGAGATCGGCGATGTGGATGTAGTCGCGGATGCAGGTGCCGTCGGGCGTGGGATAGTCGGCGCCGAAAACGGGCACGGCCGGCGCCTGGCCGAGGGCCACCTTCAGGACGTTGGGAATGAGGTGCGTTTCGGGCTCGTGGTCCTCGCCGTATTTCTCGGTGGCGCCGCAGGCGTTGAAATAGCGCAGGAAGACGGGCTGGAGGCCGCGGCGTTCCTGCTCCCAGCGCAGGGCGGTCTCGAACATCAGCTTCGATTCGCCGTAGGGGTTGGTCGGGCGCTGGGGCAGCGCCTCGGTCATGGGCATGACGTCGGGCTGGCCGTAGGTGGCGCAGGTGGAGGAAAAGATGATCTTCTTCACCCCGGCCCGGAGCATGGCGTCGAGCAGGTTCAGCCCGCCGCCGACATTGTTCTCGAAGTACCGGTGGGGCTCCTGCATGGACTCGCCCACGAGGGCGTAGGCGGCGAAATGCACCACGGCGTCGGGCTTGACCGCGGCCAGGAGTTCCCGGATGGCCAGCGGCTCGCGCAAATCGCCGACGACGAGGCGCGCGCGGGGGTCGACGGCTTCGCGGTGGCCGCGTTCGAGGTTGTCGAACACGACGACGTCGTGGCCGTCGTCGCAGAGCAGCTCGGTCGTGACGCTGCCGATGTACCCGGAACCGCCTGTCAGCACAATTTTCATCCGATCGGTCGTTCTACCAGACGCCCCGGCCCCGGGCAATCCCTTTTGCGGAACCGATTCGCCGCGTCGGGTTTCCTTGCATCCGCGGGCGCGAGCCGCTAGGATGCCGCTCAATTCAGCCCCGCGTCTCCGGACGCCAGTTTGGAAAGGTCGAGCCATGTCCCGCAACGTGTATGTTTCCGCAACGGATGCCAGCAGCGGCAAGTCCGCCATCGCGCTGGGCGTGATGGAAATGATGGTCAAGAAGGTCGGCCACGTCGGCTTCTTCCGGCCGATCATCGCGGGCGACCGGCGCGGCGCGGAGCCGGACAACGACGTGACGCTGATCACGAGCCATTTCCGGCTCGACCTGCCCTACGAGCAGGCGTTCGCCTACACCAGCCGCGAGGCGGCCGAACTGATCCGCGCCGGCAAGACGTCCGCCCTGCTCGACGGCATCCTGGCGAAGTACAACGCCGTGGCGGCCCGGTTCGATTTCGTCGTCTGCGAAGGCTCCGACTTCGAAGGCGACACGTCCGCCTTCGAGTTCAACATCAACGCCGAGATCGCGCGCAACATCGACGCGCCGGTGCTGCTGGTGGTGGACGGCCACAAGATCGGCAAGCACGGCCAGATGGCCAACCTCGATTTCGCCGTGCAGAGCTTCCAGGACGGCGACTGCAAGGTGCTGGCGGCCATCCTGAACCGCTTCCCGGCCGACCGCATCGACGAGCTGCCGGCGTTCCTGCGGACGGCGCGCTATCCGGACCTGCCCGTGTTCGCGATTCCGGAGGATCCGCTCCTCGCCGCGCCGATGATGTCCGAAGTCGCCCAGGCTCTCGGCGCCGAGACGTTCTACCGGCCCGACCTGCTCGACTCCCTCCAGGCCACGTCCTACAGCGTGGCGGATTCCTCGCCGGAAATCTTCCTCTCGCAGCTGCGCGACGGCGCGCTGCTGTTCATTTCGGGCGACCGCTTCGGGAACCTGCTGGGCGTGATGCTCAAGCTCAACTCCGCCAAGCCGGTCAACATCGCCGGCATCGTGCTGACGAACGGCTTCAAGCCTTCCGGCGCGGTCGGCGCGCTGCTCAAGGAGGTCAAGAACATGGTGCCGGTCCTGTCCGTGCCGGCCACGACCTTCGAGGCGGTCACGGCCGTATCCCGGCTGCATTCGCGCATCTATCCCGGGGCGACCCGCAAGATCACCTCCGCGCTGGCGCTGTTCGAGTCGCACGTGGACACGCAGAAGCTCGTCGATCTCCTCAAGACGGCCAAGACGGGCGTGGTCACGCCCAAGATGTTCGAGTTCGGCCTCATCCAGCGCGCGCAATCGCCCCGCCAGCGCATCGTCCTGCCCGAGGGCGAGGAAGACCGCATCCTCTACGCGGCGGAACAGGTGCTGCTGCGCGGCATCGCCGACGTCGTCCTGCTCGGCAACGAGCAGAAGATCCGCAACAAGATCTCGCATTTGGGCCTCAACCTGCCCGGCGTCGACGTCGTCCAGCCGGTCCAGTCGCCGCATTTCCGCGATTTCGTGGCGACCTACTACGAGCTCCGCAAGGAAAAGGGCATGACGCCGGACATGGCGGAAACGATCATGGCCGACGCGTCCTACTTCGGCACGATGATGGTCTACAAGGGGCTGGCCGACGGCATGGTGTCCGGCTCCGTCAACACCACGGCCCACACCGTGCGCCCGGCCCTCCAGTTCATCCGCACCAAGCCGGGCTTTTCGATCGTGTCGTCCGTGTTCCTGATGTGCCTGAAGGACCGCGTGCTGGTCTACGGCGACTGCGCGATCAACCCCAACCCCACGGCCCAGCAGCTCGCCGAAATCGCCGTGACCTCCGCGCGCACGGCGCAGACGTTCGGAGTCGAGCCGCGCGTGGCGATGCTGTCCTACTCCACCGGCGCCTCGGGCGGCGGCGCGGACGTCGAGCGCGTGCGCGAAGCCACCGAGCTCGCGCGGCGGATGGCGCCCGAGCTGCCGATCGAAGGGCCGATCCAGTACGACGCCGCGGTCGACGCGGGCGTCGCCCGCACGAAGATGCCCGATTCCAAGGTGGCCGGCCGCGCCACGGTCTTCATTTTCCCCGATCTCAACACGGGCAACAACACCTACAAGGCCGTGCAGCGCTCCGCCGGCGCCGTGGCCATCGGCCCGGTCATCCAGGGCCTGCGCAAGCCCGTCAACGACCTCTCGCGCGGCTGCACGGTCGTGGACATCGTCAACACCGTGGCCATCACCGCCATCCAGGCGCAGGCGGAGAAATGATTCCGCTGGCGATCAGCACGCGCTGGAACGCCGGCCGCCACGCCTCCGGCGAAGCCATGCTCGAGGAGATCCTCGCGCTGGGGCTCGACCGCGCGGAACTGGGCTACGACCTGCGCGCCGAGCTCGTTCCCGGCGTGAAAGCCATGGTGGCGGCCAAGGCCATCCGCATCGACAGCGTCCACAATTTCTGCCCCGTGCCCGTCGGCGCCCCCCGCCCCCATCCCGAGCTCTACACGCCCGCGTCCGTGGACCGCCGCGAACGCGAGTACGCCGTGACCCACATTTCCCGCACCCTGCGCTTCGCCGCCGAAGTCGGCGCCCGGGTCGCCGTCTGCCACTCCGGCAACGTGGACGTGCCGAAGCATTCCTTCGACCTCGTGCGCATGGCCGCGCGCGGCGAACAGTTCTCCGAAGCCTACGAAAACCTCAAGCTCAAGGCCCAGATCGTCCGCGACAAGAAGGCGCCCAAGCAGATCGACTACCTGGCCGAGAGCCTCGAAAAGCTCGTACCCGTCGTCAAGGAAACCGGCGTGCAGCTCGCGCTCGAAAACCTGCCCACCTGGGAGGCCATCCCCACCGAACTGGAAGCCGAGAAGCTCATGAAGCGCTTCCACGCCGCCGGCATCCGCCTGTGGTGGGACGTCGGCCACGCGCAGATCCGCGAAAACCTCGGTTTCATCAACGCCTCGCGCTGGCTGCGGCGCCTGGCCCCTTTCATCGCCGGCATGCACGTCCACGACGTCATCCCCCCCGGCCAGGACCACGTCATGCCCCCGACCGGAAAAGTCGATTTTCCGGCCTTGGCGGAAATCGCCCGAATGGATATGGTGCGCGTGTTGGAACCGGCGCCGGACACGGCGACCGACCAGATCGTCCGCGCGATCGAGTATCTGCGCGCGACGTGGACTTTGACCGAACCGAAGACCCCGAGCGGAGAAAAGAAATGAAGAAAGCGCTGATTACCGGCATCACGGGCCAAGACGGCTCGTATCTGGCCGAATTGCTCCTGTCCAAAGGCTACCAGGTCACCGGCATGGTGCGCCGCGCCAGCACCGAAACCTTCGATCGCATCGCCCATTTCAAGGACCGGATCGTCCTGCGCCAGGCCGACCTGCTCGACCAGTTCTCGCTGGTGAAGCTGCTCGACGAAGTCCAGCCCGACGAAATCTACAACCTCGCGGCCATGTCGTTCGTGCCCACCTCGTGGAGCCAGCCGGTGCTCACGGGCGAATTCACCGCCCTGGGCGTCACCAAGGTCCTCGAAGCCATGCGCATGGTCTGCCCCAAGGCCCATTTCTACCAGGCCTCGTCTTCCGAGATGTTCGGCAAGGTCCTCGAAACCCCCCAGACCGAAAAAACCCCGTTCTATCCGCGCAGTCCCTACGGGGTCGCCAAGGTCTACGGCCATTTCATCACGGTCAACTACCGCGAATCCTACAACCTCTTCGCCTGCTCGGGCATTCTCTTCAACCACGAGTCCCCGCGCCGCGGCAAGGAGTTCGTCACCCGCAAGATCACCGACGCCGTCGCCCGCATCAAGCTGGGCACCCAGAAGGAACTGCGCATGGGGAACCTGGACGCCAAGCGCGACTGGGGCTTCGCCGGCGACTACGTCCGCGCGATGTGGATGATGCTCCAGCAGGACAAGGCCGACGACTACGTCGTCGCCACCGGCGAAACCCATTCCGTCCGCAAGTTCCTGGAAATCGCCTTCGCGCACGTCGGCCTCAACTACGAGGACTACGTCGTCATCGATCCGGAATTCATCCGCCCCGCGGAAGTGGAACTCCTGCTCGGCAATCCCGCCAAGGCCAAGGCCCAGCTCGGCTGGAAGCCGGCCGTCAGCTTCGAGCAGCTCGTCACCATGATGGTCGATGCCGACCTGGATCGGCAGATGGGGAAAACGGTAACGGCCTGAGAATAAAGTACCCGGAAATCAGAATTCAGCATCCAGAATGAAAAAAACGGTCCTGATCCCTATTCTGAATCCTGACTCCTGAATTCTGAATTCTTCCCCATGAAAGTCCTCGTCACCGGTTGCAATGGATTCGCGGGGCGGCACGTCATGGACGCCCTGCGCGCGGCCGGCCACGAAGCCGTCGGCAGCGACGTCGGCAGCCCCGCCGGGGGCACGACCCGCTATTTGCCGCTGGACGTCCGCGACCCCGATTCCATCGCGTCCGTCCTGGCCGAGGTGAAGCCCGACGCCGTCCTGCACCTGGGCGGCATCGCCTTCGTGCCCTTG
>Ga0116145_1001867_pt1 | contig 20231 bp, 16 predicted proteins | sample AD_JPNHG1_MetaG_FD_89747 | JGI IMG/M metagenome (GOLD analysis project Ga0116145, IMG submission 89747) | Active sludge microbial communities of municipal wastewater-treating anaerobic digesters from Japan - AD_JPNHG1_MetaG | ecosystem: Engineered > Bioreactor > Anaerobic > Digestate | place... | reverse complement strand
CGGGAACGGTAGCGAGTGAGGTGATTCAGGCTGAGGTTGGTCGCGACGCGTTTGAGCCAGCCGCCAGCGGAGGGGTTGGCGCGGAGATCGGCAAAGTGCTGGAACGCCTTCAGGAATACGTCCTGGGAGATGTCCTCGGCCTCGGCGGGGTTGGCAACCAGGCGCAGGGCGGTCGTGAATACCATGTTCTGGTAATTACGCATGAACGTCTCGAACTCTTGCGTTTCGGTCATCGAGTTGCCCTGGGCGGGCGGACGACGTTTCAGGCACGGCGGCCGGCCACAAGCAAAACACTGGCATAACTCAGCGGTTTAACCCAAACGATTTTCATACATTCGTCTGCAGGCATAACCCACCGCAGGGGCTTTTTGTTTCAGAAAATGTTTGGGCGGGTGGCGGCTCGACAGCCCAATCGGAGGAACCTATGTTGGGGCGCAACCATGACAGACGCATTGGCGGAGATCAGTTCAAAGAGCCCGCGGGTGGAAATTGAGAAGTTTTTCAACGGGCCGGAGGTAACGCGCTGCAAGCAACAGATTTGTGATGTGGGCCGGCGGATGTGGCAGCGGGCTTACGTGGATGGGAATGGTGGCAACCTGGCGATTCGGGTGGCGTCCGACCTGGTATTATGCACCCCGACGCTGGTCTCGAAAGGTTTCATGAAGCCTGAAGATTTGTGCCTGGTGGACCTGAACGGAGCGCAGATGGCCGGGGACCAACGGCGCACCAGCGAGATTCTGATGCACTTGGAAATCATGAAACGCCAGCCCCGGGCGGTGGCGACCGTTCACGGACATCCCCCCTACTGAACGGCTTACGGTTTGGCGGGGATTGTGCCGCCGACGGGCCGGATTTCGGAATACGAACTGTTTGTTTCGACGGCTCTGGCGCCATATCGGACGCCGGGGACGCCCGATTTGGGTCACGAGGTGGCGGCGCTGGTGGACCGCCACAACACCATTCTGATGGCGAACCACGGGGTGGTCGCGTGGAGCCATTCCAGCCTTGAGGATGCCTACTTCAAGCTGGAGATTCTCGAGGCGTATTGTCAGACGCTCTGCATCGCCGCGCAACTGGGCCGGCCCTTGTCCGAGATGTCGCCCGCGCAAGTAAAGGATTTGCTGGCCATCAAGGCCCGGTTTGGCATCCCGGACCCGCGAATGAGCGGGTGAGGGGCAGGGACGCGATTTCCTCAGGCCCAGATTGACCGGGTCGTGGCGAGCATAATGACCTGTCGAGGCTTGCCGTACGAGTGTTTTCCGTTGTGGGCGCTGTTAACGCCGGTGTAAAAGAGGTGCCAGCGTCCGTTCTGGTTGACGAGCTGGCTGGCGGCGTAAATGCCGTAGCAGTCCGGAGCCGGAGGGTTTCCGCGGGGTATCCAGGCCTGGCGGCTTGGCCGGTGCCATTTCACGCCGTCGGGCGAAAAACACCACTCCAGGTCCATGGTTTGAGCGGCGCAGCGATAATGCCCCAGCATGCCTACGCGCCCGCGGGGCGTCGGCGTCATGGACAGGTAGTAAAACTGCTGGTCCACAAAGTCGTTGGCATCGCGCTGAATAATCCGTTGGCGCTTTTCAAAGTGCAGTCCATCGCCCGAGACCAGGCGGTCCACCACCCGCAAGTAACCCGGAGCATTGTCTTCTGCGATATAGGCCGGATCGGATTTGGGAACCGGCACCAACGCCACCGTGTAGAGCTCGAACGAGCCATCCGGCAGCAGATAGATGTTCGTGGCGTCATTGGAAATCAATGGAGGGGTCGCCGCCGCCTCGCCGGCGGGGCGGTCCGGGCTCTTTTCCCGGCGGAACATGACGCCGTCCGGTGAAGGGACGCCAAAAGCCGCGCGGTCGTTGGGATGATAAAGCACTCCTTCGAGTGGATTGAGCACATGGTAGCGGCGGCCATCGTCGCTCTCCGCCGCGAGGTATCGGCAGATTTGCGGGCCATGCGCCCAGAAATAAAGCCGGTGGCGGCCATTGGGCAGTTGGAGATGAACCGGCTGGACCGGTTTCCATTTCTCGGGCAGGTTTCCGATGGCCAACGGAGCGTCCGCCGCGGCTCCCGTCGAGCACACGGCCGGGGTCTTCTTCATCGGCTCACCCGGCACGCCCTCGGCCCAGGCAATGCCATAGGCGCGAGCCGCGCCCGAGGTGGAATACCAAATTCTCCAGCGTTCGTTGTCCAAAGGTTCGGCCCGGGTGGTAAAATTCTGAATGTCGTCGCCCTCCCAGGCCTCGGTCGGCTCGAGCACCACCCCCAGCTTTTGCCAACGGTCGGCGGCGCACGGCGCAGGAATGTCCGGCGGGCCGGAGGAGGGGGTATCGTCTCCCCGCCCCATCCTTGGCACAAGCAACAGGCTCGCGCCGGCACAAAGGGACGAACGCAGGAAACTGCGGCGATTCAGGGCGGGAGCACACCAGGTGGGAGAGGCCATAATCCGTGAGGTTGTGGATTCACCGTTGAGCATGCGGGAGTAAAGATTGCCCATCAGCCGTGGGACAGCAAGCGTGCGAAAAGGAGTTTCGCTCCCCGGCCGGCCCGGGCTTTGAGGCCGGGCAAACCCGGCGGTGGGCAGGGCGACTACTCCAACCGGAAGGCCATCCAGCTCAGCCAGCCGCCGAGGGTGACGGCAACCGCGCACAAGACCGTCCCCCAGGCGCCAAGCTGGATGTCTCCTCCAAACGCGAGCCGGGCCACCAAAAGGACCAGGGCAAGGTCGGCCAGAAGCAATGACCCTCGGAGCAGGCGTTGGGTTCGCCTGCGCCTGCCGGGGTTGACGGGCAAGGACTCGACCGGGCCGCGTTGGTTTGCAGGCGGCGACTGGGAACCACCAGACTGCGACGGGCCGCCCCTTTCCGCGCTTTGGGAATCTTTGGCCGCGCCGTGAACCAAGGCGGAAATGCCCGGGGAAAGCGATGGCGTCGAGGCCGTCGGATGCTCGCGCGCAGGCGAATTCCCGGGCCTCCCCAACAAACTGCCAAGGTTGCGACCCAGGGCCGTCCTGGTTCGAGGGTTCCTCATCAACAGTAGGAGTTTAGCCGCCGCGCGCCTGAAAGCCAAGGCGATCCCGACACAGCCCCCCTGCCGGGGGGATCGCGTTGGCCGGCGTGGTCGAGATTTTTGCAGTTGACCCGTGGGAACGCGGCTTTAGGATGCTGGCGCTTTTGAGAGTGGTCTTCCACGGCGCTCGATCCCAATCGCGGCCAGCCTCCGAGCGGGTTGCGTTGCGGCAATGCCGGCGAGGCATCCTTGGCAGCTATGATTGAACGGTTCGAAAAGCAACTTGATGAGTTCGACGCCAGCCGTCGTCGGGAAGCCTTGCTGGCGCTGATCGAAGCCGCCCGCTCGGGACGAATTGTGCTGCCGGCGCCCGGGGGGGCGATCAATCTTCACGCGCACACGTTTTTCTCCTACAACGCCTACGGTTATTCGCCCTCGCATTTTGCCTGGCTGGCCCGCAAGGCCGGTCTCGAGGTGGCTGGAATTGTGGATTTCGACGTGCTGGACGGGTTGGAGGAGTTTCTCGAGGCGGGCCGTTTGCTCGAGCTCAAGGCGTGTGTGAGTCTCGAGTCGAGGGTTTATGTGCCCGAATTCGCCACCCGGGTGATCAATTCTCCTGGAGAGCCGGGCATTGCCTATCACATGGGGGTTGGTTTCACGCGGGAGGCCAGGCATCCCTTTCTCGATGCCATGCGCCAGGCCGCGGCCCAGCGGACGCAGGACGTGGCCCGCCGCGTCAACACCTTCCTCAGCCCCGTCGAGCTGGATTTTGCCCGCGATGTCCTGCCCCTCACCCCGAAAGGCAACGCGACCGAGCGCCACCTTTGCGAGGCCTACCAGCGCAAGGCGGCCGCTGTCTTTCCCGATCCCGCCGCGCGCGCCAGCTTCTGGAAACAAAAGCTGGGGGACGCCCCGCCCGAAGGGGCCAAGCTGCAAAACCTGATTCGCGCGCGGACCATGAAACAGGGCGGGGTTGGTTACGTGCAGCCCGGGGCGGGCTCCTTCCCGCTCATGGCCGACATGAACCGATTCATTCTCGAGTGCGGCGCGATTCCGACCTTGACCTGGCTGGACGGAACCTCCGCCGGCGAGCGGGCTCTCGACGAGCTCTTCGAGGTTGCCCTCGCCAGTGGCGCCGCCGCCCTGAACATCATTCCGGACCGCAACTACACGCCCGGGGTCAAGGATGAGAAACTGCGCAACCTTTACGAGGTGGTGGAGCAGGCCGAAAAGCGCCAGTTCCCGATTATCGTCGGGACGGAGATGAACGCGCCGGGCAACAAGTTTGTTGATTCGTTCGAGACGGCGGAACTGGCCCCCTTGCTGCCCATTTTCCGGAAAGGGGCTCACATTGTTTATGCCCATTCCGTGCTCCAACGCCGCGGGGGTTTGGGGTATCTGAGCCCCTGGAGCCGCAAATGGTTCCCCTCCCCCGACGCGCGGAATGAGTTTTACGAAAAGATCGGCCGGAGGCTTCGTCCGGGCGGCGAAAGCTGTCTTGGCAGCCTGGGGGAGGAGGTTACCCCTGAGGCAATTCTCAGCCGGATTGATTAGTTTTTTTTCCATGAACAACATTCCCCTCCCGCAAACACAACGAGCCGTCCAGTTGGTTGGCCCCGACCAGCTTCGCCTCAACGCAGCCAAACCGGTCTTTCAACCCGGCCCGCGCCAAATCCTTGGGCGGGTCGAGGTTGTCGGACTGTGCTTTTCAGACCTGAAACTGCTCAAGCAATTCTCCGGGCACGCCCGGAAGTCCGAGGTGGCATCCGGCATTGAAAGATCGGCTTTGGCGGAAATGCCGAATTATGTGCCGGGCGACAAGCCGACGGTTCCCGGCCACGAGACCGTGGTTCGGATCGTCAAGGTAGGCAGCCAGGTGACGCGGTACAAACCGGGCGAGCGATACCTTGTCCAAACGGATTATCGCTGGCTGCCCACGGCGGGGTCTGCTTCCGCCTTCGGCTACAATTTTGAAGGGGCGCTGCAGGAATACGTTTTAATGGATGAGCGGGTGATCACGGCGCCGGACGGGGAATCCATGCTCATTCCCGTGCCGGAGGACCTTTCAGCCTCGGCCCTGGCATTATGCGAACCGTGGGCTTGCGTGGAGGACTCCTACGTCGAAAAGCAGCGCCAAACCCTCAAGGCTGGCGGACAATTGCTGGTGGTCGGCGAGTCGCCGGTGGACCCGTCGCGCGTGCGCCATCTTCCGGGGCAGCCGGCCAACACCACCTTCGCTACGGCCGACCAAGTGGCCGGCCTGAAGGACGCAGCCTACGACGACGTCATCTACTTCGGTGCAAATCCGCAGACCGTTGAACGGTTGTTCCCGAAAGTGGCGGTCAGCGGTTTGTTCAACATTGTGCAAGGGGGCCAAAAATTCGGCAGACCCGTGGTTTCCCAGGTCGGCCGCGTCCACTATGGCGGCATCCGCCTCATCGGCACGCCGGGATCGGATCCCGCCGCCGCCATGCGCTGCATCCCGCCCACCGCCGAAATTCGCCCCAACAACAGAATCAACATCATCGGGGCGGCGGGCCCGATGGGCACGATGCATGTCATCCGTGACCTGTGCCAGGGTGTGCCCGGCGTCACAGTCTATGCCGGCGACCTCAGTGATGAGCGCCTGGCGGTCCTGGAAAAGCTGGCCGGGCCGGTGGCGCGCAAAAACGGCCTCGTTTTGCGCCCCTACAATCCCAGCAAGGACAAGCTGGCGGAAAAATTCGATTACATTGTCCTGATGGCCCCCGTGCCCGCCTTGGTGGTTCAGGCCATTCCTTCGGCCGCCCCGCACGCCATCATCAATATCTTCGCCGGCATCCCGGCCAACGTCACCGCCGAGCTGGACTTGGACGCTTACATCGAGAAAGCGCTTTATTTCATCGGCACCAGCGGCTCGACGCTCGAAGATATGAAGCTGGTCCTTTCCAAGGTGGTTTCCCGCCAGCTCGACACCAATCTTTCCGTCGCCGCCGTCTCGGGGCTTGAAGGGGCGATTGACGGGATTCGCGCGGTGGAGAAGAACCTGATGCCCGGCAAGATTCTTGTCTATCCGGCCTGCAAGGGACTGCGCCTCACCGCGCTTCCGGAGTTGGAGGGGCGGCTGCCGCTGGACAACGGCCGTTGGACCCGGGAAGCGGAGGACGCGCTGGTGAAAGGGGCGTGGCAGTCATGAGCGCGGATTTGCAGGGCAAAGTTGCGATTGTGACCGGCGGCGCGCAGGGGCTTGGCTACGCCATCTCCCGGCGCCTGCTGCGCGAAGGCTGCGAGGTGGTCGTTGCGGACATCAACGAGCAGGGTGTCATGGCGGCGGTGGGCGAGCTGGGCCGGGAAGCCGGCCGCGAGGTGGTGGGGCTCAAAGTGGACGTCACCCACGAGCCGGAGGTGGCGGCACTGTTTGACCGCACCGTGGCGCGATTCGGACGGGTGGACATTGTGGTGGCCAACGCCGCCATTTTGATTGCCGAGCCGATCGCGGAGGCGGATGCGGAGCGCTGGCGCGCGGTGATGAATGTGAATCTGTTCGGCTATTTTCTGACCACCAAGCATGCGTGCCGGATCATGAAAGCGCAGCGCAGCGGTTCGATCATCAATATCAACTCGAAGTCGGGCAAACGCGGCAGCGCCGCCAACTCGGCCTACGCGGCCAGCAAATTTGGCGGCATCGGGCACACGCAGAGTGTTGCGCTGGAGATGGCGCCCTACCACGTTCGCTGCAATGCGATTTGCCCCGGCAATCTGCTGGATTCGCCGTTGTGGACCCACCCGGAGAAAGGCCTTTTTGTGCAGTACCTCCGCGCGGGCAAGGTGCCCGGCGCCACCACGATCGAGGAAGTGCGTCAGGCCTACATCAACCAGGTGCCCATGAAGCGCGGGTGCACGTACGACGATGTGTGCAACGCCGTGGTCTTCCTCGCCTCGGACCAGTCCTCCTACATCACCGGCATTGCCCTCAGCGTGACCGGCGGCCAGGAAATGAACTAAGCCCTCTTGAATTATGCAAAATCCCATCCTCCAGGAACTCCTCACGCTCTCCCATGAAATCGGCCGCGAAGAACGCGGCCTGGCCATGCTGGGCGAGGGCAACACCTCCGCCCGCCTCGGCGACGAAACCTTTCTGGTCAAAGCCAGCGGCACCTGTCTGGGCACACTCCAGCCCGAGGACGTTGTCGAATGCCGGTTTTCAGCGCTGTTGCCGTTGCTCGAAAAGGCCAGCCTCACCGACCAGGAAATTGACCAGGCGCTGCTGGGGGCGCGCGTGGATGCCGGCGCCAAGAAACCGTCGGTCGAGGCGGTTTTCCATGCCTACTTCCTCACGTTGCCCGGCATCAAGTTTGTCGGACACAGCCATGCCACCACCGTGAACCAAATCCTTTGCTCGCCGCGCGCGCGGGATTTCGCCACCCGCCGGATGTTTCCCGACGAAATCGTCTGCTGCGGCACGGCTTCGGTTTTTGTGCCCTATACGGACCCGGGCTTGAAACTGGCCCAAGCGATCCGGGAGGCCACCGAGGATTTCATCAAACAGCGGCATCAGCAACCGCGCGTGGTGCTGATGGAAAACCACGGCCTCATTACGCTGGGGGCCACGCGCCAGGCCGTGCTTTCGGCCATGTTGATGGCTGAAAAAGCCGCCCGCATTTTCGTCGGCGCGGCCGCGTTGGGAGGCCCCGTTTTCTTCTCCGACGCCAACGTGCAGCGGATTGCGGGACGCCCCGATGAAGCTTATCGCCAGCGCGCGCTCAAACTCTGATCCGCTCATGATTCAATCCTCACCCATCTTATCCAGAACATGACCCCGCTCGATCGCCAAACCACCTCTCCGCTCGACCAACTTTGCATCAACACCATCCGCACGCTTGCGATGGATGCCGTTCAGCAGGCCAAGTCCGGCCATCCGGGCGCGCCGATGGCGCTGGCCCCCGTGGCTTACCTCCTCTGGGACCGCTACCTGCGGCACAACCCCGCCAACCCGCAGTGGCCCAATCGCGACCGCTTCATCCTCTCGGGCGGCCATGGTTCGATGCTGCTTTACAGCCTGCTCCACTTGTTCGGTTACGATCTGCCCCTCGAGGAACTGAAGCGGTTCCGCCAATGGGCCAGCCGCACCCCCGGCCACCCCGAGCATGGGTTGACCCCCGGGGTGGAGGTGACCACCGGCCCGCTCGGGCAGGGCTTGGGCACCAGCGTCGGCATCGCCATCGCGGAACGCTGGCTGGCGGCGCATTTCAACCGGCCGGGGCATGAACTGGTGGACTTCCGCACCTTCGCCATTTGCGGGGATGGGGACATGATGGAAGGGGTGTCGAGCGAAGCGGCTTCGCTTGCCGGCCATCTCGGTCTGCACAAACTCCTCTGGATTTACGACAACAACTGCATCACTATCGAAGGCGGCACCCATTTGGCTTTCAGCGAAGACGTCGCCACCCGCTTCCTTGCCTACGGGTGGAATGTGCAGCATGTCGGCGATGTCAATGACCTCCCTGCCCTGGCCCGGGCAATCGAACTGGCCGGCAAGGAAACCAGCCGCCCGTCGCTGATCATCGTGGACAGCCACATCGGCTACGGCGCCCCCAACAAACAGGATACTCACGCGGCCCACGGCGAGCCCTTGGGCGAGGAGGAAATTCGCCTGACCAAGAAACGCTACGGCTGGCCGGAGGACGCCAAGTTTCTGGTCCCGCAGGAGGTCCTGGACCACACCCGGCAAGCCCTCAAGCGCGGCGCGGCGGCCGAGGAGGCCTGGAAACAGCAGCTCGCCGCCTATGGCCAAGCCCATCCGGACCTGGCGCGGGAGTGGGAATTGCTTCAGTCCGGCCGCCTTCCCGAGGGTTGGGACCGCGAGATTCCGACATTCCCGGCGGACGCGAAGGGTCTGGCGTCACGCGAATCCGGCGGGAAGGTTTTGAATGCCATTGCCAAAACCGTGCCGTGGTTGTTGGGTGGCGCGGCGGACCTGGCCCCCTCAACCAAGACCAACCTGTCGGGCGCGGGCGACTTCGCCAAAGGCGCATACGGTGGCCGCAATTTCCACTTCGGGGTGCGCGAGCATGCCATGACCGCGATTTGCAACGGCATGGCGCTCTGCAAACTCCGTCCTTATGGCTCCGGCTTTTTTGTGTTCTCGGATTATGCGAAGCCGGCCCTGCGCCTGGCCGCGCTGATGGAACTGCCTGTGATTCATGTCTTCACCCATGACAGCATCGGGGTGGGTGAAGATGGGCCGACCCATCAGCCCATCGAACAGCTCGCCGCCCTCCGTGCCATTCCCCACATGGTGGTCATCCGGCCGGCCGACGCAAACGAGGTGGCCGAAGCCTGGCGTGTCGCCCTCGAGCAACAAAAGAATCCCGTCGCCCTCATCCTGAGCCGGCAGGCCATGCCCACGCTGGACCGCACTCGCTACGCGCCGGCCGCCGGGCTTCGACGCGGCGGCTACATCCTGGCCGATTCGAACGGCACGCCCGACGTGATCCTGATCGGCAGCGGCTCGGAAGTGCAATTCTGTTGCGAGGCGGCGGAGAAGCTGGCGGCCGAGGGGGTCAAAGTGCGGTTGGTGAGCATGCCCTCCTTCGAGCTGTTCGAAAGGCAGCCTCGCGAGTATCGCGACCAGGTCCTGCCGCCCGCGGTGCGGAAGCGGGTGGCGATCGAAGCCGGCGCCCCGCTGGGCTGGCATCGTTACATTGGCCTGGACGGGGCGTTGATTGCCCGCGAGGGATTTGGCGCGTCGGCGCCGTTCAAGGAATTGTGGCAGCAGTTTGGTTTCACTTCCGAGAACGTTTATCGCGCCGCAAAAGCCTTGCTCGGCCATTGACAGGGTGACAGGGGCGCCAGGGCTGCCGACGGGGGGCGCCCGGGTCCCCTGCCCTGCCCCGCTGTCGAAAACCTGGCCGGTGTTGGGAACGCTACCCGCCGCGCTGGCGGCGTTTGACCTTGAGCTGGGCCAGGGACTGTGCCAGCGCCGCGTTGACCAGCGCCGCTTCGGCATCATCCAGTTTTTCGTTCAGGCGCGCCTCGGCCCGCCGGCGGGCCTCTTCCGCTTTGGCCTCGTCAATGTTCTCGGCCAGGATGGCCATGTCGGTCATGATCGCCACCCGTTCGGCGGTGATCTCCACAAAGCCCTCGCCCACCGCCAGGAATTGATCCTGCCCATCCTTGCGCGCGATGACCTCGCCCGCCATGATTTGGGTCATCAAAGGCACGTGGTTGGGATAAACTCCCATTTCTCCCTCGATGCCCGGCAGGGTGACCATCTCGACCTCTGCCGAGTAGGTCAGGGCCTCCGGGGTGACGATCTCGAGTTTCAAACGATTGGCCATGACGGGTGGGGCGCGCGCGCCAGCTTACGCCTGCTTGATTTCCTCGATCGAGCCCTTCATGTAGAAGTTCCCCTCGGGCACCTCGTCGTGTTTGCCCTCGAGGATTTCCCTGAAGCCGCGGACCGTTTCCGCGACGGGCACTTGTTTGCCGGGGCGGCCGGTGAAGACCTCCGCCACGCTGAACGGCTGGCTGAGGAACCGTTGAATTTTGCGGGCGCGGAACACGGTGAGTTTGTCCTCCGGTGACAGCTCGTCCATGCCGAGGATGGCGATAATATCCTGCAAATCCTTGTAGCGTTGCAGCACCCGCTGAACGCCCCGCGCCACTTCGTAATGCTCCTTGCCCACGATTTCCGGCGCCAGGGCTCGCGAGGTGGAGGCCAGGGGGTCCACCGCGGGGTAAATGCCCAGCTCGGCGATGGAGCGCTCGAGCACGATGGTGGCGTCCAGGTGGGCGAAGGTGGTGGCGGGGGCGGGGTCGGTCAGGTCGTCCGCGGGAACATACACCGCCTGGAAGGAGGTGATGGACCCTTTTTTGGTCGAGGTGATGCGTTCCTGCAAATCGCCCATTTCGGCGGCCAGGGTTGGCTGGTAACCGACAGCGCTGGGCGTGCGGCCTAGCAGCGCCGAGACCTCCGAACCCGCCTGGGAAAACCGGAAAATGTTGTCAATGAACAACAGCACGTCCTGGTTCTTCTCATCCCGGAAATACTCGGTAATGGCCAGGCCGGACAGGGCCACGCGGAGGCGCGCCCCGGGCGGCTCGTTCATCTGGCCGTAAATCAACGCGCACTTGGATTTCCGCCAGTCCTTCGGGTCAATGACTCCCGACTCCTGCATTTCAAGCCAGAGGTCATTTCCTTCACGCGTGCGCTCGCCGACTCCGGCGAACACCGAGACGCCGCCGTGCAGTTTCGCGATGTTATTGATCAGCTCCATGATCACCACCGTCTTGCCCACGCCCGCGCCGCCAAACGCGCCCACCTTGCCGCCCTTGAGGAAGGGGCAGATCAGGTCAATGACCTTGATGCCGGTGGTGAGCACCTGCGGGGAGGTGGACTGGTCCACCAGCGGCGGCGGGGGCCGGTGAATGGGGTAGCGTTTCTCGCAGTGCACCGGCCCGCGCTCGTCCACGGGATTGCCCGTCACGTCGAATACGCGGCCCATGACGCCGTCGCCCACCGGCATGGAAATCGGCGCGCCGGTGTCCATCACCTCGTAACCCCGCTTCAGCCCTTCGGTGCTGGACATGGCCACGGTGCGGACCCAGTTGTCGCCCAGGTGCTGCTGCACCTCGAGCGTCAGGTGAATCGGCTGGTCGCCCACCTTGTAATCCACCGTCAGCGCGTTGTAAATCGGGGGGACCCCGCCGGGGAACTCCACGTCCACGACCGGGCCGATGACTTGAACAATTTTGCCTTTATTCATGTTTGCTTTTGCGGGTCAGAAATTCCGGGGGTCAGCTCAGGGCCATGGCGGCGCTGCTGATTTCGAGCAGCTCGTTGGTGATGCTGGCCTGGCGCATCTTGTTGTATTGCAGGGTGAGGTCGCGGATGAGTTGCTGCGCGTTGTCCGTCGCGTTCTTCATTGCCACCATCCGCGCGCTGTGCTCGCTGGCCTTCGCCTCGAGCAGCACCTGGTAAATCTGGAAGTTGAGGTAGTGCGGCAGCAACGCCCCCAGCACCTGCCCGGCCGAGGGCTCGAACAAAAACTCGGTGGCGCCCCGTTCCAGCTTTTGCGCGCGCTCCTCGCCGTGGACGCCGATGGTGAAGCCCTTGATCTCGCCCACCGGGAGCAGTTGGATCACCTCGGGCTTTTGATTCAACGTCGAGACAAAATTCGTGTACAGCACCTCGACCACGTCCACCTCGCCGCGGACGAACAGCTCGCGCGCGAATTTGCAGATGGCCCGCGCCTCGCTGAACAAGGGCGCGTCCTTGTAGGTGAACTCGGCGGCCAGGTGGCGCCGCGTGCGGGCCACGAACTGGGCGGCCTTGCGCCCGGCGGTGATGAAGAGGGTGGTGGCCTTGTCGAACCGGGCGGCTTCGCGCAGCAGATTGCTGTTGAGGGCGCCGCACAGGCCCTTGTCGCTGCTGACCAGGATGACGCAGCGTTTCTTGATTTCCCGTTCCTCCATCAGGGGGTGGGTGAAATCGCCGGCGTGATGGGTGACCTCGGCCAGCACGCCGTTCATCATGGTGGCGTAGGGGCGTCCGGCCAGGGCCGCCTGCTGCGCCCGCCGCATTTTCGAGGCGGCGACCATCTGCATGGCCTTGGTGATCTGGGCCGTGTTCTTGACCGACTTGATGCGCCGGCGGATGTCGCGGGTGCTGGGCATTGACGGGCGCTAGCGGTAGGTTTGCTTGAATTCCGAAACCGCCGTCTTGAGCTGGCCGGTGAGCGCGTCGCTGAGCGCCTTTTCCTTCGCAATCTGCGCCATCAGGTCCGCCTTCCGGCTGGTCAGGTAGTCGGTCAGTTTCTCCTGGAAATCCTTGATCTTTTCAACCGCGATATCGTCCATGTAGCCGTTCTGAACGGTCCAGAGAACCGCGACCTGAACCTCGACGGGGATGGGATTGTACTGCGGTTGTTTGAAGACTTCGACGATCCGCTTGCCGCGTTCGATCTGGGCCTGCGTCTTGGCGTCGAGGTCCGAGCCAAACTGGGCAAACGCCGCCAGCTCCCGAAACTGCGCCAGGTCCAGCTTGATGCGGCCCGCGACCTGTTTCATAGCTTTGATCTGGGCGGCCGAGCCGACCCGTGACACCGAGATGCCGACCGAGATGGCGGGGCGGATGCCCTGATAAAACAAGTCCGTTTCGAGGAAAATCTGGCCGTCGGTGATGGAAATGACGTTTGTCGGGATGTAGGCCGAGACGTCGCCGGCCTGGGTTTCGATGATCGGCAGGGCCGTGAGCGACCCGTTGCCGTATTGCTCGCTGACGCGGGCCGAACGCTCGAGCAGGCGGCTGTGCAGGTAAAAGACGTCGCCGGGATAGGCTTCGCGGCCCGAGGGACGCTTCAAGACCAGCGAGACCTGGCGGTAGGCCACGGCGTGCTTGGACAGGTCGTCGTAGATGATCAGCGCATCCATGCCATGGTCCATGAACCACTCCCCCATCGCCGCGCCGGCGAACGGCGCCAGATACTGGTTGGTCGCCGAGTCGGAAGCGGAGGCGGCGACCAGGATGGTGTAGGGCATGGCGTTGGCCTCTTCGAGCACCGAAATGACGCGGGCAATGTTGGACTGTTTCTGCCCGATGGCCACGTAAATGCAGTAAAGCGGGCGGTAATCCCGGTCCCCGGCGGCTTCGGCGGCGCGATTCAGCCGCGCCTGACTGATGATGGTGTCAATGCCGATGGTGGTTTTGCCGGTGGACCGGTCGCCGATGATCAGCTCGCGCTGGCCGCGGCCGATGGGAATCATTGCGTCCACCGCCATGATGCCGGTCTGCACCGGCTGGCTGACGGATTTGCGCTTGATGATGCCCGGCGCAATTTTTTCCACCGGGTAGGCCGTCTCCGCCTTGATCGGCCCCTTGCCATCCAGGGGCTGGCCCAGCGCGTTGACCACCCGGCCGAGCATCGCCTTGCCCACCGGCACCTGGAGCAGTTTGCCCGTGGTGCGAACCTCGTCCCCCTCTTCGATCTGGGTGTAGTCGCCCAGAATGATGGCGCCCACCTCCGTCTCCTCCAGGTTCAAGGCCAGACCGGTGATGCCTTTTCCAAAGTCAATCATCTCGTTGAGCATCACGTCGGTGAGCCCTTCGATCTTGGCCACGCCGTCACCGATCTCGCGAACAATGCCCACGTTCCGCCTGCCGACACCGGTCTTGGCGGCGGCGATTTGCGCTTCAATCTCCTGTAGTAAGTTGCTCATATCTGAATCTGATCAAAAACTGGCAGCCAATTGGTTCAACCGGCCTTGGATGCTCCCGTCATAGACGTCACTCGCCACCTTGACCCGCAATCCGCCAATCAAGGCGGGATTGTGCACAAAATTGATGTTCAAGCCTGCCCCGTACAGGCGGGTGAGCTGGGTCTGGATGCCGGCCTGCAACTCGGGCGCCAGCGGGGTGGCGCTTTCGACCCGGGCGGTGCGCCGCTCCAATTCCAGCTTCACCAGGCGCTGAAAGTGGGCGGCAATGGCCAGGTAGCCGCGCGGCTTGCGCTCGAGGAGCCATTGGACGGAGGCCTTGACCCGCCCTTCGTCCAGCGCGCCGTCACGGAGACAGCCGCGGAAGAGGGCTTTCGCCTCGCGTCGCGCTTGTTTCGAGACTTTCATGCCGTTGCGCCCCTCAAGCCGCGATCTGGCGGGCCGCTTCCTCGGCCAGCCGCCGCTGGTCGTCCGGAGTCAAAACCTTGCCGGTGACGGTGGCGGTGGTCTGCACCACCAGCCGGCCGACTTCCCGCTTCAATTCGGCCAGCATGCGGGCGTGGTCCGCCGCGGCGGCCTCGCGGGCCTTGCTGATGATCTGCTCGGCGGTGGCAATGGCTTTCTGGGTTTCCTGCTCCTGCACCCGGGCGGCGGCGGCCCGCGCCTCCTCGATGAGCTTGGTGGCTTGGGCGTTGGCTTGGGCCAGGGTTTCCTGCCGCTGTTGTTCGGCCCGGGCGAGTTCCGCCTTGATTTTCTCCGCGTTGGCCAGGCCCTCGGCGATTCGCTGGCGCCGCTCCTCGAGCATGGCCAGCACGCGTTTATAGGCGAAGAAATAAAGCAGCACCGCCACGAGGGTGAAGTTGACCACCTGGGCGATAAACAGCGGCCAGTTCACGCCGAAAGTGTGGGCGGTGTTCTTCGCCATCCCGGCCAAATCGCTGCCGATACTGCCAAAAAACATGATCTGCTCCATAAACACTCGCTCAATGCCCGGGCGCGGAGCCGCAAGGGCCCCGCGCCCCTGGCGGTTATTTCACCAGGAAGATGGCGTAAAAGACAATGGCCTCGGCGAACGCAATTGCGAGAATCGCCTGAACCAGAATCTTGGTGGCCGCGCCGGGATTGCGCCCGACCGCTTCAGCGGCTTTCATGCCGATGAATCCCACACCGATGGCCGCGCCGAGCGCCGCCAGACCGACGTGCAGGTTGCCCGCCAACTCCGCCAACATAGGCATCAACATATATGTTTTCCTTTCTCTCTCGTCCGGCAGCTCCCGCGATTGAACACGGTCAAACTGCCGAAATTGGATTTTCACCGCCCGCCGACGCTAATGAGAGGCGGCCGGGTGTTCCTCATCATGCTGACAAATCAGCATGGTGAACACGGCGGTGAGCAGCATAAACACCATGGCCTGAACCAGACCCACCAACAGCTCCATGAAATAAAACGGCACCGGCAGCAACCAGCTTAGCGACGGCACCAGCACCATCATGGACTCCAGCATGTTCTCGCCCGCGAAAATATTCCCGAACAACCGGAAACTCAGCGAGATCGGGCGGAACAAAATCGAAATGATCTCCAGAAATCCGACCGCAATGAACACGATGACCATCAGGGCCTTCAGGAATCCCGTCGTGTCTCCCTTGGGCGCGAACAAGTGCTTGATGAAGCCGCCCACGCCGTTGGCCTGGAGCGCCCACACGGTCCAGAGGACGAAGAAAATCATGGCCATGGCAAAGGTCATGTTCAAATCCGCGTTGCCTCCCCGCAGCCAGGGTGTCTCGACCTGAAAACCGTGGTCCGTTCGTGTGCCCCATCCCAACGTCCCCACGCCGGGAATCAGGCTGACCCAGTTGGTGAAAAGGATAAAGATGAAGATCGTCGCAAAGAACCAGAAGGTCTTCTTGACCAGTTCGCTGCCGATGATGCCCTCGAGGAAATCATACAGGCTTTCGACCAGCCACTCCCAGAAGTTCTGGGCTCCGGACGGCACCAGTTGCATGCGGCGCGTCGCCAACTGCGCAAACACGATCAATCCAATCGCCACTCCCCACGAAATCACCATCGAGTTCGTAATGGGAATGCCCAGCACCCGGCCAATCTCCAGCGCTTTGGGCGGCAGCTCGTGATGTTGTTCGTGCCCAACCCCTTCCGCATGCGCCGAAACCTCGCCGACCGCCGCGTCCGGACTTGCATGCAGGTCGGCGCCAACGGCTGGCATGACGCACATGCCTCCGGCTATCCAGAGCCAAATTAACGTTAGTCTAACGAATAGCATTTTTAATTCGTATCCGGGAGACACCGCAGCCCGGGGTGTCAAGCCAATCGTTTTCCCAAAAGCCCGGAGACAGTGCATCAACGTTCGAATTTTCACAAGTGGATTTTTTCAGCCAGATTCTTTCCGCCCGACCGCCGACCCTCCGGACTGACCTCAATCCGATTATCAGACCCGCCTTTCCCTGCTTCCTCCTTCGTAATCGGCGGGCCTCGTCAGCCCATATGCCGCCCATTTTCCGGGGACAGCCCACCTTCGGGGCCGGGGCTGCGCCTCAACCACCACCCTCCCTTCTAATCCCGGTTTGACCGCGGATGGCGCGAATGGGACGGATAAGAAAGAGCGGGAGAGCATAGCGGCAAGGATGGCGCTGTCGGGGACAGGTGAGCCGGGCCAGTTACGCCAGAGGCCGTTTGGCTTGCAGGCCATCTGTGAAATCCGCGAAATCCGCGGTCGGTTCTCGCGCACGGTCACGCGTGGAGCCTCCTCCCGGGTTCTGCGCGCCGCACCTGAGCCTTCGGGGTCGGGCGCGCCGTCCCCTGCGACCCTGACCTCTTCCCGGAGGAACGGCTGAGGTGGGGTGTGCGGGCGGAAATGGCCTAGCGTGCATTGCCAGAGCTCTGCGTTCCGTTGCGTCTCGGCGGTTCGACGGAGGGGCCCGCAGACCACGCAGACGGACGCGGAAGTTTCGGGCGTCTTTTGCGTCCTTGGTGTGAGGCATACGGCCGCGAAGTGAATCGCCCGCAAAGAACGCAACGGCACAAAGACAGGGACACGATTCCGAGACCGCACAACTGCGCGACCCAGACACGGACCGCTGACCTCCTCACGCTAAACCTTCGCACCTTCCTACCTTGTTACCTTCCTACTTTCCCACCTTCAGCCGTTTTTTCGGTGCTTGCAGGCCGGTCGTCCCAGTCACCCAATGTTGAAAGCTTGGGCTGTTGCCGCCGGTCCCTTGGGGACCTCGCCGGGCTGAGCGGGTCGCGCGCAACGTCTTTGGTGGGCCGATTACCTGAATCGCACCCCGCGCGCCTCGAGCGCGCTTGCCCACTCGGGCGTGGTCGGGTCGGACCGCGGGTTCACAGTCGTCAGGACTTCCAATGGATTTCAGATTTTAGGATTTCAGATTTGAGATTTGAGGATTTCAAGCGGAACAGTGAGGGGAACTCACGCGCGCAGCGCTCAGTCGAGGCGGGCGCCCCTAAAGCAAATTCTAATCAGTCCCCAGGGCGGGCTGGTGTCCAAGGCCGTGAATCGCACCCCGTGCGCCTCGAGCGCGGTTGCCCACTCGGGGGTGGCCGGGTCGGACCGCAGGTTCACGGTCGTCAGGGTTTTCAATGAATTTCAGATTTTAGGATTTCAGATTTGAGATTTGAGGATTTCGCGAGGAACACTCAGGGGAACTCACGCGCGCAGCGCGCAGTCGAGGCGGGCGACCCCAATGCAAATTCTTTTCAAGTTGACGCACGCTGGCGCGGGGCGGGAGTGCCGCCATGGGAGAGAGGGCGTGCAACGCGTCCACAGCCGATTTTCGTTCCGAAGATTGTCATTCCGATTCCTTGACAGTGGGGGAGCTTTCTGAGTTAGTAAGCGCCACCATGGCGTCTGCTTCGCTCCGGACTCAAACGAAAGTAACGACGGATATCCTGGCTCGCACCCGCGCGCCCGCGTTTTTGAAATATCTTCGCGACCTGCTGGTCGAGTTATGCCGGGTGGACACCACGCCGTCGCCGAAAGTGGAGCGGATGAGACGGGCCGAAGACGCCTGTTTCCGCATCCTGGAGCGCGAGCTGGCCGGGCTGGCGTTCCCCGGCCTACGGCTGGAGAGGCGGCCGGTGAACCCCGCCATCGCGAAGCATCCCCATTACTCGCTGCTTCACTTCACCAAGACAGCGAGCCGCCCGGCCGGACTTTCACCCCGCGAGGTTTACGGCAACCGTTCAAACCTGGTTTGCGTGATTCCCGGCGAAGGCCGAAAGCAAGGGGGGGCATCGGTTGGCTTGAACGCGCACGTGGACGTGGTGGCGCCGTATTTTCCGCCCCGAGTGCAAGGGGGAACGGTGTTTGGCCGGGGGGCATGCGACGACAAGGGTCCGCTGGTGGGGATTGTGGGCGCATTGAAGGTGCTTTCCGAGACGCTGGGATGCCGGAACGTGCGGTTCAACCGGAATGTGGTGGGCATGTTTGTCGTGGAGGAAGAAACCGGCGGAAACGGGTCGTTGTCGTTGGCGGTGGACCGGGAATTGAAGTCGCTTTACGACACTCTTGTGGTCTGCGAGTGCACCGGGTTGAGAGTTCACCCGGCCAACCGGGGCGCGGTGTGGTATCGCGCGGCGCTCAAACCGCCGCGAGGGGTCTCCGCCTTCGAGATGTTCGCGTTCGTGAACGAAGAGATGGAAAAGGAGGGCGCGGCGATTCGGACCGAAAGCCATCACCCGCTTTTTCCGCAGCGCCCGGTGCAGACCTGCCACGGCATCATAGGTCCGTTTGGCGAGCATCCGAGCCGGATTTGCGGCGAAGTGCGTTTTCGCATGGTCTTTTCCAAGCCGGCCACACCGCAGGCCGAACAATTGTTGAGGGACTGCCTTGAGTCGGGCCTGCGCACCTACGTGGGGCTTTACGGAGACAAATCCCAGGTTGCCGACCCGGCCACGGGCAAGCCCATGGTGCCGAAACATTTTGAAGTGAACCGCTCCGGCAGGACCTTCCGCATCACCGTTCATGGCGCGACGGGCCACATGGGCGCCATCCGCGAGCGGGATGGGGCCATTACCAAGATGGCGCACCTGGTGCGAAGCCTGGTTTACTCGCGTGCCCGGCTGGAAGCCGCGGCGGGGGGAAGGGTGAGATTTGAACTCGACGAGCGGGCGGGGGGGAGCGAACTGGTCCTCGAGGGGGGACAGGGTTTTGTGCCCACCCATTCGATCACCGAAGTGATGACGCGCTTGGAACGGGCCGCCCAACGCGGGGCCGAGAGTTATCTCCGGCACCTCGGCAGAACAGCTCCCGCGGGGCCGCTGGTCAAGGTCACCTACGAAAAGCTCCACAACGTGGCGTTCGATGGGGACCCGGACTCCGCCTCGATGCGCAACGCGCTCGCCGCGGCGGAGCTTTGCGGGCTGCCGCCGCAGGAACCCGTGCTGGGCTGGACCGTCTCCTGCGATGCGCGGCTGTTCGCGACGGAATATCCCGGCATGGAGGTCCTCACCTTCGGTCCCGGCCAACTGGCCTTTGCGCACGCCGACCAGGAGCAGATCGAGCTGGAAGAGATTCGCAAGGCGGCGGAGTTCCTCGCGTTATTCGTCCTTCGCCAGACCGGCACCGGGATGTGAGCCGGGCAGCGGGCGGGGGCGCGGCCCGGTTGCTTTGCTTGTGAGGGGAGCCGTGGCGGCGTCCCGCTCCCGGCTAGGGGGTCCTACTGCTGTCGCGAATTTGAGCCAGGAGGGCTTTCAGTTCACTGACCACTTCGGGATGGGCTGCGGCCAGGTCGCGGGTTTCGCCGGGATCGGCGTCCAAATCAAACAACAATCCCGGCTCGGCAATCTGAACCTTGCGCCACGGGCCGAGTTGGTCGGAGGTTTGGCCGGGCGGGATGAACTTCCATTTGCCGCGGCGGATGGCCAGACGGTTGGCGTGCTCGACGACGTGGTCCCTGCCGGTTGGAGTGTCCCCCAGCAAGGCGGGCAGCAGGTTGCGGCTGTCCGGCCAAAGCTCCGGATTGGCCCCGCCTGCCGCCAAGGCGCCGAGGGTGGCGGG
>Ga0116145_1001855_pt1 | contig 20287 bp, 19 predicted proteins | sample AD_JPNHG1_MetaG_FD_89747 | JGI IMG/M metagenome (GOLD analysis project Ga0116145, IMG submission 89747) | Active sludge microbial communities of municipal wastewater-treating anaerobic digesters from Japan - AD_JPNHG1_MetaG | ecosystem: Engineered > Bioreactor > Anaerobic > Digestate | place... | reverse complement strand
GCCAGGACGCCGCGCCTTCCCGAAACTCTGCCCGTGGTGGAGGAAGTCCTCGACCCGGAACCGGTCAAGGCGGACCCGGAGCAATGGCATCAGATTGGCCAGGAGATCAGCGAGCAACTCGATTACGAGCCGGCCCGTTACTTTCGCCGCCGGCTGGTGCGCCGGACCTATGTCTCGAAAGCGCAGCCGGAGAATGCTCCGGTCACCGCACCGCTGCCGGCGACGCTTCAAGAGCGCTGCATTGCCACGCCGTCGCTACTGGCCCACCTGCTGGTTTCGAAGGATTGCGACCACCTGCCGCTCTGCCGGCAGGAACAGATTTTGGCGCGGCGGCACGGCATCAACCTGCCGCGGCAAACGCTGGCCCGGTGGGTGGAGTTGGCGGCGCAGTGGTTCACGCCGGTGTATCAACAGACCAAAACGGGGGTCATGGCCGGCGGATATGTGCAGTTGGACGAGACCCCGGTTGATTATCTGGAACCTGGAGCTGGCCGGACCTTGAAAGGCTATCTTTGGATGGGGAGTCGTCCTGGCGGAGACGTGTTCTTTGACTACCACGCCAGCCGTGCGGGGGAGTGTTTGGACACCGTCGTGCCCGTGGACTTCCAAGGCACGGTGCAGTGTGACGGGTATGCCGGTTACCATCGGCTGGCCGCCCGTCCCCGTAGTGCGATCAAACTGGCCTATTGCTGGGCGCATGTGCGCCGGAAGCACAACGACGCGTTGGAAGGTTCTCCCCGGACTGCGGGCTGGCTGATCAAGCAGATCCAACTTCTCTACCGGATCGAGTCCCGGCTGAGAGAACAGAAAGCCGGTCCGGCGCTGCGGCAGGCGGTGCGCGCCAGCCAGAGCCAACCGATTGTGGAGCGAATCAGGAAAGCCTCCACGCTACTGGTGCGCACCAAACGGTTCCTGCCCAAAAGCGCGATGGCCAACGCCTTGGAGTATACCCTGTCGCAGATGCCTGGCCTGATGGTGTATCTGGAAGACGGCAGAATCGAGATCGACAATAACCTCGTCGAAAATGCAATTCGACCCACAGCCCTGGGCAAGCAGAAATGGTTGTTCATCGGCGAGGCCGAGGCCGGGGACCGCAGCGCGATCATCTACACGGTTATCGAAAGCTGCCGGCGCCGCGGCATTGATCCCTTCGCTTACCTCCGGGACGTCCTCACCCGCTTGCCGCAGATGACCATCCAACAAGTGCCCAAGCTGCTTCCGGCCGTCTGGGGCAAACCTGTCGGCGAACTCCTTCGCAAAGCATCATCGTCGTCGTAGGTAGTTTACCTCTGACCTCTACGGCCTCCTGAAAACTCAGGCTATGTGCATGGTGCTTGGCGTGACGCTTACATTCAATTGCTTCTTCAAGCCACCCAATGCTCAAAGCCTTTTATGAAGAGTTGAATGCCAGTTTCAACAGGACGGCCTGAAGCTACGCAAAGCGAGCTGGCAGCCGACCCTGGCCGGTTGCCAGCTTTTGTGTGAGCCCAGCAGGACGCACTGACTAGTTGGTTAAAGTGCAATGTACACCCGGCAAGGGGAGGTGCTAGTGTGCTGTCCCTCATATAGCTAGACATATCCTGCCTCGCATTCTATTCTCGGCTTATGCCAAGATTCGCCCTGGCCGTGAGCCTCTCGGATACGGATCGGAACCAGCTTCGTCTCTGGTCGCGGGCCCCTTCCACCCCGCAGCAAGTGGCCTTGCGCTGCCGCCTGGCCTTGTCGGCCGCCCAAGGCATGCAGGATTTGGAAATCGCCGCCGAGCACGCCGTCAACCGCCACACCGCCGCGCTGTGGCGCCAGCGGGTCAGCACCGAGGGCATCGGCTGCGTCTGGGAAATCGCTCCGGGCCGAGGACGCAAGGCGCGCTATGACGCGAGCAAGCAACAGGCGGTTATCCAGGCCACCCTCCAGGGCAAGCCCAAGGGCATGACGCACTGGAGTTGCCGCCTCATGGCCCAGGCGCAAGGGGTGAGCAAGAACACCGTCCAGCAGCTCTGGCAACGGCACAACCTCAAGCCTCACTTGAGCCGCACCTTCAAGCTCTCCCGCGACCCACGCCGCCTGGAAAAGCTCACCGATGTCGTGGGGCTGTATTTGAACCCGCCGCAGCAGGCGCTGGTGCTTTGTGTCGACGAAAAGAGTCAAATTCAGGCGTTGGACCGCACCCAGCCGGGGCTGCCGCTCAAGGCCGGCCGCGGCGGCACGATGACGCACGATTACAAGCGCCACGGCACCACGACGCTCTTTGCGGCGTTGAGCGTGTTGGATGGCAAGGTCATTGGCCAATGTGTGCCCCGGCACCGGCATCAGGAGTTCCTGAAGTTTCTCCGCCGCCTGGACCGCGAGTTTCCCGAGCCGCTCGCCTTGCATCTGGTCATGGACAACTACGGCACGCACAAGACTCCGGAAGTGCAGTGCTGGCTCAAAATGCACCCGCGTTTTGTCCCTCGCCTCATTCCGACCAGTTCGAGTTGGGTGAACCTGGTGGAACGTTGGTTTGGCGAGTTGACCCGCAAGGCCGTGCGACGACGTGCTTTTATCAGCGTGCCGGATCTGATCCAGGCCATTGAAGCGTTCTTGGCCACCTGGAATCAGCAGCCTCAACCGTTTGTCTGGACGGCCAAGGTCGAGGACATCATGGCGAAACTGGAGCGAGCCAGGACCAAACTGGAAAGCATCGAACCAAGTTGCACGCAGCCCCGGAAACGGCCCAAAAATAAAGAATAATAAGCCTATGCATTTCAGTGACACTACACTGGCATGCATAACCTCGGTGCAATAAAATCATCTCGTTAACTCGTAACGACCCCGGCAAACGAACCGCTGCAAATACTGACGACGCCAGTCTAGCCATGGACACCAGCCGTTGAAAGCTCAAGCACACCCACCCCGCCATGAAATCCGCAACCCACATTCACCTCGCCCACGTGCAGTCCGTCTATTCCGGCCCGGAGGGCAAACTCTGGGAACTCCTGATGGGCCAGCAGATTCACATTGGCGGCCTGCAAAGCTCCAACGCCCTGGCCGACCGCGCCGGCATTCGCCCGGGGCAACAGGGCGTTGACCTGTGCTGCGCGACCGGCGCGGGCCATTGTGCCCGCGAAGGCGAAATCATCCGCCAACGAGTGCGCTAGGAACTCGGCCTCCCGGTCTTGGAATGGGATGTGCCATCGCTGGTTGACCCCGTCCTGCCCACGCTGGGCTGGTGCCTCCAGGCGCTGCACGTGCTGGACCGTTTCCACATCACGATGCACTTGAACCACGCAGTGGACCAGGTGCGCCGGGCTGAGGTCGGGCGATTGCAGGGCCGGTCCGTGGCCGAGAAGCTCAAGCACATGCGTTGGAAGCTGCTGCGCTGAGGCAGCCGGGTGCGCGGCCAGGCCAAGTGCCGACTCTACGGGTTGCTGTGCAGCCAGTTGGCCACTGGCCGGGCTTGGATGCTCAAGGAAACCTTCCAGGACTTCTGGCGTTACCGTTCTCTAAGCTGGGCGGCGGCCTTCCTGGACGTGTGGTGCACCTGGGCTCTGCGCAGCCCCTTTGAGCCGATGCAGAAGGTGGCGAGGATGCTGCGTACGCATGAGGAGTGGCTCTTGAACTGGTTCCGCGCCAAAGGGGAAATCTCCAGCGGTGCTGTCGATGGGTTGAACAACAAGATTCGAGCGGTGAGCAGACGTGCTTACGGCTTTCGCAGCTTCGATGCTATGGAAATAGCCCTGTATCACACGTCAGGCCGGCTTCCGGAGCCGGAATCAACCCACAGATGTTGCCGACGCGGCTACAATACATGGGTAGCCTATTCAACAACCTGACGAAGTGGGCCAACCAGGATGGCAAAATAAGGCAAGGAATTGACAAGTTATGTGTGGAAAGGTGGACGGCTAGCTGGTACAGACGAGAAAAGCAACATGAAGGTGATTCTCGGACATCTTATGAGGTCGAGCCGGAGTCACGGGGTTTCATTCAAGCCGTTGCTGTGCGGGCTTGGGGGCCAGGACGCAAGCCTTCCCGCCACACACACACACACACACACACAACCCCTCGCAGACTGACTTGCAGCGGTCAAATCCGTCGGTCGGTCTAACCGCTGCCGGAGGTGCCGGTATGACGACCGCGAGCTTCAAACCACTTTTTCCCGAACGCGTTTCGCAGTTCATCAAGTTCTGTTTGGTGGGCGGCAGTGGGACGCTGGTGGATATGGGCGTGCTGTTTGTCCTAGCGGATCCAAGGACGCTGGCTTTGAACATCGCGTTCAGCAAGGTCTGCGCGGCGGAAGTGGCGCTGGTCAACAATTTCCTCTGGAACGAGTTGTGGACGTTCCGCTCTCCGAATTTCCTCCCCCCATCGGATGGGGAGACGGCCAGGGTAAGGGGTTTTCATTTTGGTTCTCCGCGCCTGCGGCGGTTTCTGTTTTTCAACGCGATCTGCGGCCTCGGGATTGTGTTTGCCGTATGCCTGCTGCACCTGTTTCACAACCTGCTTGGCTGGAATCTTTACCTCTCGAACCTGCTGACCATCGGCTTGGTCACGCTCTGGAATTTCGGGATGAACGCTCGGTTCAATTGGAAGCAAAGGGCTGACTGAGGATTGAAAGGCAGGGGTAGATGAAAAGAAGCCAATTCAAAGAGCCAGCCTCGATGGGCGGGGATGGCGCGAATCCTATGGCCGCCTTTCTTGAGGCCGTTGTTGCCGCAGTGCTGACAACTACTAACTGTCTATCGCAAGATGTGTCACCACCGCAAAGTCGTCGTCGTGATCCCCGCTTACAACGCTGCCCGCACGTTGCGCCGAACGTACGACGAGATCATGCACCAGGAGATCGTGGACGCCAGCATCCTGGTGGACGACCAGAGCCGCGACGACACTGTGTGCGCCGCGCGGGAACTTCCGGGAGTCCCGGTCCACGTTCGCGACGTGAACAGAGGGTACGGTGGCAACCAAAAGAGCTGTTATCGCTTGGCGCTGGAAACCGGTGCGGACATCGTGATTATGGTTCATCCCGACTCTCAGTACACTCCAAAGCTGATTCCGGCGATGGCATCAATCATCGCGAGCGGCTTGCCCCCGTGCGCGCTCGGAGGCCGGATTTTGGGCGGCTACGCGTTGCGGGGTGGGGTGCCGTCGTGGAAGTACGTCGCGAACCGGGCATAGACCCTGGTCGGCAACCTCCTGCTCGGGGCGAAGTTGTCCGAGTATCACCCGGCAATCGCGCATTCTCTCGCGGGATTTTCGAGAAAATCCCTTGGCAGAACAACTCGGACGATTTCGTTCGACAACCAGATTCTTGCTCAAATCATCTGGTACGGTTACACGATTGCGGAAGTCAGTTGCCCGACGCGGTGTTTTCCGGAAGCCTCGTCCGTCACTCCCCGGTCCAGTATTCAGTACGGCTTCGGTTGCCTTGCCACCGCGCTTGGGTTCCGCCTGGCCAGGTGGCGAATCCTGCGCTCGGCGTTGTTTCCACGGCCCGGCACCTTCGCATCCGCCCGCCTGACCGCAACGACGCAATAGACGACAAGGTGCTTGTCCATTCAGTCTTCAATTTCGTCGTCGCCATGGGCGGCGGGCACCCCCTGCAAGCGGCTTCCATGAAGCCCTGGATTTCCTCCCGGGTGACGTGGCCGTTGGATAAGAGACGAGATGACATTCCGAAGCTCCAGATATGAATAAACTCGACCACCTCAGTGAAAGAGTTGCGGTCCGGGAGCCATGCTCTGGGTCCATTGGGCATTGCTTCGCCGCGCTTTTGCTGTTGCTTTTTGCCGCTTCACATTTTGCAGCGTTCAAGGTCCACCGCCTTTCTCAGCAAATGCCCAATGCAGTGTTCCCGTTTTTCACAAATCAGACGATGTATTTGTTGGCAGGAGCTTTGGAAACAGTTACAGCCGCAGTTTGTCTGAAGGGACGGGGGCGGGCCATCGCTAATCTTGGCATTCTGAATTTTATCCTGATCATCATCTGGTACCGATGGTCGCTATCGCATACTGGCGGGGGGAACTCATGCGAGTGTCTGGGTATACTTGGCTCTGTCTTGCACCTCAGCCGCGCTCAGGAGAAGGTCCTCCCAATCATTGCACTGGTTCTCTTGATAACCTGCATAATTCCCTGGCTCGTCCGCAGTCTTGCCAAACGCAAGGGTCTGATTTGGAGAAAGCTGACTGCGGCGGGCACTTCAGGATTGCTCCTCACAATATTCCATTGTCATGCGTGCTATGGCGAACAAACGATTGAAATCTCCGGAAATTATGTAACTGAGAGGTGCTCTGGCCTGACTGGTGCCGTCATAGCGAATGATGGCAGGAATATCCGCGCGGTTTTCACTTGCAAGTTTTCTGGTGCCGCGTGGAGCATCTTCGCGACCAACATTGCCACGGAAGGCCGAGTCCTGAAAACGCCGTGGGAAGGGCTGGTTTATGATGGTACCAATACTTACACATTCGCCCCGAACTACGAGCATCCGTTCGAAAAAAAAGTGTACCCCGTAAGGGTCACCATCTCTCCAGAGCCGCTTTTTCTTCGAGATTACGACGAGCGACTTCATATTGACGTGCTATGGCTGGCGTACGGGCTTTCGCCCCGCCTTGCGCCAACGAATCACAATGGGGCCATTGAAATACCCCTGCCTTGGTGGGCAGCCCGCCGGTCGGCACTGGCTCGCGGGTACGAATGGAAAATCACACCCTCTGCCGATGGAAGGTTCGTTTCGGAGTGTACGGTGTTGCGCAATACGAACCTGGATCTGAGCCTGCGTGAGGAACTGCGGAGGCCGGACATGGGTTTCACTTTCGGTGCGTTTGACGAGTCGGACAATGGATTTGTCGCAGGTCTCGATACCAGGCATTCCATTCCCCATGGCTGGCTTGAGGCGACATACAAATGCACTGACTGGTTCAACACCAATGGCGTGTTGCTGCCGAGAACGTCAGAGGAGCTTCGCTACTCGCACAGCGTAGTAACAGAATGGCTGCATCCGACTTTTCGGGCGCGCATCACGGCGTCGGCGCTTGTCGTGCGCCAAGGCTTGCAGCAACTGCTTCCGCCTGTAACGCAGCCGACCCTTGTAGCCGATTATCGCTACCGACGGGCGGACGAAAAGTTCGCGATTCCCTGCCTTGAATACGAACTATCCCCCGGCTCATCTTGGAAGTCAGACAAAGATGAGAAGCTCGTCAACCAGGCCAACATCCAGTTCAAGCGAGCCAGAAGCTTTCTTGCGCCTGAGCAACGGGCCAGGTATTTGGCATGGTTGGTACTGCCACTGTTTCTCTTACCCCTTGCGATTTTCCTCTTCCAAAAGAGGAAACGACAAAGTGCAACCAAAACAACATAGCAGAATAGAAAGGCATAATGAACTCAAAATCAAATCGGATGGTGCTCGGACTCACCGCGGTGGCTCTGGCTGTGGTCGTGGTGGACGTGCTCGCGAAAGGCGTCACAGCCGGCAGTTGTCAGGTGCAGATTGGCGGGCACCTGCCCGGCGGTTGTATCGACGAGGGGGGGGGAATGTACTGCGACCACAACCGCATGGACTCTCGGCTCCTACTATATTCCGAAAACAACAAGCGTAACAACACCTGGTATATGCAGGACCAAATTCGTCGCAGGGGACATCCACTCCACTGAGACCGTTACGGTCACTTATACAACTACAACAACTGGAGGGGCTTCCACAACCTCGGTATACACCGCATCATTGGGTGATTACTATTGCGAGTGCGTTTTTTGAAAACTTGCCAACGTTTCTTCACCCGCCAATAGCACACAGTCCTTGACTTCGGGCGCTTGCTCGTTCGGAGGCGGGACAGCGTGCCGAAGCCACCGGTTCAACAATGAGTACACGGAGGGGACGGTTGCGAACTCCGCCGCGCTCCGGCGGAATCGCTTTGTTGTGGTCATCGGTTCGTTCCTCGTAAGAGGCGCGTTCATTTGAATGCTCAATATGGCCGAAAAGCGACGGATAGCTGGTGCCGAGAGTCGTCTGAGTTCGGGCGTCACTTTCCTGCGTTTGTTTGCATCTCAAAACAAAACGGCCCTGCTGCACCTTGTTCTCTTTATCGCAGTGTGGAAGACATTTGTCCCTTGCATTTCCAACGGCTTTTCGAACTATGATGATCATGAGTACGTTTACGCTAACGATCATGTTACGTCCGGACTAACCTGGGAGAACCTCCTCTGGTCCTTTAGCAGTTCCACGGTGTGCAATTGGCATCCGCTTACGATGCTTACGCACATAGTGGACTGGCAAGTTTTTGGCGCGAGAGCGTGGGGACATCACTTGCTAAACGTCGTGCTCCATTGCTTGAACAGTGTTCTAGCCTTTCGGCTAATTAACAAGCTCACCGGCCTTCTCTGGAGATCATTCTGGGTCGCGCTCTTTTTTGGGATTCATCCGCTTCGTGTCGAGTCGGTCGCTTGGATTTCGGAGCGCAAGGATGTCTTGAGCACCTTTTTCTTCATTCTAACTGCTTTAGCCTATGCAAACTATGTCCTCGAGGCCCGAACCCGGAACAGAAACTCCAAAAGGCAATACTACCTTGCTCTGCTTTGGCTGTTCTTGGGATTGATGTCCAAACCGATGCTTGTAACCGTACCATTTCTATTGATCTTGCTCGATTTTTGGCCGCTCGGAAGGTGGAAAAACGAAGGGCTGTTCCGATTGGTCAAAGAAAAGATGCCCTTTCTCCTTCTGACTGCGGCCTTCAGCGTTTTGACATGCTTTACACAGAAAGGCGCTTTGTATCCGTTATGGGCGATGCCGTTGCACATCCGCCTTGAGAATGTCGTTGTTTCCTACTGCAGGTACCTGGCAAAGCTCTTCTGGCCCGTCGAGCTCGCTTGTCTTTATCCCTATCCGACACATTGGCCCGCTGGTTACGTGGCAGCGTGTGGCATTTTCCTGTTACTCACCACCGCTTTTGTTACCGTCGTGCGCCGGCATGCGCCGTTCGCGCTCGTGGGCTGGCTGTGGTTTGTCGGCACTCTAGTTCCAGTCATCGGTATCGTACAGGTCGGCACTCAGTCCATGGCGGACCGCTACTCTTATATTCCGTCGCTTGGGGTTCTTGTGGTGCTTGTGTGGTGCAGTTCAAACGTGGTGAGCGGATGGAGGTTCGGTTCAGCCAGCTTGGCTGTAGTTGCCGTTTGCCTTTCAATAGCGTCGAGCGCCCTCACCCGCCGCCAAATATCCTATTGGAGGGATGGCATAACCCTTTGGCGGCGCGCCGCAGCCCGCAGCCGTCACAGACCTGAATTACTCGGCCGCGACGATCATTGGTCTATGGGAGTTAGAAGCCGGAAACTACGATGCGGCCATCACCAACCTGCAATACGCAATAAAGTTGAAAGGCAGCTTATCGAAGGCGCGTATTGGATTAGGCCGCGCCTTGTGGAAGAAGGGTCGTGTTGACGATGCCATCAAGACCTTAAAAATATCAACAGCCATTGAGCAGACAAACGCATTTGCACATAAAGAACTCGGGCTAGCGTGGCTCGCCAAGGGTTGCACTAATGAGGCGATTTCACATCTCGCTTACGCACTCAGTCTGTGCGCGGATGTTCCTGAAGCTGCTCAACAATTAGCCAGGCTCACCAATTTGGTACCATCAGTTCACCCGGCGTTTGCATCTACTAATGGTGCGGCTGCTGAGGAAAAAACAAGCGCAAAATGACAGTGTCAGCGAACCAGACTCGAAGAAATGGTCAAAAGGGCCCCCCGCCAGAATTCGCCTCACCGCGCGCAATGGCCTATCAGGCTCGGATCCTGTTGCCGGCCAGTGTGGTGGCCAGGCTACTGCTGGCTGTGGCGGTCGTCGTCGCTGGCCCAGAGTTTAACATCGGAGAGTTCCGGTCGGCCTTCGCCACGTGGCCTCCGGGCGAAACCCCAACCCTAGCTACCCGGTTCGCCACATGGGACAGCGCGCATTACCTGAAATTGAGCCAAGAAGGATACAAGGCAGGTTCGCATTCGTGCGCGTTTTATCCGCTCTGGCCGCTTGTGATTCGCGCGACGACCGCGCTCACCGGAGGCTGGCCCGTCTTAACGAGCCTGCTGCTAGCAAACGCGCTCTCGCTGGTCGGCTTGTGGTTGTTCTATCGTCTTGTGGGACGGCATTGTGGGGCGGCGGTCAGTCGGCATTCGTTGATCTTGATGCTGGCTTTTCCGGCAGCGTTCTTCTTTTCGTTCCCGTACACGGAGTCCTTGTACTTGGTGATCTTGATGCTGTTGTTCTGGGGCTTGGAACTGGATCGCTGGGCGTGGACGGCGGTGGCGGGTTTCTTGTTGCCGCTGGCTAGACCTGTCGGGGTGTTCATAGTGCTGACCCTGGCGTGCTATTTGTATGAGCGCGGGCGCAGGGCGGCCGCAGAGCGCATTGTGATGGGTGGCGGGGGCGACTCGCCCGTGCTGGTCGGCGACCCGCCGAGCGAAACTGCGGAACACACCCTCACAACAAGGTCGTCCGCTTTGGCGCGAACCGCTGTCCCCGTTCCGTCGGGCGGGTCGCCCGACGGCACAGGCGGGCCGCCTGTGCTACCTCGGGCTGGGGATTGGTTGTGGGGATGGCTTTCCACAAATAGGGCGTCCTTGCGGGACTGGAAGGGCCGGCTCGCATTTGCTGCGACCGGGTTGCTGGGGACCATCGCACAACGGCACGCCTTGTTGCTGCTCTGCCCGTTGCTGGGTTGCGCAACGTATTTCGGGACGATGTATGCGTGGACCGGAAATGCGTTCGAGGGATTTGAGGCACAGAAGGCGTACCCGTATTCGCCTTCGATCAAGAACATGTTTGATTTCCCGGCGTTCTGGAGCGCGTTCATCAATGTGCGGAGTGTGGATGGGATGATGGACTCGGCGCTGGATCGCGGGTTCTTCCTGCTGTTTCTGGCGCTGTTGCCAGCGGTCTGGAAATTAAACCGGACATGGTTCTGGTACACGTTGCCCACTGGCTTGGTGCCGGCCCTGACGAGTTACTTCATGTCGTACCGGCGCTACGTGATGGTGTTGTTTCCGCTGTTCGTCGTGATGGCGCAGCGTTTAGCGAAGGGGCCGCGATGGATCTTCTGGTATTACGTGATTTTGATGGCGGCGTTGCAGGCGTGGGCGGTGACGCGGTTTGTGAATTTCAATTGGGCGGGATGAGGCGCAATGCAAACAACTGAGGAAGCAGCAATCGTGGCCCGCAGGACCATCGGGAGGAGCACTCTCATTGCTAGCGTCGTTCTCCCAGTTTTCAACGAGCAGCGGGGCATCCGGCCGTGCTACGCCGGCTTGACATCAGTACTCGGCGCTCTGCCGGGGACCGTGCAAATAACCTTCGTTGACGATGGTTCGCAAGACGGAAGTTGGCTCGAAATTGCGGAATTGGGCAAGGCCGATAGTAAGGTAGGCGCAATGCCGTTTAGGAATTCAGGCATAAATCTCGCCGACGGAGTATTGGACGGGCCCGTTCTGGTAGGTGTCTTTCCGCAAGCGGGGCCAGATGCTCACCGGTTGCCGCAGCGCCCGGGGGCAGGACCGTTGTCGGCGTCTGGGAATCGCCATCTGGCCAATCTGGCGCAGCGCCCGACGCACCAGCAGTCGGATTTTATCCGGGCCCAGCAAATCAGCCGACAGCTCCATAAATTGCCACAGACCTTGAATCAGTTCGAAGGTCTTCAAGAAACTGATGCGCAGCACGCCCACCTCACCCGCCTTCGCGGCTGTGATGCGGTAATCTCCCAAAACTGCATAGGCGATAATCAGCGCCGCGATCTCCTGCATCGCCGTCAAAGGCGTGTGGCTTTGCAGGTAAGGCGTCGAGCGCATGTCCACCTCCAACTCTTTGTAAAAGAGCTCCTGCTCCCAGCGCTGGCCGTACAGGGCCAACAACTCCGGGGCCGGATGGCGCTGCCAGTCCAGCAAACTGGTCCACAGGCGCACGGGGGTGAACCGGCCGCCCCGTTGCACGCGCCCCGAAATCTCGCGAACTTGGCGCGTCTGGTCCCCCGAACCAATCTCGACCAACGCGCTGCCATCGGGATAGACCTCCAGCAGTCGTCGCTTCAGATTGCCTTTGACCCGAACCAGGAAATGCCGCTGTCCTGCAGCCGGCAAGTCCAGCAACAGGGCCGGCGTCCCGCAATAGCGGTCACTGATCAGCCGGCTCTTCTCGGGTTGTGCCGGCACCAGACGCTTGGCCAAAACCATTTCCGATTCCCCGTGGGACCCCAATGCCGCCGCCAGGGGATTGTGCAATCCCAGTTCGACCAGAACCGCTACGCCCACCTTGGGAAAAGCGGCGCGGCCCCGCCGACTACGCGCCTTGCGCATCGACTTCTTGACCTGGGGCGTGTTGGTGACCGACAAGGTGCTCCCATCAATCCCACACAGACGCAAACCGTGATAGAAGGCCTCCGGATGCCGGCTCGGCTCGGCCTTGGGTTTGAGCGCGGCGCTCATCATCCTTTGGAAGATCTCTATCGGCAACAAGGCCCGGCGTTGGGCCAGAGCCCCGTCGGTAATGTCTTTGCCCGTGAGTTGTTTTACATGTTGCGCCAATGTGCCCTTGCCAGCCACCACATGGAAGACCAGACCGCAGATCAATTCGGTCGGGCTAAGCCCGGGAGGACGGCGGCGGCGCGGGCCCAGAGCACGCAGCAAGGCGCTGAGAAACTGCCAGGAGATAATCTGACGCAAAAGAGCCTTGAACGGAGCTGCCGGGACAGTGGTTTTGGTTTGCATCCCCAGCTTAATGGGGTGCCCGGCGGAAAAGTACAAGCCTACAGTGCTTTATGTTAACAACTTACACATTCGCCGCACGTATGCTGTGTCTGGGAATTCCTAAACGGACTTGAAAAACCATCTAACAACGGCTCAAAAACCGTCCAAACGAACGGGGCCACCTCAGAACGGAAGGTGGAAGCCGGAGGTCAGATGTCTGGGGTTTGAGGCCCGCAGGCTGAGGGGAGAAAGTGGGAAAGGGGGCGGATCAGTGGGGCGATGAGTGAGTGAGAATCGTATTCGCGGACGGAGTATTTGCGCGGCTGGCGCCGCCACGAAAGATGATCGCCACCAAAGAACAGAAAGACCGCAAAGACCGCATTCCTAGTCTTTGTGTTCTTTGGCGGCAAAGATTTGAGCGCAGGGCGCTGTTGAATGTGGCGGTGTGGGTGGGGCTGCTGGTGGGCGCCGGGGTGTTGTGGCCGGAGGAGGCGGGCCAGGCGCACGGATTCAGTGCGCTTAAGGTTTTCGCGTTGCTAGCGTGGGGTGTGGGTGCGTTTGCGCTGGCGGGGCGGCGCGGTTGCGCTGCGTGGGTGGGATGGCCGGTGGCACTGGCAGGATTTCTGGCGCTTCAATATGTGCAGGTCACACCGCCTTCAGTGCGGCAGCACGACGTGGGCGGACATCGGGAATACATCGACCATCTGGCCAAGGAGCGGAGCTTGCCTGCGGTGCGGCAGGGATGGGAGACGTGGCAACCGCCGTTGTATTACGTGGCGGCGGCAGTCTGGCGCTGGCCCTTTTCCGCTGTTCCATTTGCCGATCCGTTCCGGCCGGTTCAGTTTTCCGCCGCAGTCTTGTATCTGACAGTCATCGTCGCGGGGCTGCTTATGTTACGACGGCTTGGATTCAACGATTTGGAGACTGTCGGCACGCTGGGTCTTTTGGCCTTGCTGCCGGGGCACGTGTTCTTCGCGGCACGAATCAACAATGATGTGTTATTGCCGTTTCTGGGCGCGGGTCTGTTGTTCGTCACAGCCGAGTTCGTCAAAGCCGCCTCACCCGTCACGGGTCACTCGGCACCGGAAACGCGCTGGTTATGGTGGCTGGCGGTGTTGTTGCCGGCGTTGTTGGCCACGAAGAGTTCGTCGCTGGCAGTCGTCGGCGGGGCGCTGGCACTCGTGTTTTTTGCGGAAGCGCGGCGTTCGGGCTGGCAGGTCGCGTTGGTGCGAGCGTATTGGACAGGCTTGCCAGCGGTACTCTGGCAAGTGTTCTGGTGGGTGCGCACGGCGGCGCAGACCGGCAGTCCGTTTTATGTGAACGCGGCGTTGCCAGACAACTTGCGCGTTGACGCGCCAGCGTGGCGGCGGTTGTGTTCGTTTGACTTCGCGGCCTTCATCGGCGGCGGGTTTTATTACGACGAGCCGATGCGGCAATCGTATCCCACAGCGCTGGCCGCGAGCTTGCTCTATGGGGAATACGGCATGCACGGCTACGCCTTCCGCTGGCCTGAATTGCTGCGTTGGGGTTGCTTGGGAATGCTGCTCGTGCTGGCGGCGGGCGCGCTGGTCGTGCCGCGCGCGGAGTTGAGGCCGGTGTGGATTACGTGTTTGGTCCTCGTGGCCTGCCAGTTTGCCATCACCATGACGTACGCGGTTCAGTTCCCGTTTGCCTGCAACCAGAATATGCGCTTTTTCGCGCCGGCATTCGTGCCGTTGTGCGGTTTGTTCGGCTTGGGGCTGGCTCATTTCTGGGAGCGTGGCGGGCAGCTGGCGCGAGGCGCGTTGGCGGTGATGCTGACGGCGTTCGTGCTTGGCTTGACGGATTTTTACCGGTGTGTGTTGTTTGGTCCAAGCTCTTGAGTCAGCAGTACCAGGTCGGCCGCGAAAGGTGAGATGGAATGCGTAAAGCTGCATAACAAAGCGTATGAAAACTCTTAAGCTACGGTTGGCGCAATGGTGGCGCTCCTCATGCGTGCCACTTGTCGCCCCCTACTTGTCACCTGAACTGAATGCGTTCACAAAGCGGCGGTGCGGCGCGCACGCAGTGGCGCGCCCTACTGTTGCCTTTACGCTTTTGGAGTTGTTGGTGGTGATCGCGATCATCGGGATTCTGGCGGCGCTGTTGTTGCCGGTGTTGGCCCGAGCCAAGGGAGCGGCGCAAGGACGTTACTGCATGAACAACGGCAACCAGTTGATCAAAGCCGTCCATCTGTATGCAACGGATTACGAGGACTGGCTGCCACCCAATCCGGAACACGGCACCAACTCCAGTTGGGTTGCCGGCACTATGAAAATCGCAACCCAGGCGACCAACACGCTGTTTCTGACCGATCCGCGCTTCGCCAAGCTCGCGCCTTACACCGGCCGTTCGGCGGCGATCTATCGTTGTCCGGCAGACAAAAGCACGGTGACCATCGCCGGGGTGAAATATCCGCGTGTGCGGACGTTTTCAATGAGCCAAGCGGTGGGTACAAAACCGCTGCCGCCGCCGCAAGCGGTGGACGGGCCGTGGTTGACCGGTACGTACGGTCACAAGGCGAACCAGCCTTGGCGGACGTACGGAAGGTTCGCGGACATGGTGAAACCGCCGCCTTCGGGTTTGTGGGTCCTGCTCGACGAGGATGAATACGGGATCAACGACGCGCAGTTTGCGGTTTCAATGCGGATTCCGACGCATTGGGTGGACATGCCGGGCACGTATCATAACTTCGCTTGCGGCATTGCTTTTGCCGACGGGCATTCGGAGATTCACAAGTGGACGGACCCGCGCACAGCGTTGGGGCCGAAGGTCAATCAGCAGGGCAGCCGGGATCAGACCGGGAACAAGGACATTCTGTGGCTGCAAGGGCGGACATCGTCAACCGTGCTTACGGGAGCACCGTGAAACGTGACGCATGAAACCTAATACGTGATGTGAGACGGAGCGTCGAGGCAGCAGTCGCAGGATCATCAATCGCGCCCCAAGGCTCGGCTGAAAAGGACACATTCGGAAATGTTCCCTTTTGGTCGCCGACGCGGCGCAAGTTGCTTTTGGCGGTTCTGGGCATTAAGGCAGCGACTTTCCTAATCGCCTTGGGCGCGATCACCTTTTTCCCGGCATTTAACCAACGCGAATACCACAACGACATTCACTGGCCGAGGGAAGGGCCGCCGACGCTGGCAACTTATTTTGCGACTTGGGACGGGGCGCACTACCTGTTCTTGAGTGAAGAGGGATACCAAAAGGGAACAGCCTCGTGCGCGTTTTATCCGCTCTGGCCGTACCTGATTCGCGCGTGCTCCTGGCTGACGATCGGCAATCATTTCGTCGCGGGGCTATTGCTGGCCAATCTGCTGTCACTAGCTGCGATACTAGTTTTCCATTATTTCGTCGCACAGCATCACGGCCTGGCAACGGCGAATGCGTCCGTCGTCTTGATGCTGGCTTATCCCGGAGCGATTTTCTTTTCGTTCATTTACACCGAGTCGCTGTTTCTCCTGCTGGTGACGCTGTTCTTTCTGTGCCTATTTGCGGAGCGGTACGGCTGGGTGACGGTGATCGGTTTTTTGCTGCCGCTGACGAAAGCCGTCGGGGTGTTTTGCATTTTTCCGCTGCTTGTTCACCTTTGGCTACAGCAGGCGCGCTGGAAAGAGTATCTGGCTTACTACGGGCCGATTCTCGGTTATGCGACCTATTTCGGAATCCTGTACTCCACGACCGGCAACGCGGTGGAAGGGTTTGAAGCCCAGCGGTTTTATCCCAACCAACCTTCGATCGCGCACATTTTCGATCCGCTGGGTTTTCTGGCTCATCTGTTCATGCCGCTGAGGTTGCACGGGATGTTGGACTCGGCCTTGGACCGGGGACTGTTCCTGCTGTTAGTGGCATGCTTGTATCCGATTTGGAAACTGAACAAGGTCTATTTCGTCTATGCCTGTTTCATCGGGCTGGTGCCGGCGGCATCCTCATGGTTCTTGTCTTACACACGGAACGTGATGATGTGCTTTCCACTGTTCCTTGTGCTGGCGCGATTCCTGGAACGCAGGGACAACGGCTTCTTGCTTTGGTACGTGGTGGCGCTTTCGGGCGCATTCCAAATCTGGTTTTTGTTGAGGCACATCAATTTTGTATGGACGGCGTGAACGCAGTGGGCACCGGAGTGCAGCCTTCTGGCGCACGGGCTCGCCAGTTGTGGGAAACGCTTGCCCGCTTCGGTGCTCGGACACTTGCCAACATCTATCACAGGCGGGTCCGTCTCGACCTGTGGTTGTGGTTGCCCAGCTTGGTTTACTACTTCTGGCTAATGCGATTGATCGTGTTGAGCACAGCGTTCGCCGCGCCGGCCAGCCAGTTGAGGGCAGTATTTTTTGTCGTTTGTCAGGGCGTGCTCTTGTTTCTGTGCGTGCTGGCGGTGGACGGCGCGCTTGCCGCGAAGGCTCGACCTGCGTGGAGACTGGCCTTTGTGGTGGTCGCCCACTCTTATTTGGCAAGCCTCTATGTGGACTGCGTTCTGTACCGGATCATGGCGCTCCACTCGGGGCAGGGGCTGGCCATCCTCTTTCAGGGGGGTATATCCCGCTTGGGCATCAATTGGGCGCACACGGGCATACCGTCCGAGATGGCGTGGCCCTACGCTGCGCGTGGCGCCGTCGTGGTGCTGTGCATTGTCGGCTACTCCTGGGTGATGGTGGAGCGACGGAGCCTGAATCGCGAACTCTGGATAAGACTCGGCCGCCTAGGCTTGCTCGCGGGTTATCTGTTGGCTGTCGGCCAGATGCTGAGTGTCAGCGATGACCACGATTACCGGACGGCATTCTCGGATCTCAGGAAATCCATGCCAGTGTGTTTCGGCAGTCGTGGCGCCCGACCCGGCCTGCGCTTGGTGGTTTCTCCATTGCGTCCGCTGCGTGACCCTGCAACAAGTCTCAAGGCATTGGAAACGCTGCGCCTCCAACCAGGGACGCACCCGGACGTCTTCATCTTTGTGCTGGAAAGCGCGCGCGGAGATTTTATTGACCCGCACATCACACCGAACCTGGTACAGTTGTGCGCAGAGTGCCTGCCCGTTCGCACTGGGCTGGCCGCCGCCAACGCCAGCCACGTTTCATGGTATTCGTTGCTGACGGCGAACCACGGCCTCTACTTCGGCGCCGAAAAGCGCGCCCGCTGGCACGAGGGCAGTGTGCCGCTGCATCTGCTCCGGCGTCTCGGCTACAAAATCCACGTTCTGTGCAGCAGCACGCTGGACTATCACGAGCTTGACCGCATTGCGTTTGGAAGCGACCTCCAGCTTTGCGACTCAATGTTTGACGCGCAGAAATCCATGCTGGGCGATGCGCCGTCGCGTGACTTGGCGCTCAATGAGCGTTTGTTGCAGGCGCTCGACCAACCTTCGGGCAATCGGCTGTTTCTGGTGTTCTACCACTCGACGCACCATGATTACGACTGGCCGCCAGGCGATTCCGCGCCATTCACGCCTTACGCGCCCACTTGGAACTACGGGAATTTCAACATCGGCCCGAAACAGCTTGCCCTGATTATGAACCGCTACCGGAACGCGTTTCATTTCCAGGACCGCTTGATCGGGCAGGCCGTGAGCCGGTTGAGGAAGAAAGGCATCTATGAAAACAGCATTATCGCGATAACGGGCGACCATGGCGAGGAGTTTCTGGAGCACGGAAAACTGCTCCATGCGAGCAATCTGTACCGGCCGCAAACCTGCGTGCCATTTCTCCTGCGGCTTCCAAAGGATCCACTCCACCACCGCGCCAGCGCGTTTCCCGCCGGGACACACGTGGACTTGCTGCCCACCGTGCTCGACTTCCTCGGTGTTCACATCACTAACCTGTTCGATGGAGAATCCCTGCTTAGGAAAACTTCAGACGAAGTCGTTATTGCGGCCGAAAATCGGGACTGGGACCCAGCACGCTTTTGTCTGCAATCGCCGAACTACAAGGCTTTTTTCGATTACGAATATGAGCGTCGGCCTACCACGGCGCAACGCGTCCTTTACCTCAGGCAAATTACCGACCCAAACGACGTTGGGGTGAAGCTTGATTTAGCCAGCCCTGAAGCCACTCTGCTTTTACGGACGAACTTCGGCACGACATTCCCGTCGTTGTACCCAGGATTCAAATTCGCAAAAATCGGCGAGCCTGACTGAGCATCACGCTCTCCTCCTCAGCGGGCCTCGCGAACGACACCGTGGGGAACACTCACCAACGCACCTCGATAGGCAAGGCCGACGCGATGCGATGCCGAATCCGGGGTGAATGGTTGAACCGCCTGGCGTCGTCAACCTCATTGAGAATCTGTGCTGTGTTGCCATTGGCTTTCGCATAGGGGGAGTCCTCTTCAAAGCGCTCGATGACAGAAAGTCGATCTTCACGTTGACAAAGCAGTATTTCGCCCGGGTTGAGATTCAACAGCACCGTAAGCGTCACGCGTAGTCCCTCTATCAATTCGGGTCATAGGCGTCGTAGTATGTCCCGGTATGGAAACTACGAAGAGCCTGGTTAGGACTTCCGCACCGGAGCCTGTACTCATAAAGACCGATGTCCTGGGCCGGGTACATCACACCGCCGAGCAGCGGGAGAGGATACTCAATGAGTTCGAGCGGAGCGGATGGAGCGGCCCCAAGTTCGCGTTCTTGGTGGGCGTGAAGTATCAAACGTTGGCCGGCTGGCTGCAGGTCTGCAAGCGCCAGCGCCGCGCCTACCCCAAGGCCAAGCGCTAGACCAAGACACCCGCGCAGCTCAAATGGATCGAGGCGGTGGTGCGGCCAGGCGCGGTACCCGCCGCAGGTCTGCTGCTGCATCTTCCCGGCGGCGTTCGTGCGGAGATCACGAGCAATCCGCAGGCTGGCCTTGCCGCCGCCCTGGTGCGCGCCCTGGAGAAGCCATGCTGAGCTTCTCCGGCAGTCTCAAGGTCTTCGTGGCCGTCGAGCCCTGCGATATGCGCAAAGGGTTCAACGGGCTGCACGCCCTGGCCAGCGAGCGCTTGGGAGAGGGTCCGCGACAAGGGGCCTTGTTTGTGTTCACCAACCGTCGGCGCAACCGGCTCAAGATCCTCTACTTCGACGGCACCGGGTTGTGGGTGATGAGCCAGCGACTGGAGCAGGGCACTTTCTCCTGGCCCAAAGCGGTCGAACCGGGAACCCCCAAGCTGGCAATCCGGCCCGAAGCTCTGGCCCTGCTCACCGATGGAGTCGATCTCAAAGGAGCCCAATTGCGCCCGTGGTATGGGCGCGAAAATTGAGGCGAAGGGCGTTGGAAAAACCGTTGCGAAAAATCTGAACATTTTTTGAACACCGCTTCGTTGCGAGGCGTCTGACCAGCAACTCAGATGACACCTCGCGAAGCGGAACTCACCCCGCAACTGGAGCAGGCGCTCCAACGGCTTGCTTCGCTTCAGCCGGAGAACAAATTGCTGCGGGAAAAAATCCATCTTCTGATTCGAAGGATTTTCCGCTACAGCAGCGAGACGATCGACGCCGCTCAACTGGAGCTTTTGCTTTCCGGGGTGGAGGGGGTTGAGCCCGCTGTCGGGCCACAGGCCCCAGCCCCCGTATCCCAACCGCGCGAGTCCTCTCCGCGCAGGGCCAGGACG
>Ga0116145_1001849_pt1 | contig 20310 bp, 16 predicted proteins | sample AD_JPNHG1_MetaG_FD_89747 | JGI IMG/M metagenome (GOLD analysis project Ga0116145, IMG submission 89747) | Active sludge microbial communities of municipal wastewater-treating anaerobic digesters from Japan - AD_JPNHG1_MetaG | ecosystem: Engineered > Bioreactor > Anaerobic > Digestate | place... | reverse complement strand
TGGGCCTGAATCTGCCCAAAAACCTGCCGTTAACCAAGCCGTCTTGAGGCAGATGTAGTGAAAACTTTTGGCGTTTCTACGCCAGAAACAACGTTTTCACCCCTTAACTGCGGAACTTGGGTTCACTCTGGGGGCACCGGTCAAGCAAGCGCTGAGAATGCTTCGCGTCGCCCCTAACGACGTCTTCGCAATGAATAACAGTGACTTCGTGATGACAACTGTCGGGCGGGGTCTGATCAGCGCCAGCAGTGGAAGCCGTGGCCCCAGGGGCCGAAAGGCCTGTGGTGATGGCCGAAGCCATAATTGCAGGGGCCCGGCCAGCCGAAGCCGATGCCGATTGAGATGCTGCTGCCGCGATGGCGCGGGCTGTAGAAATATGATGTGCCGACAAAGGTGCGGGGGCGGGGCCAATCATCGGGATACGGATCATCGACGATTACGAGGCGGCCGTCAGCGTCGTACTCATGGTACGCCTGGCCATCTTCGTTGACAGGGACCTTGACCCATGTGCCCATGGCCGGTTCGTCGGAGAGGGGCGGCAGGGGAGGCGGATTGCCGGTGGAGGGGTCGTAGGCTTCCATGAGCTTGTTGTATTCGTACATTGTGCCGGCGCGGTAGTGCCAGCGGTAGGCCTGCTGCCTGCTCTGACAGCCGGCGGCCGCAAAGATGGTAACAATTGCTGTTATTATGAGGACATATCGCATGGCCTTACCTATTCGTTTTAACACATGTGATTATACTCGGACGGCGGATTGACGGCAAGGCCGGTCATTGTTTGTTGAGGGGCGTGGGGCCGGACTCAGCGGATATGAGCGCAAAAAAAAGACGGCGCGCCGGCGCCGTCAGGTCTGATAGAACTCCGCGCGATGCGGATGTTCTGCACAACTCATTCTTCTTCCATCTCTTCGTCGCCCATATCCTCTTCGCAGGTACAGTCGTCGGACGGCATGCCGCAACCGACGCAAACGCCGTCCTCAATCTCCATACCACATGTTTTGCAAGGCGAGCATCCACATTTCTGGCACATAAAAAACCTCCCATTCAGTATGTTGCGACTTGGTTATCTGCTGACCCCCTGGCCTTCCATCGGCCGCAACAGAGTTATCGACCGCACGACGGTGTCGGCATGAGAAAAAAGACAAGGGGCCAGTGTTTCTGCCGCGCGCCGTGGTAATTATGCCGAGTGAATCGACCGATGTCGGTTTAACGAGTTTTTGGGGGCTGAAGTGGGGGCCCGGAAAGAAGCGTCGCAGTAAAACTTCGGCGGCCTGAAGCGCGGAGCGGTAGTGGGGCTGTTGTGTTTTATCAGGCTGCAGAGCGGAAATGAGGAAGCTTGCGGTGTCGTATGCCAGGAGGCGGTAATGGGAGCTGTACTGAAACAAACATGGAAAGAGTTTCGTGACGATGATGCGATGACGCATGCGGCGGCGCTGGCTTTTTACAGCCTGCTGTCGTTGATTCCGTTTATGAGCCTGGTGCTTGTGATCGTAGGTCTTTTCATGCGAAGTGAGACCGCGGCAGATCAGATATTAGGCTTTGTCAGAAATCTTGTCGGCCGGGACGTCGCAGGTGTTTTGAAGGCCATGTTCGATAGGTCGGAATCGTATGGGGGACACGCTACTTCAATCGTGGGAATCCTGGTGCTCCTGCTGGGCGCAACGGCTCTTGTGGGGCACCTGCAGAGGGGGCTCAATCAAATGTTAGACGTGGGGCCGTCCAAACCAGGTGGAAAGCTCAAACTGTTCTTCAAGAAGAAAGGCAAATTCCTGCTTACGATTCTTGCAGTTGCCGCAGCGGTGATCGGCCTGCTGGCACTTTCTTTTGTACTGAGTTACCTTGTCCGGACACTTGGAGCGCCCGGGTGGGTTTATAACCTGCTGCACTATGCGGCCGCCTTTGGCATCGGGTATCTGCTCATTTCGTATTTGTTCGCCTTTGTGCCGGACAGCAGGATGCCATTTCGAGAGGTCCGCAGCGGCGCTCTCATCACCACCGTGCTGCTGGTCGCAGGGCAGTTGGCGATCGGAATCTACTTCAGGCTTTCAAAGAAGGAACAGATGTACGGGTACATGGCGAGCATCATTCTGTTCGTCGTCTGGATCTATTACAGCGCCGTGGTGCTGTACTTCGGCGCCGAACTGACCCGGGTACTTGCGCAGCGTGCTCCTGCAAAAACCGCGGCAAATACGCAAGAGCATACTTGAACGCACGCCGACGGCGCAATATCATCGCCTGAAATCGCCGGCCTCGGGGCAGGCAATTTGCACAGGAGCGACCATGTTCACGAAGATGAAGTCATTCTTGGCCGAGCAGCTCAAGGAGATCGCGGAGGCCGGCCTGCACAAGGACGAACGCATCATTACCAGCCCGCAGCGGATGCACATCACCGTGGCCGACGGGCGCCGCGTGCTAAACATGTGCGCGAATAACTATCTCGGCCTGTCGGATAACGCCGAGATTATCGCCGCGGCCAAGGAGAGTCTGGACCGGTGGGGCTTCGGTATGTCCTCGGTGCGCTTTATCTGCGGCACGCAGGCCATCCACAAACAGCTCGAAGCGAGGATCGCCGAGTTCCTGGGTACGGAGGACGCCATTCTGTACTCGTCGTGCTTCGATGCCAACGGCGGCCTGTTCGAAACGCTTTTGGGGCCGGAGGATGCCGTCATCAGCGACCAGCTCAATCACGCCAGCATCATCGACGGCATTCGCCTGTGCAAGGCTCAGCGTTTCCGCTACAACAATAGCGACATGGCGGATCTGGAAGCAAAGCTGCAGGAGGCCCAATCAGCCCGTTTTCGTATGATCGCCACGGATGGCGTTTTCTCGATGGACGGCCTTATCGCCAAGCTCGACCGCATTTGCGACCTGGCAGAGAAATACGATGCATTAGTCATGGTGGACGACTCCCACGCCGTCGGCGTGCTTGGAGCGGGCGGACGCGGAACCCATGAGCATTGCGGGGTTATGGGCAGGGTGGACATCATCACGGGGACGCTCGGCAAGGCGCTCGGCGGGGCCAGCGGCGGCTATACGGCGGCACGAAGGGAGATCGTCGAGATCCTGCGGCAGCGAAGCCGACCTTACCTCTTTTCCAATACCGTAGCCCCGACGATCGTGTCGGCCTCGCTGAAGGTGTTAGAGATGCTCTCGGCCTCGACGGCCTTGTGCGACAGGCTTCGCGAGAATACCCGCTACTTCAGGCAGAAGATGGCCGAGCTTGGTTTCAATATCATCGCCGGTGAGCATCCGATCGTCCCGGTCATGTTGGGCGACGCCGTCCTTGCCCGGAAGATGGCGGACTTTCTGCTCGAAAGGGGGGTCTATGTGATCGGGTTCTCGTACCCCGTTGTGCCAAAGGGGCAGGCCCGAATTCGCACGCAGATATCCGCCGCGCACACCAAACAGGACCTTGATTTTGCCGTAGAGTGCTTTGCCGAGGCAAAAAGGGCCTTTGGCCTGTAAGCACAGGATGATTTCCCACAACAAGAGCCTATGTACTGCCTGTCGGTGAGGGTATAATTACGCAATGATCATAAGAGACGCAAAGACAAGTGACGCCGAGGCGATCAGCAGAATCATTTCTTACTATGCTGAACTGGACCGTATGCTGTTCTGCTCGGTCTCTGAGGTCTATGAGAGGCTGCAGCTATTCCAGGTCGCCGAAGAGGGTTGTGCCGTTATCGGCTGCTGTGCCCTGCAGGTCGTCTGGTCGGACCTTGCCGAGATCAAATCCCTGGCCGTGGTTAAGGAGCGGACCGGTACCGGCGTTGGGCGTGCGCTCGTTGAGGCCGCCATCGAAAAGGCTCGCCAACTTGGTGTCCGCCGGGTATTTACCCTGACACTGGAGCCTGGCTTTTTCGAAAGGGTGGGCTTCACCCGGGTGGACGTCGACAGCCTGCCTATGAAGGTGTGGAGCGATTGCGCCAAGTGCCCCAAACAGGATAACTGCGACGAAAAGGCGCTGGTTCGCGAGCTGTGACATACCAACCGGCTGGTATGCCATGCGTTTCAGTTATCCACATTCGCCCGACCACCGCTTGCCGCCATGTTGATGTGGTTGTAAGCTCTTTATTGACGGCTGTTTAGCAGAGGCAAGCGTGTTTCGGGTAATCAGCCGACTTGGCGCTTCTGGAACAGCGAAATCGCTAACATCAGGATGCCGGCCGAATACAGGGCGGCGTATATAACGCCTATGAGGAGATATTTGGCAGGGACGGTGGCGCCTTCGTAAATGGCATCACTGATCCAGAAGACCTGGAAGTTCGGGACGATGGCGTGTGCGATCTTGGCCCAGAGCGCGGTGTCTGCGAAGCGGCCGAAAACGTAGTCGCTGATAAGCCCGATAAGGAAGGCGGAGATGCAGCAAACCAGTGTCAGGACAAGATTCATTCTGGTGGAGAACATCACTGCCAGAGCGACGATAATTACGACCGCCATGAACAGCAATATGGAGCCGTAGATCTCAAAAAGTTCAATCTTGTTGTTGGCCGGGTTGAGCTTCCATTCCTTGTCCACGACCGCCAGGAAGATGGTACCTAACGTGGCCAAGAGTGCCAGATTGACGACTCCCGTGGCGCCGAAGGGCCAGTCGTAAGTATAGTTAAGAAAAGCGGTTAGAAGAAGTGTCAGCAGCAGGACAATGATCGCCGTGACCAGCACCGGCCAGTCATGTGTATCCGTTACTGTCTCCAGAACCCCGTGCCTGATCGTCATCAGCAGGGCGATAGTGCAGATGTAGTGGGCAAGGCCGACGGCAGCGGTGATTCCGACGAACTTACCTATCAGAAACGTCGGTCTGCCTACGGGCTTTGACAAAACCGTGGTGATGGTTCGGGTTTCTATTTCTTCAGTCAGGGCGCCGGTTGCCGAAAATATTGCTATGAACAAACCCGATAGAAACAGCGTACTTAGGCCTATCTCGCGCAGAAGCTTGATATCTTCGTCCATCGTGAAGGCAGTCAGCACGGGGCTCATGAAGAAAAGAAAGAGCGCAAACGCTATAATCACGGCGTAAACGGGCTGACGAATCGCTTCGGTAAACGTGTTTTTTGCGATGACGAGCAGTTTCGGTATCACGGTATTTTTCCTGATTCAATAGTGCTTTAGGCTACACCTGTATAGGTGATGTTGTTATAGTACGCCGTTTGTCGCTTGTAAAGCGTCGAATGGTTTAAGATATCGGTAGTATACAAGTTCGAATTGAAAATTGTTCGTCGTCAGTGGGAAATAGCAGATGAAGGTATCCTCGAAGCGGGCAAGGCAGGTTGCGATCATCGGCTTCGTGCTAAGCGTCTTGTTCTTCATCGCAGTATTTGTAATCGGGGGTTTCAACGGCTCTCCGGCGGTCTTGTCGCTCAGTTGGCAGATCTTAGGCGGGGGCCTGATCTGGTTCGTTCTGGTGCTCCAGTTTCATCAGCGGAGCCTCGCGGAGCAGGAAAAGTTGGACATCGCGCAGCTTGCCCAGGCGAAGCGCAGCGAGACGATTTTTCAGGCAGACGCAGAACGAGGACAGATGTTTGCCGTCGCCGAGCATCGCCTTAAGATCCTCGAGAAGTGGTTTCTGCCGGCGTTTGCCATCATTATTGCCGCCTATCAGATTACGTTAGGCTGGCTGCTGCTCGGGACCATCAAAGAAGGCGCCGAGCGGGTACTGTCCCACGACTATCTGGCCGCAGTCCTGACGGTGGCGGTGGCTTTCGTGAGTTTTCTCCTGTCGCGGTATGCCACGGGCATGAGCGCCCAGGCCGAGTGGAAGCCGCTGCGGGCCGGCGGGAGTTATCTTCTCAGTTCCACGGTGCTGGCGTTTCTTGTCACCATTGGTCTGACCCTCTATCATTTCAAACTCGGGCTGATGATCTACGTAATGTCGTGGGTCATCCCGATTCTGATGATCGTTCTGGGCGCGGAAACGGCCCTGAACGTGCTGCTCGACATCTACCGGCCGCGGATGGCGGGTCAGTACAGCCGAAGCGCTTTTGACAGCCGTTTGCTCGGCATGGTTAGTGAACCGGGCGGTATTTTGAACACCGTCGCCAGCGCGATCGACTACCAGTTTGGCTTCAAGGTCTCGCAGACATGGTTTTACAAGCTGCTCGAAGAGGCCATCCTCCCCCTGATTCTCTTTTCCATCGTAACGCTCTATCTGCTTAGCTGCCTGGTCGTGATTGAGCCAGGGCAGCAGGCGCTGATCGAGCGTTTGGGGTCCTACCATCGTGTTGCAGGCCCGGGTCTGACACTCAAATGGCCATGGCCCTTCGCCGTCGCCCGAATCTACGATACCGAACGGGTTCAGCAGCTCAACATTGGCTTTACCGTCGATGAAAGCAAGGCCGACAGCCGCGAGCCGCTGCTCTGGGGCGAAAAGCACTACAAGGAAGAAGACCATCTGCTCGTCGCGGCTCATTCTGAGACTTCGGACGGCAAGGGCGGCGCGCCTGTCAGCCTTGTGGTCGCGGCGGTGCCGGTGCAGTACCGCATCAAGAACCTCAAGGACTATGTGTATAATCACGCCGACGCGCGCGAGATGCTTCGTGTGATCTGCTATCGTGAGCTGGTCAAGTATGCCGCCAGTGCGAAGGTGGAGACACAAGGCGACGAGGGCGCCGGGGACCGCAAGAGCATCTTCGGCGCCGGCCGCGAGACCGCCGCGGCGTACTTGACGCAGCAAATCAGCCGAGCGGCCGACGCAGCGGGCCTGGGCGTCGAAATAGTCTACCTGGGATTAGAGGGCGTTCATCCGCCGGCCGACGAGGGCGTGGCCAAGACCTACCAGGAGGTCATCGGCGCGATTCAGAAGAAATACGCCGCGGTGATGGAAGCCCAGGCTGAGCAGAACCGGATTCTGATTACTTTGGCCGGCGGCGACGCGGAACGGGCCAATGAACTGTACAAGCTTGCGCGGCAGTATCAGCAGGCCAGCGAGGCAGTCAAGGAAGCGGAGAACCCCGCAGAGGCGCAGGCCGTTGCTGATGCCGTCGGCGAGGAACTCAATGCCGCCATCCGGGCCTCCAGCGGCGACATTTTTCAAACGCTCAGCGAAGCGACCAGCGACGCCTTCGAAAAGGTCATTCTGGCGGAAGCGACCGGCAAACGCTATGAAGGCCAGCTCAAGGCCTACAAAGCCGCCAAAACCATTTACCCGCGCGAGGTACGTTTAGCCATGCTTGAAGAAACGCTCAAAGGGGCCCGCAAGTACGTTGTGCTCGCCGAAGACGCGGATACGGAGGTCTACATCGTCGACCTTCAGCAGGAGCATACGCCTGATCTCTACGACCTGAACCTGGAAGCCATTGAGGCGATTCAGAAGAACAAGTAAGTACTAAGAGGAAAAGACGGAAATGAAAAATGTCTGGGTATTGGCGTTCGTAATCATCATTTTGATGGTCCTGGGACTCTTCCTCTTTACGTTCCAGGTTCGCGAAACCGAAGTAAAGGTAGTCACATTCTTCCACGAATATCGCCGGACCGTGGACAAGCCGGGCCTGTACCTGCGTTTGCCGCCGCCGATCCACGTAATTCGGACGTTCGATCGCCGCAGCCATCTTTACGAGACGGTGCTCGAAGAGACGACGACACGCGGCGGGGAGCCTATTACGGTAACGAGCTATGTCGTGTGGAAGGTCGGCGATCCGCAGAATTTCTTCAACAGCGTAACAGACAAGAAGGGCGCCGAGAAGGCCCTCTCCACACTGTTGCGCAATGCGCAGAACTCCGTCATCGGCAAGTACTACTTCAGCGATTTGGTCAACTCCGATCCCACACAGATCAAGCTGGAGCAGATCGAAGCGGAGATGGCGAACAGCGTTCGCAGGCACGCCGAATCGGAATACGGTATTGAGATCGTAGCCGCGGGCATACGTCGTCTGGGCATCAGCGAACTCGTCACCAAGGACGTGTTCGAGCGCATGAAGACGGATCGCGAGCGCATCACGCAGAAGATCATTGCCGATGGTAACGCCGAGGCGACGAAGATCAAGAAAGACGCCGAATCCAAGCGTAAAGAGCTGTTGGCAATTGTCGAAGCCCAGGCGAAGGCCATTCGCGGCAGCGGCGATGCTGAAGCGGCCGCGTATTACAAAATGCTCGAAGAGAACAAGGAACTGGCGATTTTCCTCCGCGACATTGAAGCGTTGCGTGAGATCCTGAAAGAGAAGTCCACGATTGTTCTCGGCGCCGACACGGACCCAATCGGCCTGCTGAAAAAGGCGCCCGATTTGCCCTCCGACGATAGCGACGACCAGAAATGATCCAGGCGGCCGCTGCCAAATCGTGACAGCATTCAGGGGTTGAAGTTCAGATGATGGAAAAAGAAAGCCAACAGAGCCAGGTCGACGTGTCCGACGTTCAGGCCCACGGCGAGGCCGATCTCGCCGGCGAATTCCTGTCGCGGGCGCTGCGACACAGCTTCTTCATACTCAAGATCATTATGGGCGTTCTGGTCGTTCTTTTCATCACTTCCGGCATCTTCCGCGTGGAGGAAGATGAGAACGCCCTGGTCCTGCAGTTCGGCAGGATCCGCGAGTTCCGGTCCAGAGACGGCGAGACTTACCGTGTTCTCGGTCCCGGCCTGCACTGGGCCTGGCCGGAGCCGATCAGCGAAATCATCCGCATCCCCGTCAAGCGAGTCCAGACGCTGGCGATCGAGTCCTTCTGGTACTTCCAGACGGCCGAGGAAAAGCTGCGGACGACGCGCACCGACTATTATGGCGGTCCGACCCTCGATCCCAAGAAAGACGGCTATTGCCTCACGCGAAACGACAGTTCGCTGGGCAGCGGCGAATCCGACTACAGCATCGTCCATACCAAGTGTTATCTCACTTATCGCATTCAGGATATCGAACAGTTTTTCCATAACATCTATTATGAAGTGCCCCGGCCCGGACAGGACTTTCTGGACGTGGTCTCCAAGACGGTCGATCCGCTGCTGGAGGCAATGGTCAGCGACGCCGTCGTGGCGACGATGGTCAACTACACCATCGATGAAGCCATATTGAACGACCCCCGCATCGTGCGCGACGTCGAAAAGCGCCTCAAGGCGAAGCTTGATGCAATCGGCAGCGGCATCGCCATCGATGCCTTTCATATGCCGACCATCACCTGGCCGCGACAGGTCAGCCGGGAGTTCAACGACTCTGTTGGCGCGCAGAACCGGCGCAAGCAGGTCATGCTGGAGGCTGAAAGCTACCGTGACCAGATCCTCAGCGAGGCCGGCGGGGCACAGGCCGAGGCTATCCTGGCGGAACTGAAGATTATCCACGAAGCCCTGAAGAACGAGAACCTCACGGAGCAGCAGAAACAGGACTATGAGCAGAAGCGCGAGACGCTGCTTTCGCAACTCGCCGGCACCGCCCAGGAACGTCTTGCCGAGGCGCGGGCTTACCGCACGCACGTCGTCAGCCGTGCCAAGGCCGACGCGGAGTACCTGACCAGGCTGCTGCCGGAATATAAGCGTCACCCGCGGCTGGTCATACAGCAGATCTACCAGAGCGCCGTCCAGGAGGTGCTCGAGAACGCCGACGAGAAGTTCATCATTCAGCCCTCGGCCGGCGGCAAGAACAAGGAGATTCGTGTTCAGATCAATCCTGATCCGACCATACAGAAGAAACGCATGGAAGAGGCCAAGAAACAAAGCGAAAACGTAGAGGCGAAGTAGTTTGAGGCAGACTGCGATATGGCGCATGAACATTTGCAACTTAAGGAACATGAACTGAGCGAGCACGAACGCACGCGCGGACGCCAGTTTCGCGTCAGCCTGGCGCTGTTGGGCACGTTGGCGGGGGGTATTCTTCTTCTGAACAGCGCGATCGCGCCGCTCTTTTACGGCCGCGGCAGCGCCGTCGCTCAGTTGTGTGCTATGGTCGGGGCGGTGCTGCTGGGTATTCCCGTCGTGTGGCATGCGATCAAATGCATGGTCCGCGGTCACATGCACATGGACGAGCTGGTCGCGCTGGCCATTGTCGCGGCGTTCGCCACAGGTCAGTATATCGAGGCGGGCCTCATCGCCTTCATCATGCTGCTTGGCGAACTCATGGAAACCCGCACCGCCCTGGGTGCGAGGGCCAGCATCGAATCGCTGATCAAGCTGACGCCCACGGTTGCCAACCTCGTGACCGAAGACGGTTCGGAGCGTGAAGTCAAAGTCAGCGATTTGAAACCCGGCGACGCCGTTCGCGTTCGGCCCGGCGATAATGTTCCGGCCGACGGCGAGGTGCTTGAAGGCGTCAGCAGCGTCAACGAGGCCACCATCACCGGCGAATCGCTGCCGGTCGACAAGGTGCCCGGCATGCAGGTCTTTGCAGGCACAACAAACCTCACGGGCGCGATGGTTATTCGCGTCACCAAGGCCGGCACGGACACTACTTTGGGCAAGGTGCAGTCGCTGATCATGGCCGCCGAGAAGACGCGTCTGCCCATCACCCGCATCATTGACGAATATGTCCAGTGGTACATCCCCACGATCCTGATGATCACGCTGATCATCTGGTTCTTCACGAAGGACATAAACCGTTCTATTGCGGCACTGGTGATCTCCTGTCCGTGTGCGCTGATTCTGGCCACGCCGACGGCAATGGTGGCGGCGCTGTCTTCTGCCGCGCGATTAGGCGTACTCATCAAGAACGTGTCGCTGCTCGAAGTGGCCGGCCGGATCACCGCGATCGTCTTTGACAAGACCGGTACGCTCACCACCGGCCAACTCTATGTAACGAAACTCGAACCCGCGCCGGGCGTGGAGCCGGCACACATGCTCGCCCTGGCTTCGTCAGCGGAACGCATGAGCAGACACCCCGCGGCCCGGGCGCTGTATCGCCTGGCCAAAGAGGCCAATGTCGCGCTCTTCGATCCGGAAGACTTCCAGGAAACGCCCGGCAAAGGCGTTTCGGCAAGAATCAACGGTTCGCATGTGCTCGTTGGCCGCGACACGTTTCTTCGCGAGCACCATATCGACATCAGCAATGTTCGTGACCCGTCGCTGCACGAGGAACAGGGCTTCAGCACGCTTTACGTCGCCTGCGACAACCGCTGCATCGGCTGGGTGGGCATGCAGGACAAGGCCCGGCCTGAGGCCCGCAAGGCCGTCGCCGAGCTGTTCGAGGCGAAGGTCAAGCGCATCACCATGCTCACGGGCGACCGCAGCGAGGTCGCCAATCGCGTCTCGGCGGAGTTGGGCTGTACCGACTACAAGGCCCATTGTCTGCCGCAGGACAAGCTGGCGGTGGTCGAGCGGATCCGCCGTGACGGCCACACGGTAGCGGTCGTGGGCGACGGCATCAACGACGCGCCGGCGCTTGCGGCCGGGGACCTGGGCATCGCCATGGGGGCCGCCGGCAGCGACGTGGCCATCAATTCAGCCTCCATCGCACTTATGAGCGACGACCTGAGACGGCTGCCGTTCCTCATGCGGCTTTCGCGAAAGACGCGCATGGTTATCAATCAGAATCTCTTCTTCGGTATTATCTTCATTATCGCCGGCGTGGCAGCGTCCGCGGCGGGTCTGGTGCATATCGTCCTGGCGGCCCTGCTGCATTTCGCCGGTTCCGTCGTTGTCATTTTCAACAGCGCGCGTCTGGTACGTTTCGGCGAGGAACTCGATGCGCACGTGCAGGAACAAACATAAGAGCGGCTGCGCCGAAGTGCGCGACCCGCGATAGGGATGGATTTTTGAGGTTAGACCGTGACAGCACAGGGCAGTGAATACGCAATCGAGACGATCTCGCTGACGAAGATCTTCCGCGACTGGTGGGGCCGTGCGAAGGTGGTCGCCGTCGACAAGCTGGAGCTGAAGATTCGGTACAATGAGATCTACGGCCTCCTCGGCCCGAACGGCAGCGGCAAAACCACCACCCTCAAGATGCTGTTGGGTCTGCTGCACCCCACCAAAGGCGTCGCCCTGCTGTTGGGCGGCAACGGCCGAGACCCCCGGATTAATGAACGCATAGGCTACCTGCCGGAAGAGTCGTACCTTTATCGGTATCTGACGGCCCGTGAGACGCTGGACTTTTACGGACGGCTCTTCGGGCTTCCGTCGCGCATTCGCAAGAGCCGCATCGACGCACTGCTTGAAATGGTCGGTCTCACCGGCATGGCCAACCGCCCGGTTGGAACCTACTCCAAAGGCATGGCCCGCCGTATCGGTCTGGCCCAGGCCCTTATCAACGACCCGGAACTGCTCATTCTGGACGAGCCCACCAGCGGCATGGACCCGATCGGCACACGGCAGATCAAGGACCTGCTCGCCCAACTGGCCAAACGCGGCAAGACCATCCTGTTGTGCAGCCATTTGCTTGCCGATGTCGAAGACGTGTGCGACCGCATCGGAATCCTCTACGGCGGCCGCATGCAGGTCGAGGGCACTGTCGAGTCCTTGCTGCAGCACCGCGATGAAAATCAGATCGTGACCGGCCGCATCAGCGCAGCCGCACTCGACCGGATCCGCAGCATCGTCGAGGGCGAGCATGCCACGTGTGAGATTTCCTCGCCAATGGACCGGCTCGAAGAGTTTTTCATTCGCACCGTGACCGCCGCCCAGGAACAGGGCCTGGCCACGAGCGGTGCTATGAGCACCACCAAGATCGGCGACTTCCTTATGCAGGAGCCCGTCAAACCGAGCATCCTCGAGCAGCTTGTCGCCTCGGATGTGCACGAGACTGGCGACGATACAGTCGAACAGGCTGACGCAGAAGTCACCGAGACTCAGCCCGTCGAGCAGCGCACCGACACCGACCTGCTTGAGCGTCTGGCCGCGGCCGGCCTCGGAGAACACCAGACTGAATCCGTCGCGCCGCAGGAGACTGAAGGACAGGCCGTCGTCGAAGAAACAGAGACGGTCAAACGCGACGTGCTGGACGAACTCATAGGTCGCTCGGAAGCAGACAACGGAACAACCGAGCTGGTTGATCCGGGCCGCAAGGGAGATAGTGAAGATGCATAGCGTCTGGGCTGTCGCACGAAATACGATTGCACAGGCTGTGCGGATGAAAGTCGCCGCTCTTGTCATCGTTCTGCTGCTGGTGTTGATTCCGCTGATGAGCGTCGTTCTCGTCGGCGATGAAACGCTGCACGGCAAACTCCAGACCTTCAGCAGCTACAGTCTGTCCCTTATGACCATGCTGCTGTGCATCCTTACGATTGCCGTTTCAACCTGGACACTCAGCAATGATCTTCGCCGCAAGCATCTTTTCCTGATCGTCACCAAACCGATCACTCGCTGGCAAATCGTACTGGGGAAACTCTGCGGCATTCTGATCCTCGACGCGGTGCTGCTGGTGCTGTTTTCCACGATCATTTACGTGCTGACGCTGGCGATCCCGTATCTTGACGATGCTCCCCCTGAAGAGGTTAAGAAAGCCGCGGACGAATTCTTCACGGCGCGGGCCGGCCGCACGGTGGAAGAGGACGAGGAGGAGATCGAGCGCCGTGCATGGGAGGCGTATCAAAAGCTCAGGGACACGGACCAGATTCCGCCTGACATGACTCAGCAGCGCGTGCTCTCGGAGTTGCGGTCGCACCAGCGAATGCTTGCCAAGGCGGTCCCGGTCAACACGCGCAAGATCTGGGAGTTCAACAACGTCAGGGTGCGCGACCCGAACGAGACCCTGTTCGTGCGGTTCAAGTACGATGTCGCCGTAACCCCGATCGACGACAAAGTACACGGTGTCTGGGCCGTGGGCGATACGCGGCAACTGGAGTTGGCGGCCGGCGGATGGAAGACGCCGTTGGCTCAAGTCGTGCGATCCGATGTGACCCGGACGATGACCGAGATCGAAGTGCCGGCCTCCGTTGTGGCCGAAGACGGCTTTGTGGGCGTGATCTTCTTCAATAGCTCCATGAACGATACCACGGTTTTTCTGGAGAACGTCGAACTGCTCTATCGTGAGGGGACGTTCACCGGCAACTTCATCAAGGTTGTCCTGCTCATCGCACTGCGTCTGGTGTTCCTGGCGGCGCTGGGCGTTTTCGCCTCGACGTGGCTTTCCTTCCCGGTGGCGTTTCTCCTGGCCGTTACGATTTTCATGCCTGCCATGATAAGAGGCTTCATTGCTGAGTCATTTGAGTCTATTGGAAATATCGGTATTATCCTTAAGCAGATCCTGTGGCTGTTGCCGCAGTTTGACGGCGAGGCCAATCCGACCCATTACATGGTTATGGGGCGCTTGCTGCGATGGGGTACGCTTGTCGTCACCGGCCTGGTTGTTCTCATAAAGGCCGGCGCGCTGACGGCGTTCGGTATGTGGATATTCGGCAGTCGAGAGATTGCTAAAACGGCGGTATAGGCGATTCGATGCGTTTTCGCGACATAATGATCTGTACATTGGCCGGGCTGGTGGGCGTTGCGTTGATAGTGGGCGCCTCTACGCGCCTGGACGGCATCCATCGCGCCCGCCAGGAAATGAACCTCGTGAGCAACGAGCCCCTTGAGAACGCGCCGCCATCGCTTGCCTTCGCCACAGTCGCTATGGGCGCGTTCCGAGGGCTGGTCGTCGACATCCTCTGGCTCCGCGCCGACAAGCTCAAGGAAGAAGGTCAGTTTTTCGACGCCAAACAATTAGCGGAATGGATCACCGTCATGCAGCCGCGCTTTGCGGCGGTTTGGGATTTCCACGGCTGGAACATGGCCTACAACATCTCCGTGGCGGTGCCCAATACCCAGCCCGAGGAACGCTGGCGCTGGGTGCGGAACGGTTACGAACTCATCCGCGACAAAGGCATTGAAAAGAATCCGCACAGTATCATCCTATATCGATCCCTGGCGTGGATTTTTCAGCACAAGATCAGCGGCGTGGCTGATGACTGCCACATGTACTACAAGCGCGAACTGGCTCTGGCCATGCGGCCGCTGTTAGGTGACAAGAGCGAAGCGGAATTCGCCGCTCTCGCCGCGGCTCCCCACACCCTTGCAGAGGTCACAAAGGATGAGAAAGTCGCCGAGTTCGTCGATGGTCTGCGCAAGAGCGATCCCGCCTTTGCCGATGACGACAAGATCGCCGCAAACTATCTCTCCCTGCGCCAGAATCCCGCTCGTTTTGCTCCCGCGGCCCATGAGGTTATCAATCGCTGGCGCGACACCGAGACCCTGCGGACCTTTGACCTCTTTGCGCGGGCGTACCAGTTGCGAAATGTCTGGAAATTCGATATCGATCTCATGATCCGTCTCAACGAGCGGTACGGCCCCACGCCCCCTAACGATCCAAACGACCATGGTCCTCTCAACTGGGAACACCCTGACGTCCACGCCATATACTGGGCGCAGAAAGGCCTGGACACTGCAAGTAAGCCCGGCACGTACTCCATCGACGAGAAGAACACGGACCGAATCATTTTTCACAGCCTCCAAAGCCTCTTCCGTACGGGCCGGATCATCCTGTATGAGATGCCCGGCCAGAAGCCGGCCGTGTTTGTCCGCCCTGACGTGGCCATGTTCGACACCTTAAACCAGGAGTGGATCAAGCGAATCGAAAAATACGAGGAGCTGCAAGGTAATCCGAAGGCGGTCCGCGGCGGGCACCGTAACATGCTTATCAATGCCATTCTGACGTTCTACCAGGGCGGCCAGCATGCCAAGGCGGCCAGCATCCTGGCCGAACTGCGGCGCCGTTACCCACGCGAAGAATACAACATCCCGTTGATTTCATTCGTGCGGCGACGCATCGCGGAAGAACTGGACCGGCCGGGCGGAAAGGACGCCACCGAACTGATCGACATGGCCCTGCGCGAGGCGTATTTTCGATTTGCGGTGCGCGACGACAATGAGGCCGCCGGTCGGGAGCAGTGGGCGCGTGAGATACATGACTATTACCAGAGGGAGATGGCCGACGGCACACGGACTGCATTGCCCGACTTTGACATAATGCGGTACGCCGCCCTGGCAGGCTTCTGGGAGGACCCGTTTTACCCTGCGGATATCAAGATGCGCCTGATCGGACGCATGAAACTGGAGAGGCCTGAACTGCTTAACAAGCTCGTCGAGTACGATGAAGGCTTGAAGAAATTTCTGGAAGAGCAAGGCTTCTAAAGGCCGCAAACCTGTTACACGCCGCAACTCTGCTATCCATCCCCGGGCCGTTTGCCCCGGAAATGGTTTCCCTCTGGAGGCTGCGGCCGTTTCTGGTATAATCCCATCCCTGCCCCGATCTGCGGATCGGTCGAGACGTACAATGGACTGTCAAGAGAAACAAGGATGAGCGGAAAGCTTGATGACGTACGCAGTATTTTCACCCGAGCAGCTAACTGAATCCCAGAGGAAAGCGGTCAACCATACCGAAGGCGCCTTGCTGGTGCTGGCGGGCCCCGGAAGCGGCAAGACCCGCGTGATCACCAGCCGAATTGCCGCCCTGATCGAATCGGGGGTCCGGCCGTGGAATATTTGTGCTATCACCTTTACCAATAAGGCCGCCGAGGAAATGCGCGACCGCGTCGCCGGCCTGGCCCATGCCCACGGCGTGCACATCAGCACGTTTCATTCGCTGTGTGTGCGCCTCCTGCGGCAATACGCCCACGAGGCGGGCATCAGCCCGTATTTCAGCATCTACGACACCGTCGACCAGACACGATGCGTCAAGGAAGCGATCAAGAGCGTTGAGATAGCCGTTGGCAGTTTCCCACCCTCGCGCATGCTCGCTTCGATTTCGCAGCTCAAGAACGATCTGGAAGACGTTGATGCCTTCGAAGCCCGGGCCGCTGACTACTACAGCAAAGTCCTTGCCCGGGTCTATCGAGCCTACCAGCGCATTCTCGCCGACAATAACGCGCTGGACTTTGACGATCTGCTTACCCGCACCGCCTTTCTCTTGCGTGATAATCCGGATGTCCGGCGTGAGATCGGCGACCGCTTCCGTTATCTGCTCGTCGATGAATATCAGGACACCAACCACGCCCAGTACCAGATCGCCAAAGGCATTGCCCTGGAACACGGGAACATCTGCGTCACGGGAGACCCGGACCAGTCCATCTACAAATGGCGGGGCGCCGACATCGGCAACATCCTTGCCTTCGAACAGGATTGGCCTGACGCAACGGTCATCAAGCTGGAGGAGAATTTCCGCAGCACGCCGAACATTCTCCAGCTTGCCGACAGGCTGATCGCCAACAATCTCCAGCGAAAGCACAAGACACTGATCCCTACACGCCGCGCCGGCCACGATGTGCAGATCCGTGCGTACCCGGACGCCGAAACCGAGGCTGAAGAAGTTGCTCAAGGCGTTAAAGACCTCATGGCGGAGAACTTCAGCTGCGGCGAAATCGCCGTCTTCTATCGCGTCAACGCCATGAGCCGCGTCATCGAAGAGGCCTTTGTGCGTCGCCAGATTCCGTACCAGGTCATCCGCGGCGTGGAATTCTATGCACGCAAGGAAATCCGCGATATCCTCAGCTATCTGAAGGTCATGGTTAACCCGGACGACGGCTTGGCGTTCGAACGCGCTTTGGGCACGCACAAGCGCGGCATAGGAAAGACGACGATCGATCGTCTCATCGCCTGGGCCGACCGCGAGAAGACCTCGCTATATGAATCCGCGCGCAACGCCCACCGAATCGACTCGATTGCCAAAGCCACCCAGGACAGACTTGTTGCCTTTGCGGAAATGATTGATACGTTCCGGCAGGACATGACCGGCCCCGTCGCCCCTCTCATGGAGCGTGTCTTCAAAGAGAGCGGCATGGCCGCCGCTCTGGAGGCCGGGGGTGAAAGAGAAGAAGCGGCCATCGAAAACGTCGGCGAACTCATCAATGCCGCCGCCATCTACGACAAGGAAACCGAGTCGCCTTCGTTGGCCGATTACCTCCAGACCATTGCTCTCTACAGCGACACCGACGCATACGAACCTGAAAGCGGCCGGGTCTCACTCATGACGCTCCATGCCGCCAAGGGACTCGAATTCGACGCCGTCTTCATCGTCGGACTGGAAGAAGGTATCCTGCCGCACGAACGCAGCATGGAGTTCGCTTCGGACATCGAAGAGGAACGGCGACTCTTTTTTGTAGGCATGACGCGCGCCCGGTCCCGGCTCCACATCAGCTACGCCCGTCACCGGGTTGTCCACGGTCAGTTCCTGCGGACCACGCCGTCCCCGTTTCTCTTCGAAATCGGCTACGAACCTGATTTTTCCGCAACCGAGCATGCTCCATCGCTGGAGGACGGCTTCCAGTACGATTACGCCGACTCCCAGACGGAATTGTACCGCGTCAACGAACTCGTCTCCCACGCGAAGTTCGGCCTCGGCCGCGTCAAGGAGTTCATCGACATGGGCGAAGACAGCATCGTTGTTGTCCGGTTCAATTCGGGACAAACAAAAAGCCTCATGCTCAAGTATGCAAAGTTGACCCGCCCCGAGGGCTGAGTTCCGCGGCAGGGGGCCACGCCCACAAAAAACGGCCGGCCCCTGGAATTTCCTTGACGATATTGGGGGGTCAGGTTACTGTCATCGCTTTGCGGGAAAGGATAAACCGTGGAATTGACGTGGCTTATGAGGATTCGCATTGCCGCCGCAATGGGGGCGGGAATGCTCCTGATCGGCTTGGCGGCCTGGCCCCTGGTTGCTCCGGCCGTCCCCGGAGGCGCCATTACCATCCAGGCCGGAGACATCAGCGTGCTGGATGTCGTCATTGTCGCGGCTCTGGCGTTTGCGGCGGGTTTCCTTGCCTACTTTGCAGCCTGGCCCTATGGCTCTGATATCGCCGTCCTTGCTGCCCCCGCGGGCTTGGCGCTCTGGGCCGTCCGCAGCGGCAGCATGTCCGACCTCCTTCGCATGAACATGGGGCTTTCCGCCGAAGAGACTATTGCGATGCGCCAGGACCTCTTTTTCATAATGCGCTGGGAGGGCCTTCTCTGGCTCGCCGTCGCGGCGGCAGGGTACGCCGGTGTCAGACTCGCCGCAGGCATTATTCCCGCCGGCAAGCCTGTTAACGATGCAGAAATCGGCAATACCAACACCCGCAACCCCCTGAACATCATGACGGCCCTGATCGCTTCGGTGGTCATCGGCAGCTTTGCAATGGGTATTTTCGCTCAGGATGTTCGTATGTTTGATTCCGAACTCGGCTCGGTAATCGGCCAGCCCGGCAAAGCCCAGATCGGCTTCGCCGTGGTCGTCTCTTTTGGAATCGCCGCCTTCGTAGCCAAGCGTCTCCTCGATGTTTCATGGATAGTGCCGGCTCTGGCCTCGGGCGCGGTGGCTTTTTATGGTATCTGGTTGTCGGCAAAACGTGACGTGCTTGAGCACATGGTCGAAAGCTGGCCTGAGGCGTTTTTCGCCCGATCCGTCTGTGCCGTACTTCCCATACAGTTTGCAGCATTTGGAGCCATTGGTGCAGTGATCGGCTACTGGTCGGCCATCAAGTATGCTCATTGGCGAAAACATGGAGAGTAGGGCCTTTAGCGGGGGAAGGGGCGGTTTTTTTGACTTCTTTGTTGCTGGGGGCCTGGTGCGTAAGTCGTTGTAAATAAAGAACTTGGCGCTGTTTTTGTCCTATAACAGAGTCTTGATAAAAAAAAGGGCCAGAAAACGATTACTTGCACCCCCGAAAATCGCCGAAAAGATATAGGCCGGCAGTTACGCGGAATGTGCGTTGCGCACTTTTTTTCCACTGAAATTGCCGAGACAGACGTATAGGAGTTCCAGATGCGATTGTGTCAGCCGCTGTCGGAAGAGTAGAGCCGGCCGCGGCCCTGACAGGCCAGCAACAGAAGGAGCCGTAACGTGTTGGTGCTAAGCAGACAAAAGGATGAGTCGATCATAATCGGCGATGATGTCGAGATTACAATTGTCGACGTACGAGGCGACAAAGTGCGGCTCGGGATTAACGCACCACGCAGCATTTCCGTGCACCGCAAAGAAATCTACGAAGCCATCCAGCGCGAAAAGGCCCAAAAGGCCAAAGAAGAGGCTGCCGGCCCTGACGCCGGGCCTTCTGAAGAAGGAAAAAACGGCTCCGGCGACTAATACTGCATCTGCCTGCATCTGCACCGAGGGGGAAATTTCAAGATAACAGTCAAAGCCCTTAGTCAAGGGCTTTTTTTATGCGCAAAGCTCAAATCCGCAATTCAAAACAAGCCACGCCGTATCTGCTTCTGTTACCTGCACTGCGGCACGATGCCCGCATTACTAATGAGGGCTTGCTGAATAGATTGTAAGTTGCTGTTTTACAGTGGTATGCGTTTCGGTTATCGTCTGACAGGTGAATGGAATTGGCCGGTGATCGGCAAAAACCCTTGCACTTGGAGACATGGATGTATCGCAAAGAAGACCCGCGGCAGTTGACTTTCGACGATTTCTATCTTCCGTTCGGCGGCCATCTTCGTCGGGATAACCGGTGGGT
>Ga0116145_1001839_pt1 | contig 20376 bp, 15 predicted proteins | sample AD_JPNHG1_MetaG_FD_89747 | JGI IMG/M metagenome (GOLD analysis project Ga0116145, IMG submission 89747) | Active sludge microbial communities of municipal wastewater-treating anaerobic digesters from Japan - AD_JPNHG1_MetaG | ecosystem: Engineered > Bioreactor > Anaerobic > Digestate | place... | reverse complement strand
TGTTTCGTGGCTCAGGATATTTTTCATTCGTTCTGTCAAAAAGTTTTATTGCCTTTGTTACATCATCTGCTGTAATATTGTCCCAAAGTTTTTTCATTTCGATGTCGTCTGAATATTGATTGTAATGGTAAGTGTATTAGCAGTGGCGGATAGTGCAGTACACAACTGTCAATGAACAAAAAAGTTGATGCGAGGTAAAATATCCAATTGACCACTTCACCCGCTATTGAGCCAAACATTTTGTGGATAATAGAAATTGCCGTATGCAATTTGGGCGAAGCGTAGCAAAACCTTTTTTCTGCTGTTAGACGGCCCGTAAGGGCAAGCCCATAGTGGTGAAGTGTTATGCTTGGCGGTTCATTTTCTAAATCCATCTCTGTGTATATTTTGAGTAGTTATATTCATCTATTAATTTGATAAGTGTTTTATCTGATGGATTAATGTAATTTTTCACTTCATCTCCTATGGCTTTCGTAATCTTGCAAAATGAGACATATTTGTCCGCTGGATTTTCGTTATAATAACATTTGTAAGCTTTCGCTATTTTATCATCCCAGAGAGGAAAGAATTTAGGAGCCAAGAGATGTAAAGCTTTAGCCACTGCCACAGGGCTTTTTCTTCCTCGTACATTTCCTGAATCAATTTGCAAAGCCTCAAGAAACTTGATGAATAAATCCTTTATATCACCTTCATCGGAATTTGATAGACTGTAAATGTCTCTATTTCTGAAGTTTTCAATTTTTTCTAAGTTGTCAGTTATACATTTTTCAAGTTTGTCGAAATTGAAAATTCCATACCTATAAAATGCTTGGTTCCATGTTAACAACAAAACACCTAATCCATCCGCCATATATGAAGGTTTACCCCAAAAATAAGATACGAGGAAAGTTGCCACTTTATACATAGCATCACGCTTCTCATGTTTTTCAAATTCTTTACAACCTTTAAGAAATTCTTGATGGTTTGGGATGTTCATATTTTATCTATACCTCCATTTCATTATTTAAGTTCTGCCAAGCAAAATGTAATCCAAAATATTATATATGTACAAAAGGTGCATATAATTTACCAAATTTGGTGTTATTGTTTATCCTTTTTACACCTTTTATAAACATCTGTCTCAAACAAAGTTATAAAAATCTTATAAACCATCCAAGAAACTTCTGATCTTTTAAATTCTCCGAGTTTTTAAATGGGTATAAATCTCAGTGGACCGACTGCTCTTATGATTAAATAATTTCTGAGTGTATCGCAAATCTAACCCTCATTCAGTCAATGCCTAAATAACATTTACTTTTTATTGTCAACACATTTCAGGCATCTACATTATCGTAATTTTCTTTTAATTATTTCTAGTTTACTAATGACTGACCTTACAAATTCAGGATTTGAGATGCCATAGAACACATTGCTCTGTCCGGGATATCCGGTATTGTTGGCAGAAGCCTTTGGAATTTCAATATTTCTTTCTTCAGGTTCAATCAGGTATGCGTTTTCGGTTGTTGTTAGAAAGCTATAGTACTCGTTATTATTCTGCGGATCCTTTCTATAATCGTTAAAACTGTCCCCCCTTGTCCAGTTACGCAGAACTTTCGAATTTTCATACCAGCCAATCACATAATTCTTTCCATCATCCGGATTTTTTGCATAGAAAATTACTTTTACGCCATCAATAAAATTATCCTGAGGCTTTGCTCCCAGTTTGGTAATATCAATGGTTCCGGTGTAATTACCAAGCCTGTCTTTGGCCTGTATCATTACATAACCTCTTATCTGTCCATCAGGACCTGGTACGAAGTTCCAGAACTCACCACAATACTTCTCTTTTCCCTCCCAATTCATCCCTCCGGGATCATAGGATTTATCCTCATCTTTGCCATCATATTTATTCATCCAGGCAATTCTGCATAAAATAGCTTTCATATGAATTTTGTATTTTCTTCAATAGCACTTTCCTCAAACTCTTTCAATCACCCTCTGTGTATCTCTGTGTTCTCTGTGGTGAGAAAAATTTTAACCACAGAGGGCACAGAGGAGCACCTACAGCCGATATACCATTTTTTACCTTTTTCCTGCTCCCGAGGCTAGTTCAGGAGGCATTTTTATTTTGTTTTTTAATGACAAGCATTTTGACTACTATTGTTATATTTTATAAAGGATAAGTATTTTATGAGGTTTTGGAGTTTATTTTTTATTATTCTTATTATTCAATCTCGCTTTCAACATTCTTTCTCTTATTCCCCCTTCTTTAATAAATAATTCCTCTAACTTTCGTATCTGTTGGTCAAGTAAGTAGTTTGTTTGATGTATCACACAAATTATGGCATTTACAACTATTTCCAAAGACTCATTTTCAAAATACGTCTTATAAGAAATATATGACTTATCTATTTCCTTACCAATTTGCCTTATTTTTAGGGCTCTTTCATCGTTCTTATCCCAAAGAGGTAAATCCCGTACTCTTAAAAAATCTTTATAATCATTCAGCAATTCTTCCAAACTTGCACGTGCCACACCCATAAGTTTTATCTCCATTTCTTTCGATGTTCCGGAGACCATGCTACCTTCCACTATGTTTTGTTTACCGCTGCGGGCTGCCTGTATCATTTGGTCATGTGTACGGGAACGTTTGTCTATGTATTTATTGCAAAAATGCGTCGTGGCATCAAATACAATCTCCGCCATTTGATACGATGCCAGTTTTTGATAACCTCCATGCGGTGGAATGAATTTATTGTCGTTATTACCCATTTTTTTGTTTTTGTTCTAATTCTGTTTCTATGGCAATTTTATCAATGATTAGCTTTATGGTTTTTACTAATTTCGAATCTGTTGTATAATCGGCAGGTGCCATATACTTTGCTCTTTTTTGTTCAATTAATTCTTGGCAGATCTCTTTTGGCGATTTCTTATTTTTTGTTCCTCTTTTTTTGGGATCATAAACTGCTATTGAATACCCTCCCTGAGAATTTACCAATTTCATACTTGGAATGTCGGTTTCTCCATCACCAATGTATATCATTCTCTTGAAAGGCATATAGCGATCACTTTCAGGAATAAATTTATTTATTATAGAGTTATCCCAGATATCAAATGTACCTTTGTTTATTCGGAATAAAAATTGAGTTTTTAATGTGTAGTCAATTGCGCAAGCGGGCCAAACAGCAACACCATTTTCATCATAATAAAACTCGGAAGCAAAAACAAATTTGAACTTTTTGTAAATTTTATTTCCCTCTATGATTTCTTTAAGTCCAGATGAAATAATATAATGTTCTATTGTTAAATTTTTGGATTGAGCATATTGATTTATATCTTTAAAGTAATCCTCAACCCCGGTAAATAGGTTTATATTTTCTCCATGATTTTTAAAAGTAGCTCTTTTAATTGGATGTTTAGATTGTTTTGACTTTTCTAATATTAAGTACATGTAGGATAATATTTCATTCATGTTATTTTTTTTGGCAAAATTTCTCACATCTTTCCAAAAATTTTCTGCTTTGAGATTTAATGCCGGAAGCAAAGAAGGCTCTTGCATATTGCCGGGTGCTAATGTGCCATCAAAATCATAGCAGATGGCTATTTTTGTTTTTTTATTTCTCATTTTCCACAATTTTTATTTCTTCCTAATTCGTTAATACAGCGAATATAGCAATTTATCTATTTCTCGCTCAAGGGCTTTTGTGTCGGACTGCATGAGTGTCTCTCCGTGTTTTCTGTGGTGAGAAAAATTTTAACCACAGAGGGCACAGAGGATCACAGAGTTTCACTCCCCTCACACGCTGTCAATCACCCGTTTTATCTTCTCCTCGTAGGTCTTTACCATCTCTTGCAGGCTGTCGATCAACTTCCGCTCGGATTCGATTTTATCGACTATGCGGCTCTAGACTTCAAGGGGCGGGAGGGGGATTAACTATCTATTTGTCTTTTATTTTTGTTTTTGTACATACACTTTTGAAAAAGTGAGCATTTTAAGCATAGAGGGCTTATGGGTTTACATATCAATGAACAAAAGTCTATCAATGCAAATAATAACTCTGCTTTTTTATGAGAATTAAAAAGGTATTCAGATAGACCAACTATTTCTTTCTTTCTTCGTATTTCGCCTTTATGTTCAAGATTAAAAAATCTATTTAAGAATCTTGCAATATTTGAGTCAACCACAGGGTAGCTTTTATTAAAACATACTACCATAATTGCACCTGCTATATAATCTCCAACGCCTGGAATTCTTAAAATATCTTCAGGATTGACTGGTATATTACCGTTGTATTTCTCAACGATGTAATTTGCAGATGTTATGAAATGTTGTGCACGCCAGTGAAGCCCAAGATGTTCTGTGACTTTCTTAATTTCATTAATTTCTGCACTGGCAAGGGATTTTACAACTTGATACTTTTTTATAAATTCTTTATAAACTGGTACAACCTGTTCTGCTTTCGTTCTATGAAGCATGAATTCTGCAATCATAATTCTGTATGGGTCTTTCGTATGCCTCCATGGAAAATCCCTCCCATTGATTCTGTACCATTTTAATAATTTATTTCTTATGTAACTGAAACTATTCTGCATAGGTTATGCCCGGTCTGTTTATATGTCCGGCAATTTTTGATTGAATATCTACAAGAAGTTCTTTTCTGAAGCGATATAATGAAGTTTTATCATTGAGACGATCAAAGGTAATTGAAGAAAGATAATGCAGGTCAAAAACAAAATAACATAACTGGTCGTTAATTAGAAATAATGGGGTTCTGTAAATATAATCTGCTTTTTTTAAGATATTTTCATACTGTTCTGGCCATATAACACCCGGTAAAATTCTATGAAATTTCCATTTTTTCTGGGCATAATCACAATATGGAGAAACTTCAATGAAAATATTCTGTGTTTGTCCCTTTATTTCAGCTCTTAATTTTTTAAAGGAATTAACATACTCTTTTTTAAATTCTTTTTTTATTTTTTGGTTTTCATCTATAATATTTTCTTTTTTCAAGCCTTTATCTTTGGCAAAAAGTTCCAAAACACTATTTTCATCACATAAATCATAAATTTTCATTTGCTCAGAATCTTCATAGACATTGCCCGGTATAGCAGACTTATTCAGTTCATTAGCAATCAACAATCTTCTATTCAATTCACCTATTATTCTGTTTATATCAGTTAAATTAACAGTTTGATTATTAATAAAGGAGGATTCATCATTTTTAGTATTATGTATCCTGTTTTCAATAATGTCCAGCAGCAAATTATTAATTGCAAGCATTGCATTTAGGTCAAAATTATTATCTGCCTGTTTACCTGCGTATGCTTCAGCAAGCATTCTTAAAATATAATTTATGTTTTGATTCCAGTTATCATCGCGTGTAATAATGGAACATATTTCATTAACAGTCCTACCAGATGATTCATGAACAATATTTTCCCAATCAAGAAAAAATCTTAATGCACCGAAATTATTTATTGCTTTCAATAATTTTATATTAATTTTTTCAATATCAAATTCATTTCCTTCTTTACATTCAATCTTTTCAAGGTTCAGAGTTAATAATGGTTTTAATGATAATTTATCTTTAACTTCATCAATCAGATCACTATGTTTGGTCCATGCAATGATAATATAAGGATTACTATTCTCACCTAAAATATTATTGAGTACATTAATAATGGTTGAAATTTTGGATTTGTCATCCATGCCATCAACCAATACTATATCAAGAAATATAATTCGTATGTTATCAATTGGTTTTTCAGGCAAAGTATCTTCATTTCCATCAAAATATGTAAATGGTATATGATGTTTTGATAGAACATTCATTAATGGAATGGCTTCATCTTTATTATCATCAATTATTACCACCCTGCCATTTAAGGGTAATACAAGTCCACTCTCCTGTGTTGAATTCTTGCTTATTTCCATACTTCCTCCCTTTTAAACGATAAAGCAACAATAGCTCCGGATTTAAATTCTTCGGGAACACCATAATCCTTATAATCACTTTCATCCGGAAATAACAATTTACCATGATGCGCCATCATAACCTCGCTCACAATATGAAGACCGAGTCCCATACCATCTGGTTTAGCAGAAATAAATGGTTTAACCATTTCCTCAACTGGTAAAGCAAAACCACACCCATTATCAGCAATGACAATAGAAATGTGTTCTTTCGGATATTCAATAAGATTTATAAATATTTTCTTTCTTTCCTCCGTACCTTTTTTGCTATAATCAAGCCACCATATTGAGTTATCAATAATATTCATAAGACTGTTTATCAGAAGATTTCTAACAACAGAAAGTTCTGTTTTCCCCCTGAAGTTTTTATATTCTTTTATTATTTCAATTTTATGATACTCCAATCTGTATTCCATATTGAATATTGCCTGGTCAATAATTTTAATAATATTTTCATTTTTCTTTCCTCTACTTCTGATAAGAGCAGAATAACCTTCAATTAAATTTGATAAATGTTTTACAAGTGTTTTAATTTTATCACCTGTAATTTCTTTATCGATAAGAATTTTTAGTTCTGATATAATTTTCTCCATTTCATGAACAACAACAGATAGATTCAGACCCACACCTGCGGCTTTAAGAAGAGTCTCGCTGATTGATTCATAATCCTTTTCAATCCTATCAAGGTATTTTATCAATTCCCTCCTTATGAGTTCATCTTTAATTTTTTCTTCAATAACATTCTTTAAATCCCGAATGGAATTAATAACCGGTTGTGATTTTTCTTTTGTGCCATAGTAAGTCCTGATTCGTTCCTTATCGATATTTCTCTGATTCTCAACAATATTTAAAAGATAAAGGATTGCAGATTTAAATGTCAGGTATGCTTCATTCTCTATAAAACCTTCTCTATTTGCTTTTCGATAAGATCTGTACTCTTTAACCTATCAAGATCAATAGCAGCCAGAATAAGGTTATTGCTTATTCTTTTTGTGGGAACATTTACCCTTCTTATATCCAGTTCCAGCCAGTCGTTCTCAGGCTCTCCATAGTCATATACACGCATACCATCCCTATAGATCCTGATCCCTCCATTTGTTTTTAAATATTCTTTCAATCCTTTTGTATCGCTTAATCCAAGTTTTAAAATTTTAGAATCCTGATCATATATGTATGCAGTAAATTTAATGGGACCTATTTTATAATCATCTGTATTTATCGGCCTGTTTTCTTTATCAATAATTTTAGATACTTTTCTTATTTCCTCATTACTTTCATTAACCATTCTATTCTGCAATTTGTCCATAGTATTGTATGGTCTGAATTCATATCTGAATTTTTTTATTTTATCCCCTTCTATTTCAGCTTCGATAAAAAACAGAGCATAATCCAGTATTTTATCTATTGTTATTAAATCCTCAATCAATTCTTTTTTATCAATTTCAAAATTGACCTTGAAGTTTTCGTTCTTTGAAAAAGGATTGTTGAATGATATGATAGATCTATATATATTTTTTATTTCAGCAGGGTCCCATTTATTTTTCAGTTTACTTATTATAAGTCTAGTGCCGGTTTGATCAATAAACACTATTGGGTCTCTTTCAATAACATCAATATCAATCTCATCAATATATTTCACGGTTTCAAAGCTATCCCAGTCAATGAGAACATAAACTTCTTTTTTATTTTCTTTTTTTGAGATAATTTCTATTTTTTTACCGAGTTTATGTACGGCAAATCTTCCAATGCCTTTTTCTCCTAGAGGACGTCTCTTATAAATCGTGGTTAATTGATTATTTTCTATCATTTTCTTTTTATAATCACTACCTGCTTCCAGCCAGACATTTCTTATAATATCTGCATCCATTCCTGTTCCATTATCCTCGATTATTATCTGACCTGTATCAGAATTATCAATATTTTTCATAGTTAAATTTACGGTGGAAGCGTCTGCATCATAAGCATTTTTTAGCAATTCAATCAGAGCGATGCTTTCATTTTTAATAAGCTGTTCACCAAGCTGCTCTATCAATCTTGCTCTTACTTTGAATGTGTTTTCTTTCATTTTAATACCCTCTTTATTTGCTTTGCAATTGTCTGAGCAAGTAATACCGGTACAGCATTACCAATCTGTTGAAAGCACGAAGTTCTGCTTCCTTCAAAAAAGTAGTCATCAGGAAAACTCTGTATTCTTGCTGCTTCTCTTACAGAAATGGAACGGGGATTATTATAGTCAGGATATATAAAGTAATGCCCATCTTTTGATAGGTGTGAAACAATAGTATGTGAAATCCCATCAGGATTTAAAACTCTGAATCTATCAATAAATGAAATCTGATTTTTATGAGTTTTCAGTTGTTCCGGAAGTTCATTATATTTTAATTGTTTGCCTTCTTTAATAAATTTACTGATAGCCAGTTTATATATTTCCTGATCATTTTTATTTAATGGTCTTGTAATATGCAATGTAGTAAAGTCCAGACCATTTCTGATGAATGTTTTTCTCAGATAATCATTTTCTTCTTTTGTATAAAAAAATATTTTTTTACCTGTATCAATCGCTGCCTCAGGGAGGTCGCAAAACAGATCTTTTAGAGCAAATCCTGAAATTAAACCTGGCTCCTCTGGCTCAGGAAAAATAATTTTCATATTATGTTTTATACCCATAATAAAAACTCTCTTTCTATTCTGCAGAACACCATAATCAGCTGCGTTCAATATCTTATAGTAGATACTGTATCCATGATTTTTAAAGCCTGAAATCAATTCTTCAAAATATTTTCCCTCATCTGCAGATAAAAGTCCGGGAACATTTTCGAAGATAAACATATGTGGTTTATATCTTTTTACAAATTCAATGTAAAATCTAAAAAGATAATTTCGGTTATCATTTTTAACTTTATTGCCCATTCTGCTTCTTCCAGCCAAAGAATATGCCTGACAGGGAGGACCTCCAAGAATTATATCCAATTTATTTTTAAGAAGAATTTTGTCTATCCTATCAAAAATTGTATTAATTGTATTTTCATTTATTTCTTCATTAATTACCTTTTTCAATAACTTATCAGGGATATAACTGTAAAATTCACTTCTGGTTAATTTATGCTGAATATAATCAATGTATATATTTGACTTTTCATTTTCTTTTAAATAATAATATGATAATCTTGTTTTAAGAGTATTACAGGCATTTTTATCTTTTTCAACAAAAGCAACAGGATAAAATCCTTCCCGTATAAATCCTTCAGATAATCCTCCTGCTCCTGCAAATATGTCAATAAAATTTATTTTCATATTATTCTTCATTATATCACTCCCCCCACACCCTGTCAATCACCCGTTTTATCTTCTCCTCGTAGGTCTTTACCATCTCCCGCAGGCTGTCTATTATCTTCCGCTCGGATTCGATTTTATCGACTATACGGCTCTGGATTTCAAGGGGTGGAAGGACGATTTGAAGTGTACAAAAATTTGTTTTTGAAATTTCTTTAAATGTTCCGCCAGAAGCTAAATTCTCCATATTTTTAGCAAGCCTTTTTACTGAATATGCAAGATATAAAACATTTACTTTTTTATAATCTTTGATAATTATATTTTTAAACCCTTGATTAGTTGCTAAATCTATTTTATTTATCCCTACTCGTCCTATTGTTGCACGTGTAGAGACAATCACTGAATTTGCAGGTATAATTTTTGCTGAAGAATTTTTAAGCCCAACTTCTGTTATTTTTCGTTTAGTACTTTTAATTATTGATATGTAATCTTCTTGTGGTAAGTCTATTAATGTAGCCCAACTAATTTCACCATTCCAATATTGTTCATTTTCGGAATCTGGAGTTCCTCCACTTTCAATTTGAAACAAATGTTCTTCCCCCAGCTTCACCATTGGCCAGCCGCTGGCGAGTTCTTCCTGCTTCTCGGGGTGCTCAGCAAGGTAGGTTTTGAGTTCTTTATCCAGGTAGGTTTCTACATCGGGCTTCCATGCCTCTATCACCTGCCTGCAGCCGTCGATTATCTTCTGGTAGCCCTCTATCTCTGCCACAATCTCTTTCTGCACTTCAAGCGGTGGAAGGGGGATTGAGAAAAGTAAAAAGTCTTCTTCATGAACTCTTTTTGATCCAGCTCCTTTTTCATAAATCGAAAATTCTTTGTATTTACCACGAAGAATATAGTCTAAATAAAAAACATTCAATCTTTCTGAAACATCAAAAGCAGGCACGTCAGAAGAAGAACAATATCCATCTAATTCAGGTGGTATAACCCCAAATGCACCTCGAACTAAATTTTGTTTTCCATAAATAAATTGACCTGCTTTTCTCTTAAAATATTTTGTTCCTTCTGTTTTGTTTGCCAATTCGTCTTTAATTTCTCTTTTACAGACCCCTTTATTCCATAGTTGAACAGTTATTCTTTTATAAATGTTTTTTTCGTCATCAGGAATATTTGAAATAGTTAAAACCTCCCCAAGCTTCACCATGGGCCATTTCTGGTGTTTGCGTTTTTCTACCACCCGGTACCTATCGCCGGTGAGGTTGTATTCGCCGTTTTCGGCAAGTTTTTCTTTCTTCACCAGCAGGGCAGAGCAGGGTTTTTCGTCGGCATTAAATTCATCTGCTTTGCCATTTCTTACCTTCTCTATGTACTCACGGATCACCTGCAGAGCATCGGGCAGGTCGTTTCTGTCAATGGGGCGGCGCTGGGCTCCGAGGTCAAATCCATCGTTTTCAATCTTTACAAACAGAATGCTATCGGTCTTTTTTGCCAGCACCTTATCCATCAGCAGGATGGAAGTCTTCACACCTGAGTAGGGCTGAAAAACTCCTGCCGGCAGTGAGACTACAGCATAAAGATAATTTTCAACCAGCATCTTTCGCAATTGCTTATAGGCATTTGCACTCTGAAAGATGATGCCTTCGGGAACAATCACCGCTGCCCTTCCGGCTGGAGTAAGATGTTCCATTATATAGTCCACAAAAAGCACCTCGCTGCGGTTGCTCTGCACACTGAACCTTTTATGCGGCTTTATACCTCCCTTAGGTGTCATAAAGGGCGGATTGGCAAGGATTACATCGGCATATTCGTTCCACCGGTCTTCGCTCGTCAGGGTGTCGTATTCATAAATCTGGGGATTTACAAAACCATGGAGATACATATTTACGAGAGAAAGCCGCACCATGTCGGGCGAAATGTCATAGCCTTTGAAATTGGTAAGCAGTTTTTTGCGTTCCTCTGTGGTAAGCAGGTCGCCTATGCCATTACCATTGCTGGAGCGGTATTTTTCGGAAGTATTTTCACGCATTATATATTTATAAGCTGAAATCAAAAATCCGGCAGTCCCGCAGGCAGGGTCGAGGATGAGTTCGTTTTTCTTCGGGCTGACTATTTCTACCATAAAACCGATGATATGGCGCGGGGTGCGGAACTGCCCGGCATCGCCCTGACTACCCAGCACCGAAAGGAGGTACTCAAAGGCATCGCCCAGACGTTCGGAATGGTCGTAGGTGAATTCGTTGATGGTTTTAAGGAAGAGTTTGAGTGTTTCAGGGTCGCGATAGGGCAGATAGGCATTTTTGAAGATATTACGGAAAAGCTCGGGCAGGTTTGGATTCTGGCTCATCCTTGTAATTGCTTCTGCATACAGATTAAGCATCTCATGGCCACCAAGACGCGGGTTAAATATATTGCTCCAGCTGTATCGTTCATAATCACCGGTAAAAAAGGTTCGTTTTCCTCCCATCTCCACCGACTCTCTGTCCATATCGTCCATAAACTTGTAGATAAGGGCGATGGTAATCTGCTCCACCTGACTCTTTGGGTCAGGTACCTTTCCTACAAGGATATCGCGGGCGGTGTCTATTCGCCTTCTGGTTTCATTATCCAGCATATTATTCTATTTGATTAATTCTACATATATATTTTCATCCCTGCCGGGTTCTTATTTTTCTTCTATGTTCTCCGTGATAAAGTTTTTTCACCACAGAGGTCACAGAGGAGCACAGAGTTTTTTATTTTTTCTCCGTGTATCTCCGTGTTCTCTGTGGTGAGATGATTTTTCACCACAGAGGGCACAGAGGAGCACAGAGTTATATAAATATCAGCATTCACATGGTGTAATTTTTTTCAACATATCAAAAAAACGTGTCGAAATTTTTTAATTTTTTCGACATATCAATTTCCCTTATCAAGCAACAAATTTATTTAGTAGCACAAAATCTTTGATATATTCCGGTATGGCTTTTCTAAGTCCGGGTGACAAACGTTTGAATGCTTCACCATAGGGTGAAACATTGAGCATGGCAAAGTTCCCCTCTTCAACAATCTGTCTGAATTCCGGATCAAGTATATAAGCCTTAAACACAGTTTTTGCGTATTCAAAATACTCTTCTTTTGGCAAATATCGGCTGTCAAACTTATCAAACTCTTCTTCCAGAAGTTCGTCTTTTGTCTTGAAGTAGGGGATAATACCAAGAATTTTTTCAATAATTTCTCTCATCGTAACGCGGCGGTCGATATTGATAGATTTGCGTAAATTTTCGAGAGTAAAATATTCTTCTGGTTTATTGAGAATATGTTTTTCAAGGTAATCCATCAGCTCGTCCCAATTACCGGCGGCAGCTTTTTCTTTCACTACCGGGTGTTCTATAATGGTCTTTTCAAATTTTTCGAAATACATTCTGTCAATTTTCATCCCATCATTTCCTATTTTCTTCTCTAATATATCCACAATTGAGTCTTTCCGGGTTGATTCGTAACCTGATGCTCCTTTAATTGAATGTTGAATTTCCTTCCCGCCCAGAGAAGTTCTGGGGAGTTCAAGCACTTCATCATAATTATATTTTTCTTCGAAATACTCACAGTTGGCAAAGAAATCGAACATTTTATAGTTCTCTTTCTGCTTATTGCCAATTTGTGCTTTTAATTGAGGGTCAATTAAATCGGCGGCAAAGTCGTATTTTCTGGTACCACGTCCTTTAATCTGGATAAATTCGGTGGGGGAGAAGATGGGTCGCATCAAGGCAAGATTAAGAATATCAGGGCAGTCGTAGCCTGTTGTCATCATTCCTACAGTTACGCATACCCTTGTTCTGCTGGTTTTATAGGACGGATTGAAATTTCCTGAGCCGAAAAGATTATTATTAGCAAAATTAATGGCAAACTGTTGGGCATCCGGTACATTTGATGTTACCTGTACTGCAAAATTAGAATTGTACCTGCCCGGGAACATGTTTTCTGCCATTTCATTTAGTATCTGAGTAATTTTTGCAGCATGGTTTTGTGAAACACAGTATACTATTGTTTTACCAATTTCATTGCTGATAGGATCTCTTAATGCATTTTCAAGTAAAGCCTTACAAAAAGTTTTGTTTGTATTCTCGGAAAAAAATTTTTTTTCAAAATCTTTATGCACGTAAGTTTCTTCAACTTCTTCTCCCTCATCATTTTGTGAAATAACTGCATATCCTTCATCAGAAAGAAGCTGAGTTGTAATCTCAGTTCTGGCATCAACCACAACCGGGTTCACAAGATAACCATCTCTTACACCATCGACAAGGGAATAGCGAAAAGTGGGTTCGCCGTTTTCACAACCAAATGTTTTATAAGTATCAAGCAGCAATCTTCTTTCGAGCTGACGTGGGTCGTTTTCTCCTAGTTTTGAGATATCGATATTTTTCAGATAATTTTTGGGCGTGGCAGTGAGTCCCAGTTTATAGCCAATAAAATACTCAAATACAGCACGGCTATTTCCGCCTATGCTTCTGTGGGCTTCGTCGGAAATCACAAGATCAAAATCATCAGGAGAAAATGCTCTTTTATATCGGTTTTTTGAGAGAAAAGTTTGAATAGTAGAAACCACAATTTCAGCTTTTCGCCAATCATCTCGATTCTCCTTATAAATAACTGTAGTATAATCATTTTTAAGGCAATCTCTGAAAGCCTTGTAGGCCTGGTCTTCAAGTTCAAGCCGATCTACTAAAAATAATACACGACGACAATTGCCAGTGCGAAGAAACAACTTAATAACGGCTGCTGCGACAAGCGTTTTCCCTGTACCTGTTGCCATTTCAAAAAGAAACCTGTCCTGTTCCTCTTTTACAGCTTTTTGAATAGATTTGATAGCAGTTAATTGATATTTTCGAAGGAACCTCAGTTTATTTTCTGTAATAAATTTCTGTCTGGTTTCCTCGTTCTTATAAGAGGGATCATTTTTATAATCAGGTTTTTGGGTGAGTACAATATAATCCTCGTTGATAATTTCTTCAATAAGCCTTTTCTTGTCTGGTTTGAAACATGAGTATCCTTTTACAGTATCGGGGGAAGGGAACTTGCTTATGATAGAGGGATTTCCTCTTTCGAGGTCCCAGAAATAATGGATATTTCCATTAGAAAGGATAACAAAACGACAACCTTGAGCCTGTGCGTATCTTCTTGCCTGTTCTTTGCCAAACAATGGGTTTTTATCTTCTGCCTTTGCTTCTAATACAATAAAAGGAAAACCTTTCTCGTCGAGCAGTAAAAAATCAACATAGCCATATTTCGTCTTTTCAAAATCGTCACCAAATTCGTTCAACTTTTCCTGTGAAAGCTTAACCTGATTTTCAAGTATTACATTAGCCTTACCATCTTCGTTATCAAAGAACCTCCAGCCAGCTTCTTCAAGGAGCTTGTTTATTTTAATTCGTGCTTTTGCTTCTTTTTCTGCCATACTCAAACTTACTCAATTAATTTATTATTTGTAATACTCTATTTTTGCATGCCGCTAACGACGCGCGTTTAAGGGCTCGGGTTGAAAAATAAAGCCGGTAAATACTTGTATTTCGTTTGTTTTCATTATATCCAGATTGTCTGGTTTGCAATACTTCTTTCCACCATCTTTCTCAGTCAATTATTATTTGGTCATTTGTTGTTGGTTTGTAAATGTTCAGAAATGAATATCTGAAATTATTTTTATAGTCAAAGTGTATTCCAAATTTTCTGAGAACGTAATACAGGTAACTAAATGAAAGTGATGAAACATAACCCTTAATTTTCTTTTTATCAATCAATGAACAGATTCCGGCAGCTTCAAGCGAAAAGGGCTTTTTGCCGGTAATGAAATCAACAATGATATCTGTGTCAATAAATACATTTTCCATTCCAGAGGTATTTATTGGTCAGTTGATCAGATAATTCTTTCTTATAGTCATAGTCAAAGTTCCTGGGCACTTTAAACGAGCCTTGAAGTGATATTATTTTTGTAGTTAAATCATTCCGATAGTTTTTTGCGTATTAAAGCTTTGAAATATATTTCAACGAGGTCGGAAAGACTCCGTCCTTTATCCTTCGCGTACGATTTAGCCTTCCTCACTAATTCTCTGTCGACATTAAACGTAAGTTTTGAATCCATCTCCAAATAGCTTAATTACTACAAATTTATATAATTAGTTTCCTGTACAAAATAAAGATCAGAATATATTACGTAATATCTAGTTTTGTCTAATTTGGTTATTAATCTCAGTACACCGGCTCCTTAATGGCCATATAACTACTGAATGTATCACAGATCTTTCCCAGTTTCTATTACCGATAACCGATTACCCCCGCCTGACCTCGTCATTCGGGCAGGGAATACCTGTATCCTTCGCTCCGTGCACTCTCATCCTTCTTTTCTTGCTCTGCGCTCTGCGCTCTGCGTTCTGAGCTCTGAGCTCTGTGCTCTGAGCCCTCCCGCTATGCGGGACTCCGCTTCGCTACGTGCGCTCTGAGATATAATTGCCCTGCTGGTATGGTATCTGACATCTTGCAACCGATTTTACCGATTACCGAATACTGAATACTGAATACCGATTACCGATTACCGATTACCGATTACCCCCGCCTGACCTAGTCATTCGGGCAGGGAATACCTGTATCCTTCGCTCCGTGCGCTCTCATCCTTCTTTTCTTGCTCTGTGCTCTGAGCTCTGTGCTCTGAGCCCTCCCGCTACCCGGGGCTCCGCTTCGCTACGTGCGCTCTGAGATATAATTGCCCTGCTGGTATGGTATCTGACATCTTGCAACCGATTTTACCGATTACCGAATACTGAATACTGAATACTGAATACCGATTATCGATTACCCCCGCCTGACCTCGTCATTTGGGCAGGGAATACCTGTATCCTTCACTTCGTGCGCCCTCATCCTTCTTTTCTTGCTCTGCGCTCTGAGCCCTGAGCCCTGAGCCCTCCCGCTTTGCGTAACTTCGCTGCGCCACGTTTGCCCTCTGCTTTATTGCATGCTCCCGCCCCGTCAGTCACAATAAAAGTAACAGTACACGATATCCCCAAAAACCATCTTACCTGTGACTGGCAAGCCGCTCCGGGAAAGGAAATTGTATAACAAGTTTAAAAAAAAGACTGAAAAATAGGAAAGACTTGATGATGGAATTATCAAAAAATAAAAATTACTATTTGATAAAAGATTTAACTGATGAAAATTATCAAATAAGAAAAATTATCAAATAAGAAAAATTATCAATTGATAAAAATTCTTATTTAATATAATTTTTTATTTGATAAAAAATCTTATTTGATAAAAAATCTTATTTGATAAAAAATTTTATTTGATAAAAGTCCTGAACAAAACTCTACCTACCGCCTGCTGAAACTCTCAAAAGCCCCGGCAATGTTCGCCTGAATATGATCACCCGAATGAACAAGCACAAGATATCTTAATGTAAGCACCGTGCCTCTGGTAAAAAACATGTCTTTACCATTCTCAGGCCAGTACATAGGAGTGGGCGACATAAAACCATAATCCCTCGTAAACCACGGAGACGGATACCATGGATTGGAAGGATGCTGAATTATAGCAAGCCCCTCAACACCATTGCCCCTGCGACCATAATAATCAATCCAGGCCGACCTGCTGCCAAAGGTCTCCTTTTCACTCTTTAAGCCCTCCGCATTTATCATGGTGCCACCATTCCTTACCGATAAATCAGCCGCCATCCTTGCACTGAACAGCGAATGATTGGTCTTGAGAATACGTACATCCGTAAGCATCTCCATTACAATCTCCACTTCAATCTGATACAGATCTTTCGACGGCGCTGTGATAATGTATTTCCTCCTGTCTTTTATGGGCGATATGGCACCCGGACGACTCCATATGCATTCATCAGTTATTATTGCAGTATCACCACCCTGCTTCACCACTTCAGCATTAACCGAAATTATCCTGCCTCTCTCTAAACCCTCCTGCCACCAGTTGCCTCCATTTACAAGATCACATCCGAAAAACAATGAACTGTGATGAGGATATTCGGCATTCCTCATCGAAGTGACAGAAGCCCCCGAAACCGGACCATTCACAGGAAAGAAAAACGGATACTTCTCATTTTCAGCAAAAATGTAACTGGTGAAAAATTTCCCGTCAATCGTCACATCAATCCTTGACCCGATTTTAACAGCAGTAATTTTTGCTGCTTCTGCATTGCTGATATAAAGGGCTGCAATAAAAATTATCAGTGCAAAAAATATATTTTTATTCATTTTATATGTTTTAATTATTTTATTATCAGTTTAATAAATAAATAATATCGCCTGTCGTATTGATTTATAATAAAAATTCGGGGTTGTCTCAAAAAATAGGTATTAAATAAGTACAATAAAAACATGAAAGCTAAAGTGTTGTATATCAATAAATACCATTTCATGGTGTTCAGGGTTGAAACCCAGAATGAGGCTTTTGAGACATCCCCGAAGGAGTGAGGCTACATCTTTATATAATCTGTCCCGTAAGGTTTTCTCTGTGGCCTCGAAAGCATCCTGTTTGCTTCATCATCATTGATGAACACTTCTTTATCAGGATCCCATCTGAGCCTTCTTCCCAGTTTCATGGCTATATGCGTTATCAAACAAACCACACAGGCTTTATGCCCTATGTCAACCGGTGAGATGGGAGCCTTTCTTGTTTTGATGCATTCGAGCCAGTTGCCGTGCTGTTCTTTGCTTTCGTACAGATGTATTTCGTTCGGCCCAATCTCGGATGTCAGAATCTTCGGGTCGCTGGCATTGAGAGCCTTTGTATTCTGGTTCTGTACAACAGGGTCGGAGGGTGAAGCCACATAGTTGCCTCTGGTCACAAATATCCAGCCTTCGGTTCCTTCGTACCTTATTCCGTTGGGATATCCTCCGCTTACATATTGTGTCACTCCGTTGGCATATTCAAGTTTTGCCATGAAATCACCGTGCACATCCCACAGACCCGATTTTGGAAACTCAGCCACTGCTTCAACCTGTATCGGACCTGTTAGTTCGGTATCCATGCCCCAGGCTGCGGAGTCGAAGTGATGCTGTCCCCAGCCTGTTATCATCCCTGCACCGAACTGCTCGCACCTCAGCCATCCCGGTCTGTCGGTGAGGCTGTTCTGCGGATGTACCCTCATTTCGGTGTAATAGACCCAGGGAGTTGAGCCAAGCCATGCATCGTAGTTAAGGTTTGGAGGAATGGGCATCTCGGGTGCTTCAGGTCCCGGAGGATCTCCAGGAAGGCCTATTTTTACAGTAAGCAGTTTACCTATCCTGCCGTTGCGTACCAGTTCGGCAGCCCTTCTGAATTGAGGCATCGACCTCTGCTGTGTGCCCACCTGCAGGATAACCTTTTTACGTTTTACAACTTCAACAAGCTGCTGCCCTTCTTTTATTGTGAGGGATGTGGGCTTCTGAAGATAAATGTCCTTTCCTGCCAGTGCTGCCTCAATAGCAGGCTGTGCATGCCAGTGGTCGGGTGTGGAAATTATAACGGCATCAATGCTTTTGTCGGCAATAATCTCATGGTAGTCGCCGTAAACTTTAACATCAACATAATTAGACTTTCCGGTCTTTTTTGCATAGTAATTCTCGATGAATTCCTTGCCTCTGGCTGCGCGTTTTGAATCGAAGTCTGCCACCGCAACAAACCTTGCGTTGTCGTATTTTATTGTCTCGGCAACGTCGTGAGTATAGGCAATACGTCCGAATCCGATTTGCCCGATGTTGATCATGTCACTTGGTGGGTTCTTTCCTATTACTGAAGCCGGAACTATCGTTGGAATCACAATGGCTCCCGCTGCTGCTGATGCTGTGCTCGCAATAAATTTTCTCCTTTTCATATTATGGTTTTTTATGGTTTTTCTTTATGTGTGTAAAAATATTAAAAAATAAAGTTATTCAAGATTTATCTTAAAAAAAGAAGCACCCACTTCAATGGGGTGTAAAACTATTTTTCTTTAGAATTAATTTGCCACGGTAATTTCTAATCTTTTTGAGTATTCAGAAGGAATGCGAGCTAGCTCTCTTTCTTTCAGTTTTTCTCTCTTTCCAGCCGCATAACGGCTTATCAGTTACAGTCGAAAACCCAATCCCAAATAATGCCTTCGTTTTCTTTTTCATCTTCCTGGTTGATACATCTTAGGCATCCGATAATGCCAGAACCTATGCCTTTTCACTACGCTGGTACCTCTAAGATATGCTCGGATAAAACCTGCAATAATTTGTCTGTGTTACTTTCACCCTGCTGCTCCAACATTTGTATTTAATTTCTGTGGCTTATACCCGTTGCGGTAGACCTTAATTTCTCCGCTACGCTCAAAACTGCCTGCTCCTGGATATCATCCTGCTCCGTTTCAATTATCTCTGGCAATCCTGTCTCTATTATCTTGCCCAATAATCCAGAATTTTTTGTTTCTCTTATTAAATCTCTTATCTCATCTGAAAAATCTTTTGTAATTTTGTTTTACTTTTCTTGCCATGGCTGATATAATTTTTAAAGTTTATCACTATTATAATTATTTTTTTCAGCCGTGGCTTTTTAATTTTACAGAAACAATGTTACACAATTAAATTGTCAAATAGTAAATGTTATCAAATAGTAAAAATTATCAATTGATAAAAATATTTATTTGATAAAATTTTTTAAATAATAAAAATTCTAAATAGTGAAATTAACACTTTGTATATGAGTATGTTACAAAAAATATTATCGATCGCCATATCTCTTTTCTTATCAACCGCTTTACCAGCCTGCCCCGAAACCGGCTACCGCCTCTGGCTTAGATACGACAAAATATCTGACCCGGCCCTGCTCCAGAACTATAAATCATCCATTACCGGCTACGTCTTCCAGGGTAACAGCCCCACCATAACCGCCGCCAGAAATGAACTCAAAATAGCACTCAAAGGCCTGCTCGACTGCGAGATCCCCGAACTTGCCTCACCTGAGAAAATTAAAAAGAAACCCTTTATACTCGCCGGTACACCCTCCGATTCAAAAATCATCGCTTCCCTGATCCCTCTAAACGACCTCGCGAAAACAGACAACGAGGGCTTTATAATAAAAACCGTCAGATTCCATAAGGCAAATATTATTATCATAACCGGAAACACCGACAGAGGAGTACTCTACGGCACCTTTCACTTCCT
>Ga0116145_1001826_pt1 | contig 20463 bp, 16 predicted proteins | sample AD_JPNHG1_MetaG_FD_89747 | JGI IMG/M metagenome (GOLD analysis project Ga0116145, IMG submission 89747) | Active sludge microbial communities of municipal wastewater-treating anaerobic digesters from Japan - AD_JPNHG1_MetaG | ecosystem: Engineered > Bioreactor > Anaerobic > Digestate | place... | reverse complement strand
GATGCAAAAGGTACAGTTCCAGTCGCATTCTATATGCCAACATCTTATGCACGTTATACATTCAGCGTTGATCGTAATGCGAGCTTGTTACAAGGTATTGAACACGTATACTTGTTGCGCAACAGTTCTATCATTGCTGATTTGTTAACAACAAATTACACGGCTACTGACTTGAAACAAAAAGCTGAAAATAAAGAGTTCGCTATTAGCATTCAACGTGCTGCCGAAGTGGTAACGCCTGTTAACCCAACCGAAGATGATGCGTTGATGCCTCGCGCTATTACCGAGCGTCACGAAGTACGTGTAGAACAATTACCGGCTGAAGGTACCGTGATGGTGATGGATGCCGTTGGTCGCACTATTGCTACTCGCACGTTGACTGGTGCTGATAACATAACCTTTGAGTTACCTGTAGATGGTGTTTATACCATTACAGTGATGACTCCAGCTCGTAATTATACATTAAAAACTGTTATACGATAACTAATTTTACTCTGGTGCTGCGAAAGCGGCACCAGAGTAATTACATTAACCCTTAACCTATAACCCTTAACCTGTTATAATAAAGACACACGAATTACAATACATCACACAATTATGAATAATAAGGAGATACTTAAAAATGTACTGGTTACTGTTGGATTGCTTACTATCAGTATTGTCGCATTGGTTTATTTCAATACTAAATTAACAGATAATTCGAGTAAGCCTGGTGTAGCTATTGCCCCAGCAGCTACCATTCATCAATATGTACCTACGTCATCGTACGCTGTCACTAATGCAGGTGCTAGTCAAGAGGACATGGTCGCTAGTTCTGCTGCCGTGGCTTCTAATACCCCAGCAGCTGTAAAGGCATTCAACTATCCTAATAACTTAGTTATTCATGCCTCTACGAACGCTAATAATACCGTTGTTGGAAGTACTAATACTAATAACTCTATTGCTCCAAAATCGAATATCGTACAACAACGTCAACAGATGCAAATGGGTGCGTTGACAGCCGTGAATTCGCGTCGTTTGACGAGCGAAACATCCACTCCTGCTACTAAAAACACGCAAGTGGGTGAGCCATTTCAAGAATCAACCGAAGTACCAGGTACAATTTCACGTAAAGATCTTCCTGAAGATCCTGAAGAGCCATTTCCAGATGAAGAAGCTCCACTTGGTAGTGGGCTAGTGGTGTTAGGTGTGTGCGCTTTAGGTTATACGTTGAAACAAAAAATTTCAAAAGCTAATTAATTCGTTTTATTAATTTGGATTGACTTTAATGATGAAAAAACAACTATCTTTATTCGCTCTTTTAGTAATCTCTTTTCAACTGTTTGCTACTGTTACTGTTACTCCCTTGTGGGAACGCAGCCGTGCCTTAAGCAATGCCGCAGCTAATGTAACGGTTGATATTTCTACTACTCAAAAAACGATTGCTGTTGCACGCGATACTATTTTTTTGCAAGACAATGTTGATGGCGTTATCTATTGCTATAGTGCTTTTACTGGCGATTATTTGACTTCTTTTCCGTCCAATACGTCTGACATGAACTTAACGGCCGATGATGCTGGCAATTTGGTATTGTTCGGTCCTGAAGGTGCTACTAATTTAAAAGCTCATGTGCGTGAAGCCAATGGTACTTATACCGAAATTGATTTGGGAGCTACAAAAAAAGTGTTCTTTCCTACAATTATTGGCAATATTCAAACCAAGGCTTATGTATGGACATTCCCAACTATCTCTGGTGGAACTGAAGCGTCTGCCTACTGTTTTGAGGTTACTAACAAACTAGTTTCCAATGTTAAGCTCATCAATTTAAACATCTTAAAAACTCTGACTGGTCGTAATCATTTTGCAACACCCATTTCGAGTGATTCTGTCATCTTGAACATGCCTAATGGGTTTACCGCGTTTATTGATAAAAATAAGACGTATGCAGCGATTGGTGATATGGCCATATTTATTCGTAACACGGTGCCAGTTGCTAACGATTTTCCAACTCAAAATGGTGGCGAATATTTTGTGTACAGAGGACGTAAATATTTTGTTCAAGGTTGTGTTAATTCGACTGGTGGTTTGAAATATGCGGGTGCTTTTAAGATTTATGACGTTACTAATCCTGCGAGCGTGTCTATTTTCTACGAACGTACAACAAATTTAGGTGTGGAGGCGTTAGCTCCTGAAATCATGCATTTCCAAGCGGTGGTAAAAGCAGATGGCGTTTATATCTACCAATATGCACCATTAAATGGTATGGCAGCTTATAAATTGGCTGATGATACACCAACGGCACTTACAGAAAATGAAGTAATTTCTTCTTGTTATGCTGAAAATGGCGTAGTAAAAGTGGTAGCTCCGTTGGGGGAGCGCGTTGAGTTATATAATTTGGCAGGTCAATTAATAACTTCAACTACGATCTGTGAATCTGTTACTTCGTTCGATGCTGAAGCCAATCATTTTGTGATTGTGCGTGTAGCAGGACAAACACATAAAGTGGTGTTGTGATTTAATTGTTATATTAATATCAACCATAGGAAAAGAGGTGCGTTTAGGCGTGCCTCTTTTTTGTAAGCGCACTTTTTTGTATCTTTGTGCCTCTCTTATAATACGGACTTTAAAATTGAAATTTAACTATGAAAAAGAATGGTTTATTAGTAGCAATGTTGGCACTTTTGTTGGTGGCAACCGTATCGTGCGATAAAAATAATCGTACACCATTTATTACGTCTATCGGTTTTGAAGAGGTTAATTTAGGCGAATTAGGGTATCTTAACGAACAATCTTTTACCGAAGGTGATCTCTTGTGCGAAAATCACTACAATGCCGAATATGATGCTTGGAAAGGATTTGCCTGCTCATCGTTGGTAGATACTGTGACTTCGGGTTATACTAACGATTTGAGTGTGTCGGCTGGTAAAGCTTATTTAGGTAATAATTTTGCCGTAGTATTTGAAGATAGTGCCGTGTGTAAATTTACTCATGGTGCTGAATACCAAATTAAGGGGCTTTATATGACCAACTCTACGTATGCGTATTTGGATATGAAAAACGGATCGGCATATAGTAAAAAGTTCGCTGCCGGCGATTGGTTTAAAGTTGTTATCAAAGGATTTTCTGCGCAAAATGTATTTTTAGGTGCACGTGAGGTGTATTTAGCCGATTTCCGTGACAATAAAACGATTTTGGTGAATAGTTGGGGCTATGTGTCGTTGGAACAATCTATTCCTGCTAAGGTCAACCGATTGGAGTTTTATTTTGATTCGTCTGACAAAGGTGCATTTGGTGTGAATACGCCTAAATATGTCTGTATCGACAATGTGTTAGTGGTGAGATAATAACAGTTTACAATAGAATGGTTAAAGGTTAAAGGTTAAGGGTTAAGGGTTAAACCGCGTAGCGGTGAACTATTAATTTATTTACCCTTTAATCTCCTAAAAGAGACTAAGCGACCAGTGAAATTGTTCGTCATTAACCTTTAACCTCTTAACCATTAACCTTTCACTTCCTAACCTTTTCCCTCATTATTAAATTATTAGTTGTTATGCGCATTGATATTATCACTGTATTACCCGAATTACTTCAAAGCCCTTTGAATCATTCTATTATAAAACGAGCTCAGGAGAAAGGTCTTGTAGAGCTGGTGGTGCATAATTTGCGTGACTATTCTACTGACGAACGTCATCGCCGTGTAGATGATTACGCCTTTGGGTTTAGTGCCGGTATGGTGATGCAAGTTGAACCGATTTTTAGAGCGATTGAGCAGTTAAAACGTGAGCGCACTTACGACGAGGTGATTTTTATGACGCCCGATGGTGAACAGTTTTCACAACCTGTGGCTAATCAGTTGTCGTTGGTAGAAAATGTTATCATTTTGTGCGGACACTATAAAGGGGTCGATCACCGTGTGCGTGAGCATTTGATTACGCGCGAAATTACTATTGGCGACTATGTGCTTACTGGTGGCGAATTGCCAGCTGCTATTGTGGTTGACGCTGTGGTACGTCTACTTCCCGGAGCTATGGGCGATGAACAGTCAGCACTGTCCGATTCATTTCAAGACAATTTATTAGCTCCGCCTGTTTATACGCGTCCAGCTGAATTTAATGGTTGGACGGTACCCGAAATTTTGCTTTCTGGAAACGAGCGTAAAATTGCGGAATGGGAACATGAACAAGCGGTAGAACGTACAAAACGGTTGCGTCCTCATCTGTTGAAGGAATAATCGGGTTGATAAAACTAATTTGCAACGTGTGTGGTTTTTACACGCTGGATTTTTCTCAAAAAAAGGCTTTGTTTCTATCAAAAAATGTAACTTTGCAAAACTAACTAACGCACTGAACTTTTACTAAAAATATGCTTACACTAAAACAAATTACAACTAACCGTGACGAAGTGATTCGCCGTTTAGCGAAAAGACATTTTGCACGTGCTACGGAGTTAATAGATCGCGTAATTGACTTAGATAGCGATCGCCGTGCAACACAACAAGAATTGGATTCTAAATTGGCGGTTATCAATCAGATATCAAAATCCATTGGGCTTTTGATGCAAAGTGGTAAAAAAGCAGAAGCCGAGGCTGCTAAAGCTGAAACTGCTCAATATAAAGAAGATACTAAACAGTTGTCGGCAAAGTTAGACGAACTAGAATTGGCTATTCGCGATTTATTGCTTCAAATTCCTAATTTACCACAAGATAGCGTGCCCGAAGGTACTGGGGCAGAGGATAATGTGGTAGAAAAACAGGTGGGTGAAATTCCTGTGTTTGAAGGATTTGAAGCATTACCTCATTGGGAATTGGCAAAAAAATATGATTTAATTGATTTTGAATTAGGTGTGAAAATTGCAGGTGCTGGTTTCCCTGTGTACAAAGGCAAAGGCGCTCGCTTACAACGTGCTTTGATAAATTTCTTTTTAGATGAGGCACGCGATGCAGGTTATTTGGAAATTATGCCTCCAACACTGGTGAATGAAGCGTCTGGCTACGGCACCGGTCAGTTGCCCGACAAAGATGGACAGATGTATCACGCCACTCAAGACGACTTATATCTCATTCCAACAGCCGAAGTGCCTGTAACCAACATCTACCGCGATGTGATTTTGACCGAAAAGGAGTTACCTATCAAGAATTGTGCATATACACAATGTTTCCGTCGTGAGGCAGGTTCTTATGGTAAAGATGTACGTGGTTTAAATCGCTTGCATGAGTTTTCTAAAATCGAAATCGTGCGTATTGATACGCCTGAACATTCGGAAACGTCGCACAAGGAGATGTTAGCGCATGTCGAGGGGTTGTTGGCTAAACTTGAATTACCATATCGTATTTTGCGCCTATGTGGTGGCGATATGAGTTTTACTGCTGCCTTGTGTTTTGATTTTGAAACGTATTCGGCAGCTCAACAACGCTGGTTGGAAGTGAGCTCCGTGTCGAATTTTGAAGCATATCAAGCCAATCGCTTGAAATGTCGTTACAAAACCGCCGATGGTAAAACGGAACTTTGCCACACCTTGAATGGTTCGGCTTTGGCTTTACCACGCATTGTGGCAACATTACTTGAAAATAATCAAACTGCCGATGGTATTCGCATTCCACAAGTGCTAGTGCCTTATTGTGGATTTGATAAAATAGATTAAACAGACATTATAACCGTTATAAAAGCCCTGCATAAAAAATATGTGGGGCTTTTTGTAGCTATAAATTTTGCTATCTTTGCAAACAAAGAGAATTTATATTATGGCAAAAGATAAAGTTGTTTTTTTCTGTAAAGAGTGTGGTGCTGATTATCCTAAGGCGTATGGTAAGTGTCCTTCGTGTGGAGCGTGGAACTCGTTTGTAGAGCAAGTTGTACGTAAAGATACGGCTAAAATAGAGCATGGTTATGAGCTCGCCAAAGAGAGCCAACCCATACGTATAAACGAGGTGAATGCTCAGGCTGAAACACGCATTGATACACTGAATGAAGAATTTAATCGTGTTTTAGGAGGAGGTTTAGTGCCCGGCTCTTTGGTACTTATTGGTGGAGAACCCGGCATTGGTAAATCAACTTTGGTGTTGCAAGTGGCTTTGCGTATGGCAGGTAAGAAAATACTGTATGCGTCAGGCGAAGAGAGCGTGAATCAGCTAAAAATGCGTGCTGAACGAGTAGGTGAGATGCTCAGTGATTGCTACGTGGTGAGTGAAACCTCGTTGGAGCAAATTTTTGCGCATATCAAAGAGATAAAACCTGACGTGGTTATTGTTGATTCCATTCAAACGATGTCTACCTCTACGGCCGAATCGTCGCCCGGTTCTATTTCGCAAGTGCGTGAATGTTCAGCGGCATTGCTCAAATTTGCAAAAGAGACGCATATTCCCGTTCTTCTTATTGGACACATTACCAAAGAGGGCAGTATTGCTGGTCCTAAAATTTTAGAGCATATTGTTGATACAGTTTTACAGTTTGAAGGTGATCGTCACTATATGTATCGCATTTTACGTGCTAATAAAAATCGTTTTGGCAGTACCGATGAGTTGGCTATTTTTGAAATGCAACAGCAAGGTTTACGTGAAGTGAGTAATCCGTCAGAGTTACTTTTAACTCAAAATAATGACGGTTTAAGCGGTATTGCCATCGCTGCTATGATTGAGGGAGTGCGACCTTTTTTAATAGAAGTGCAAGCATTGGTAAGCACAGCTGCTTATGGTGTTCCACAGCGTTCGGCAACGGGTTTCGACTTACGACGTATGAATATGTTGCTGGCTGTACTCGAAAAACGAGCTGGGTTTAAGTTGGCTCAAAAAGATGTCTTCTTGAATATCGCTGGTGGATTGCGTGTGAGTGATCCCGGTGTTGATTTATCGGTACTTTCAGCAGTACTGTCGTCAAATTTGGATTTGACCATTGATAAACGTATTTGTCTTACAGGAGAAGTGGGATTGTCGGGCGAAATTAGTCCAGTAAATCGTATAGAGCAACGTATAGCAGAAGCTCAAAAACTAGGTTTTAAAAAGATTATTATTCCTGAATTTAATAGGAGCCAATTGGCTAAGAAAAATTGGAAAATAGAGGTAATTGGTGTTCAAAAAGTGGAAGATGCGTTTCGTATACTATTTGCCTAACAACTATTTTAACTTATAATGGCGATGAAATTTCATCGCCATTACTTATTTTTGTGAATAGAAGTTTTATTTTTTCCAAAATGTGGGCGTAAAGAGTAATAGTACAGTAAATAGTTCTAAACGTCCAACTAGCATTAAAAAGGATAATACCCATTTGCTAAATTCTGGTACAGCAGCGTAATTACTCATAGGACCTATACTTCCGAGACCAGGACCGGCACAACTTAAACTGGTGATAGAGCCACTTATAGACTCTTCCAAGCCCATGCCCGACATTGCTAATACGATGATACCTAATGCTATTGTCGTGAGATATAGTAATACAAATGCCAACACTTTAGTAATGACATCTTCTTTTACTAAATGGCCGCTATAACGTACAGGGAAAATAGCGTTTGGGTGGAGAATTTGCTTGAATTCATAATAGCAATATTTTGCCACAATAACGATACGTACCATTTTAATACCACCAGTAGTAGAACCCGCAGACGCCCCAGTAATAATGACAATTAATAATATAATCCATGTATATGTTTGCCATTCCATATAGTCAACGGTAACAAAACCGGTAGTGGTCATTAGAGAGGCTACGTAAAATACAGATTCTCGTGTCGCTTTTTCAATCGCATTGAAAGTTAAATGAGCTGAAAAATCAACTCTTGATACCGCAATAAGCGCAGCAGCCGAAAATAAAAGTATTAAGTAATATCTTAATTCCTCGTTGCTAATTATCTTTTCAAATTTGTGCTTATAGGCAAAGTAGTATAAACTAAAATTAACACCTGATAAAATCATGAAAATGGTTACAACGTATTCAATATAGGGCGAATTCCAATAACCAATACTAGCCTGTTTGGTTGAAAAACCACCAGTTGCCGTAGTTGAAAAGGAGTGACAAACGGCATCAAACCAGCTCATACCACCGAATTTTAATAGAATTGTTTCGGCTACGTTGAGTACAATATAGATGACGAACAGACGTTTTGCTGTTTCGTTTATTTTGGGGTGTATCTTGTCTTTTGTTGGTCCCGATGATTCCGCTGCAAACAATTGCATACCATTATAGCCAAAAAGTGGTAAAAGTGCCAGCGAAATAACAATAATCCCCAATCCACCAATCCAGTGGGTTAGACTGCGCCAAAACAGGATGCCGTGCGATAATTCTTCGATATTATTCAGTATAGACGCTCCTGTAGTGGTAAAACCTGACATGGTTTCAAAATAGGCATCGGTGACCGAAGGAATACTCCCGCTGAGCAAAAATGGTAACATTCCAAATGCTGAACATAGAATCCAAGTAAAAGTTACTATCACAGAACCTTCTCGCTTACCTAATAACGGTTGGGCTTTTAATCCCAATAAAAATAGAGGGACAGCAAATGCTATAGTAACTCCTCCGCTTATTAAAAAATGATATACGTCATTTTCGTGATAAATAAGTGGAATAATGCTTATAGAGCACAGTAACAATCCCTCAATAAAGAGTAAGGTACCAATGATTTTTGCAACCAAGCGAAAATTAAAATCTTTTCCCATAGTGCGCTAATTAAAAAATCGCTCCATTTTACGAATAGCTGATGATACACAAAATACAATGACATGGTCGTTAGGCACAATCACTGTATTACCATCCACAATATATCCAACGCCGTTGCGTACATAGCCCCCAATATTTACTTGATCAGGCAGTCGTAAATCTTTAATTTTCGATTTGGTGATTTTGGCTCCAGGTGTAGCAATAAATTCTACCACTTCGGCATCTGTTGCAGAAAGGTTATGTACATTAAGTACGTCAGCATCAAGTGTAAGTTGATAAATATAGCTTGCGGCAATCATCTTTTTATTGATAACAGTACCAATATCCATGCTTTCTGCCAACATTATATAGTCGTTATTTTCCACTTCGGCTATCGTCTTCTTAACACCAAGTCGTTTGGCTGCTAAACAAGCCAAAATATTTGCTTCAGAATTGGCTGTTACGGCTACAAACGCATCCATGTCATGGATTCCTTCTTCTTTCAGCAATTCTACATTACGTCCATCGCAGTTGATAATAAGCGTGTTATTTAGTTCTTCAGCAAGGCTAAAACTTTTTTCGCGATCACGTTCCAAGATTTTCACATTAGTTTGTGAAGGTAATATTTGAATTGTTTTTTGTGCAATACGGCTTCCACCCATAAACATCACGTTACGAATTGGGAAATCACTTTTTCCGGCTTGTTCACGTACGAATTCTAAATATTCATTGGTGGTAATGAAATAGACTATATCGCCCGCTAAAACCATGTCGGAACCTGTAGGAATAATGGTTCGGTTATTGCGTTTTATGGCAACGATACGATATTTTTTGTGGCTAAAATAACCTGTACTAAACTCTTTGTTTATAATCTCTGAATTTTCTCTAACTTTGATAACCAACAGCGTTAAAGCTTCGTTGCAAAAACTGGTTCGCTGACGTAACCAGCTGGTTCTAAGCGATTCGGCAATTTCTTGAGCTGCCAACATTTCAGGGTAGATAAGATGTGCAACGCCTAATTTTTCAAAAAAATCTTTGTTTTTTGGTTGTAAATATTCGGGATTATCGATACGTGCCAATGTTTGATGTGCACCTAAGTTAGTGGCGAGCATACAAGCTGTCATATTGACGCTCTCTTCGGGTGTGACAGCAATAAATAAATCGGTCTCAGCTACACCAGCTTCTTCTAGATCTTTAATAGAAGTTGGTAATCCCACTTTAGTCAAAAGGTCGTAATTATCTTCCAAATCTTTTATGCGATTTTCATCGTCATCCATCAGTACGATGTCTTGATTTTCGCTCGAAAGCATTTTGGCGAGGTGACGACCAACTTCGCCCGCACCTACAATAAGTATTTTCATAATACCCGCATTAAAGTTTTAATTTTAACTCTTGAATAATAGTAGCAGCGATGCCTTCGGCATCTAAACCAAGCATGTGATATAATTCTGCCGGAGTACCGTGTTCAATAAATTGATCTGGAATGCCCATACGCGTTACTTTTGGTTGTAAATTATTGTCGCTCATGTATTCTAAAACAGCACTACCTAAGCCGCCAGCAATCACACCATCTTCGGCAGTAAAAATGTGTTGAAATTGTTTTCCAACACTGTTTAAAACATTGAAATCCAGAGGTTTTAAAAATCGCATATCATAATGAGCGAGAGTGATGTTATAACTCTTTTCTACGCTGGCTATGGCTTGTTTTACTGCGTTGCCAATTGGACCAAGAGACAAAACTACTGCATGTTTCCCGTCTTTTAACTGAACGCCTGTACCAATTTCTACTGCTTTCATCTCATTTTTCCAGTCAAGTAATACACCCTTTCCGCGTGGATAGCGGATAACAAATGGACCTTGATTGGGCAATTGAGCTGTGTACATTAAATTACGTAATTCGTGTTCATTGAGTGGCGATGAAATTGTTAAATTTGGTATGCAACGGAAGTAGGCTAAATCGAATTGTCCTTGATGCGTGGCACCATCAGAACCCACAATTCCTGCACGATCTAAGCAGAAAACCACATTCAAATTTTGTATAGCTACATCGTGAATGACGTTGTCGTAAGCACGTTGCATGAACGACGAATAGATGTTGCAGAATGGCAAAAGGCCATCTTTAGCTAAACCAGCCGAAAATGTCACGGCGTGACCTTCTGCAATGCCCACGTCAAACGTACGTGTTGGGAATACGTCCATCATACAGTTCATAGAGCATCCAGTAGGCATAGCAGGTGTAATACCAACGATTTTTTCATTTTTCTGTGCCAATTCTACGAGTGTATGTCCAAACACATCTTGAAAAAGTGGCGGTTGTTCACCATCGTTTTTTACCATACGTTCCCCTGTTTTTGCATCAAATTCACCAGGAGCATGCCAAACTGTTACAGCATCTTCGGCAGGTTTGTATCCCTTCCCTTTTTTTGTAAGCACATGAAGAACCTTAGGACCTTTAAATTTTTTCAACTCTTGAAGCGTGTTGATCAACACTTCAAGATTATGTCCATCGATAGGTCCAAAGTAACGAATGTTTAACCCTTCAAAAATATTGTTGCCCGTATTAGCGCGTAATGATTTCAGAGAGTTCGAGAGTCGAATGAGTTTGTTTTTACATCCTTCATCAATGATATGCCAGTGTTTGAGTAATTTGTACACTTTGTAGCGCCAGCGATTGTATGTCGGTGATGTGTGTATGCGTCCTAAAAATTGGCTAAATCCTCCTCGAATAGGGTCGATAGCCATGTTGTTATCATTGAGAATGATGAGTAGATTATTAGGATTTATTGAGGCGTTATTTAATCCCTCAAAGGCTAATCCACCTGTTAAGGCCCCATCGCCAATGATGGCAACAACTTGTCGGTTTTCATTGTGAAGTTGAGCTGCTATAGACATTCCTAAAGCCGCCGATATTGAGGTTGATGCGTGTCCTACACCAAAAGTGTCGTACTCACTCTCTTGTGGCGTAGGGAATCCGCTTATGCCTTTAAATTGACGATTGGTGTGAAATTGTTCACGACGTCCTGTTAAAATTTTATGTGCGTACGCTTGATGCCCGACGTCCCATACAATACGGTCGTAAGGCGTATCAAATACATAATGCATTGCTACGGTAAGCTCTATCACACCTAAGTTAGCACCAAGATGACCTGGATTTTGTGAAAGTTCGTCAATGATAAATGTCCGTAATTCTTCACATAACAACGGTAGTTGCTCTGGTGCCAAACGTTTCAAATCTGCAGGCGTTTGTATGGTATGCAATAATTTAGTGTTTGTGGTTTTCTTCATTATTGTTGGTGTTTATAAAAATTTTGGTGGAATACCTGTATCAAATGTCATCGGCTCTCCGGTGAACGGATGATAAAATGATAAGGTTTGTGCATGTAAGCAAAGTCGTCCTAACGGATTGTTTTTTGCTCCATATTTTTTGTCGCCAGCAATAGGATGTCCTAAGTCGGCCATGTGTACACGTATTTGGTTTTTTCTCCCAGTTTCTAGCTGTAACTCAACTAATGAATAGTGTTTGCCCGATTTAACAACACGATAGTTTGTAATAGCTTCTTTCCCTCCATTATCTACTGGCGACGACATGACTTTCAGCGATTTCACATTGTCGGTAAGCCAGCTCACTATGCGTCCTTCATTTTTTTCAAGTTGTCCTTCGACGACAGCAATATAGCGACGATCAATAATCGTATTATTCCAATCATTTTGTAAACGCTCTTGTGCTTCTTTCGATTTTGCAAACAGTAATAAACCTGACGTTTCTCTATCTAATCGATGGACAATAAAAACGCGATTTGTTTTATGGCGACGGCGTACATGCTCCATCATAATGCTGTAAGCCGTCAGTTCGCCTTCGATGCCTGTTGACATAGTGAGTACGCCCGGTTTTTTATCGACTACAATTATATCATCATCTTCAAAAATAATGCGTACATGGTGATTTGGATTTGGGACAGGTTCGCCAACGGAGCGAATTGAAACCTCGTCGCCTGGATTGAGTCGTGCGTCAAACGCTGTGGTTACACGTCTATTTATAGCCACTTGTCGGTGTGCCAAGTACGATTTAATAGCACTTCTACTTTTTTCTGCCATCATTTCTATAAGAAAGGGTAGCAGTGTATTTTGTGTGTTTACGCGGAACTTGGTTTCTTTGTTACGTTTAGTGTATGGATTGGAGGCTTTACGCATACGTGTAATTACTCTTTAATAATGAAAATTTCTTCGTTTTCGCGTTTCATGAGGTATTCTTCACGAGCGAATGTTTCTAAACTGTCGAGACTTGAGTTTATGGTTTTGATTTTATTTTGGTCGTGGTGTATAGCTTTTTGATAGAATTTTATCTCTTTTTTTAAGTGTGAAATTTCCCGTTTGGCTTGTACCTGCTTAATTAAATTATTCTCATCGAAGAATGTAACAAATAGTACAAATAGCACGAAAGTGATGACATATTTGTATTTTGAGAGGAAAAATTTAATATTTTCAAGTGTGAATTTGGTTGCCATGATCCAAATAATTTAAGAAAGCAAAGATAATCATTTTTTGTGGGAAAAAATAGTCCTTAGCTAATAGAAAAAATCAGTGAAAAATGACTATATTTGCACTAAAAATAAATCAACTTATGGAACACTATATTGTATCCGCTCGGAAATATCGTCCTGCCACATTTCGAACTGTTGTAGGACAACAAGCGCTTACTACAACACTAAAAAATGCTATTGCAAACAACCATTTAGCTCATGCTTACCTGTTTTGTGGACCGCGTGGCGTAGGTAAAACGACGTGTGCGCGTATTTTTGCCAAAACAATCAATTGTCTCAATTTAAAACCAGACGGAGAAGCGTGCGATGAATGCGAATCTTGTCGTAGTTTTAATGAGCAACGCTCATTTAACATTCACGAACTTGATGCGGCGTCCAATAACTCTGTGGACGACATTCGTTCATTGGTTGATCAGGTGCGTATTCCACCACAAATAGGCAAATATAGTGTTTATATCATCGACGAGGTTCACATGTTGTCAACAGCTGCATTTAATGCGTTTTTGAAAACATTAGAAGAACCGCCTGCACACGCCATTTTTATATTGGCGACAACCGAAAAACATAAAATTATTCCCACTATTCTTTCGCGTTGTCAAATCTATGATTTTAATCGTATTCGCGTAGCTGATATTGTAGAGCATTTGCAATATGTAGCTACTAATGAAGGTGTTGAGGCTGAGCCTGAAGCGTTGAACGTGATTGCTCAAAAGGCTGATGGTGCGATGCGTGATGCGTTGTCTATTTTCGATCAGGTGGTGAGTTTTGGTGGTGGACGTATAACCTACAAAGGCGTGATTGAAAATTTAAATGTGCTCGATTACGACTACTATTTCCGCCTTGTAGAAGATTTCTTGGCTGGGCGTGTGAATCATGCTTTTATGCTTTTTGATGAAATTTTGAACAAAGGATTCGATGCACAACATTTCATCAATGGTTTGGCGTCTCACTTCCGTGATTTATTGGTAAGTCGCGATTCGGAAACATTGGTTTTATTAGAAGTGGGATCGTCCATTGCTGAGCAGTATGGGGAACAAGCTAAGCGTTGTCCTTTGTCGTTTTTGTATAAAGCGTTAGAAATTGCTAATGAGTGCGATTTGAATTATAAAGCAAGTCGTAATAAACGTTTGTTGGTCGAATTAACACTGGTTCGCTTGTGTCAATTGACGGGTATTGTTCCTAAACCAGAGGATGAACAGATAGAAATTAAACCGTTGGTAGCAGTGCCTATATCGGCTGTAGTACAAGAGGAGGAACCCGCCGTTTCACCTGCGCCAGAAAAGTCTGTTTTAGAACCTCGGAAAGTGAGTGAACCAACTCCAACTCCGATAGTCAAACCAACTCCAGAAACATTGTTAACACCCAAGACCATATCTGTGCGTGCACCTCAGAATTTGTCGATTTCGCAAGCGGAACAACCACGAATTTCTACTGAAAACGTTGTTACTGAATCTGAACCTGTCGCACCTGAACGGCGTGAATTATTTACCGTAGCGCAATTTATAGCAGCGTGGAAGCAATGTGCTAAAGAGATTGTTGATCAAGCTCACACTACAAATACAATGCTCAATTTTTTGCCTGAGCAAGTCAAGGAAGAGCAGTACAAAGTGTTGGTGGTAAATAATTTACAACAAAAAGCATTGTTGGAAAATCAACCTGCCATAACGGCACGCTTAGCAGAACTATTGAAAAATGATTTTGTGACGTTTGCAATAGAAGTGGACACGACTATTGCCGAACGTACAGCATTTACGCCCGAAGAAAAGTTTGTAAAAATGCAGGAGAAAAATCCCGATTTAACACATTTGAGACAACAATTAGGTTTGGAATTGTAAATGTTATATACAAACAAAAGGTCGATAAATTATCGACCGTTTTTTATGCAATAGCTGTTATTCTGCAAATGGTTTGATTTCGTACATTTCTTGATATTCGTTCCATTCTACATCATTTTCAACATAGAGTGTGATGGGTAAAAGTTCAAAAGTAGCGAGTGCTTCATTGAGTCGTTCGCCCAACACGCGTGATGTGCGTGTGTAAAATACCCAAGTGCGTTCATTATTGCCCGTATAAACACCTGTCAAAATAGCTAACTTATCTTTTTCCATAACGGTTTGAAGTCTATTTTGCACTTCTTCCATTAAACTTGCTTCGTTTTCTGATGGCATGCCGTTATGCGTAGATTTGTAGTTCCAGTAGATTTCAACACGTTCTTTTAATTTCCCCGACAAACGAAATTCTTCAATATCATCGCGGCCTGTAATAAAAATAGGATAGTGATTGTCGGCTTCAGCTACACCGCTAAACCAATTATTTGATAATTTCATAGTGTATTATCTGTGATTATAATTCCCAAGCTAAAGCACTCGCACCTAAAATAGCAGCATCTGATTCCTTGAGTTGCGAGAAAAGTACTTTGACTTTACCTTTCCAAAGTGGCATCAAATTATGGTTGAGACTTTCGACAATTGGTTTCATAATTAAGTCGCCCGATTTAGTCAATCCACCAAACAAAATAATGGCTTCGGGTGAACTAAATGCTACAAAGTCGGCAAAAGCTTCACCTAACATTTTTCCAGTGAAATCAAATATGTCTTTTGCTAATTCGTCATCTTGTTGTGCCGCTTCAAATACGTCTTTTGAAGTGATGTTTTCAGCAGGAATATTACGCAACAAGCTTTTTTTATCGGTGGTTTCTATCAGTTCACGGGCTGTGCGTGCTACGCCCGTAGCTGAAGCGTAAGATTCCAAACAACCTGTTTTACCGCATCCGCAAATACGCCCATTGTTACGTACCATTGTTACGTGACCAAGTTCACCTGCAAATCCATCATGTCCATAAAGTACATGCCCGTCTATAACAATGCCACTGCCAACGCCCGTACCTAACGTGATCATAATAAAATTTTTCATGCCACGCGCTACCCCGTAAGTCATTTCACCTACTGCAGCTGCATTAGCGTCATTGGTAAGCTTAACGGGGACACCTATTTGCTCGCTCATAAGTTCGGCAAAAGGAATAGATGTAGCATTGCCGCCCCATGTTAAATTTACGGCATTTTCAATAGTCCCTTTGTAATAATTGCCGTTGGGTGCACCTATACCAATACCGCGTATCTGATCTATCGATAGGCTTTTATTGACCAATTCGGTAACCGCTGTACACAGTTTAGTAATAAATTCTTCGTGGTCAGTGGTGTCATTACTTCTGATAGCCGACTGAGCCAGCACATTACCGCGCATATCTACCACTCCAATTTTGGCCGTTTGACCACCAATATCAATACCAACAACATACGATTTTTCCATGTTTTTTATGTTTTATAGTTGAATGATGACGATTATTTACAAGTTTTTCTTCAAGAATTCGTTGAAACGAGTATAAAGATGCAGACGTGTTTTTGCCCCTAAAATACTGTGGTTTTTATTGGTGTAAAGTTGCATTTCAAATTGTTTGCCAGCTTCTACCAGTTTTTCAATGTATAACAACGTCTGTTGTGTATGTACGTTGTCGTCCGCTGTGCCATGAACAATGAGTAAGTTTCCTTGTAATTGATCTGCCTTATCGAGTAGATTCACTTGCTCGTAACCTTGATAATTTTCTTGAGGGCGACTCATAAAACGCTCGGTGTAAGCAGTATTGTACAAGTGCCAATCAGTAACCGGAGCAATAGCAATTCCAGCCTTAAACGTACCGTTGCCGTGTGTTAAACAGTTGAGTGTCATAAAACCGCCATAACTCCAGCCCCAAATAGCAATGCGGTTGGCATCGATAAAATCTTGTGTTGCTAAATAGTTGGCAGCTTCCACTTGATCTTTGGTTTCTAAAACGCCCAAATGCCAATAGGTGCAGTTGCGGAAATCTCGACCGCGTGCGCCGGTTCCACGTCCATCGACACAAGCCACTACGTAGCCTTCTTGTGCCAAATAATATTCCCAATCGAGGTTCCATTTGTTGAGCACTTCTTGAGAATTTGGTCCGCTGTATTGCACCATTACCAATGGATATTCTTTGTCCACTTCCATATGTTGTGGTTTTACAATCCAGCCATTTAAGGTTATACTGTCCGATGTGTTGAATTGGAAGAATTCTTTGTTGGGTAAATTTAAAGCAGCCACTTTATCAGCCAACAGTTTGTTGTCTTCGATGATGCGTAGGATCTTTCCTGTGTTTGTAATCACGCTGTAATAATTTGGGGTGGTGGTGTTGTTGAATTGTGCAATCGCCACTTTGAAGTTTTTAGCAAAGGAGGCTTGGTGTGTTCCTGCACGTACATCAAGACAGGTGATTTTACCTTTCGAATCGGTTTTATAAATGTGTCGTTCGAGTGGCGATTCTTTGGCGGCTTGGAAATAGGCGGTTTTAGTGCATTCGTCGTAGCCGTAAAATGCCGTTACGTCCCAATCGCCATGAGTTAGTTGGCGTGCTAACGTGCCATTGGCATTGAAGAGATATAGGTGACGATAGCCATCGCGTTCGCTCATGCATATAAAACTGTTGTTTTTATTGAACGTGAGCGTTTTCAGGTTTTCATAATCGACGTATGTTTTGCTGGTTTCACTCAATAGACGCGTAGCAACACCCGAACGAGGATTTACTTGTAACAAATGTAACGTAGTTTGGTTACGGTTGAGTTGTACAACTGTGAGCCCATTTTCATCATTCGACCAACGAATTTGGCTTAAATAGTTGTCCGTGTCATCACCTAATTGCATCTGTTTCGTAGTACGATTTTGTACATCGTAAACGTGTAAAGTCGCTGTTGAATTGGTGTGTCCTGCACGTGGGTATTTGTAGCTATATAATGTTGGATAATCGTCGTTAAATTGTTGAAACGAAAATTCTTTTACTTCTGTTTCGTCGAAACGCACATAAGCCAACAGTTTGCTGTCGGGACTCCACTCGAAATAGCGTGTACCACCAAATTCCTCTTCGTAAACCCAATCGGGAGTTCCGTTGATAATTTTATTAAATTCGCCATCTTCGGTAATAGCAATTTCGCTGTTAAAATCGAGCTTTTTCAAAAATAAATTTTGATTACGCGCAAATGCAACAATACGACCGTCTGGCGAAAATTGCGCTATTTGCTGGTCGTTTTTGGTCGTTGTTAATGGCTCAATGCGGTTGCGTCTAACGTTGTAAATGTAGTATGTCGTGGTGAATGAACGGCGGTAAATTTTGGTAATTTCGGTGTGAATGAGAATTTTTTGTTCGTTTTGTGAAAATTCGTAACCGGCTATTGCTGTTAGTTCGCAATCGGGTATTTTTTCGAGATTTAAAATTGTGTCTGTAGCTTTACCTGAACCATATTCAAAGGCGATAATACGTTTGCCATCGGTGCTGAGTGTGGTGTAATGTTCGCCATCGTTCATGTGATACACCTCGGCAGGTTTTAGCGGTTTGTAATCGCCTTGCGTGAATGCTTTGAGATAATCGGTAGATTGTGCATTTGCCGTAAAACAGCTCATTGCTATCATGCTGAGCATCATCCATCTTGTTGAAGCCTTTTTCATAATTCTAAATTTCATAAATATCCTGCAAATGTAACTTTTATCTACCAATTGGCAAAGTCCAGATTCACTATTTTTGTCGGCTTCTGTTTTTATCAATAAAATTCAATTCGGTCGTTCAGGTTTAGAAAAAATATATTAACTTTGCCGCGTCAAAAAAGGTAGAGGTTATGAAGAAAATCCAAATGGTTGATTTGCGCTCACAGTACGACAGCATAAAAGCTGACGTCAATGCGGGCATTCAAGAAGTTTTGGATACCACTACTTATATCAAAGGCGGAAAAGTGAACGATTTCCAAGCGCACTTGGAAGCGTACTTGGGTGTAAAACACGTGATTCCTGTTGGTAACGGAACCGATGCGTTGCAAATTGCGTTGATGGCATTGGATTTGAAACCAGGCGACGAAGTGATTACGCCAACATTTACGTTTATTGCCACAGCCGAAGTGGTAGCGCTTTTGGGTTTGACGCCTGTGTTGGTAGATGTCGATTTTGATACGTTCAATATCAATATTGAGGCGGTAGAAAAAGCAATTACGCCGAAAACAAAAGCCATTGTGCCCGTTCATTTGTTTGGTCAAAATGCTAATATGGAAGCGTTGTTGGCTTTAGCAAAAAAACACCATTTGTACGTGGTTGAAGATGCGTGTCAATCTATTGGCGCTCGTTACACATTTTCTGACGGACGTTCGGTGATGTCGGGCTGTATGGGCGAAATTGGTTGTACTTCGTTTTTTCCATCCAAAAACTTGGGCTGTTATGGCGACGGTGGTGCTATTTTTACCAATGATGACGTACTAGCTAAAAAAATGCGTGCTATTGCCAATCACGGTATGGAAGTGCGTTATTATCACGATATGATTGGCGTAAACTCTCGTCTTGATAGCATTCAAGCCGCAGTTTTAGATGTGAAATTGCGTCATTTGGACACTTATACCAAAGCGCGCCAAAGCGCAGCTCGTTATTATAACGAAGCATTTGCAGGTTGTGCCAATTTGATTACACCAGTGATAGCGCTTAACACAACGCATGTTTTTCATCAATATACATTGAAATTAGTAAACGTCGATCGCGACAAAGTGCGTCAATATTTAGCAGACCACGATATTCCAGCGATGACTTATTATCCTGTCCCGTTACATTTGCAAAAAGCGTATCAAGATGCACGCTATAAATCGGGCGATTTCCCCGTGGCGGAACTGTTATCGGCATCAGTGCTGTCATTGCCCATGCACACTGAATTAGATACTGAACAGTTGCATTACATTGTAGAACATGTGCTGGCAGCTGTAAAAGCGAGTAAAATTTGAATTTAGAAGTGATGTAAATATGTATCCGTAGCTCAGTTGGTAGAGCAATTGACTCTTAATCAATGGGTCGTGGGTTCGAGTCCCACCGGGTATACAAAGAGCTTGCAATCAATCGATTGATTGCAAGCTCTTTGTATGTAAAATATTTAGTCAAATAGGAATATTTACACTTCATTAGTGGCTTTTTTGTTTTTACAAAAAAGTGTTGTATATTTGCTGTGCAAGTTGAAATGGGGAGTTTCCATTTTGTAAAACTAACAAAGCGTGCAGTACTGTTAGTTTCTTATCATTTAAGCTTGTTACTTGTGTAGCAAGCTTTTTTAGTCGCTTCTTAAATTATTTCCCCAATTAGTTTTCTACCAATTATCGTTTTTATAAAAAAAATAGGAACACTGCACGCAATGTCCCTACTTTATAAACTTTCAAACAGAAAGAGTTTTTTACTTCTTCGGTAATTCGCATTCCTTGCCTTGAAGGTTGTAAACCTTTTCGTCGCGAAG
>Ga0116145_1001820_pt1 | contig 20518 bp, 20 predicted proteins | sample AD_JPNHG1_MetaG_FD_89747 | JGI IMG/M metagenome (GOLD analysis project Ga0116145, IMG submission 89747) | Active sludge microbial communities of municipal wastewater-treating anaerobic digesters from Japan - AD_JPNHG1_MetaG | ecosystem: Engineered > Bioreactor > Anaerobic > Digestate | place... | reverse complement strand
TTCAGCGTGGTCGCCGCGTACCAGAACCAGGCCTCCACGGGGGAGAGGAGGGCGATCCACCCTGACCAGAGCATCGCACTGATGATGAGGAACGTCACCAGCGTATCCAGTGCCAGGAACACGGACGGTACTCCGAAGAAGGCGCCGACCTGGGCTATGGTGCAGTACTCGAACCGGGCCTCCCTCCGGACCAGGTCAAAGAGGGCTCTCCCTGCGTTCATGATGAGGTCTGCAAGTGCCCAGGCCGCAATGGCGAGCCCTGTGACGATAAGAAATCCATTGGGGAGACTCGCTCCGACGCGGAACGCTGTTAATCCAAACAGGAGCTTGAACGTGCAGAACGGGATGCCGATCGTGAGGGAGAGAAAAACGGGTCTCGAAAATAGTTCTGCCAGGCGATCGGAGTTCCCGCCGGAATCATGCCCGCCCTCTCCCTTCTCCTTTTGTCCGGTCCGGGCCATTGCGCAGTTGCCCCTCCTTCTGTCGGCTCCCGCCCCTGTCGGCGACCGTCCGGGCCCGGTGCTCCGTGCCCGGTTGCCCGATCCGGCGTGCGGGTATTACGTCGTCTCCCCTTCTCTCCATTTCCGGTAGAGCTGGTGCTCGATGCCGAGGATGTCAAAGACCTTCCCGACGACATGGTCCACGAGGCCCTGGATATTCCGGGGCCTGTGGTAGAACCCGGGGCAGGCGGGAAGGATGACTGCTCCTGCCTCTGCGAGCGTGAGCATGTTGCGGAGGTGTATGGCAGAAAGCGGTGTCTCGCGGGGAACGAGGACGAGCGGGCGGCGTTCCTTCAGCGTGCAGTCGGCGGCACGCAGGAGGAGGTTGTCGGAAAAGCCGCAGGCTATTCCCGCCACTGTCTTCATGCTGCACGGGATGACTACCATGCCCTGGTGCCTGATCCCGCCCGACGCGAGGGGAGACGTGAAATCGAAACTGTCATGGACCCTCGTTGCGAGGGCATTGACCTGGTCGGGTTCCAGGGACGTCTCTATCCCAATCATCCGGGCGGCAAGATCCGTCATGATGAGGTCTGTCTCGAGGCCGAGCTCGCGGGCGGCTTCGAGGAGGCGGATCCCGTAAACGATGCCGCTTGCACCCGAGAGAGCGACGATGATGCGGGTTTTTGCCATTCAGATAGAGATGTGACGGCCATGGCATAAATAGGGTTGCGTGGGATGGGGGGCAACAGCAGGGAAGACCGGGTGTTTCCATCCCGAAATGGGACGATATTCCCGAAAAAGGGCACATCACCCTTATAGCCCGAACGCCCGGATGATGCGTGCCCGTATCGTCTCTTTGGGGTATGCCCCGATGATCCTGTCCAGGAGTGCTCCCTCGCGGAAGAGGAGGATGGTCGGGATAGCGGAGATTCCAAACCGCGCTGCGAGCCGGGGGTTATGGTCTGTATTGCACTTCCCGAATGTGACGCGGCCGGCCATTTCCAATGCGAGTTCCTCGATAACCGGGGCCACCATGCGGCAAGGGCCGCACCATTCCGCCCAGAAATCGATCACAAGCCTCGGGTGACCGGCAAGGAGGGTGGAAAACCGGGACTCGTCGACCGTCAGGACGCGGGCAGGCTGCGGCTGTCCTTTCCCCTTCTGCTCCAGGAGCCGGGCCTCGAGCTCGCGGAGCCTCTTTTCCCTGATGCGTTGCAGTTCGTCGTCGTCCATGTATCCTTCCTATGGTGCATCGTCCAGATAATCACTTCTTCCGTCCGTCTCCTGCCTGCCCGGCTTTCATTCCGGGGCAAACTATATCTCTGCGGATAGTGAATTAATTACCCACCACATACGTCTCAGCGAGGTGGGGTAGTCAGGATATCCCGACGGGCTCATAACCCGTAGACCGATGGTTCAAATCCATCCCTCGCTATGGAGTAATCCTGTTTTTCGCGTTTTGGAACCTGGTGCAAAGCCCCGTGCCGGGTTTGACCATTTGCGGCAGGAGAAGAGATTTTTTAAAAAAGCCCTGCAGTTTGGGAGACTACTCTTTCCCGGTCCCGAACTTTTCAAGGCGGGTCTGGTACGTCCCGTCGAGGAAGTCAACGGCGACCGGAGATGAGACCTCCCCGGGGATATCGACAGGGTATGTCCCCGTCAGGCAGCCCATGCAGAGGTTCTCCCTCCCGATCCCGATGGACTCGACAAGGGCGTCGATTGTGACGTGGTGCAGGGAAGTGGCCGTGATGTGTCTCCGGACCTCATCCTCGTCCCTCCGGTGTGCGATCAGTTCCTCGCGGGTGGGCATGTCGACACCGAGGTAACAGGGGGCAACGATCGGGGGTGACCCGATCCGGACGTGTATCTCGCGGGCACCCGCATCGCGCATGATGCCGATGATCCGGCGGGATGTTGTCCCGCGCACGATACTGTCATCCACGAGCACGACAGATCCGTTCTCGAGGTGCTTGCGGATGGGGTTGAGCTTGATCCGGACGGCCCTTTCCCTCTCGGTCTGGGTGGACATGATGAACGTCCTGCCCATGTACCGGTTCTTGAGAAGGCTTTCCATGAACGGGATGCCTGAACGGGCCGAGTACCCCACTGCATATGCTGTGCCCGAATCCGGGACCGGGCAGACCGAATCCGCTGGCACCGGCGCTTCCTCGTGGAGTTTTGCGCCTATCCTCAGCCTGACGTCATACACGAGTGCCCCGTCGAGAACGGCATCTGCCCGGGCGAAGTAGATATACTCGAATATGCAGTGGGCCCTGCGCGATGCCCGGGCGATCTGCATGCTCCGCATCCCCTCCCCGTCGATGCAGATGAGCTCGCCGGGAGCGACATCCCGAAGGAACGTCCCGCCGAGTGCATCGATGGCAACGCTCTCGGAGGCAATGATCAGCCCTTTTGGGGTCCTGCCGAGGCAGAGCGGCTTGATACCCAGGGGATCGCGGAACCCGTAGAGCACGCCATCGATCATCATAACGACGGAATAGGAGCCGCGGAGTACTCTCATGCACCTGTGGACTGCGTCCTCGATGCACCCCGAGTTGCTCATCTCCTCGGTAATGACCTTTGCAATCAGTTCCGTATCGGTCGTGGAACAGAATATCTGGCCGCGGCACTCGTACTCGTCCCGGAGCTGGCGGCCGTTGACGAGGTTGCCGTTGTGGGCGATCGAGATGACATGGTCGCGGAACGCGAAGTTGAAGGGCTGGGCGTTTTCAGGCCGGTTTGCGCCCGTCGTCGGGTACCGGACATGACCTATTCCCACATTCCCATCGAGGGACTCGAGGATGGTGGAATCAAAGACCTCGGCAACGAGGCCCTGGCCCTTGTGCTTGAAGAGACGTGTCCCGTCGAACGTGGAGATCCCGGCACTCTCCTGGCCCCTGTGCTGGAGTGCATAGAGTGCATAATAAATGGAAAAAGAGACCCCGCCAGCATCCCTGATGCCAACGATACCGCACATGATGGGTCGCTTACGGAGTCGGGACCTTTGGCCGTTTCATCGTCCACTTGTAACTGCGCAATCTTGAACTTCTTCCAAAGCCACAGGCAGAACAGGTCTTGTGTCGCACGTGGTACGAGATACTCCCGCACCTGCGACAGGCAATGTGCGTCTTTTTCTGCCTTTTTCCCATTGATGGTGTTCCTTTCGACATAACTCACCTTATCTTCTTTTTATTCCAGGGAAGGGGAAATGTAGATCACGTTGTCCCCACGCACGATCAGGGTGCCAACGCTCCGCGACTGTCCACCCTCAATCTCCTCTGCCTTGTCCAGCACGAGGTTCATGTGCACATCATAACCCTGCAGGACCCCGCGAAGTTCCCTTCCGCCCTTGAGGGATACGATGACAGGCTGCCGGTTCAGCACCTGATCCAAAATATCCAACGGCCGTTTGGTCATAATCGTACCCGCGTTCTGTCAGTTTGGGGTACTATATGTGAGCAACCCGGATACATAAATGTACTGCAGGGGAAAGGGTATCGCCTGCGGCTTTCCCTTTTGTTCTCCTCCCGCTGTTCCGGTCACGGCCATTTTTCAGGCTTTTTCCCGTGACGACGGCTTTTTTGTATCCGGCAGCCATAATTCCAGGGGGAGCAAGAGATGGCCAGGATCACGCCGAAGAAGCGGCACACCCTGCGGAAGTCGCAGGCAGAAGACCTCAAAAACAGGTTGCGTGCAGAGATCGGGGACTCCACGAGCCTTTTCCCATGGGAGGGTATAGAGATCGTCGAGACGGATGGGGAGGTCACCCTCTTCCTCGTCGGGAAAAAACCCCTCGTCATGGAGACGAAGGGCATCGTCTTTCCCACTCTCCGCGGGCTCCTCGAGCACCCGTTTCCGGAACGGAAGATCGTGGTTGACTCGGGCGCAGTCCCTTTCGTTGCAAAGGGTGCAGACGTGATGCGGCCCGGCATCACGTCGATCTCACCCGACGTCCGGGCAGGCCGGCCCGTCCAGGTGGTGGAGGAAAAGTACGGAAAACCCCTTGCAGTCGGGATTGCCCTCCTCGATGCTGCCCCGATGCAGGAGAGAGAGACCGGGAAGGTCGTCAAGACCATCCACTTCGTTGGAGACGAGATCTGGGCGCTCGAATTCTAGGGAGCAGACCCCCGGTACCCCCGACTTCCGGGGATCAGGCAATCCGGGCCTCTGGAAGGGAGATATCGCCGATTGCATAGATACTATTAAATAAATAACAATAGACAATTTTTCCATGGTAAAATTCCTGGATACCCTGCTTGGAAAGAGTACTCCGTCGTCGGAAGACGATTATATGGACCTCGACCTCGAAGCCCTCGAAGCGGAAGAGGAGGGGGCACCCGCGCTTTTTGTCAAGATTGCATCGGTCGGGGACATCAAGGACAGCCCGCGTGTCAAGGACGAAGTTTATAACGGGAACATCGTGATCGTTGATATCGCGAAGCTGAAAGCCGACAAGGTCATGTACGAGCGGGTCTTAAAAGACTTAAAAGAGGTTGCAAAGGACGTCAACGGCGACATCATCGGCCTCGGTGACCAGCGCTACGTGGTAATCACGCCCAATTCCGTGAAGATCTCGCGGGAAAAGATCGGCGGGGTCAGCTGATCTGTGCGCAAGGTCGTACCTGGTCCCTGCCCCGTCTGCAACACAGAGATCGAGTACATCTACCAGACTGAAGATATTCCATACTTTTTTGGACTCCTCATCATCAGCACCCGCTGCCCCTCCTGCGGTTTCCGGTTCGTCGATACGCAGCTCATGGAGCATGCCGAGCCTTCGCGGTGGGAGTTCTCCGTCGTGTCCGAGGAAGACCTCTCCGCACGCGTCGTCAGGAGCATGAACGGGACCATCACCATTCCCGAGCTCGGGGTGGAGATAGCGCCCGGGCCTGCATGCGAGGGTTTCGTCTCGAACGTGGAAGGCGTCCTCGACCGCGTGGAGAGGGTCGTCGAGAGCGTCATCCTCTGGGCAGAGGACGAGGATGAGCGGGGCCGTGCCCGCGCCCTCCGCGAGAAGATTGCCAGCGCACGGGACGGTCGTTTTCCCGTCACGCTGGTCATCGAGGACCCGACGGGCAACTCTGCAATCCTCGACGACCGGGCACTGGTCTATCCCCTTACCGTGGAACCGGACGGGGAAAACGAAGGTCAGGAAACCTGACGGGGTCGGGATAGATTCCGTCCCGGCCCGTCACTGGATGGGGGTTCCCGCGAGCCGGACACCGGGCGTTTCCGATACACTGCCCACGACCCTGCTCCCCTCCACGCGGGAGAGGACAGCATCCACGGAAGGTCCGGGCACGATGTAGGCATAGCCCATTCCCATGTTGAAGGTCCGGTACATCTCGACCGTGCCGATTTTTCCCTTCTCCCTGATCCATGTGAAAATCTCGTGGGGGGGCATGGGATCGGTGATATTGAACCCGTATCGCGAGAGCCGCGTGAAGTTGAGGAGGCCCCCTCCCGTGATATGGCACATTCCGTGGACCTCCGTTTCAGAGGCAACGTCAAGGGCTTCCCGGTAGATACGCGTCGGGACAAGGAGTTCACGGGCGATCGTCCGCCCCGAGGAGAGCCTCTCGTCCCAGGCATCCAGGCTTTTGACGATCCTCCTCGCCAGCGAGAGCCCGTTGCTGTGAATCCCCGAGGAAGCAACCCCGATGATGACGTCTCCCGGCCGGATCTTCCCGCCGCAGATCACCCTCTCCTTTTCCTGGATGCCAAGGCACGTGCCTGCAAGGTCGAGGCCGTTGACGAGGCCCTTAAGGGTCGCCGTCTCGCCTCCGACAATGCTCACGTTCGCCTGCCGTGCCCCCTCGTTTAAGCCCGCACCGATCTGGGCCATCTGCTCGACGGAGAGCGAGTCTGCCGCGATATAGTCCACGAATGCCACCGGCTCGATGTTCATGACGTAGAGGTCGTTGACGTTCATGGCCATGCAGTCGATCCCGACCGTTGTCCAGTCGCGGAGCCGGTCTGCGACCTTCATCTTCGTCCCGACACCGTCCACGGTGAGGGCAAGGACGTACCTGCCGCACTCGACGAAACCGGCAAAATGCCCGGGCGGGGAGACCATCCGGAACCTTCCCTCGCGCCGGAAAGAGAGGTTCCGGACGAGGGCGGAGATGGCTTCTGCCTCGAGGTCGATGTCGACCCCTGCCTCGCGGTACGTCCTCGGTGGACCGTTACCCATTGTCCTCCTCGGAGAGCCGGAACTCGTCATGCAGGATCCGGACTGCCTTTGGCCCGTCCGCCTTGGTCACAACGAACGAGATGTTCAGCTCGGACGAACCCTGAGAGATCATCATCACGTTGACACCGCCGTTTCCCAGCGCAGAAAAGATCCTTCCTCCCGTCCCCCTCGCACCTGCCATGCCTGCCCCCACGACGGCGACGGCACAGACATCGCTGTTCGTGGTCACCTCCCTGACCCGGCCTTCCGCGACGAGCACGGAGAGTGCTTCCTTTGCGGCATCCTCCTGGCTTTCGTCGATGACGAGGGAGATATTGGCCTCCGACGAGCCCTGAGAGATCATCATCACGTTGATGTCCCGGTCGGCAAGGAGCGTGAAAATTGCCTTGGCAACCCCGGGTCTCCCGATCATCTGGGCCCCGCAGATGTTGACGAGGGCAACCTTCTCGATGTAGGTGAGGGCCTTGACGACGCGGCTGTCCCTCTTCTGACCGCGGACGATGGCTGTTCCCGGGTGATCGGGGTTGAACGTGTTCTTCACCCGGACGAGGATGTCTTTTTTCATGGCAGGCTCGATGGACCGGGGGTGCATGACCTTTGCCCCGAAATACGAGAGTTCCATGACCTCGTGGTAGGATATCACCGGGATCACCCGGGCATCGTTGATGATGCGCGGGTCCGATGTCATGATGCCATCGACATCCGTCCAGATCACGATCTCGTCCGCATCGATTGCCGCCCCGATCAGCGCTGCGGAGTAGTCGGACCCCGACCTTCCGAGAGTCGTGACAACGCCCTTCTCCGTGCACCCCATGAATCCCATGATGACGGGTACGGTGTTCGTTAAGAGGGGCAGCACGCGGCTCTTTATTTTCCCCTCGCTTGCAGGGATGGCAACAGCCTCGCCGTGGCTGGCTGTCGTCACGATGCCGGCCTCGCAGCCGTCGAGAATCATGGACGGGATACCCCTCTGTTTCAGTGCGGCAGAAACGACGAGGCTGTTGAGCCTCTCGCCGAAAGTGATGATATAGTCGCGGGAGCGGGGAGTAAGTTCCCGGAGGTTGTGCACCGCGGTGAGGATGTTTTCCAGGTTGCAGAGCTGCTCCTCGAGGAGGATTCCCACCTCGTCAGCATAATCCTCGGCAGTCTCGAGGAGAACCTTCCCGTGCCGGACACGCAGGGAGTTGATGAACCGTCCGATCTCGTCGGAGTTATGGTTATTGGCCAGTTCCGATGCAATGGCGATGAGCTGGTCAGTCACTCCCCTCTGGGCCGAGACCACGACTGCGACCTCGTTCCCTGCGCGGTAGCAGGACTCCACGATGTCCACCACGCGGGAGACACTTCCGCCATCTGCAACGGAAGTGCCGCCAAATTTCATCAAAAACCTCATTTGGGCTCACGCTGTCCTTTACTATCTCTTTATGTACGTATATGACCCACATTATAATAAGATGCGGTCAGCCGAGGTTTTGGACTGCCACGTCCTTGTCATCGGGAGTGGCGGAGCGGGAGTCAGGGCTGCTATCGAGGCTTCGGGGTATGGGGAGACCATCCTCGTCTCCAAGACGCTGGCGGGCAAGGGCGGGTGTACCACCATGGCAGAGGGGGGCTACAACGCCGTCCTGAGGGAGGAGGATTCCTGCGGGATTCACTTTGAGGACACGATGAAGGGCGGGGCCTACCTCAACGATCCCGAACTCGTCAGTATCCTCGTTGCGGAAGCCCCGCAGAGGATCAATGACCTGCTTGCGTGGGGTGCTGTCTTTGACGTGACAGACTCCTGCGATGTTGCCCAGAGGCCGTTTGGGGGACAGACATTTCCCCGGACCTGCTACGCGGGGGACAGGACCGGTCACGAGATGATGATGACCCTCATCGAGCGGCTGGCGTCGACCAACGTCGAGATAGAAAACGAGGTGACCGCCCTTGACCTCGTGCGGGAAGGAGAAAGAGTGGTCGGTGCCCTCTGCCTCGACGGAAAGGGTGAGGTCATGGTCATCCGTGCAGACGCAACGGTCCTTGCAACCGGAGGGGGCACGCAGATTTACGATATTTCCACGAATTCCTCGAGCGGAACCGGCGACGGGTTTGCCATCGGGTACCGGGCCGGGGCCGAGCTGATCGACATGGAGATGGTCCAGTTCCACCCGACGGGTGCTGTCTATCCTTACGATGCCCGGGGCCGCCTCATCACCGAGGCTGTCAGGGGCGAGGGGGGTATCCTCCGGAATGCCGCGGGTGAACGGTTCATGTCCCGTTACGATCCCGAAAGGATGGAGCTCTCCACGCGGGATGTCGTTTCCCGGGCCATTGCGACCGAGATCCTCGAGGGGAGGGGAACACCCCACGGCGGTGTGTTCCTGGACGTGACACACCTGCCAAGGCAGCAGGTAGAGGAGAAACTGCCCGTCATGCTCGAGCAGTTCCTCAAGTTTGGCGTGGATATCCGGGAAGAGCCGATGGAGGTCGCCCCGACCGCTCACCACGTCATGGGGGGCCTCCGCATCACGCCGGATGCCGGGACAACGGTCCCGGGCCTCTTTGCCTGCGGCGAGGTGACGGGGGGCGTCCACGGCGCAAACCGGCTGGGTGGAAACGCCCTTGCCGATACCCAGGTCTTTGGAAAACGTGCCGGTGAGTCTGCCGGCAGGTCTCCAAGGAGGGACTCCCGCATTGACCCAAAGGCAATCGAGGCACAGGAAGAGCGTCTCGCCGCCTTCCTCGATGGGCAGGTGCCTCCCTCAACGGTGATCCGGTCGCTCAAAACCGCGATGTGGGAGGGCGCGGGAATATTCAGGACTGAAGCCGGCCTGAATAAGACACTCGGGGTCATCAGCCATCTGTCCTCTCTCCGCCTCCTTGCCCGGACAAGAGAGAACCTTGCCGGGTGCTGCACGGCGCAGAACATGCTGCTCTCTGCCTCCCTCGTTGTCAGGGGTGCAATCCTGCGCAAGGAGAGTCGCGGTGCACACATGAGAAAAGACGTGGTCCAGACATGGGATGCACGCAATTCACCCTACGGGCACACGTACCAGTCGCTTGACCGGTCCGGGATAGAGACGGCGGTGCGGTCATGAAGAAGATACATGTCCGTGTGTTCAGGTACGACCCGGAGGGAGACGCCCGGCCCCATTACCAGAACTACGTCGTGGAGGTCAACGAGGGTGCCCGCGTCCTCCATGTCCTCCAGGCCATCCACGACGAGATCGACCCGACCCTCTCGTTCCGCTACTGCTGCGGGGCAGGCCAGTGCGGAAGCTGTGCGGTCCGCATCAACGGTGTCCCGGGACTTGCATGCATGGAGGAGGCAAGAGACGACATGACCGTCGAGCCCCTCGACCTGCCGGTGAAAAAGGACCTCGTCGTCGACCTCCTGCCGTACCTCAACACCCTGCCCCGCATCCAGCCGGGCGGGGAGGCATTTGTCCCTGACAGGGAGAAGGTCGAGCTCATCAAGCCGCTCCGGAGTTGCATCGAGTGCCTCTGCTGCGTCTCAGTCTGCCCCGCCATGGATGTCACCCGGTTCGACGGTCCGGCAGCGATGCGCCAGGAACAGCGGCTTGCACTCGACCCGCGTGACAGGAGAGACAGGGTTACGGAGGCAGTCTCCCGCGGGCTTTTCGCCTGCACATCGTGCCAGGCCTGCTGGAAGGTCTGCCCGAAAGACATCGAGATACCGGGCAAGGCGATCGAGAAACTGCGGGCCCTTGCAAACAGGAAGGGCCTGACGCTCCCCCGCCACCAGGAAGTTGCACGGCTTATCCGGGAGAGCGGGAGGAGTATCGTCCGGACCGGCCCGACGTTCCTCGAGGACGCTCCCGAGGTCATCGAGCCCGACGGCCCGGTCAGGGCAACCGTCGGTTTCTTTGTCGGCTGCATGTACAACGGCCGCCTCCCGGCGACTGCCCGTGACGCGATGGCAGTCTTAAAAAGGAACGGTATCCGTGTCATCATTCCGAGAGAGCAGGTCTGCTGCGGGTCACCGCTCATCCGGACCGGCCAGATCGACTTCATCGACACGCTCAAGAAGCGAAACATCGATGCATTCGTCTTCCGGAACATCGATACCGTCCTCACCATGTGCGCCGGCTGCGGATCCACCCTCAAGAACGACTACAGGACGCCTTTCCGGGTCATGGACATCAACGAGGTGCTCACGAAGTTCGGGATAGAAGCCCCTGCAAGGCTCCCGATCCGGGTCACCTACCATGACCCGTGCCACCTCCTGCGCGGGCAGGGGATCCGTGACGAGCCCCGGGAACTGATCACGCAGGTGGCCGACCTCGTCGAGATGCCTTCCGTCTGCTGCGGTTCGGGCGGCGGAGTCCGCTCCGGGATGCCCGACGTCGCTTCCGCACTCGGCGAGAACCGGAGAAAGGAGATAGAAAAAACGGGGGCGGAGATCGTGGTGAGTTCCTGCCCGTTCTGCGAGTTCCATCTCTCGGAGCACACCGACCGCCCTGTCAGGAATGTAACCTCCCTCCTCCTCGAGGGGTACCGCGAGAAAGACCGGAAGAAGGCAGAACAACAGGTACAGGGGTAATTTTTTCATTTCCGTTTCCCACGGGGAGGCAGGACGGGGAGACCGCCCCTCTGGCAGGATGTCATGTACACCTTCCTCCTTGCTGCTTCCCATACGGACACCACCGGCCTTTCACGCCATCTCGATGTTGCGGGGCTCGAGATCTACGCTGATCCCCTCCTTGAAAAGGTCTTTTTCTTCCTGATCGAGAACGTGGTCAGGTATGGAGGGGGAGCAACAGAGATCTCACTCTCATCGTGCGAGTCGCCGGAGGGGCTGATCCTCTCTTTCGAGGACAACGGTTCCGGTATCCCGGATGAGGAGAAAGCTGCCCTTTTCGAGACGGTGATAGGGAAGGAGCGGGGCTTTTTGCTCTTCCTTGCCCGTGAGATACTTTCGATAACTGATATCTCCCTGCGCGAGACCGGAGAACACGGGAAGGGGACACGGTTCGAGATTGTCGTTCCCAGGGGAGGTTACAGGTTTGCCGGGCAGAATCCTCCGCAATTTTCCCGGGACGCCTGAGGGCCCAAAAAAAGGCACGATGACGCAACCCCTCCCTGACCAACCCCACATCCCAACCATTTTTCCGGGAACCCTGTTCCCCGGACGGGGATGGCCTCACCCACATTTTTAATACTCCGGTGCGTGAGATTGAGTTCCATGACAAACCCCTGGTTACCCTACAAAATGCCCCCTCTCCGGGCATACATCCTCGCCCCCGGCGTTGTGCAGATCGAAGACATCGTGTACAACCTGCCTGCAGGGACGGTCGAACGCGGACGCCCCAGGCCTGACAACCCGGAGTTCATCGTCCCGGTGAAGGAGAACTCCGAAAGTGCGGCCCGTGCCGCGATGGAAGGTCTCTATCGGATCGTCTTTGATTAAAAAACAGTACCTCCCCCCCCGGACGAAATCCGCATCGTGTTTTTTTAACCATGATGCCCGGCCGCACGGCGGTCACGGGCGGTTACCGGGAAAATGACCCCTCCTTTTTTCAGACCCGTGATTCGACGGTAAAAATGTTGTTTTTCCTGGCGGGAAATCAGGCCGGGCCGGGCCTGCTGTCCTCAAGAAACTGATCAAGCGTCGTCTGGCGGGACCGCAGCATCTCTGCGAGGAGAGTGCTTTCCGCGATAAACCGTTCGGGAGAGAGGGTCATCCGGCCCGCGACGTCTGCAAGGGCACCTGCAAGGTCTTCGAATTCACGGTACGGCTGCTGCATGGCCTGCCGGACATTCTCCCGCACGTTGAAGACGCCGAGAGGGATGTATCCCGCCCCCGCCTCCCGCAGGACGATCGCTCCCGCCTGGAGACCCTCCCTTGCAAGGGCCTCGAGAACCGCCATCTTGCACGAGTAGTAGCAGCCACCGACGCTCGAATACTCCCGTTTTCCCCCCGGCCCCTCGTGGTCCGAGAAGATGACCTCTTCGTTCCCCCTGACCCGCAGGAACGCCTCCATCCATTCGTACTCCCACGGGACGGGGAGAAGGATGACTGCATAGTGGTTATTGAGGCTCGAGAACTCGTGGACCCTGACCGTGTCGATGATGCTGTTTTGCCTGACCTGCCGGAGATAGAAGTCAGCGAGCACCGTGTCGCATGCCGTGATCGACCACCGCGTCGGGACAAGCCTCCTCCTCTTTCCCTGGCCGAGGGCACCCGTGGAGAGGGCCTTTTGGATCCGGGAGAAGGGGACACCTTTCCGGTGGAGGTCGATGATCGCATCGGCTGCACAGAGGTCGCGGTCATAATAGCAGCGTTCCAGGTGCGGATCGAAGCGCCCGCTGTCCGCACGGAAGTTCTCGAGGGGTGCGCTCGGGCCGTAGGGAGTAAATTCCTCCGACAGGGAGACACCTGTCGGGGCATGGAGAAACGAGACCTCGCTCTCGAGGGACGAGGAGGAGAGGACAACCTCCTGGAGCCGGAGAGCGAACGGATCCTCGACCCGGAAGACGTCGTGGGCACGCTTGCCCCGGACGAGGTCGAGGCGGCAGGCGAGGATCTGCTCCTGCGTCCACCCCGACGGGATCCAGGACTCGGGGGTGTCCATGATCCCGCACTCCTCCCGGACGGGTGCAACGAGCGGCCCGGCATAGACCCGGGGGTAATTCCAGCTCCCCACGAAGACCGAGGGCGGCGTCGCCCCTTCGAGGGTCTTTCCAACGGGGCGGGACGTTCCCATCGCGGGCCTTGTGATCGATTTGAGGTACGCGGCTTTTCCAAGCGCCATCCTGACCTGTACTTGCCGGGCAGCAAGATAAACCTGGAGGATGCGGGGAGAAAGTGCACCCCTTACATGCCCACGAGGGAGAGGCAGAGGCAGGCGGCAGGCGGTATGAGGAGGTTGTCATCGAGGGGGACGGCAAGCTCCACTGCACCCGCAACGAGGGAGACGAGGGTCGCCCGGACCGGGTCGAGGAATGCACAGAGGACAAGAGAGTTTGCAGCCACTCCCGCGAGGAACCCCTCGAGAGTCTTTCTCCCGTTCACCCTTGTTTTTCCGAACCGGAGTCCTGCAAGGGCCGATACCGAATCGAGGACGGCGAGGGACAGCACACCTGCTGCTGCCATGGCGGAGGGAAAGAAGGCGACGCAGAAGAGCGAACTGATGACGAAATAGATGGCACCCTTTCCCGGAAACTCTCCCTCCCGTTCCAGCCGGGCAACGAGGAACGAGATGAGCGGGACGCGGTGACCGGTCTTTACGAGCTCTGCGAGGATGAGGCCGGGCAGGAGCGAGCCCGCAAGCAGCAGGATGGCCTGCTCACGCGGGAAAACGAAGACTGCTCCCGCGATGGCTGCACCAAAGCAGAGGTGGACGAGTTTTCGGGCCTCTTCCTTCATTGGATATGAGATGGTTGTTTGGATGCCATAACAGGAATGGCTGGAAAGGAGGGGTTGGCAAAGAATCGTGATCTTTTAGTGGTGGAATGCCCCATACCCACTGGAATGACCGTGCTGGACACTCCGGCAGGAGAGATACTGCAGGAGAATGCGACCACCGTCGAACACCTTGATATCCGCGGGACCCGGGTTCAAAGGATTCATGGTGAGTTCTGGACATCGGGGCAGAGGCAGGCCTCCTCGATCCACGAGATCTCCTACAGGGGGTGTTTCAAGCCGCAGCTCCCGGCATTCTTCATCGAGAGGTTCACGCGGGAAGGCGACCTCGTGTACGACCCCTTCAGCGGGAGGGGGACGACAGTGATCGAGGCCGGGCTCCGGGGGAGACGCGTTGCTGCAAACGACATCAATCCCCTCTCCTGCATCCTCACCCGCCCCCGGTTCTTCCCGCCCGACCTGCCCGGGGTCGCTGCACGGCTCAGCGGGATACCCTGCCGGGACTGCAGGCAGGATACTGCTCCTGACCTCTCCATGTTCTACCACGAAAAAACAGAGGCTGAAATCGTCTCCCTGCGGGACTACCTCCTCTCGCGGGAAAGGGAAGGGTCACTCGATTACCTCGACGAGTGGATCAGGATGGTTGCAACCAACAGGCTGACCGGACACTCCGCCGGCTTCTTCTCGGTGTATACCCTGCCACCAAACCAGGCCGTCTCTCCCGAACGGCAGGCAAAGATAAACAGGGAACGCGGCCTCGTCCCGGAATACAGGGATACAAAAGCCCTCATTCTCAAAAAAACGCGGTCGCTGCTCCGGACCGTCACACCGGGAGAGAGGGAGCGCCTGCGTGCTGCCGGGGAGAGCGGTCTCTTCCTTTCGTGTGACGCGCGCAATACTCCCCGCATCCCCGACTGTTCCGTGCAACTCACCGTCACGTCGCCGCCTTTTCTTGACGTTGTCCAGTATTCGAAGGACAACTGGCTCCGGTGCTGGTTCTGCGGGATCGACACGGAGGCAACAGAGAGGCTGATGACTGTTACCCGGTCACTCACCGAGTGGAAACGGGTCATGCAACAGACGTTTTTGGAGCTCTTCCGCATCACCCGGGAGGGCGGTTACGTTGCATTCGAGGTGGGGGAGATCCGGAGAGGAACGTTGTGCCTCGACGAGGTCGTCGTTCCCCTCGGCGTGCGGGCCGGCTTTTCCTGCGAGGGCATCCTCGTCAATACCCAGCACTTCACCAAGACGTCCCACATCTGGGGCGTGGATAACAACTCTTCCGGGACGAACACGAACAGGATCGTGGTGTTCCGGAAAGGGAGTGAGGGGTAAAGATCTCTTTGCGATTCTGACCTGATTGCGATAAGGCGCATTGAGACAACTTCAGCACCTTTCCATGATAACCAGGTGAATCCCGGCGATGCGATGCAGGCGATGCCTCACATTTCTTCGGTGCGAGAGAGACGATAACAATACAAAGGACTCACACCGGAATGCCATTTCCGGGATGTACCCATGAAAAATCATACGGGGCAGCAGATAGAAACCGGTCTGCAATAATTCTGCAAATGTTCTCGCTTTCCGGAAGATACTGCCTGCTTTGTGCAAGAATAAATGACTGTTCCTGATCAGGAAGGCATGAAATCCAGTCCTGGATCATTCTGATAGTAAGTTCGACATGGAATTGTATGCCCAGTGCACTTCCAATACAGAGTCCCTGATTGCACACGTTCTCTCCACGAAAAACCAATGCTGCTTTGTGAGGGATTTCGAAAGTTTCCCCGTGCATCTGAAACACCCTGAATCGGAGGGGAAGATCGGGAAAAATCCTGGGATTTACGGAAATAACCGACGACCACCCTCGTTCTTCCTGACAAGGATGGACTTCTGCTCCAATGGAAGAAGCTATCAGCTGTGCACCAAGACAAATACCGAGAACAGGTCGTCCTTCCGCCACCCATTCCCGGATAATCTGCTTTTCTTCCTTCAACCAAGGGTACTCTTTCTCGTTATTGACACTCATCGGGCCGCCAAGGATAAGAAGATGCGTCGAATGAAATGGAAGAATTTCATTAGTTTCATCGATAGGAACATGAAAAATATCCATCCCGCGCTCCCTGATATATTCCTCAAACAGACCGCCGTGTTCATTCCTTACATGCTGGAAAATAGTGACTTTCCGTTGGTGCATACCCTTAAGGATCAAATCAATCTCCTTGCCTGATTCAAAATCTTCTTTTTTTGTTAAAAAAATGGTTTTTAGACCCCCAAAGAGGGAAGAGGCGGGCCTTCAGGATCGGTCAGAGTGCTGTGGTACCACGCTCCCGGGTACGGACCCGGATGACATCGTCGATGGTGCTGATGAAGATTTTTCCATCACCGATCTTTCCGGTCGCTGCCACTGAACAGATAGTATCAACCACTGTCTCGACCCTGGCATCATCTACCACCATCTCGATCTTGGTTTTAGGAAGAAGGTCAACGACGTACTCGGCACCCCGCCACTGCTGGGTAATCCCCTTTTGTTTTCCCCTTCCTTTTACCTCGATCACGGTCATGGACTCGATCCCAGCCTTTTCGAGGGCGAGTTTGACCTCCTCGAATTTTGTTGCCCTTATGATCGCTTCGACCTTTTTCATGCGATATCACCATCTACTGCAGGTTCAGTGGTCACGAAGTTTGGATAGGCACTCGTTCCATGTTCGCCGATATCGAGACCCTGGAGTTCTTCTTCACGGCTGACCCGGATGCCAATCGTGTGCTTCAGAACCCAGAAGAGGATCAGTCCCAGCCCGAACGCCCATGCAAATACTACAACGGAGTTAATCACCTGGCAGAGGAAAAACCCGGCGTTCCCGTAGAGAAGTCCGGTTACCATAGGACCCTGCGTGGTATATACTCCATAGGTTCCATCCGCAAAAAGCCCAAGCGCCAGGAGACCCCAGATACCATTGAATCCATGGACCGAGACTGCACCGACCGGGTCATCGATGTGCAGGCGATGGTCGAGGAACCACACACCCATGTAAACGATGACCCCTGCAATCACTCCGATAAACACTGCGGCAACAGGGTTAATCCATGCACAAGGAGCAGTCACGGCAACGAGGCCGGCCAGGACTCCATTGCCGGCCATGCTCACATCAGGTTTCCCGAACCGCCACCATGTCAGGAACATTGTCACCATTGCGCCAGCTGCTCCAGCAAGTGCTGTGTTGACTGCTATGATGGATATATGGAGCTCTGTTGCTGCAAGGGTGCTCCCTGCGTTGAAACCAAACCAGCCGAACCAGAGGATGAAAACCCCAAGCATCGCAAGAGTGATGCTATGACCCGGTATTGCAACCGGTGTCCCGTCTTTTTTGTATTTTCCAATCCGGGAACCCAGAAGGTATGCACCGGCGAGCGCCATGAAACCGCCGACCGCATGCACAACTCCGGACCCGGCGAAATCCAGCGCCCCATAACCACCACCGAGTGTGGTCATGAACTCGCTCGAAGCCAGCCAGCCTCCGCCCCAAACCCAGTGACCGTAAATAGGGTAGATTATCGCTGATATCACGACGCTGTAAATGATGTACGCAGAGAACTTTATCCTCTCAGCCACTGCTCCAGAGACAATGGTAGCCGCAGTGGCACAGAATACGAGCTGGAAGAACCAGAGTTCCATCGTACTCACGTCGTATGCTTCGCCCATGAGGAAGAATTTATCATAACCTATGATAAGTCCTGAAATCCCTGTTGCAGTTCCAAACATGAAGGCAAAACCTACTGCCCAGTAGGATAGTGCACCCATGCAGAAGTCCATGAGATTTTTCATAACGATAGTGGCAGCGTTCTTTGCCCGCGTCAATCCGGTCTCGACGAGAGCAAACCCGGCCTGCATGAACATCACGAGAAAACCGCACATGAGGGTCCAAGAGAAGTTCACCGGTGCATCGGGTTTTTCTTCCAGAGTCGCAGCCCCTGTGGGATCTGCCGATGAACATGGATAGACGATCAATCCCAGAAGCATTAACCCCAGAAAGAGTTGAATCGTTCTTTTCCCAGATACCATCTTATCACTTGGAATATTACTTCTACCATTTATTATTTATATTTTTTTGTTTTTTATTTTACCATGTTGAAGATGTGATATTTGAAATTTAAACTCAATTTTCATTTAGAGCTTTTTTATTGAGTTTTAACATCTTTTTATCCTGATATCCGGGGGCAATGGACTTGTCACTGAAGTATGTGCAAGGAATCCGCCTTCCTTTTTTTCTCAAAATAAGTTCGGATGACAATTAATTACTTGAATGTCTCTTCTCAACCAGAATAAAATGAAATAAGAGGGAAAAAATAATCCTTAAAAAATAATAAGGTTTATTAGTATGTTTATGGAAGTATCTTTCCTTCTGGTAGTTTTCGTCTCTCCAAAGTTGTGTAAGATCTATTTGACCGGGTTATCAGGGAGTATCCCTAGGGCCAATTTTGATAAAAACAGAAGACATTGATATACTCCGCCTCGGGCCGTTAAATCTTTACAATAACCGATTGAAGCAGTCGCATTGATCTTTTAAAATTTTTCAGAACTCCAAGGATACTCTTACACCTGACTCACTATTCCCGATGACTGGAGTTACACTTGTCATTGAACCTCCTGACTCGGTTGAACCTTTACTTTGCCAACATGGTCATTCCCCGAGTGTCATGAGGATTCCCTGATCCATGAAACAGGTCTGTTCAATCTCTTTGGCATTCGTGCATTGAGTGAGTCCTATGATAGTTTATTCAACCGGAAACCTGCGGTTAGTATAAAATCCTGATCTAATTGGTAAATTACTAAAAAATCACCGGGTAAGGTATGCATAGGCCTCGAGCGCGGCTTTTGCACCCTCCCCGGCGGCAGTTATGATCTGTTTTGTCCGGATGTTCGTCACGTCCCCTGCTGCAAAGACACCGGGGGTCCCCGTGGTGCAGTTGATATCAACAATTACCTCTTTTTGGTCGTTGAGGGGGACGAGATCACCCAGGAAATCCGTGTTCGGGACCCATCCGACCTCTGCAAAAACGCCATCGAGGGTAATCGTCGTCTCTTTCCCGCTCCTGCCGTCCCGGATTGTGATCCCGGTCAGCATGCCGTTCCCGTGGAGAGCGGAGACTGTATGGTTGAGGTGGGTGATGATGTTCTTCCTCTCTTCGTACTGCTTGACGTAGGCAGGGTCTGCTTTGATCGTGCTCCGGACGACGAGGTGGACCTCCCTTGCGATCTTGCTCATCTCGATTGCTGTCTGCAGGGCCGAGTTTCCGCCTCCGACGACTGCGACAACCTTGTCGCGGAACAGGGGGCCGTCGCAGGTGGAACAGACGGAGAGCCCCCGGCCGAGGTAACGCTCCTCCCCTTCGACACCGAGCTTGCGGGGCCTCTTGCCCTGGGCGAGTATCACGGACCTCGCACTGTACGTCTTTCCGCCCGCAGTCTGCGCCACAAAGGACTCCCCCTCCCGCCCGAGCGACTGCACGCGGTCAAGGTCGATGTGGATGTTCTGCTCGGTTCTGACCTGTTCCTCGAATTTCCGCATCAGGTCTGCCCCCGAGACCATCCGGTATCCCATGTAGTTCTCGATGGCCCAGCTCTCGAGAGCCTGACCCCCGATATTCTCGGAAACGATGATTGTTTTCAGCATCTTGCGCGAGCAGTACACGGCAGCCGTAAGCCCCGCGGGTCCTGCCCCGATGATCAGGACATCGAAGATCTCCCCTCCCTTTCCCTGTGCAGTGCCGAAGAGCTCGTTCAACCTTTCCGCGTCAAACCCGACGATGACCTCGTCATCGACGGTGATGACCGGGACGCCGTACTGGCCTGACAGCCTGACCATCTTTTCTGCCTGTTCCCGGTCAGAACCCACGTCGATTGCCATGTATTCGACACCGTGCCGGTCCAGGTAGGCCTTTGCCATGCGGCAGTAAGGACAGTTCTGGGTGTAATAGACAGTCACCCTGGGCATGTCTGGGGAATTGACGGGGATGCCTAATAAAAGTGTCAGTCCGGCACCCCGGGTATCTCTTTCTCCGGGGTCGGCTCCGCCCGGCTTCTGTTCAATACTGCCGGGAGAAAAAAAGGGTGTCCTATTCGATGGTCCTGAATACTTTCCTGACCGCCATGCAGATCGGGCACTTGTCGGGAGGGTTCCCGAGGAAAACGTTCCCGCACACCGGGCAGAGGTATACAGTCCGGTTCGACATGTCCTGGCCGTGGCTGAGATTGTTGAGGGCTTCCCTGTAGAGGGTCGCATGGACCTCCTCTGCTTTCATTGCATACGTGAACACGAGGGCAACATCACTCTTCTTCTCCGCCTCGGCCTCCTTGAGAAATGCGGGATACATCTCCGTATACTCGTGCGTCTCGCCGGAGACGGCCCCGGCAAGGTTCTCCTTCGTGGAGCTGATCTTTCCCATCGCCTTGAGGAGTTTCTTTGCGTGGATTGCCTCGGCTTCCGATGCAGCCCGGAAGAGACGTGCAATATTTTT
>Ga0116145_1001804_pt1 | contig 20633 bp, 16 predicted proteins | sample AD_JPNHG1_MetaG_FD_89747 | JGI IMG/M metagenome (GOLD analysis project Ga0116145, IMG submission 89747) | Active sludge microbial communities of municipal wastewater-treating anaerobic digesters from Japan - AD_JPNHG1_MetaG | ecosystem: Engineered > Bioreactor > Anaerobic > Digestate | place... | reverse complement strand
TGTCCTCCATCTATATAAGTTCGGGGTCAGCAAATGCCTAAATAACTTTCATCCCTTTCTATAAATCTGGAGTTAATTTTAAAAATTCTTGACAGAGCAGGCACAGGAAATTTTATGACATAATAACTCTAAATGCATACATCTTTAAGGAGATACATAAAAATGAAACGAACTTACCAACCCTCAAACAGATCGCGAAAAAACACTCACGGTTTTCGCAGTAGAATGGCTACCAAAAATGGTCGTAAAGTATTAGCTCGCAGAAGAGCAAAAGGGAGAAAAACTTTAACAGTATGAGCTTATGGTTAGGTGGATTACTTCCCATTCTGAATATGTGGATTTTTACAATCCTGATTTTCAGTTTCGGACGGCATATTTTTATGTGCCAGTATTATATAGTAAGGGTGAAACAGCTGTGGGCATTACTATTGGTAGAAAAATCGGCAACGCCGTTAAACGCAATTTACTTAAACGCAGAATCAAATCCTGGCTGTATTCCAATCAGGAAAAATTACCCACTGGTTTCCGATTTAATTTGGTAGCCAGAATTGGAGCAGCTGATTTACAATGGCTGGAATTATCGCAAGAGCTATTAAAAGTAATAACTCAGATAAATACAAAAGCGGTTTACTAAGGCAGATATTGCGGTTACCCAATCTGCTTTTTTTGTTTCTCATTCGTTTTTACCAGCTGGCATTTTCTCCTTTTTTACCTCCCAGTTGCCGATTTGAGCCCAGTTGTAGTGTTTACGGATATCAAGCGTTTAAGAAATATAACTTCTTCAAAGCGTTTTATTTAACCTCTATGCGTATCCTGAAATGTAATCCTTTCCACAAGGGTGGATACGATCCACTTCCCTAAAGGACAAGAAATGGAAAAAAGAACTTTAATTGCCTTACTCCTTGTGTTCATTCTCTTTTTAGTTTTCAATGAATTTGTTTGGAAACCTCAACAGATTAGGCATCAACAGCAGTTGCAAGAGCAACAAGCTGTTACCCCCGAACCAGTTAAAGAACAGGTAAAACCTGATTCATCACAGCTTATACCTTTGGCCGATACGCTGTTAGCAAAAGGTGAACATCCCGAAATAATAAAACTTTCCAATCAGTATATGACGGTTACTTTCAACAGTCGGGGTGGCATTATTCAGCAAGTTGAGTTGCATAATTTTGTTATGCACGATAGCACCAAGGTAAAGTTAATTCCCGAAAATGCTTCCATAGCCAGTGTAAAGATAATTCATCCTGCTTCGGAGACAGCTTTACAGGATGTTGTTTTCCAGTATAAGATTTCTCCTGATTCTAAGGGAGTAACCTTTTTCTTGGGCGAGGAAAGCCAACCCAAGCTTATTAAAAGTTTCGCTCTGGACGATCAATATGGTATTGCTTTAGAGGTGGAAGTAGCTAATTATTTAGTTACCAATGGCATAGAATTAGATTTTGGAAGCGGTATTGCCGATACTGAAAAAACTACTAAAAGCAAACTGCAGGATTATCGGTTTATGTTTTATGCCGATAATGAGATTTTTAAAACAACATTAGCAAAAATGAAGAAAAAACAGCCCTCTGGTACTTTCAATAGTTTCAACTGGATGGCTTTACGCGGTAAATATTTTACTCTTGTGTTAAAAGAAAACGAACCTGCTCTGATGCGTTCGTATACCAGCACTTTAAATCCCGAAACTGGCAATCCTGCTTTTGTGATAGATTCCAGACAAAGTAATCCCAAACGAAGCTGGAAGCAGAGTTTTATTATATATGCAGGCCCTGCGGACTATCAAATCTTGCAAAAATACGGGAAGCAAATGGATAGCATTCCAGAAAGAGGTGCATCCTGGTTACGCTGGCTTTCCAATATTTTTGCTGGTCTACTGAAATTTTTGCATCGCTACATCAAAAATTACGGAGTGGTAATTCTTATCTTTGCTCTTATCATAAAGTTATTACTGCATCCATTAACTCAGCATCAAATGGTGCACAGTATGCGTCAGCAAAAAATGCAGCCCTATATTGAGGAAATCCGTAAAAAATATGCCAATGATGTAGTAAAACAACGCGAAGAACTAACCAAGCTCTATAAAGAAAATAAAACCAGTATGACAGCTGGTTGCTTGCCTTTACTAATTCAAATGCCGATTTTAATTCCGCTTTACAGTGTTTTGCGTTATTCTCTGGATATGCGAAACGCTTCTTTTTGTTTGTGGCTGAAAGACCTTTCTGAACCTGATCCCTATATGATTCTGCCTATTATTATGGGTGGATTTATGCTCTTACAATCTTTGATGATGCGTCCGCGCAATGTAGATACTTCGCAAATGACGGAACAGCAAAAAATGCAGCAGTCCCAAATGAAAATTATGACCTGGGGTATGCCGATTTTTATGATTATCATCTTTCGGAATATGCCTGCAGGATTGGTTTTATACTGGACTACCTTCAATGTGCTGTCTATAATTCATCAATATTTTTTAACTAAACACCTCAAGAAAAAGGAAAATCAATGACAACTATAGATAAAAGCGGCGAATCCCTGGAAAAAATAATCAAGGATTTCCGCAATGAATATAAGATCCACGATTGGGAGCTGCAATACGAAATCCTGAAAAAACCCTCAAAAGGGATTTTTGGGTTGTTTGCCCATAAGCTTGCTCTCGTGCGTTTTCAACTACCTTCTTCTTTGGATAGAGCTAAGCTCTTTATCCAAAACTTGCTGGAAAAAATGAGGATTAAATACACCTCTTTGGAGAGCAGAATGGAAGGTAAAACAATTTATTTGGACATCAATGGCTCCCCCGATTCTGGCTTTTTGATTGGGAAAAACGGCTCTATGCTGGATAATTTGCAATATTTATTAAATCGTGTTTTTGAAAATGACCGCCAGGTAGAGAGAATTTATCTGGATGTAGATGGTTATAGAGAACGCCAGGCAGATAATTTTCTGAAACCCTATCTTTCTCAAATCGTAAATGTTAAGCTTAGCGATAAACCCGTAACCCTGGAACCTATGAATGCTGCAGAACGCAGAATTATTCATCGATTTGTGGAAAAGGAAAATGGTTTGCGCACCCTTACTATCGGTGAAGGAGAAAGAAAACGGATAGTGATCTTCTCTGCCAAACAAAGTGAAAAAGAAGTTCTCTCCAAAAGCAAAAAGTATAGCCAACATCGCTCTAAAAGCACTGATCCACAAACCAAAAATAAAAGCGGTAAACCTAAATCTACTCCAGGAAAAGGAAACCCGAAACCCCATATAAAACAACCTCAAATGAGTAACCCAAAACACCAATGAAACAAATCTATCCTGTTCCTGCAGGTTTTTATTGGTCTGATAGCGGTGCCTTTATGGGTGTTTTGCCCTATGCGCTTTGGAGCAAAAAATCCGAAATCGATGAACGCTTTCGCCGAAAACTGAATTTAAACCTACTCTTGATTCAAAGCGGAAACCGCAATATTTTAATCGATACGGGTTTGGGAAATCGCCTTTCCGCTAAACAAAGAGAGATCTATCAACCAAGTGAATTTCTATTGCCTGTTTCGCTTGCGGAATTGGGTCTGCAAGATAAAGATATAACAGATGTAATTATGACTCATCTGCATTTTGATCACGCCGGCGGAATTGTTACCGATTTTGGAACTTATGAAGCATTAACTTTCCCCAAAGCACACTACTGGATTCAAAAAGCGGAATGGGAAATGGCTAAAAATCCCGATGAACTAAACCAGGCAGCTTATAACTATGAACAGCAATTATCGCTTCTGAAACAAAAGGGGAATATTACTCTCCTTGAAGGTGAAGCAGAAATTGAACCGGGGATTACTTTAACCCTGGTTGGAGGCCACACTGTCGGTAGCCAAATTATTACTATTAACTTTGGTACGGAGTATTTTATATATGCTGGAGATATTATTCCTACTATGTTTCATACTTCTTTGGCGATAACCTCCGCTTATGATGTTTCCCGCATTCAAACCGTTGCTGCCAAAAAACTTATCTATAGTCGGTTACAGGAACATAACGGAATTTTACTCCTAAACCACGACCTCTCTCATTGGCAAGTTCCCTTTTCGGAATTGAAAATTGGCAAGAAAGAAAAAAAGGATAAAATGGATAGTTAGTTGGAACAATAAAGGAAGTGAGAAATTACCATACTTTGGTTTACATAGCTGCCAATAATCTAACCAAAACCATTGTCTTTCCGTTCTTTTCCTACTTTTTCCAGCTGTGGAAGCTGCAGAAAAAAAGAGAGGTGATAAAATGTTCTTTACAAACCGCATTATTAAGATTGTATCTTTTTGCCTGGTAGGATTATTACTTTCTTCCTGCGTAAAATATAGGGGTATCGAAGTTCCAGTAAATCCTCCTCCCTCTTTTGAAAAAAACTATATCTTGCTGATCTGGACACAAAAAGGCAAATCCAAAACAAATCCTAAAAAGAGTACTTTACAAGCCAACGAACTCTTTATGAAAAATATAACTATTGCAGGAGACACTTTAACGGGATTTGTGTATAGCAAACCTAATAAAAAGCATATAAAGAACCAGATAAGTGTTTATATTGATGATTCAATTGCCCAACCAGATTCGATTCCCAGCCCATTTTCTTTACCTGTTTCTGCCATCCAAAAAATAGAAACTTATGAAGTGAATGTGGGAACAACTATTCTTACCAGTATCCTTGGTATTGCTACGACAACTTTAACCATAGCAATCATTTGTGTTGGGTATTTAATAATCTATCAAATTGTCACTCAATACGATTAATATAGAGAGTATAGCAGAGGGCTTGCGCCACCATCGCGATAATTGTATCGGCCTTTGAGTTAAAATCGGCTTTCTATGTGATCTGCCACCTCATTTCATTCTTTTCCACTATCTTTAACTATGGTCATTAATAATCTCATAGAAAAGGCCGATTTTGACTTAAAGCCGACTAATCGTCATTTATAAAATACAATCCTCTTAATCCTAAAATCCTTAAATCCTTGTTTCTAAATTTTAATCCTTTGAATCCTATTCATCCTATGCCTATTATCATTTTCGAGGGGCTTACGCCACCGTCGCTATGATTGTGTCGCCCTAAGGGGCTTTTTGGGTTGAAAATTAAAGAGAATGATTGTATCTTTCTTTTTTCGAGGGGCTTACGCCACCATCGCTATGATTGTGTCGCCCTAAGGGGCTTAATCCTAAAATCCTTTTTCTAAAGAGAAATCCTCTAAATCCTAAAATCCTTAAATCCTTGTTTCTAAGATTTAGTCATCACAAATCCTTAAATCCTTGTTTCTAAAACCAAGTCTGTCATCCCGCTTTAATAGCGTCACTTTTTTTAAATTTGCATTAGCAAAAAAATTGAGTATCATATCTTAAAATGCTGCTTACTCTATACGAGGTGAAAAATGAAACGACTATCCCTTATTTTTGCAGTCCTTATCTTATTTATCAGCTTAAATGCTCAGTTCAGCAATTCTGCTTCTACGCCAACTTTGTTTGCTGGTGGAACAGGAGAACAGGTTATCCCTAAAATAGCAATTTGCAATAATGGCAATATCTATCTTGCCCGTTTTGACAATGCCAATGGCGGTTATCAGGTCTGGTTGCAATATATGGATGCTGCCGGTAATCTTTTGTGGCAAAATCCCCAAGGAATTTTAATCAGCAACTTTCCCCAGATGACTTGGCTAACGGAATGGGATTTAGATGTTGATAATTTGGGTAATGCCTGGCTTACTTTTCAGGACATTCGTACTGCGGAAGTTAATAATGTAATGCTTTATAAAGTGGATGCCAGTGGTAATATCTTACTTTCGGATAGTGGCCTTGCTCTTTCCTCTGATACTTCCACGGATTTTAGTAATATGAGTCCTCTTCTTATGTGTCATTCCAGTGGTGATGTTTATGTTGCCTGGCAAAGAATGTCTACAACAACGGAAATTCACTTACAAAAAATATCTTCAACTGGAGATATTTATTGGGGAGTAAACGGTCTTGTTTTTGCGGAAGATGCCGTTCAATATACCTGGCCCCAATTACTGGATTCTGGGGATGGTAATTTACTGCTGAAATATTATGTGGACAGCGGTCCTTTTTGGGCTCCCAATCGTCAGGTTTTCGTAACCAAACTTACTCCCGATGGAACACCCCTTTGGAATGCCTCCATCAATACAGTGGGTGGCTTAACTGCTTGGGAACAGATAATACCTTTTGTTTCAGATGGAAACGGAGGAGCGGTTCTTGCTTGGTATGATGATCGGAATAATGATATGATAAATGAGGTCTATATGGCAAGGGTAAATTCTGCCGGAACCATTACCACTCCCGAAAACGGAGCTCTTATTTCCAATGATACTTTCAATCAGCAATATTATCCCAAACTGGCTGTTGATTCTGAACACGGTTATGTTTATGCTTGGTTTCGTACTACCGATCCTGATCAAAATAATGTAGGACTTGCCAGACAGCTTATGGATTTTTCGGGAAACCGTCTTTGGGGCGATAATGGAGTTCAGATAATTGATCAAGGCACTTTATATCCCGATCCCATTGCTGCTTATTTTTATCAGGATACAGCATATTGTTATTATTCTTTGGCAGCAAGCCCGGGAGATGCTAATAACGAGCATTTGAAAGTTAATGCCATTAGAAGTGATCAAAGCAGTCCCTGGTCTGCCGATGTTTTTCTTGATTCCTCCGGAAGTTCCAAATTGCATTATGATTTAGGTGTTTCCAATCAGGGCTGGAGCGTGCTTGCTTACGAAGAAGGTAATAACTATGACATTTATGCGATGCGGATAAATCCCGATGGCACTTTGGGAAGTGCATATTATCCTGCTCCTCAATCCCTTGCAGGTTATGTAGATAATCAGGGAATCGTCTATTTAAATTGGCAAGCGCCTTCCCTTGCGCCAAGCCAATATCAGGTTTATATGAACGATGCCTTAATTTTAACTATTTCTGCAGATTTAACCAATTGCTCCATTCCCGATTTGGAAGCGGGAAATTACTCTTTTTATGTGTGTGCCGTGTATCCGCCAGACCATATATCGTTACCCTCCAATACCATTAATTTAACTGTTCTTCCGGAAGCGGTGGAAGATGGAACTCAAAATCCTGCCATTCCGCAACTGGCAGTTAATCCCAATCCGTTTAAAAACAATCTCACCATTAGTTACTGGCAGGATAAATCCCCTGCCCAATTAACTATTTATAATCTGCGTGGACAAAAGATTTATGAACAGAGCTTTGCGGGTGGACAAAACAGTTTCGTTGCCCATAATTTACACTTGGATTTGCCTAATGGAGTTTATCTTTTTAGCTTAGTTATAAAGGGAGAGCGTCTTCAGAAGAAAGTTTCAGTCATCAAATAAGAAACTAAAAACAAAGAACAATATAGAATAATGAAAAGAGGACAAACTGAATGGTGAGCTGATTTTCGAAGTGTTAAAGCAACATAAATGAGCTTTAACACTTCTTCTATGTTTATAGAGAGTATTAATAATATGGAAAGTAGAATGGTTTTAAGATCTGTAATGAGATTGAGTGCTATTATCGTGTATCTTTTGCTGTTTGCTTCGCTGAATGCTGAGGTAATTACCATCGGCTATGATAATTATCTGAATCAAGGTCTCCCAATTGAGCCGGTGGCGAGATTTACTTATTCGCAGCAGTTATTTTTGCCTTCCGAAATAGGCTGTTCTGGATTAATCGCTTCTGTTGCTTTTCAATATAATGTTGTCAGTAACCTTTTTTATAATGGGAATAAGAACTGGAAAATATGGATGGGTCATACTTCCCTTGCAGAATTAGAGACCTGGATTCCGGTTAACGAAATGCAGGTTGTTTTTGATAATATTATTCCAGAAAGTGCTTTTACTAATGGTTTGCCGGGGACTGGATGGCTGATTATAAATTTGGAAGAGCCCTTTTATTACAATGGAATGGATGCGTTAATTATTAGTGTGGATGAAAACAGTTTCGATTCCGGAAGCACTACTGATGATTTTTTTTGTAGTTTTTGTCCCTATCATTATGCTATCCAATATCTGCATAATACGATAAATCCAGACCCAAATGCTCCTCCGGAAACAGGCTGGACGCTAAAAAACTACCGTAGTAACATACAGCTTTTTATTGAAGCTCAATATTATGCTCCCATTCAACCTTTTCCTGCAGATGGAGCTGTAAATATAGCTTTAGATACAAATCTATCCTGGGTTAGTAGCTGTTCAAGTTTTTCTCTTTTTTTAGGTACGCATCCTGATTCTTTAATTCAGGTTATAAATCACACACCCAATAATTACTGGCAACCGGATAATCCGTTTCTGTATCATAAAACCTATTACTGGCAGGTAATCGGTTATACTAATGAAATTGAATACCCTTCGGCGGTATGGATTTTTTCAACCATAACGGAACAAATATCTCCACCCCAAAATTTAACAGGAGTTTATAATGGTTATGCTGCTGAGTTAAACTGGAATCCACCCCAAACTAATAATCAACATCATTATAGATTATATCGAAATGCCTCTTTTTATGCAACTACTACCAATTCAAGCTATTGCGATGATCATATTCAAGCCGGACAAAGCTACTATTACTATGTTACGGCAGTAAGCAATTCAGGAGAGGAAAGCTATCCTTCCAATCTGATAACTGTTACTATTCCTTCTCAGGAAACGGAGCAAATATTGTTTCAGGGCTTTGAAAATATACCTGCTTTTACGGAAGATATTTTTTCCTGGCAGAATTGGGATTTGGATGGCAACGCCACTTCCAAGTGGGAAGGTATTTCTTACCCAAACGAGACAAATCCTTTAGGTTGGCTTTGTTTTGAGCCACTTGCTACAAATCCACCATTGCATAATCATCCGCCCTATGCTGGAAATAAAATGTTGGCTTCAATTTGTGCTATTCCACCGCCGAATAATGACTGGCTAATTTCTCCGGCGATACATTTGGGAACTAATTCCCGCCTGAATTTTGTGGCAAGATCCGCTTTTGCCAATTTTGGCTTGGAACGGCTATGTGTATTAATTTCCAACACCACAAGCGAGATTCATTCCTTTACTACCTTGAATTCTGGTTCATACATCTCAGTTCCGGTGCAGTGGACAAATTATGAATACGATTTATCTGCTTGGGATGGACAACGCATTTTTCTTGCTTGGCGTTGCCTTTCTGTTGATGCAATGGCTCTATTTTTAGATAACATAGAAGTGTATAGTAATTCAGGATGGGTTTCTAATCTGGATATCCTTGCCCCCCAAACGACAATTAAATCTTATCCTAATCCCTGTAAAGGAACCTTTATCCTGGAAAGTAATATTACTGACGCTTTTAATTTGGAAATTTATAACCTGAAAGGACAATGCCTGTATAAAGAAAGAGGATTAAAAAGCTTTGATAGTAAAAGAATGAATAGCGATTTGGCTAATGGTATCTATGTGCTGAAAATTTCACAAGGCGGAAAAGTTATTACTATTAAGCAGACAGTGGTTAAATGAGAAAAAAGGTAATCATCTCAGGTAACGCTGATTGAATTTTAAACCTCTGAAATCACTGCTGAATAATTATTTATACAGGATATTCCATATCCTGGAAACCAGATAAATTCTCGCTTTATTCGCTATCTGGCTTGATTTTAAATTATAATCCTGTTCCCGCTTTATAGTTCGCTTATATCACTTTTCTTCGGTTTCAAAAATAGGTAGGCAATCAAATATAAAACAGCCCAGGCAAACATAAAGCCCAGAATTCTTCCGGGTTGGGGACGGCTGATCAGTTGAAATAGGACAAACTGTCTGTTTTTTGCCTGATAGTTATAAATATAGGGAGTAAAGACAGAATCGGGAGTGGCAGAATTCACTTCTTCCAAAAGCTTGGTAAGTTCCAGATGTTCACTGCGTTTATTTTTATAGTGATATTTATCATCCAGCCAGTTATGTTTTGCCAGTTCAGGTAATTTTGCCTGCAGAGCGATGACTCCTTGCTGAAAGAGGTTTTGTGACAAGCTATCATCAACCAATTTATGATATTCAGATAGATTTATCAAGGTTTTCAGCATTCCGGAAAGCGAATAAGGTTCAGTTGGAAATTCTTGAAACCAGATTCCACCATTTTTATCGTAAAAGCTCAGCGAACCTTTTTCTGGCCGAAGGTTATACAGCATTTGTCTGGCCTTTAAAAATGTTTCTGGACTGCGTAAATAACCTGCTCTTTGAGTCAAAGCAAGCATTGTTGCACTATTACTGGCAGAACTGAACCAAGGTTTCTTTATTCCAGCTTTGAGGTAATCGAAATTATTAGGTATATTTCCATTAGCGTCCAGATTTTCTTCCAACCATTCACCATAAAATAGAAAAGCATTTTTACGAGTTTCTTCTATGCGGGTTTTATAAAATAGGGAGGACTTTGAGGCAATTAGTTCTGGATCATAAACTTTTCCTGCAGAAGGATAATAACGCATCGGAACGCCGTTTTTATCCATAGTGGATACTTCCATAAAACTTGTACCAAATATACTTAAACAGGTCTTTCCCCAAAAATCGGCAAGATGGGGTTCGGCTGCTTGCCAAATTGATACAGCAAAAATAAGACCTATGAATAATGAGAGCAAGTGGTATTTAAATTTTTTCATCTTTCCCTTCTTGCGGCGGATCGGCGTCCTCCGGCTACACATTTTTTCTTGCGGCGGATCAGCGTCCGCCGGCTACACATTTTTCTTGCGGCGGATCGGCGTCCGCCGGCTACACATTTTTTCTTGCGGCGGATCGGCGTCCGCCGGCTACACTAAATTTCATTTGATTTATCAATCTCAATGCGCCGGATAAAGTAAAGAGAGAAAGTATAGTATTGCCTCAAAGACAACAATACTTGCTCCCGTAGGTAAATTAAACTGAAAACTTAAATAAAATCCAATAACAGCAGATATAATCGCCACCAAAACAGAGATAACAATAGCTCGAGAAAGCCGATGGACAAAATTAAAGGCAATTACAGCCGGCAAAATAAGCTGAGCGGTTACCAAAATTATCCCTGCGCTTTTCACATTAATTACGATATTGGCAGCTAAAAGCAACATAAAGATCAGGTTCACCATATCGGTCTTAATTCTATAGACCTTAGCCATCGTATGATTGTAAGTTAAGTAAAACAGTTCCTTATAGAAAAAACAAACAAAAGCAATATTTACAAGAGACAACACTGTCAGGGAAATTATCTCGCTTTTGGTAACCAGTAACACATTTCCAAAGAGATAGCTGGCAAGGTCAAAGCTATAATTTTTAGAAAGCGATATCAAGATAATACCCAAAGCCATACTTAAGGACAGAAATATTGTTATCGTATTAGATTCCTGTATATTATGCCTTTTTGCCAACGAAGTGATTCCCCAAGCAATCAACATTACAAAAATCAGGGTGGTAAGCGTTAAATTCAATCCTGCCAAAACAGCCAAAGCAATTCCTGCAAAAGCAATATGCGAAAGGGCTTCTCCCAAATAGGATATTCGCCTTAAAGTTACAAATGGAGCGAAAGTAGCTAAGGATAAACCTGAAAGCACTGCACCCAAAAAAGCATAAACTAAAAATGAATAGCTGAACATCGTTATTAATAGTCCTTTTCAATAATCCGTAAGCTATCGCCAAAGGTTTTATGAATTACATCAGCATCAATAAGTTCAGTTTGATTATGACAATGCAAACGCCGATTCAGGCAAACCAGGAAACTGCAATATTTGGAAAGGGTAGTTAAATCGTGAGAGATAGTAATAATTGTTTTACCTTCGTTATTAAGTTCTTTTAACAGAGAAAAAAAACTCTCTACAGAGGGACGGTCTAAACTTGCTTCCGGTTCATCCAGAATAAGGTATTTACTATTAGTAACCAAGGCACGCGCTAAGAATACTCTTTGCAATTCACCTCCAGAGAGTTTTCCAATTAGTTCTTGTTCCAAATGAGCCACTCCGGTTTGTTGCAGTGCATCTTTTGCCAGTTGTTTATGTTTTCTTTTAAAACGAGCTCCCAAAGGAAGTTGTCCTGCCAAACCCATTAAAACGATATCTAAAGCGGTTGCAGGGAAGGAATTATCAAATTCTTCATATTGAGGAAGGTAGCCGATAGTGTTATTTTTTAACCAGTTATAGTGTTCTATCCCATCAATTAAGATGCTGCCCGTTTGCAATTCCAACAAACCTAAGATCAATTTTATTAAAGTGGATTTTCCAGCTCCGTTGGGTCCAATCACAGCAACAAATTCACCATCGGCAAGCTCCAGAAAGATGTCTTCCAGAATTACTTTTCCGTTTATTTTATATTGTAGGTTCTTAATTTGGATCATTCCGGCTGTTAGAAACCCCCTTTCATACTTTGCCAGTTATAGTCTATTAGCTGGGCAATGGTTTTAGCTTTTCCATCACTACCTAAAGGATCAAGCATCAGTAGTTTCAAATTAAATTCTTGGGCAAGGGTCTCCCCTGCTTTTCTATCCATTTGCGGTTCCAAAAAGATTGCTTTTACCTGATGTTCTTTTATTATGTTCCCTAAAAGAGAAAGTTCTTTGGGCGTAGGTTCTTTGCCAGGACTTTCCTGCACAAAACCCAATTCCTCGATTCCAAATTCCTGCAAAAAATAGTGGAAAGCATTATGATAGGTAACGATTACTGGATTTGAATATTGTTCTCTTTCGTGGGCAATTTTATCTTTCACCTTTTCCAGTTCTTCCTGCATTTGCCGAGCATTGCGTTTGAAAACGAAAGAAGAATTGGGAAAACGCACACTTAATTCTTTTTCCAGAAAGCCGACCAAGCGAATCATCATAGCGGGGGAAGTCCATAAATGAGGATCTTGGGAGTGCTGATGATGATGTTCATTCTCTTCAAGTGGAGGATTTTCCTCCGGCGTTAACTCCTTGTTTGACAAAGGAATAATATCTTTTAGCAAAACTGCTGCCTCCAGATAAACATCTTTTCTTTCCGCTAAGTTTTTCTCCAGATTACCTTCCAATCCTAAACCATTAGCCAAAATAAGAGCTGCTAAATTGATATTTTTTAAATCAGCAGGATTCGGAGACCAAGTATGAGGTGAAGCATTTACGGGAATGATACAGCTTACCTCAAATTCATCTCCAGCAAGCTGTTGCAAAATTAACTCATAGGGATGAATCGTAGCCAAAAGCAAAGGTTTTTTCTGGCTTACTTCCTGTTTTTTACAGGAAAGAGTAAAAAGTAAAGCAACAAGTAATATCCATCTAATATACTTCATTTTATCCCTCCCAAGTTTTGGGTTTACACTATGACTAATTAAGTGAAGAAACATTTAAGCTCTGAAAGCTACATCCTTGCTATGAACTTATTCTCCTCTCCTGCTCCACCCCTCCTAAACGATGAGTTGAGGACGGGTGGAGCAGGAGTGGAAGAGGGGAGGTTAGCAAGGATGAACTTCTATTCCATACTTTTTAAAAGAGTTGTAAGTAAACGAACTCCAACTCCTGTTGCCCCGTAGTTATAAATTCCAGATTCTCTATCTTTTAGGGCAGTACCAGCGATGTCTATGTGCAGCCAAGGTTTATCTTGCACAAATTCTTTCAAGAAAAGACCCGCAGTGATGGTTCCGGCAAAGGAGCCTCCGGAATTTTTCAGATCCGCTATTTCCGATTTGATCTGTTCTTTATAATCTTCATAAGTGGGTAATTGCCAGATATTTTCGCCGGTAAAATTGGCAGCTATTTTTAGCTGTTCCAGCCAAGGATAGTTATTCGTAATAACGGCAGAAATTTCTGTTCCCAAAGCACCTACGGCAGCTCCGGTTAGGGTAGCGATATCAATAATGCGATCTGCGTGTTCTTTTTCGATAGCATAATGGATAGCGTCGCAAAGAGTTAGGCGTCCTTCAGCGTCTGTATTTACTACTTCGATTGTTTTACCGCTCATTGTAGTGATAATATCTCCAGCGTGATATGCGTCTCCAGAAATCATATTTTCGCAAGCAGCAATCACTCCCACAACATTAACTTTCAATTTCATAGCAGAAATGGCACACATAGTTCCAATAATGGCAGCTGCGCCACCCATATCACTTTTCATATTTAACATCCCCTGAGAGCTTTTTAGGCACAAACCACCGCTATCAAAAGTGATGCCTTTTCCAATTAAAGCAAGGGTTTCTTGTTTTTTATCCGGATTTCCATTATAGCGCATAATAATTAATTTTGGTTCATGGGTGGAGGCGCGTCCCACAGCTAAAAAGGCATCCATTTTTATGCGTTTAAGTTTATCCTGCGAGAAGACTTCTATAGAGAAGCTATATTGCAAAGCAGCTTGTTTGGCAGCTTCAGCAAGGTATTCAGGGGTAACTATATTGGCAGGTTCATTTACCAGATTTCTTGCCAGATTAGTAGTTTCAGCGTAAATTCGTCCTTCCACAATTCCTCTATTTAAGTGGCGGGTACTTTTAGTGGAAAGCACAAGGTGGAGGGCATCGATTTCGTGTTCGCTTTTATCTTTGCTTTTGTATTTGTTAAATTTGTAGGTAACCATCAACGCTGTTTCGGTAAGAATATGACCCAAAGCCACATCGTTGATAGGAGATATAAAACCCATAAAAAGGTAAACCTGATTAGCTTTCAGTTTATCTGCTAAACGGATGGAAGAAGCAAAGAGTTTTCTGATTTTTTCGTTGTTCAGTTCATTTTTGTTACCGGCGCCCAGCAGAATAATATTCTGTTTTTGTGTTCCAGAGATGATTGTGAGGTTTCTTATTTCTCCATAAGCAAAGTTATAACCTTCACTCTTAATGTAGGTTTGTACAGTTTTGGCGATATTGGAGGGTAGTAAATCTACATTGTTAATGGAACCGTGATCTTCTTGGAAGATGATTATAGTTTCCATATATTCGGGGATTTTACGCGTAATGTCAATCTTCATTATGAACTCCTTAATTTATCTTATTGTTTTTAAAAATCCTCAGTCAAGCTTAGATAATACATTGGTTTAGAAATATGGGAAAGATCGGTAAGCCAAGAAATATCAAATTTCAAAACAAAATAGCCCAAATTAATCCTGGGTCCGAAACCGTAACCAAGCTTAATATCCTTTAATTTACCATCAACGCTGGCTTGAAAATCGGAGTTATTATCCCAAGCAGAACCAATATCGGTAAAAATGCTTCCTCGGATATTTCTTATACTAAGCGGAATAGGAAAAGCGAGGCCTAAATAATCTACAAGAGGAAAGCGCAATTCGGCTGAGCCTAAAATCATTTTTTTACCATCTACATCTTCATTCAATGCACGCACACCATAAAGACCATCAAGTGAAAACATCTCTGGTGTTTCACCTGAACTGATTCCTGCATTGAAACGAAAAGCTAAAGAATACCTTTTTTCGAAAAAGTAATAACTGCGCCAATCCAAATAGTTGGTAAAGTAATTCAATTCGTTCTTAGCAAAACTTTTTCTTACTAAGTAATACATTCGCCAACCCAACATAGGCCCTGTTGAACCATAAAGAGCATTATCATAAACTAAAGCCAAACCTGGAGCGTAAACAGTATCGGTATTTTTATCTACATTCATTATCCAATGCTCTGCTGGAACATATTCTGGAGGGAGATAATCCCATTCTTGTTTTACATAGTAAAGTCGATTATCAAATTCCAAACGCATAAAGCGACTGAAGGGATATCGGTAAATAAACAGCATACCCATTTCTCTATCGCGCAAACGAAAATATTCATCAGCGCCAGCTAAGTAACCACGGTAAAGCCATTCGTCATAAAAATTATATACCCCGATTCCGTAATCGGCACGATGTTTCATATTCATAACTGAGAGAAAGATATTGCTGTCCTCGATTTTTCCAGAAATGCCCAAACTGATGCCGATGCCATAATTGCCCATAACATCGCTTAAACTTAATTCCAAAGCACCCACGGTTCCACTGTAGGAAGAATATGCCAATCCACCCCAAATATTATCCAAAGCGAATTTTGTTCTGTATTTATCAATGGTTATAGGGGTGGATAATGTATCAGGTTTGTTGTCCCAAGAATAATCGGGGAAAATGAGGAGAGAATCACTCTGCGTGTTTTCAAAATCATTGATATAAGGACGACGCGGATTATGCTGTATGGATTTTTGCTCCTTTCTAATTTCTGCCAGATTTCTTTTACTGTATAAGTCAAGACGCGATAGATCTACCGTTTGTAAAAGATCATCACTACGCTGGTAAACTTGTGGTTGCTGATATTCTTCAAACACCAGATTTATTAAAGGGTTATCATCAAAATAGATATCCCAGGCACCATCAAAGTAATTGCTAACAATAAGATAATTACTATCCAAGCTGATATCGCCATTCATAATTCCTGCAATGCATTTAGTAAGCTCAGCGCGTTTACCAGTTTGTAAATCCATTATTTCATAATTGGCAATGCTGTGTTTGTAAGAAAGAAAAGCCAGATAATTGCCATTTTCAGCCCAAATTGGTGTAAAACAATCATAATCTTCAAAAGTTCTTTGCATAATTTCATTGGTCTGAAGGTCTATAGTAAAAATATCACGAGTAAGATCTGAAAATAAACCGTAACGACTATCCACTTTCTTAGTTTTTCGTTCGCTATCATAAGCTACATATTTTCCATCAGGCGAAAAACGAGGATGCGTATCATCATAGCTATCATTAGTTAGTGGTGTTAGCTTATCTGTTTGCAAATCGTACAAAAATAAATCTGCTTGCACACCCTTTTGCGCAGCCAAAACAAGAGATAAACCATCAGGAGAAACATCTGCTTCATAAATAGCTTTGAGCTCTGGAATAGTGATGGTTCTAACTATTTTCTCTTTCTTTACATCTAAAATGTGGATTTTATCGCCGGTGGCAGTTTTGGCAGCAAAAGCAATTCTGTTATTATCGGGAAACCAAGAAAGAGCGGAACGAAAATAGTAAAATTCTTCTGCCTGGGCACTTTTCTCGCCCTTAAAAATTAACTGCGGTTTTGCTAAACCTTGTGTTCCAGCCAGCCAAATACTGTATCTGCCTCCTGAATTTGAATAGTATACATAGCGTGAACCATCTGGAGAAAAACGGGGGGCCAAATTAAAATAGGAGCCATCATTTTTATGATAAGTACGCTGTTCAAAACACTCCGCAGGAATGCTATGACTATTAATAAGAGGATAATAATCTCTTTTTAATTGATAGAGCCAGCGATTTTCGAGGTCTTCAAAATTCATTCCAAAGGTCTTTTTAGTGGCTTCATCCAAATTGTAAGAAGCACGAATAGAAAAAAAATACTCCGGAACTTTTTCCCTGCCCCATTGTTCAGCAATATAGGTTAAAAAACTCTCGCCCAAACGATATGCTAAATAACCATCTACAGTATCCAGGTTAACGATTGTGTTATTTATAACCATATCTAATAGATACATATTATTATAGTCGTCCTCGCCACCAATGGAAAGATATTCCGGAAGCCCTTCCGAAAACCAAAAAGGAAAGGAAGTAGGCCTAAGCGAAGTATTAACATTAAGATAATGGCTATCAACAGCATTCAGATAAGCGTGGGTAAGTTCATGAGCTAAAACTTCTTCTAAATTGCCATAACTGCCTTCAAAAGGGACCGCTACCCGATTATGTAAACTTTCTGTAAAACCACCAACGCCTTCTGTTAATATGGAATATATGATATTGGTGCTCAAAAATTCCGTCTTGGTTGCATAAAAGATAATCGGAATGCGACTTGAAATCGGAATACTAAATTCTGCCTTAATATAATAATAAATATCTTCAGCCATTAAGGCAACCGTTTTTCCAAACTGATCTTCGCCCGCAGGAAAATAGATATCAAAGTGCATCGTTTGAATTAGCGAAAATTCTTGAGGAGTAGCATTAACTTTGTTCTGACCAAAACTATAGGCAAAAACAGAACTGCATAATACCAATAGTAAAAAGAGGCAACAGAAGGGTTTATTCATTATCCATCCTAAAATACACTAAATTTGATATATTTTTTGGGGTTTTCTTTAATGTCTTTAATCAAGGCATTGAGGTTATCGGTTGAAGTTGTTATTTTTTCATATAACTGTTTGTCGTTCAATAACAAGCCAGCTGTTCCTTCTTTACTTTTTAGAGCTTGGGCAGTTATATTTAAATTGGCGGAAAGGATGCTTAAGCTATCCAGGGTTTCAGATAATCTGTCTATGGCAATATTGCTTTCGGCAATAGTATTTTTGAGGGGTTCTTTGTTTTCCGCTACCACTTCTTGCAGAGAAGAGGTTAACTGTTCAATTTTATCGATAGTAGCAATTAATTCCTGTTTGGCTTCTTTTGTGGCATTTCCGATTTCGCTAACTGTGCCATCAGCATTTTCAATTAACTTTTGCGAACTGGAAAGTATACCCTGTGGTGAAGTTATCAGCTGGAGGGTATTTTTTAATTCTTCCACACCAGTGGAGGCTTTTGAAATCAAGGCCATCATACCTTCTGGTGAATTTCCCAGTTGGATTTGTTTTATGTTTAGAGGTTCGATTCCGTTTCCGGGTAGGATGCTTAAGGCTTTTCCCCCCATTAAAGAACTATCTGTAACCAGAAATTGAGTGCCTTCAGTTAACCCAATGCTGCGGTTTATTTTGGCAGTAGTAATAACTCTATCTTTTTCGGCAGTAATGCTTTTCACTCGGCCAACTTCCATTCCGCGATACATTACTTTATCTCCAATTTCCAAACCCATTACATCGGGAAAAGAAACTTTAAGTTCATATTGTGAAGTTCCGGCTAAATGACCTGTCAGCCATAAATAACCCAAAATTAAAATCAAACCAATAACTACGGTCCAGATGCCGGTTTTTATCTGAACACTACGCAAGTTAGGATAAAATTTCTTCATACTTTTTTTATGTCTTTAGCTGTTTTTTCTCTGCTGCTGGGAAGAGGACATTATTTAATATTAAACGATAACCTGGCGAATTTTTATGTAACTCCAAAATGGTCTCTGGATCGCCAACTTTATGTTCATAATCCTCAGGATCGTGGCCACCATAAAAAGTGAATGTTCCTTTGCCAATATTACCATGGATATATTTAACTTCATTGTTGCCAGGGACCTCGGCTAAAATAATTACATTCTTCTTCACCTTATCTTTGAAAAAAGAAGTGGTCTGACCCAAAAAGCCGTCAATAACATTGGTATGACACTGAGTAAGCATTGTGGGAACAGGATCATACTTTGCGCTGAAATCAAAAAGCTGAAAATAATCGGCTTCTGCACCTCGCAAACGAGAATAATCACTGGCATCAATATCGGAAAATTCATATTCATAAGGATTGGGCTTCAAAGTGAAATTTTCAAAGGCAAAAGTTCGAGAAAAATCCAATTTACTTTGATATTGAGGGTCTATTCCATCACCATCTATTGTGGCATCTACAATATCTATATCTTTGGCTGCTAAAGCAATATCATAAGTATCCGTAGCAGCACACATTGCAAACATAAAACCACCATTTATTACATAGTTACGAATCTTTTCCGCTACTGCGTGTTTAAGCTGCCAAACTTTTTGAAAACCGTGTTTTGCTGCCATCGCTTCATTTACGCGCACATCATTCTGATACCAACTTGTATTACGATAAGAACCGTAAAATTTGCCATATTGACCCGTAAAATCCTCATGATGCAAATGCAGCCAATCATAATCCGTAAGCTTGCCTGCCAAAACTTCATCATCCCAAACCCGGTCATAATCAATCTCGGCATATTCTAAAGCTAAAGTAACTGCATCATCCCAGGGAAGGGCATTGGGAGGAATATAAACAGCTATTTTGGGCTCTTTTTCCAAAGCAATGCTTTCCATATTATTCGCTTGAATTTCTGTTAAAATAGCAGCCACATCGGAAGAAGTTACATTTTCATAACGCACGCCACGAATGTTACATAAAGAAGTTAAATTGCCTGAATCAGGAAAGAGAAAACTTCCCCCTCGATAATTTAACAGCCACCTGCCAACTAAACTTTCCTTAAGACCCGCAAAGGCAATGCCATAGGCCTTTAAGTGATTGGTTTGCGTGTTATCCATCGGAATTAATATATCTGCAAATAAAGGCACAAAACTACAACTGCCAATTATTATTAGAATCGGCAAAATAAAGCTGATACCCCTTACAGCAACACACGCAAACACTTTTCTAAACAAGGATTTAATCCTCCTCATTTCCCTTTTGCTTATTATAAGCCATTTCTGTGCCATAAAAGGAAATTATCTGTTCCGCTGTCAAGATAAATCTCTGTTGCTGGTTTTTTTACCCTGAAAAACACTTTAATTAGTCAAAAGCTCTGAAAGCCAATATAAAAGAATAAATACATAGCGGGCGTAGCATTCAAAACTTCTTAAATTCTGTCAAAACTCTGATAGCGAATATAAAAGCATAAATATCTAGATAGAAATAAGAGTTTTATATTGAAAGAAAAAGCTCCCTATTGGAAGGAAAGTTCTGTATTAAAGTAAAAGTCCCAGCGGGACGACAGACATTAACGACGGGTTTTAACCCGGCGAAAAGAAGAACCAGATATATAGTTCACTCTTGAAAGAAAGAGTTTTGTATTGGGAAGATAAGTTCCATATAGAAGAAAGAGTTCCCTCTTGAG
>Ga0116145_1001798_pt1 | contig 20703 bp, 19 predicted proteins | sample AD_JPNHG1_MetaG_FD_89747 | JGI IMG/M metagenome (GOLD analysis project Ga0116145, IMG submission 89747) | Active sludge microbial communities of municipal wastewater-treating anaerobic digesters from Japan - AD_JPNHG1_MetaG | ecosystem: Engineered > Bioreactor > Anaerobic > Digestate | place... | reverse complement strand
GGCGTCGTCCAGCACCGTCTTGCGCCCGAAGCGCTTGGTCACGTGTTCGAAGCGGATCATTTGTAGAACAGCCTCGTCACGAAGTAGCCCAGCGTCAGGATCAGCAGGAACGACACGATCACGGTGCGGCGCGTCGCGCGGCCCACGCCGACCGCGCCTTCGCGGGTGGTGAAGCCCTGGTAGCACGCCACGCAGGTCACGATCAGCCCGAAAACGAACGCCTTGAGCAGCCCCACCCACAGGTCCTTGTTGTGGGTGTAGCGGAAGGCGATGTCGTAGTAGGCCTCGTAGGACACCAGCATCGTCGCGCCCACCACCGAGCCGCCGAACAGCCCGATCAGATCCATGTAGGCCGTCAGCATCGGCGTCATCACCGCCAGCGCCACCAGGCGCGGCATCATCAGGTAGCGCCGCGGATCGATGCCCATCACGTCCAGCGCGGCGATCTCCTCCGACACCGTCATCGTCCCCAGCTGCGCCGCGATGGCCGAACCCACGCTCGCGGCGATCACCAGCCCCGTCATGAAGGGCCCCATCTCGCGCAGCATGGCGTTGCACACCAGCGTGCCGATCTGGCCTTCCTGGCTGAAGATCCGCAGCGCCAGCCCGAGCTGCAGCGCCAGGATCATGCCCGTGAACAGCCCCACCACCGACACCACGCCCAGGCTCTTGATCCCCACGATGTAGCACTGCTGCATCACGTCCGCCCGGTTCTTCCGGGAAAACGCGTACGGCACCTGCAAAATCGCCCCGCCCAGCAGCAGCAGCGCGCGGCCGCTGCCCTGGCAGGCCAGGATCACGCGCCGCCCGAGCGCGACGAGCGCGTTCGGCGGCGGCTCGAAATACTGTTGTTCGCGCGTGATCATTCGTTGTCGGCGCCCGTTCCGGCCGGCGGCGCCAGCCGCACCCGGCCCAGCCACAGGAAGCGCACCTGACGATTTGTAGCCGTTCGGTCGTAGGCGATCAATCCTTTCAGCACCGACCAGCGGCGGGCCGCGTCGCCCCCCGCCCGCTCGTGCCGCCACAGCGGGAAAAGCGTCGTCGCCCGCGCGCCGTCCGCGCGCCGCGCGGCGCGCCAGAGCCCCCACAGCGCGTCGACGTCGCGGTTGTCGCCGTTGGCGCGCACGTCCAGCAGCGTCCACAGCGGCGCCCAGCTGCGCTCCACCGCCGGCGGGCGCCCCGCCGGCCACAGGTCCAGCAGCCGCGTGCGCGAGGTCTGCGCCTCCGCGTCCCACTGGCGGGAGTACAGCGGCCACAGCTTCGTCCGGCGCGCCACCACCGGCAAACCGTTCGTGGGCGCCGCGGCCACCGCGGGCGCCGGTTTCGCTCCGAACGGAAACGCCTGGCCGCCGGCCTCCGGCGGCAGGGCCGTTTCCGTCGCGCACGTCCACAGCGGCGTCAGCATCCAGCGCGTCCGTTTCCGGTGCGCGAATTCATCGACCTCGCGGCTGGCGAGCGGCCACAGCCAGAACCGCCGCTCCAGCGGCCCGTCCTTGCGGAATCCGTAGAGCGGCCAGACGTACAGCTTTTCCCGCACGCCCGTCTCGCGCTGGAAAAACGGCCACGGGCAATACGTCCGGTTCAGCTGCTCGCCGCGGACGAACTGGAAGAACGGCGGCAGGACCATCCAGCCTTTCTGGCTGGTCAGATCGATGCGCCCCGCCAGCGGGAACAGCACCCATGCCGTGCCTTGCGCCTTGGGATGCACGTAGCGCGCGTGGTTCCACAGCGGCCACAGGACGGCCGTTTTTTCGTACTGCCGGACGCTCTGGGTCCGGACGAAGAGCGGAAAGACCCGGAACCGCTCCAGATGGCCGTCCGGCGACGTGGACCGCGAATAGATCGGCCAGAGCACGTTGACGGTGCGCACGTCGCTGACCTGCGTCTCGGCCCACAGCGGCCACAGCGCGAACCGGATGCGGTCCTTGAACAGGAAATTCCGGATTTCGCCGCCCAGCGGGAACAGCGCCGCATAGCCCGCGCCGTCCGCCGCGCGCCCGTGGAACCACAGCGGCAGCAGCCAGAAGCGGTAGCGCGAGGCCGGATCCTCGCGGTCGTCGTCGAGAAACCACGCCAGCGCCACGCGCCAGGATTGTTCTTTCCCGAACGTCTTGCCCGACGCGATCGGCCAGCAGAAATCCCACGAATCGCGGTCCGCTTCCGGATCGACGGCCCGCGCCCACAGCGGCCGCGGAAACGCCATCAGTTGCTTCCCGTCGGGACTGGCCGCGTCTTCCCAGAACGGCCCCGCCGCGCGGAAGCGGTCGTTGCCGTCCGCATCGACCATCCACGATGCCAGCGGGCCCCAGTCGGCTTCCGCGATCCACGGCGCCGGCACTTCGTCCGCCCGGGCACCGCAAATGGCCGCAAACAGAATCAGCGCGCTTTTCCACAGTGTGGAAAAAAGTTTTCCACGGTGTGGAAAACTTTTCCGCCCCCCAACTTGGTTATTGAATATTGGATATTGGATATTGGACATTCGCCTCTGTCCCCTCACGTCAGCAACCGTCCCCGGCCGGGCGTCCCCACGAATTCCCCGTTCCGCACCATGATCTCGCCGCGCACGGTCACGACTTCCGGCGCACCGACCACCTCGAAGCCTTCGTACGGGTTGTAGTCGATATCCAGGCTCTGGGTCTTCTGCGAGATCGTCCGCTTCGCGTTCGGATCCCACACCACGAGGTCCGCGTCGAAGCCCGGCGCGACCGTGCCCTTGCGGCCCCACAGGCCGAAGATCTTCGCGGGATTCTCCGCCGCCACTTCCACGAAGCGCTCGAGCGAAATCTTCCCGCCGACCACGCCCGCCGTGTAGGCCAGCGCCACGCGCTCCTCCACGCCCGCGAGGCCGTTGGGGATTTTCGTGAAATCGCCTCGGCCCAGCGTCTTCTGGCCGTTGAAATCGAACGGGCAATGGTCCGTGCCCAGCGTGTCGATGCGGCCGTCCGCCAGCCCCGCCCACAGCGCGGCCTGGTCGGATTTCTCGCGCAGCGGCGGCGAGAGGATCCACTTCGCACCCTCGAAGTCCGGCCGCGCGGCGTACGACTTGTCGAGCGTCAGGTACTGGATCATCGTTTCGACGTACAGGTGCTTCAGCTTGTCGCGGAACCGGTCGGCCATCGTCAGCGCTTCCGCGCAGCTCAGGTGCACGACGTAGGCCTTGGCGCCCGCCGCCGCCGCGAAGGTCAGGAACTTGCAGACGCCTTCCGCTTCCACCATCGGCGGGCGGCTCGGCTCGTGCCACTCGGGGCCCGTCTTGCCTTCCGCCAGCAGCTTCTGCTGCAGGGCCGGAATCAGCTCCGCGTTCTCGCAATGCGCCATCACGACCAGGTCGTGCGCCGCCGCGAAACGCAGCACGCGGAACAGATCCTCGTCGCCGATCGCCAGCGCCGGCTTGTAGGCCAGATAGATCTTCAAGGACTTCAGTCCGCGCGCCACCAGCCGCTCCAACTGCTTCTGCAGCCCGGCGTCGAACTTCCGCACCATCAGGTGCAAGCCCACGTCGCACGAGGCCTTGCCCGCAATCTGCGCTTCCCACGCCGCCCAGGCCTCGTCGAAATCCTTTTCCCGCCCCGCCCCCGCGAAATCCATCAGGCACGTCGTGCCGCCCAGCAGCGCCGCCCGCGTGCAGTTGGCGTAGTCCGACTTCGCCGTCACGTTCACCAGCGGCAGATAGGCATGCACGTGCGGATCGATGAACCCCGGGAACACCAGCTTGCCGGCCGCCTCGACCACCGTCGCCCCCGGCGGCGGCGCGATTCCCCGCTCGACCTTGGAGATTTTCTCCCCCTCGCACCAGACGTCCGCGACGCAGCGGCCGCGTCCCGTCACCACTTCGCCGCCGCGGATCAACAGGCCCATGGACGCCGCCCCGCTATTTCTTCAGGACCTTGACGATCCGGTTTTTCGCATCGACCTTCACCACGGTCGCCTTGAATTTCTTCGCCTCCGCGTCGTCCATCTCCGCGTAGGCGATGACGATGATTGTATCGCCCTTGTAGGCCAGGCGCGCCGCCGGCCCGTTGAGCATCATTTGCCCCGTGCCGCGCTTGCCGAGGATCGCGTAGGTGATCAGCCGTTCGCCGTTCTGGAGATTCAGGACGTGGACCTGCTCGCCCGGCAGGATGTCCGCCGCTTCCAACAGGTTGGGATCGATGGCGATGCTCCCCTCGTAGTCGAGTTCGAGCCCCGTCACCGTCGCGCGGTGGATTTTGGATTTCAGCATCGTCCGTTGCATGATGGTCTTCTCCACTGGAAAACCATACTTTATCCCAATCGGCCCCGCCACTTCAAGAACCGAGAATCCCGCCTTCGGGATTGAAACCCGCGCCGGCCTCCCGCTTAATCCCCCCATGGCCCGCGATCCCGCAGCTCCGGACTTCGATCTCGTCGTTTTGCGCGACGAAGCGGCCGGACGCTGGCTGCGGTTCCGGCTCCCCGTCGCGACCGTCGTCGCCGACCGGGTTGAGGACGTGCTGCCCGGCCTGCGCGAGGTCGAGCGGGCCGTCGCGGAGCGCGGACTGCACGCCGCCGGCTGGGTGGCCTACGAAGCCGCACCCGCGTTCGATGCCGCCCTCGCCGTCCGGCCGCCCGGCGCGCTGCCGCTGCTCGGATTCGGCCTGTTCGCGGATCCCGAACCGATCGATCTGCCGCCGGCGGGCGCGCCGGCGCCCGGCGATTGGCGGCCCGACGTCGATGCGGCCGCCTACGCCCGCGCCTTCGCCGAAATCAAGCGCCGCATCCGCGCCGGCGACACCTATCAGGTCAATTACTCTTACCGCCTCCGGTGCGCCACGTTCGCGGCCGATCCTTGGCAGGCGTTCCTCGCGCTGGTCCATGCCCAGCGCGCGCCCTTCGGCGCCTACGTCGCCGCCGGACCCTGGCGCCTCTGCAGCGCCTCGCCGGAACTGTTCTTCCGCCTCGACGGTGCGCGCCTCGAATCGCGCCCTATGAAGGGCACCGCGGCGCGCGGGCGCTCCGCGGCCGAAGACCGCGCGCGGCGCGCCGGCCTTCTCGCCTCCGAAAAAGAGCGCGCCGAGAACCTCATGATCCTCGACATGGCGCGCAACGATCTCGGCCGCGTCGCCCGGCCCGGCACCGTCGAAGTCCTGCGCCTGTGCGCGCCGGAAAAATATCCCACCGTCTGGCAGCTCACGTCCGCCGTCGCCGCCGAGACCGACGCGTCCGTCGCCGAAATATTCGCCGCGCTGTTCCCGCCCGCGTCCATCGTCGGCGCGCCCAAGGCGCGCACGATGGAAATCATCGCCGGCCTCGAAGCCTCTCCGCGCCAGGCCTACACCGGCGCCATCGGCTTCCTCGCCCCCGGCCGCCGCGCGCAGTTCAACGTCGCCATTCGCACGCTCTTGGCCGACGTCCGTTCCGGCCGCGCCGAATACGGCGTGGGCGGCGGCATCGTCTGGGATTCCGACCTGGAGGCCGAACAGGCCGAGTGCCGCGCCAAGGCGCGCATCCTCGCCGCACCGCCGCGCCCGCCGTTCGACCTGCTCGAAACCATGCTGTGGACACCCACCGACGGCATCCGCCTGCTCGAACTGCATCTGGCGCGGCTGCGCGACTCGGCGGAGTACTTCGATTACCCGTGCGACCTCGCCCGCATCCGCACGGCGCTCGAAACGCTTGCCCGCGCGTTTCCCGCCGCCCCGCAACGCCTCCGACTCCTCCTCGCCAAGGACGGCACGCCGACCCTCCAGTCCGCGCCCCTCGCCCCTCTTGCCTCCGACCCCTTCTTCCGCGTCGCGCTCGCCCGCCGCCCCGTGGACCGCAGCGACGTGTTTCTCCACCACAAGACCACGCACCGCCGCGTCTACGAAGAAGCCAAGGCGGATTTCCCCGGCCACGACGACGTGATCCTCTGGAACGAAGCCGGCGAGGTCACCGAGTCCACGATCGCCAACCTCGCCGTCGAACTCGACGGCGCGCTGTGCACCCCGCCCGTGGAGTGCGGCCTGCTGCCGGGCGTCGCCCGCGCCGAACTCCTCGCCCGCGGAGTCCTGCGCGAACGGCGCATTTCCCTGGACGACCTCCGCGCGGCGCCCCGCCTCTTCCTGCTCAATTCCGTGCGCGGCCTCTTCCCCGCCAGCCTCGATCCGTCCGCGCCCACGGCCGGAAAAGAAAGTTGACGGCCCTCCCGCCGCGGATCTTTCATGATTCCGCCCACAATAAATCCGCCCGCCCATCCGTTATCCGGCTTGAAAGGCAACGTGGAAACGAACTCCCCCAGGGAAGAAGATGCGCAGCTCCTGGCAGCTTATCGCCGCGGCGACGCCGAAGCCCTCGGCCGCCTGGTCGAGAAGTACAAGCGGCCGCTCTTCGCCTTCCTGTCCCGGTTCGCCGCGAATCCCGGCGAGGCCGACGAGTGGTTCCAGGAAACCTGGGTCCGCGCCATCGAACACATGAGCGTCTTCCGCCAAAAGAATCTGCTCGGCTGGTTGTTCCGCATCGCGCACAACCTGATCATCGACCAGGCCCGGCGCAAGAAGCCCGACTGCTCCCTCGACGCCCCCGTCGCCGACGGCGCGTTTCTCGCCGACCTGATTCCCGCCGCCGCGCTCTCCCCCGCCGACGAAGCCGCCGGGCGCGATCTCGGCCGGCACATCGCTGCCGCCGCCGCCAGCTTGCCCGTCGAACAACGCGAAGTCTTCTGGCTGCGCCTCGACGCCGGCCTGCCGTTCAAGGAAATCGCCCGCATCCAGCGCACCTCCGTCAACACCGCCCTCGGCCGCATGCAATACGCCCTCGCCAAACTGCGCGCCGATCTCGCCCCCGCCTACCGCGAACTCCAGGAGTCCCGGCCATGAACCCGAAACAACTCGAACAGCTCCTCCTCCGCGAACAATCCGGCGAACTTACCCCCGCCCAGCGCCGCGCGCTGGACGCCGAACTCGCCGCGAACCCCGCGGCCCGCCGTTTCCGCGACCAGCTCCGCGCCCTCGCCGGCGCCGTGCCTCCGCCCACCGCGGACCCCGCCCCGGACGCCGCCGCGCGCATCGCCGCCCGCCTGCAAGCCAAGTCCAAACCCATTTTCATCTTCCAACCCGCCTGGAAGCCCGCGCTGGCCGCGGCTGCCGCCCTCGCCCTTTTCGTCGGCGTCCGCTCGTTCCAACGCCCCGCGACCGTCCCCGCCCCGGCCGAAACCGCCGCCGTCGCGACCGCCGCGGAGGAAGTAGACTGGACCGACCCCTTCGATGCCGAATTTACCGAACTCGAAAGCCTCCTCGCCGCCATGAGCACCGACGCCGCGTTCGAAATCACGGAACTTTAAAGTAAAACCAAACAACCCGGAGAACCCCATGAAAAAGACCCTGATGCTGATGACCGTGGCCGCCCTCGCGGCCGGCATCGCCGGCGCCCAGAGCGCCGGCAACGACAACGCCGGAAATCCGCCCGGCAAGGCCTGGGGCCGCGAAGGCGGCCGCGGCGGCTGGAACCAGACGGACAAGCGCGGCGACCGCCCCGCCGGCCCCATGGATGCCGAAACCATGCAGAAGATGCGGGCCACGCACGAGGAAATCCGCGACCTCGCCGGCGCCGCGCGCGTCGAAACCGACGAGGCCAAGAAGGCCGAGATCGTCGGCCGCCTCCGCGCCAAGCTCGGCGAAGTCGCCGACCTCATGCAGGCCAAGCAGGAGCAGCGCCTGGCCCAGGCCGAGGAACGTCTCGCCGGCCTTAAGGAGCGCATCGAATACGCCAAGGCCCACCGCGAAGAAATGCTCGACGAACAGGTCCGGCGCATTCTCTCCGGCGAGCGCCCGGCGCGGCCGGAAGCGTTCGACCGCTTCCCGCACGCCAAAGGCGGCATGGGGCGCGGTCCGGGCTTCGGCCCCGGCGGCGAAATGCCGCCCCCGCCCGAAGAAATGCCCGACGACCTGCCGCCGCCGCCCATGGAATAATCCCCGAAGCGCAGAAGGCCCCGCCGAACCCGGCGGGGCCTTTTCGTTTGCGCGGCGCGCGCGTCAGGGCCGCGCGGCTTCGAGCGCTTCCAGTCGCCGCTTCAGATCCGCGTTCTCCGCGCGCAGTTCAGCGACCGCGGCGGCCAGTTCCTGCGCCGCCCGCACCAGGTACGGCTGCACGTCGTAGGTGTCCACCATCAGCAGCCCCTCGCCATCTTCCTTCACCGCGGCGGGGAACACCTCGCGGTATTCCTGGGCGATGAAGTTGTTGTAGTCGCGGTCCTCGATGGACGGATGCTTCGCCCGGTGTTCCGCGGTATAGCGGAACGCCACCGGCCGCAGCTTCGCCAGCACGTCCAGCGCGCCTTCGATCGTGCGCACGTCGGTCTTGATGCGCGCGTCGGAATTCGCCAGCCAGCTGCCCGCGACCGTTTTCGACGCGTCGCCTTCGACTTCCAGCGGATTCGTCGTCGGCGTCCGGCCGACGCCGACGAGGCCCGAATCGCGCGTCACGACCAGATGCGGGCCGTTGGTGGCGGCACCGTTCTTGCCGATGACTTGGAGTTGGTTGGAGCCTCCATCGTATTTCAGAAACATCCCGTACGTCTCGGTATCGCCTTCGGTCAGGTAGATCTGCGAACTCCTGTTGTCGCCGCTGTTCAGCGGCGAAACCGTCAGCGAACCGAGATTGGTTGTGCCGACGACGCGCAGGCCGTTGGCGGCGCGCACGCTGAACTGGTTCGCCGCCGTGGAAGCAAAGGGCGCGTTGGTGCTGCTGTCCGCCCAGACGAAGGTCCCGTCGTTCGTTGCGAGCGCCTGGCGGCCGGCGGCAAAACTGCAGTCCCCCGACACCCGGTTGGACAGCCCGCCCGGAATCATGCCGTAATCGCCAATCACCCGGTTGCTTACGCCGCCCGCCACCGCGCCGGCGAATATGCAATAATTGTTCATGCCGCCGCCGATGGCGCTGTAGATGCCCCAGATGGCGTTGCTCAACCCGCCGGCGATGACGTCGTGATAGCCGTTGATGGCGTTTTTCTGCCCGCCGCCGATGGCGCTGTAGACCGACCCCATCACGGTGACATTGTCCACGCCGCCGCCCACGAAACACGTATCCTGCGCCACGTTCCCGTAGCCGCCCGCGACCGTGGCGTAGCTGCCCGTCGCCTGGTTGCGGCTCCCGCCGCCCACCGTCGCCCAGCCGGAACCGCCGCCGGCGTAGTTGTTGGCGCCACCGCCCACCGTGCTGGATTCCGTCGCCGCTTGATTCTCAATGCCGCCGCCGATCGTCGCGACGATGGCCGAAGCGACGTTGCCGCTGCCGCCGCCGACGGTCGCGTTGATGGACGTGGCCCGGTTGTTGTCGCCGCCCGCCACCGTCGAACCGCCCCCGGCCACGAAATTGTTCTGGCCGCCGCCGATCGTGCCCCGCGACGCGGTGTTGGTCGCCACGTTGCCGCTGCCGCCACCGATCGCGACGTCCGCGGCCAGAACCCGGTTGCGGGAGCCGCCGCCCACGACGCTCCGGGCACCCGCCACCTCGTTGCTGGCGCCGCCGCCGATGGCGCCGTAGGAAGAGCTGACGACGTTGCTCGCGCCGCCGGCCACCGTCCCGCCGCCGGACGCAAAGTTCTTCCATCCGCCGCCGACGGCGCCGTAGATTCCGTCCACGGTGTTGTCCCAACCGCCGGCCACTGCGCCGTATTGCCCCTGGCAGAAGTTGTCCAGCCCGCCGCCGATGAAGCTGTACGGCGCGAACAGCACGTTGCTGACGCCGCCGGCGATCACGTTGTACGAAGCGGAGACGTCGTTGCCGAAACCGCCGCCGATCACGTCGTGCGAGGCGCTGCCGCGGATGAGGTTGTTTTCGCCCCCGGCGATCGTCGCGTACGAGGTCCCCGCCTCGATCCGGTTGTCCTCCCCGCCGCCGACGAAGCCACGGGGGCCTGCGCCGTATTGCCGTAGCCGCCCGCCACCGTGGCGTAGGAACCCGTCGCCCGGTTGAAATTGCCGCCGCCCACCGTGGCCCAGCCGCTGCCGCCGCCCGCGAAGTTGTTGGCGCCGCCGCCCACCGTGCTCAGCTGTTCCGTGACCTCGTTCTCCAGACCGCCGCCGATGACGCCGTTGAGTCCGCTGGCCCGGTTTTGCGCGCCGCCGCCGATGAACGCCTGGGGATAGCCGCAAACGTTTCCGCCGCCGCCGCCGATGAACGCGCCAATGGCCCCGTTGCTCGCCACGTTGTCGCTGCCGCCGCCGATCGCCGCCTGCGCACCCCGCGCCTCGTTGCGCCGGCCGCCGGCCACCGCGGATTCCACGCCGGATGCGACGTTGCTGGCGCCGCCGCCGATCGCCGCGTTGGTCGCCGTCGCCGCGTTGTACCGGCCGCCGGACACGACCGCCCCCCCGGCGCCGACCTCGATCCGATTCCACAATCCGCCCGCCAAAGTCGCCAAGCTGGCGTTGGTGCGGATCACGTTGTAGGCCCCGCCGCCCAGCACGCTGCTTTGCGCGCCGGATTCGATGGCGTTCCCCAGGCCGCCGCCCAGCACGACGTTGTGGCCGTTGTTGCCGACCACGTTGAGGCTGCCGCCGCCGATCACTCCGCCCGGCCCCGTGCCGATCACGTTGGAATAGCCTAGGCACAGCGTGTGGGCCAGGCCGGCCGCCGGACTGGTCGCCCGCAACGCCGGCACGCCGTTGACCCGGATTTCGAAAGGGTTCCCGTCCGTCGTGCCGATGAACCGGCCGCTGCCGGTTCCCGCGTTGCCGTCCGTGCGCCAGAACGCGTTGGTGGCGACGTCGGCGGCCGCGATGCTGCCATCGAGAATCTTGCCCGAATCCACGGCATCGGCAGCCAATTTGTCCGCCGTCACCGCGCCGTCCGCGATTTTCTTTTCCGTCACCGCTCCCGTGCCGAGCTTGTTGGTCGTGACCGCGCCCGTGTCCAGTTTGGCTTCCGTCACCGAGCCCGTGCCGAGCTTGGTCGCGGTCACCGCGCCGGTTCCGAGCTTGGCTTCGGTCACCGCGCCCGCGTCGAGATTGTCCGTCGTCACGGCGCCCAACCCGATTTTGCCGCTGGTCACCGCGCCGTCGAGCAGCTTGTCCTTCGTCACGGCGTCGTTGGCCAGCTGGAGTTCGCCGATGGCGCCGTTGGTCACGCCGGCGGCCAAGCGGGCATAGGCGACCGCGCCCAGCCGTTCGCGGGGGGCCAGCGGCGTGCCGTTGATGTCCGTCTCCAGATAGAGTTCCGCGTTCGTCAGGACCGCGGCCCACTCCGCCGGCGTCAGATCCAGCTCGGCCGCATAGAGGCCATCCGCCACGGCCACGACGCTGGTGGCGCCCGCCAAGGCGGCACCGCCTTCATCTGCCGCGAACAGGCGGTAGGCGATCGTCGCCGCGCCGTTGTAGAGGTTCGTGCCGTCCAGCAGCCGGCCCTGTTGCTGGATGGCCGTCGGAAACGCTCCCGCCGCCGTCGCCCACATCGCCAACCCCAGCGCCAGCCAACCGATCCGCTTCTTCATGGTCCCGCCTCCTGCTTGTTTGAAATTCATTGTTTCTCGACGCCGTAGTGCCGCGCGGAAACCTCGTCCGGATCCAGCCACGTGCCTTCCGCCGCATGCCAGACGCCCACGCCGGGATCGACCACCACGACGACGTCCAGCTCGTCGGTCGGCGGCGCATAGGGACCGTCGCGACCGAGCACGCGATAGCCGGCACCGTCTCCGCGGCCCTTCCAGGTCACGCGCGCGCCCGGCCCTTCCCGCTGGATCGCGGTGATGGCGAACAAGCTCCCGGCATCGTTCGGGTCCGTGCCCGCTTGCAGTTCGTGGTCGTCGCCGGCACCGTCGCCGTCGCTGTCCGACGCGTTCAGGTCCGTCGGCGCCACCACGCCCCAGGCCGCGGCGAATTCGCGGCCGTCCAGTTCGGCGCCGTCTTCCAGGCCGTCGCCGTCGTTGTCGGCGTCCCATTCGTCCGGCAGGCCGTTGCCGTCGTGGTCCAAATCGGGACGCAGCGCGAACGTGCCGAGAAAGCCGGCGTAATGCCGCAAGCCGCCCGCGGTCGCCGTCTGGATGCCGCCCGGCTGGGCCGTCGCCGTCACCAATTGGTAATCCCCGCCGGCGGTTCCGCCTCCCGCACCGTCGAGCACCGATGCCTCCAGTTGCTCGGTTTGCGCCCCGGCCGATATCGCCCCGCCGACCAGCGCCGCCTGAATCCAACCCAACCCGTTTCGGATTCGCATGGAATGCTTCTCCTTGTCCCGCCCGCAATCTCCTGCGGAACAACAGGAGAATAGGCCTCCTCCGAAAGGCCGGTCAAGCATCCTCCGCGCCGCCGAAAATTTTTCTGTTTTTTCCTTATGTTTGCCGATTTGCTTCCCCATACTTCCCGCCCATGAACCATCTCATCTTCGTTTCGTTCGTGTGGGCCTTTTCGTTCGGCCTCATCGGCAAATTCCTGCCCGGGCTGCCCTCGGCCTGGGTGGGCTGGGTGCGCCTGGCGCTTTCGGCGCTGGTGTTCCTGCCGTTCGTGCGCCGCGTGCCGTGGAAGACCGGCCTGGGCCTCTTCGCCGCCGGCGCGGCCCAGTTCGGCCTGATGTATTGGGCCTATCTCGCCAGCTTCCGCTATCTCAAATCCCATGAAGTCGCGCTCTTCACCGTGATGACGCCGATCCTGGTCGCGCTGCTGAGCGATCTGGGCTCGCGCCGCTTCCGCCCCTTCAATTTCGTGGCCGCTTCGCTGGCCGTCGGCGGCGCCGCGGTCATCAAGTGGGCCGAACTGGAATCCGCCGCCCCGCTCGTCGGGTTCCTGCTCGTGCAGGTTTCCAACCTCTGCTTCGCCGCCGGCCAGCTCGCCTACCGCGCGCTCATGGCCCGCCTCGACAGGCCCCTGCCCGACCACCGCGTCTTTTTCTGGATGCACGCCGGCGGGTTCGCCGTCCTGACCCCCATGGCCTTGCCGCTCGCCCTCGCGGACGCGCCGCCCGCGCCGTCCCCCTTGCAGTGGGCCGTGCTCGCCTATCTCGGCGTCGTGGCCTCGGGCCTCTGCTTCTTCCTGTGGAACCGCGGCGCGCGGCTCGTTTCCGCCGGCCAGCTCGCCGTGATGAACAACCTCAAGATTCCCCTCGGCGTCGCCGTCTCCCTGTTCGTGTTCCGCGAACCGGCCAACTTGTGGACGCTGCTGGTCGGCGCGCTGCTGATCGGCGCGGCGCTGCTCCCCGTCCGCAAAACCTAGCGCGCGGGCCCGCGCGCCGGACAAACGAAAACGCGCGGGCCGAAGCCCGCGCGTCGCGCATCGGTGGACCCGCGGATTACTTCGCCGCCTTCTTGGCGATGGTGGCCTTGCTCTTGGCGATCTGGGCGAGGGAGGCGAAGCCTTCCGCGTCGTGGATCGCGATTTCCGAGAGCATCTTGCGGTTCAGTTCGATGCCGGCCTTGCTCAGGCCTTCGATGAACCGGCTGTAGGAAATCTCGTTGAGCTTGCAGGCCGCGGCGAGGCGGGTGATCCACAGGCCGCGGTAGTCGCGCTTTTTGTCCTTGCGGTGGGTATAGCTGAGGACCATCGAGCGATCGACGGCTTCCGTGGCGATGCGGAACAGCTTGCTGCGGCTTCCGTAAAAGCCCTTGGCTTGGTTCAGACGGCGTTTGCGGCGCTTGCGGCTCGCGACGGCATTGGTGACTCTCGGCATGATCTTCTCCTGACTTGATCGGCGGGGTTAAACGCCCAGTTCCAGCGACAGGGACTTGGCCATCTTGCCGCCGGCCTGGATGGTCTGGCGCAGGCGCCGCTTCTGCTTGCGGGTCTTGCTGGCGGCCAAATGCCGCCGGCCCGGCTTCTTGTGCAGCAGCTTGCCGGTCGCCGATTTCTTGAAGCGCTTGGCCACCGCCTTGCGCGTTTTCTTTTTTACTTTCGTAGCCATGGTTCCGTTGTCCTTGCCGCCCCGGCGCCGCGCACCCGGGCTTGATTCCCACTGATTCCAAAACAGGCGGCGACTTGTACGGGATTTGCCGCGGCCCGTCCAGCCAAATCCGCCGGAATTCCGCCGCGCCTCAGGCCGGCGGCGGGGTTTTGGCCGTCTGGCGCGCCTTGGGATTGGGCATCAACACCATCAGGATGTTGCGGCCCATCAGCTTGGGCGCCTGTTCCACGATGCCGATTTCGCGGACGTCCGCCAGCACGCGGTTCATCAGATCGAAGCCGAGTTCCTTGTGGGCGTTTTCGCGACCCCGGAAAAACAGCGCCACCTTCACCCGATGGCCTTCGCCGAGGAACTCCATCATGTGGCGCAGCTTGACGGCGTAGTCGTGGTCGCCGACGCTGGGATGCAGCTGGATTTCCTTGACGCGCGTGGCCGAGGCGTTCCGGCGGTTCTGCTTTTCCTTCTTGCTCTTCTCGTACTGGAACTTGCCGTAATCCATGATCCGGCAGACCGGCGGCCGCGCCGTCGGCGAGATCTCCACCAGGTCCAGCCCCGCCGCGCGGGCCCGGTCCTGCGCGTCGCGGGTGTCCACGACGCCGAGTTGTTCGCCGCCCGGCCCGATGAGGAAGACTTCGGGAACGCGGATGCGCTGGTTGATGCGCGTGGGAAAACCGCCGCGCGGATCTCGGGGATTTGTCGGTAAGGCCATTCTTTCCTTTGGATTCGGGAGCTCGGCGCCGCTCCGCCTGGCGTTTTCAGTCCAGCGCCACCCGCCGTTCGGCGTCCATCTTCGCGATGAACGCGTCCAGCGGCATGGCGCCCAGGTCCCCGGCCACCCGGCCGCGGACCGAAACCGTTCCGTTCTCGATCTCCCGACCGCCCAGCACGAGCATGTAGGGGACCTTCTGCATCTGCGCGTCGCGGATCTTCGCGCCCATCTTCTCGGCGCGTTCGTCCACGACCACCCGGAAATCCTGCGCGCGCAGCTTTGCGGCGACTTCTTTCGCCGCCGCCGTCTGCTTGTCCGTCACGGGGATCAGCACGGCCTGCACGGGCGCGAGCCACAGCGGGAAGGCGCCGGCGTAGTGTTCGATCAAAATGCCGAAGAACCGCTCCAGGCTGCCCAGCAGCGCGCGGTGCACCATGAAAGGCCGGTGCTCCTTGCCGTCCGCGCCGACGTAGACCATGTCGAAGCGCTCGGGCAGGTTGAAATCGAACTGCACGGTGCTCATCTGCCACTCGCGGCCGATGGCGTCGCGCGTCTTGAGGTCGATCTTGGGGCCGTAGAACGCGCCGCCGCCTTCGTCCATTTCGTAGGCGATGCCTTCGGCCTTCAGGGCGGCCTCCAGCGAGCGCTGGGCGATTTCCCAGCGGGCAGGATCGCCCACGGCCTTTTCGGGCCGGGTGGCGAGATAGGCGGTGATGTCCTCGAAGCCGAACGCCTTCCACATGGCGATGGCGAAGCGGACGCATTCGCGCACTTCGCTTTCGACCTGCTCCTCGGCGCAATAGATGTGCGCGTCGTCCTGGGTGAAGCCGCGCACGCGCATCAGGCCGTGCAGCACGCCGGCGCGCTCGTAGCGGTAGACCGTGCCCAGCTCCGCCCAGCGCAGCGGCAGCTCGCGGTACGAGCGCTTGTGCGTCTTGTAGATTTGGATGTGGAACGGGCAGTTCATCGGCTTGATGTAGTAGCGCTGCTCGTCGATCTCCATCGGCGCGTACATGTTTTCGCCGTAGAAGCCGAGGTGGCCCGAGGTTTCCCACAGGCCGGCGCGGCCGATATGCGGGGTGTAGAGCATCTCGTAGCCGGCGCGGTAGTGCTCGCGGCGCCAGAATTCCTCGATCGTCGCGCGGATGCGCGCCCCCTTCGGGTGCCAGTGCACCAGCCCGGGGCCCACGCTTTCCTGGATGCTGAACAGGTCCAGATCGCGCCCCAGCGTGCGGTGGTCGCGCAGCTTGGCCTCTTCCAGCATCTTCAGGTGCGCGTCGAGGTCGGCCTGCGACAGAAACGCGGTGCCGTAGAGGCGCTGCATCATCGGATTCTTCTCGTCGCCGCGGAAATACGCGCCGGCCACGGAGGTCAGCTTGAAGGCCTTGATCTCTCCCGTGCTCGCGACGTGCGGCCCGCGGCACAGGTCGGTGAAGTCGCCGCTGTGGTACAGGCTGATGGTCTCGCCCTCGGGAATGTCCGCCAGGCGCTCCAGCTTGTACTTCTGGCCGCGCTTGGACATCATGTCCCAGACTTCCGCGCGGGTCTTTTCCTCGCGCACGAAGGGGACGTTTTCGGCGACGATCTTGGCCATTTCGGCCTCGATCGCGGGAAAATCTTCGGCCGTCAGGCGGTGCTTCAGGTCGAAATCGTAGTAAAAACCGTCGGCGGTGTCCGGACCGATGTCGAAGAGGGCATCGGGCCACAGGCGGCGCACCGCGGCCGCCATCACGTGCGCCGCGCTGTGGCGCATCGTCTCCAAACCGTTGTGATCAGACTTCATGGAACTGGGCAGAATCCTTCCTAAAAGGGCGAAAACTACCCTCTCGCTCCCGCAAAGTCAATGCCCGCAACCCTTCTTGCTTTCCGATGGCGCAGGGCGCCGCTTCCTCCCCCTGGCGGCGAAAATGGGTATTGTTTTATAAAACAATACCCTGTCGTCGGCGGCCTTGTCCCTCGCCGCAACGGGCGGGTTCCCATGGCGAACGCACAATTTTTCATCCCGGGCTTGACGTTTCCCGAAAACGGTGTTTCTATATGCAGAAACATCGCCCGTAGAAGATTTCATGAACCCAGGAAAACCCATGTTGCTCGAAACGTTCCCGCCCCGCGCGGAGTTCCGCACCTTGCTGGAGTCCGCCTCCGTCGTCCCCGTCGGCGCGCGCATCCTCGCCGACACCGAAACGCCCGTCTCCGTGCTCGCCCGCTTCGCCCCGCACCACCCCCACCTCTTCCTGCTGGAAAGCGCCGAGGGCGGCGAGCGCTGGGGCCGCTATTCGTTCATGGGCGTCTCCGCCCGCGCCACGGTCGCCGTCTACCGCCACGACGTCGTCGTCCGCCAGGGCATCGAGGAAAAGCGCATCCCCCACCGGGGCGCGCCCCTCGCCGTCCTGCGCGACCTGATGAAGCCCTACAAGCTGGCGCACCTGCCCGGCCTGCCCCGCTTTTGCGGCGGCCTCGTCGGCTATTTCGCCTATGAAATGATCCATTTCTTCGAGCCGCGCGTCCCCAATAAGCTGCCGCCCGAGCGCCCCTTGGCCGAGTTCGTCATCCCCGACACGCTGCTCATCTTCGACAACGTCAACCACACGCTCACCGCCGTCGCGCTCGCGTTCAAGGCGGACGGCGAAGCCGACGCGCTCTTCGACGCCGCCACCGCCCGCGTGCAGGAACTCCTCGCCACCTTGGCCCAGCCCGTTCCCGCCGGCTCTCCCACCGGCAAGACCCCCATCCGCCTCCCGCAGGCCGTCCGCCCGCCCGAGCACTTCAAGGACATGGTCGCGAAGGTCAAGAACCACGTCTACGAGGGCGATATCATCCAATGCGTCCTCTCGCAGTCGTTCGTGGGCCCCGCGCCGGACGACCTCGTCAGCCTCTACCGCGCCCAACGGCACGTGAATCCGTCGCCTTATCTCTTCTTCCTCAAGGCGCAGGGCTGCACCCTCATCGGATCTTCCCCCGAAACGATGATCCGCCTCGACCACCGCACCGCCACGCTCCGGCCCATCGCCGGCACGCGCCCCCGCGGCGCCACCGAGCAGGAGGACCGCAAGCTGGCCGACAGCCTCCTCCAGGACGAAAAAGAACGCGCGGAACACCTCATGCTCGTCGATCTCGGCCGCAACGAACTCGGCCGCGTCGCCCTCCCCGGCACCGTCCAGGTCACCGACCTCATGATCGTCGAGCGCTATTCGCACGTCATGCACCTCGTCTCCAACGTCGTCGCCGACCTCGAGCCCGGCCACGACGCCTTCGACTTGTTCGCCTCCTCGTTCCCGGCCGGCACGCTCTCCGGCGCGCCCAAGATCCGCGCCATGGAAATCATCGCCGACCTCGAAGACGAGCCCCGCGGCCCCTACGGCGGGGCCGTCGGCTACGTTTCCTTCGACGGCAACATGGACTTCTGCATCTGCATCCGCACCGCCGTCGCCGAACACGGCCGCCTGACCATCCGCGCCGGCGCCGGCATCGTCGCCGATTCCGATCCCGATTCCGAACTGCGCGAAACCCAGAACAAGGCCGCCGCCATGGCCCGCGCCCTCGAACTGCTCCAAGCCGCCCAGAAAGCCGAAACCTCCGCCCGTTCCTAACCATCAACCATCCACCCCCAACCACCAACCATCTTATGATCCTGATGATCGACAACTACGATTCCTTCACCTACAACCTCGTGCAGTACCTGCGCGAGATGGCCGCCGACGTGCAGGTCTACCGCAACGACGCGATCACCGTCGCCGAGATCGAGAAGCTCGCGCCGGCCGCCATCGTGATCTCCCCCGGCCCCGGCCGCCCCGAGGACGCCGGCGTCTCGTGCGACGCCATCCGCGCCTTCGCGGGCAAAATCCCGCTGCTCGGCGTCTGCCTCGGCCACCAGGCCATGGGCCTCGTCTTCGGCGGCCAGGTCGTCCACGCCAAGAAACTCATGCACGGCAAGGTCTCCGAGGTGTCCTGCGACGGCCAAGGCATCTTCAAAGGCCTCGACAGCCGCCCCTTCAAAGCCATGCGCTACCATTCCCTCGCCCTCGCGCCGGAATCCCTCCCCGACTGCCTCGAAGTTTCCGCCACCGCCGTCGACGACGGCGAAATCATGGGCATCCGCCACAAGCAGTTCGCCGTCGAAGGCATCCAGTTCCATCCCGAATCCATCATGACCCCCGTCGGCAAGCGGATTTTGCGGAATTTCCTGCGATATTCCGAGAATTCAGGAGTCAGAAGCCAGGATTCAGAAGGTTGATCCGGCTGTTCACTTGAACCTTGGATATTGATCATTGGATATTGGATATTCGGCTCCATCTCTTGAAAGGCCCGCCATGAACGTCACCGCCCTGCTGAAGAAACTCATCGCCCGCAAGGACCTCACCGAAGACGAGGCTTTCGAAGCCATCCACGGAATGCTCTCCGGCGAATTCACCGAAGGCCAGATCGGGGCCTTCCTCGGCACGCTGTCCGCCAAGGGCGAGACCATCGACGAGATCGCCGGCGCCGCCCGCGCCATGCGCGCCGCCGCGACCCGCCTGCAGTCGCTCGCGCCCGACACCCTCGACACCGTCGGCACCGGCGGCGACGGCGGCATGACCTTCAACGTCTCCACCACCGTCGCGTTCGTCGCGGCCGGCGCGGGCGCCGTCGTCGCCAAGCACGGCAACCGCGCCAGTTCCGGCAAGAGCGGCAGCGCGGACTGCCTCGAATGCCTCGGCTTCAACCTGTCTGCCGCGCCCGAACTCATGGAGCAGGCGCTCAACGAAATCGGCATCGCCTTCATGTTCGCCCCGTCGTTCCACAAGGCCATGCGCTTCGCCGGACCCGTTCGCAAGCAGATGGGCGTGCGCACGCTGTTCAACCTCCTCGGTCCCCTGACCAATCCCGCCGGCGCCCCTTGCCAGCTCCTCGGCGTCTTCGCCCCGGAACTCACGGAAACCTTCGCCGAAGTGCTCAAGAAACTCGGTTCCCGCCGCGTGCTGGTCGTCCACGGCCACGACGGCATGGACGAAATCACGCTCACGACCACTTCGCGCTGCTCGGAACTCAAGGACGGCCGCATCAAGACCTACGACATCGATCCGGCCGTCTATTTCGAGAACTACTGCACGAACGAAGACCTCGAGGGCGGCGCCCCCGCCGACAACGCCGCCATCACCCGCGGCATCCTCGAGGGCAAAATCACCGGCCCCAAGCGCGACATCGTGCTGCTCAATTCCGCCGCTTCCCTCCTGTCCGCCAACCGCTGCGCGGACCTGGCCGAGGGCATCCGGATGTCCGCCGCCGCCATCGACTCCGGCGCCGCGCTCGACAAACTGGAGAAACTGGTGGCATTCTCGAAGACTTGAGAAACAGCCCGTATCCAGAATTCAGGAGTCAGGATTCAGAATGGAATCGTTCGCACGAATGCAAGAATATGGATGGTCCGACCGCTTTTCCAAGTCTACCATTCTGAATCCTGAATTCTGACTCCTGAATACTTATCCATCATGTCCTTTTTAGACCAAATCCTTTCCGCCAAGCGCGACGAGATCGCCGCCGCGCGCCACCTCAAGCCGCAAGCCGAACTGGAACGCCTCGCCGCCAAGCGCGAGGACTTCCGCGGCTTCGCCGAATCCCTCGCCCGCCCCGGCGTGCGCGTCATCGCCGAAATCAAGCGTGCGTCGCCCTCGCTCGGCGACATCCGCCCCGACCTGCATCCCGGCGATCTCGCCCTGGCCTACCAGACCGGCGGGGCCGCCGCGATTTCCGTGCTGACCGAACCGGAATTCTTCAAGGGCTCCGCCAAGGACCTCAAGCGCGCCCGCGAAGTCGTCGAGCTGCCCGTCCTGCGCAAGGACTTCATCCTCGACCCCTACCAGGTCTACGAAACCGCCGCGATGGGCGCCGACGTCCTGCTGCTCATCGTGCGCATCCTCGACGACGACCAGCTGGCCTCCCTGCTGTCGCTCGCCCACGGCGTCGGCCTCGAAACGCTCGTCGAAATCCACGACGAAGCGGACGCGAAACGCCTCGCCGGCCTCGCCGTCCCGGTCGTCGGCATCAATAACCGCGATCTCGCCCATTTCCAGACCGACGTCGACCGCGCGGCGCGCATCGCCGCCTTGTTGCCGCGCGGCGCCGCCGTCGTCGCCGCCAGCGGCATCCACGACGAAGCCGATATCCGGAAATCCCTCGCCGGCGGCCTCCGC
>Ga0116145_1001796_pt1 | contig 20724 bp, 11 predicted proteins | sample AD_JPNHG1_MetaG_FD_89747 | JGI IMG/M metagenome (GOLD analysis project Ga0116145, IMG submission 89747) | Active sludge microbial communities of municipal wastewater-treating anaerobic digesters from Japan - AD_JPNHG1_MetaG | ecosystem: Engineered > Bioreactor > Anaerobic > Digestate | place... | reverse complement strand
GCTGCGTTGCCGGCGCCAGCGGGGCGGATGCAAGGCGCGGCTCCGCAGGCGATGCTACGGAGCGCATCGCTGAGGAGACGCAACGCGGCAGACGCTCCGCTGCCGCCGCAACCCGAAGGGACGTCGCGACTTCTGGCCGCAGGCGTTGTCGCACGTCGTCAGCGATGCGTTCCGTTGCATCGCCTCCTCCGTGCTCCTAGCCTGCGGCCAGAATCGCGGGCGTCGCAGTCCCATGCGGATTCTTGGACAGGCTCCTAGTCCTCGAACGTGATGCGGTAGTCCAGCCGCTCCACTTGGTGGAGGATTGTGCCCTTCGGCTGATCGAAGTCCACCAGCCGCACGCGCCAGTGATAGGTGCGCGTGCCATCGGCGTGTTCGTCGGCCACGTACCGGCCCGACCAGCCGAGCGGCTTCGGTGGGTTCTGCACCTGCTCGATGCTCCTGACCTTCCTCGCCGTGCGCAGGGTGGCCTCGACGTAGGTCTCCTCGGCATCGTAGCCTTCGCCGATCCAGTGGCGGTTGGGGAAGGTGCCTGCGCCGCGGAGGACGTAGAGGTCTTTGCCGTTCCACTTCTTCCAGTCCTCGGGCACGCGAATCTTGACGGGCCACCACTGGGCAGGGGCATAGACGGAGACCAGGTCGCCCTTGGCCTCGACGCGCGCCGGTGCGGCCTTGGGCGGGGACGGGACTCGGAGGGCGAAGGCGGGGTCGCCGAACAGGCCGCGGATGTAGAGCTGGTAGTAGTTCGGCCCGCCGGCGAGTTGATCGGTCTCGAGCACGACCGCGACGGCGCTGTTCTGCGCCCGGAGGTGGGCGCGGCCGAGGGTCGCGCCCTCGAGGATGGCGTTCCAGAACACGATCCGCTGCTGCTCGTCGTAGGCGATCGCCGGGAGCGCATTGCCCTCGAAGCCGACGGCCCCGTTGCGCAGGAGCCGCGCCACGACCGAACGGAAGTCGGGCTGTCGGTCCAACGCCGTCGTGAGGCAGCCGCCCGACTCGACCAGCGTGGGCGCGAGCAGGACGTCGGACTCCCAGTCGTAGGTCTGGCCGAGGTCATGCCACCACGAGTGGGCCTGATGGGCGAGCACCGCCACGCGCGTGAGAGGCGAATCCTGCTCGAACGCCTGGGCACGCTTGCCTTTGCTTTTCTCCGTGGGCACCTCGAGCCACCGCAGCGTGTCCACATCGTGGTGAGGCGCCATCGTGAAGCCGACGTTCTCGAAGAGCTTGGCGTAGGTATTCTCCCAACGGGCCTGGCCAGCCATCGCGGCCCACGCGGGGTCGAGCAGGTGAGGGTAGGTGATGACACGGCTGGCGTAGAGCGTGGCGAAGCTTGCGCTCTCGGCGATGAGGCGGCCCACGGCGACTTCGCCGAAGAGGTCGCCGTCGGCATTGGCGAAGGGGAAGTCGGAGGGGAGATCGCGGTTGCTGCCGCCTTCACCCTCGCGGACGATGGCGTGGGGGATGGCGTCGGGGAAGCCCACGAGGCACAGGTGTTCGGGCGGGCCGCCTGCGGCCGCATAGAGCGCCTTCAGGTCGGCCACGATCTGGTCGGCGCACGGGAAGGTGAGGCGCACGTCGGCCCTGCCGGCGCCGTTGCTCTCGCCGAGCGTGACCGAGTAGCGCTGGCCGCCCAGCGTCACCACGTCGCCCGTGCGGAAGGGGCCTTCGCCTGCATCGGAGAAGTCCCCATTGCTGTTCAGGTCCACATTGACTGCGAAGTAGTCTTTCTCATTCTTCCCGCTGGTGACCACGAAGGCGAAGGCGTGGCCGTTGACCGTCGTGACGCCCATTCGCGGCGGCTTCCGGCTCTCGGGCGCTCCCTTGGGGGCGCCGGCCTTGCACTCGGCGCCCACGAAGGGCTGCTTCCACATCGTCCGATAGGGCAGTGGCGCCACGACGCCCTGGCGGGCGGCCGCGAGCAGCGGGGCCGCGAGCGAGAGCTTCTTGACGACCGTGGCCTCGCGATCGAGCGGATTGGCGATGGCGAGGTACGGGGATGGCATCTTCTGCTCGCGCATCCACGCGAGCACGGCGGCTGTGTCCTTCAGTTCAACAACGGCAAGGCCCTTGTCTTTGAGGGCGGAGGCAGCCTTGGGTGCCGTGCCGACCACGACGGCCCTGTGAACCGCAAGCTCCTTGAGCAGGCCGACCGTGGCTGCCGATGCGTTCTCCGGGTGTGTGAACAGGAGGGGGGATCGGAGCCTGGCCGCCAACGCCGATGCCACGAGGGCCATGCCGTAGTCTCCCTCACGGCAAATGGCCACGGTGTCGGCCGACTTCCAGAATGTTCGCGCCAGCACGGCGGCGGCCGAGTCGGCCGAATCGGCCGCCAGCGCCTGCCAGCGTCGTCGGATTCCCTCGGCCTCCCGGGGCAGCGGACCGAGGCAGTAGAGGGCCTGGGGCTTGTAGCGGAGCAGGTAATCATCCATCTCACGCGTGATCGCCCCCGACTCATCCAGAGCGATCAGGGCAGGGGCGCCATTGCAACGGACCGTCGCCGCAGGGACGGCGGCCAGGAAGGCAAAGTCGCGCCACGAAGGGACATGAGCCAAGTGAACGGCGAAGAAGGCCCTGTCTGCCGGCCTGGGAGCGCGACTCGAGCCTTGCGCGAAAGGGGCGCAGCCGACGAGCACGCCGAAGATGCCCGCCACCGCGCGCAGGAAGGCGCCGCGGCGGCCTCGGCCAGGAAGCAGGCGACTTGGTTGCAGCATCAGGGTTGCATTCTCAGGGTTTGGATGCCGGCTCGGAGGCTGGCTTGGGGCCCTCGGGCGCCGGCTCGGTGGCCGCGACGGTTGCTCGCACGGTCATCCGCCGCCCCAGCGGCGCCGTGCCTTCCACAATGACATCGAACTGCTCGGGCAGCCGTGCGAAGGGGATGCCGGCCAGGGCCTTCTCCCACTCATAGGCCACGCCGTTGATGCGCAGTGCCGGGCTGGCCAGGCCGGAAACCTTGAGGCCGGGCTTGAGGGTGACCTGGTAATCCTTCTCGAAGCGTGCCAGCCGCTCGGCCGTGCCGGAGGCCTCTACCTTGTAGAGGTACGTGATGCCGGGCAGATGGAGGGCCACACGGGCCTCGTTGCCCTGGAGGTCGAAGGGCAGGGGGTCGCAGGCCGGGGAATCGTGCAGCAGGAGAAGGAGCTGCTTCTTGGCCTTGTCATAGCGGAGCGCGGCTGCCGGAAGGTCGAGGATGGCAACCTCCGGCAGCTCGACCATGATCTGGAACTGCGCCGCCGTTGTGGCGAGGGCCTTCTGGAGGTCCTCGACCTTGCCCTCCTTGGGGATCACCCGCACCTCGAGCTGAAGCTCGTTGGCGGGCACGGCGTCCTCGACCACGGCCTCGGGCGAAACGGGGAACGAGGCGGCCCGTTGCCTCAGGCGGTCCACCTCCATCTGGAGCGCGCTGGCCAGGGGCTTGACCTTCTCCTGGTCCTTGGACTTGCTCAGAGTCTGGAGAGCTTTCTCAAGATACTGGGCTGCGGACTCGAAGAGTCCATTGGCCGTGTGGATAGCGCCCAGGTTCAGGTACGCGGTGGCGTCGCACTCGGTGTCGGCTGGCTCGGTCTCGATGACGCGCTGCCACTCCTTGACCGCGAGGCGATGGCGCCCGAGCCTGGTGAGCATCTCGGCGGCCAGGTAGTGTGGCTGTTGCTGGTCGGGGCTGAGGGCGACGGCCTTGTCGCGAAGGCTGAGGGCCTCCTTGTCGCGATTGAGCAGGATGAGGGCCTCGGCCTGGAGGTAGAGGGCTCGAGGATCGGCGGGGTCGGCCTTGGCCAGGTTCTCGGCCTCAGCGAGCACCTCCTGCGCCTTGCCGGCTCTGAGCCGGGCGAGGGAATCCTCGATCGTCACCTCAGTGGCCTTGTTGATCTTCAGGTCGGCGGGGCGCTGGGTGACGATGGCCTCGATGCCCGCGAGGGCCTGGCCGCGCTGGGCGCGGGCCCAGGCGAGGGCCCGGGCCTGCTGGTCGTTGGCGGGCTCGCCGAGCAGGCGGATGACTTCCTCGCAGACTTCGGCATTGTTGGCGCGTTGCTGGAGGGCGTTGAGCGCCCAGTTGGCTTCGCTAGGAGTGCCAGTCTCCATGCGTTTGAGGAGGAAGGGCACGGCCTTGGCCCCCAACTGCGCGATGCGGTAGATGGCGTTGCTGCGCTCGTGCTGCTGCATGTCGTCGAAGTGGCGCACGAGGAGCACGATGTCGGCCGGCCAGTCGGGGCCAATGCCGAGGACGACGTCGCTGAGGACGTCGCGCGCACGGAGGCGCACCTCCGGGTCGTCCGACTCCGCGGCCTTCTCGAGGGCCTTGCGGGCCGGCTGGCCGACCAGGCGCAGGGCCGTGGTGGCGCGCTCGCGGGCCGTGTAGCTCTCGGCCCCCAGGTCGCGGATGAGGGCCTGGATCACCCGGTCAGCGGTCACCCGTGCAGGGCCTGCCGGGGCGCTCGAGGCGAGGAGCGGGAACACGAACGCAGTGAACAGCCAGGTGCGGTTCATGGGGGCCTCTACTTGTAGACGTTGAACGAGATGCGCTTGAGGCAGGAACGCAGGACCTTCACGTCGCCCAGAGAACCGGACTTGCCGATCAGGTACTGGTCCGTGAGCCGCTCGAACTGGAGGGTGAAGCGGCTGTCGAAGGTCTCGACGAGGACGTCGCCCTTGTTCCTGCGCGGCTTCTCGATGCCCTTGGTCTGGAAGTTGATGTTCTGCACCTTGCCCACCTCGGCCGCAATGTCGCCGAACGCCGTCTTCAGGGTGAGCTTGCCTTCGGCCAGAGCCAGATCGGTGGCGGCGACGCGGTCCCGATTGACGAAGCGGACCACGTGGGCATCCGTGGTCTCCTCCTTCTCGACGGCGGTCGGCCCCACGACGCCTTGGACCACCCGCAGGCGCGTCACGCGGCAGGGGTAGCGGGCGTTGAACATCACGAACTTCCCAGGGGCCACGTTGCCCGGGACCGCGTACTCGCCGAGGTCGGTGCTGTCGAGCCACGCTCGGGCCTTGTTGCTGGCGGGGTCGTAGGCCACGCGCACCGTGGCTTCGGTCATCAGGCGGCCGATGTGGCGGTCGGCGAAGGAGTTCATGCCGCCGTTCTGCATGACCATGAGGTTGAACTGGCTGGCGTAGAAGCGTGCGATCAGGCTGTTGGTGCCGTACTGGCCCTCGGTGTTGTCGGCAGCCAGGATCAGCTCGACGTGGATGTACCGGCCGAAGGTGGCCTGCACCTTGGCCTCCATGGTGATGGCCTCGCGCTGATCGAACTTGGCGAAGACGGTCTGGCAATCGCCCTGCGTGTTGCAGGTGAGGGCGCCGTTGGCCACAGTCCAGCCGCCGCCGCGAGCCGTCCAGGGCTCGATCTTGCCGCTCTCGAAGTTGCTCTCGAGTGCGGTGACGCTGCCGCGCGCGAAGCTGATGGAGCGGATGATCTTGCGGTCCACCTTAACGGGCCCGGTGGCCTTGGTCTCGATGATGACGGCTTCGGGGGTGATGGAGGCCACCTCGCCGACGATGCGGTCGTCGTTGCTGAGGGCCACCTCGTCGTCGCCCTTGGCCTTCTCGGTGGGGTTGAGCTCGACCGTGTCGAGGGCGGAGGCCAGGATCACCACCTCGCCCTCGAAGTGCGGGGCGGTGAGGTGGAGCTTGCCGCCGGTCTCGATGGTGAGGACCTTGCCGACGATCTTGTCGCCGCGGATGGTGGTGACGACGTCGCCCTCGCCTTTCTTGCCGCCCTTGGCCGAGTCGTCGAGCGTGTCGTCGGCGCCGCGGGGCTGTGGCACGAAGATCTTCCGCCCTTCGGCATTGATCTGGAGCTGGGCCTGCGCAAGGTTGACCTCGGCCCCGTCCTTCACCTCGATGAGCTGCTGAGCCGGGACCGGCAGGCGCTCGGCATGGGCTCCTCGGGGAAGGCTCAGCGTGAGCGCGGCCACGCCCAGCGCCGCAATGGCGAGGGCCCGTGGGATGCTAAGGCGAGCATTCATGGTCGGGGCCTCCTGCCTGCTACCGCTGGTAGATCGGGAGCAGGTTGTAGTTGATCTCGATGGCGAGCAGGGCGAAGGCCGTGGCAGCGATGACGCCGCCGCTGCTGCCGCGGTCGGACCAGGAGCCGTCGGGGCTCTGCATCGAGAGGAGCATGGGGGTCATCGTCTCGTTCCAGTGGCGCCAGTACTTGCCGCCGGCCTGGAGCATGGCCTGGGAGCAATAGTAGGCGGCGTAGTGGAAGTAGCCGAAATGGCCGTAGCCGCCCCCGCCGGCGAGCAGGAGGTCGGCCGTGGCCTTGGCCTCGGGCGAGCGATAGGCGCCGGAGAGGCTCAGGATGAGGAGGCCGATGCCGCTGCGCGCGGGGCTGGGGCTGTCGGCGCCCGTGTAGCCGAAGCCGCCGCCGGGGCAGAAGCAGCTCTTGTAGAAGGCCACGCCGCGCTGGATGGTCGAGATGGGCACCTCGATGCCGGCGTTGGCCGCGGCACGCAGGCCCATCATCTGGGCGCCGGAGACGGTGGTGTCGGCGTCGGTGGAATTGACGCTGTAGCGCCAGCCGCCGCGCTGGTTCTGCGAGCTGACGGTAAGGCCGGCCGCCTTCTTGAGGGCGGGGCCCACGCGCGGGTCGTCAATCATGCCGTACACTTCGCCGAGAGCGAGCGTGGCGAAGCCGTGACTGTACATGGGGCTGCCGCTCTCGCTGGAGAGGAGGCCGTTGGCCTGCTGGTTCTTCACGATGTAGTCCACGCAGCGGCGGATGACGAGGCCGTATTTCCCCTCGTCGGGCATTTCGCCGTGGGCGAGGAAGGCGAGCATGGCGAGGCCCACCACGCCGCTCACCTGGCCGTAGTTGTCGGGCCACGAGCCGTCGGGCTTCTGGGTGCGGGCCAGGTAGTCGAGGCCGCGGGTGACGGCGCGCTCGATCTCGGGGGTGACCTTGATGTCCTCGCCCGCGTGCAGGATGGGGGCGCACAGGAGCGCCAAGAGAATCCCGAGGGAACGAACGGAGCCCCCGGAGCGAGCGGCTCCCGTCCGCCCGGTCGGCCCCATCTGTCCTATCGGTCCTGTCTTCACCGGATCGGTTCCTTGCGCAAGCGGTCGAAGTAGGCGTTGAGCAGGTCGCGGTACTGGGCGGGGATGCTGCCCTCGAAGGCTGCGCCGAGCTGTTCGTCGAAGCGTGAGCGGGCGCGGCGCCAGTCTTCGCTCTTGGCTTCCTGGAGGCTGGCGGGCATGATCGGGGCGTTGGTGCCGCCGTCGAAGCCGCCGCCGCTGCCGCCCATCATCTGCATCATGGACTGTGCCCGGGCGCCCATCATGCCGCCCATAGCGCCACCCATGCCGCCGCCCATTGCCTCCTGGAGGAGTTGTTCGAGGAGGGCGAGGGCCTGACGCTGCACTTCGCGGGTCTCCTTGCCGGTGTCGCCGCCGCCGAGGGCGAGGCGGCTGACGTCCATCTTGCCCGCCGAGGCATTGACGAGGGCGACGGCGCTCTGGAACTGGGCGATGAGCTGGGCCAGCTTGCCGGCGTCCACGCGCACCCTGCTCTGACGGATGGCGAGGGCGGCGGTCGCTTGGTCGTAGGCTTCGGGTTCGCGTGCGCGCAGGGCGTCGGCCTCGAGGGTACCTGCGTTCACGCGCTTCTGGCCCACGAGGCATCGCTGGAGGAGCAGGAGGGCGCGCATCATCTGGGCGCTCATCATGGCCTGCTGCATCTGCTGCATCTCCTGGCTCAGCTTCTCCCGGGCGTCTTCGAGGAGGGCGAGGGCGCGCTTGCCGTGTTCGAGCCCCTCGGGGAGGGCTTTCGCGTAGAGGTCGGTCGCGCCAAGGCCCATCTCGCTGGAGGCGGCGTCGAGCTTGGCCGCCGTCTGGGAGCGGAAGCCGGCGATCTCGCGGGCGAGCCAGTGCAGGGCGCTGGCCTGCTCCGCCACGTCGCGCTGGAGCGTGGCCTGCTCGCCGCCGAGCTCGGCGGGACGCTTGGCCTTTTCGACCTTCTTGATGGCGTTCTCGATCCCCGCGTTGATGGCCTTCTGGCGGCGGATGAACTCCTCGATCTCCTTCATGAAGGCATCGAGCTGGTCTCCGCTTCGCCGGAGGATATCGGCCACGGCGAGGAGCGACTTGGCGATCTTCTCCTGCTCCGGCACCTGCGAGAAGAGGGCGTTTTCGCCCAGGCGGCGGGTGACCGTGTCGGCCTTCTCCGACACCTTGTCCTCGTCGAGCTTGGCCTTGGCGTCCTCGGCGGTGGCGGCGTCGCTCGGGTTCGAGAAGGCGAGGGCGCCGACGGCCTTCTCGATCTCCTTCCCCAGGTTGTCCACGCCTTCCTTGATGGCCTTCTGGGCGAGAATGAGACGCTCGAGGCGGCGCTTCTGCTCGTCGGTCATGTTCTTCGGGTCGGTGCCGAGGGTCTCCTTGGCGAGGGGGACGAGGTTGTCCTTGATCTCGCGCTGGCGGGCGGCGAGGGCCTCGGCCTCGGCGGCGAGCTTCTCGAGGATGCCGCGGCGTTGCATGCGCTCGGCGATCTGGGCGAGCTGCTCGAGGCGGCGGGCCGCCTCCTCGGTCTGCTCCTGGGCGATGCGCAGCGGGGGCGGGTCGCCTTGCTGGCCCGGCTGGCCTTGCTGCCCCTGGGCGGCGCGGGCGAACTGGTCGGCGGCGTTTTGCATGGGGTCGTTGGCCGTCTGACGCACGCCGCGCCCAAGCTGTTCCATGTTGGACATCATCTCGGTGGGTGTCGAGGGGTTCCGGGCAAGTTCGGGGATGAGGCTCTCGAGTTTGCGGGCGAGGTGCTCGGTGGCGCGCGTCTCCTCGGTCTGGCGATCGTGCGCGTTGCGCGCGGCCTCGCGGGTGGCGGCGGTCTCGTCACCCTCTGTGCCCTTGCCTTTCTTGGCCTCGTCGCCTTCCTTGCCTTCCTTCCCTTCCTTGCCCTCTTTGCCCTCCTTGGTGTCTTGGCCGTCGGCGCCCTTGGTGGCGGCCCGAGCGAGGGCCTCGGCCTGCGCGCTCTGGGCGCGCTGGGTGGCGGCGCGGCGCATCATCTCGAGCTGAAGCTCCTTGAGGCGGCTCAGCACGCGTTCGAGGTGCTCGAGCTCGCTGAGCACGGTGATGCGGTAGGTGGGGGAGGAGCCGCGGCGGAGCACCGCGTCGTCGGCATAGTCGGCGGCCTCGGCCTTGTACTCCAGCACGTCGCCCGCGGCGAGGCCGAGCTGGTCCATCACCAGGTCGGCCGTGGCTGCCAGCTCGGCCACCGTGGGGCCGCCCTCCTTGAGCGAGCGGCGCTCCCAGCGTTCGGATGCCTCGGCGGCCTCCTTAGCCTTGAGGGTGCGGCAGGCCAGGGTCAAGCCCCGCACGCCGAACTCATCGCGCGCCGTGGCCTCGAGCGTCACCCGCTCGCCGGGCAACGCCAACAGGTCGCGCCCCGGCCTGGCGAATGCCACCACAGGCACGCGGTCGGGCGCGACCTTGATGTACACGCTCTCGGGCGCGCGGTTGGTCAGCCCGAAGCCGTCGGTGAGGGTGATGGCGTACTCGCCGCTTTTCCTCGGGGCGAATGGCGCTGAGGCCAACGCGCCCGAGCTATCGGGCGCAAGGGCGTACGTGGCGTTGTCCAGCCGCAACTCGCCTCGGCACTGGAACTCGGGCTCGGGGCCGCGGGTCACGGGCGTCGCCTTGATGACCACCTGCGTGCCCTCGACGACCTGGAGCGGCCCCTCGATCGGCTCGACCACACGCTGCGCGTTCTCGGCGTACTTCGGCAGGGTCAGAACCGCGCTCTTCTTGCTGAGCGAGGGCGGCGGCACCACGCGGATGTGGTGCCAGGGCGACAGCGCGTCGCCTGCGGCCACGCGGTAGTGCAGGTCTTTGAAGAGCGGGCCGGTATTCCAGCGCGCAGCGCCCTGGTCGCACGCCAGGGTCACGGCGATGCGGTCGGAGGTCTCGCCGCCCGTGCCCCTATGGCCGTAGAGGCGGGCCATGCGGGCAGGCTCGCCCGAGGTAGCGATCTGGACCTCCACGGCGTCGCCCACGCGCACCACGCGGTCGCCGGGCTCGATGGCGAGCTTCGTGTAGCAGAAATAGGGCACGCCTGCGTCGGGCCGGAAGAGCCGCGTGAGGGCGTTGCGCACCGCCTCTGGGAAAACCTGGTACGCCCCGAGGAGCAGCGCGAGCAGGACGGCCACCACAGCGCCAGCCTTGAGCAACGGCTTCACCGGCACGGCGACGCGCGGGTCCACCGTGCTGGCGCGGTTGGCGATCTGGCGCAGAGCCGACTGAACGAGGCCCCGCGAGATGCCTTGCTCATCGAAGTTCTCGGAGCTCAACTCCACGGCGCTCACGAGGTCCTCTTCCACCTTCGGGAAGTGGTGGCCGAGGCGCGCCGCGGCGTCGCGGTCGCGCAGGCGCCGCACGGCCGGCCACAGCACCCAGCGGGCCAGGCACAGAGCGCAGGCGCCCAGAATCGCCGCCAGGGCCCCCGAGCGCAGGACGGGCGACAGGCGCAGCATCCGGTCGGCCGCCACGGCAGCGCCCACGGTGGAGGCCAGCACGGCCAGGGTGATCAGCAACCCCGTGTGGGTGTACACGACGCGCCAGCGGCGGCGGTAGCCGTCAATCACGCGTCGCAGGGCATCGGGCAGATGGGACCGTCTTGGTGCGCTCATGCCAGCCCACTCCTCTTGCGGATGAGCCACGCCGCGCCGAGCAGCAGCGCGAGCACCGAATAATACAGCCAATGGCGGCAAGGAGAGTGCTCGGATGTGAGCATGCGCCGCTCGACCTTCGCCGCCAGCAGCGAGGGCAGCCGATCGCTCTCGTCTACTCTAAGATACTGCCCTCGGCTCGCGAGTGCAATAGAATTCAGCGTGTTTGCATCCTGGGCGAGAAACTTCTTCTCCAGGTCGGCCCGAGACACGGTGAGCATGGCGACGGACGACAGCGGCTCGTCGCCGTAGGCCGACACGATGGGGCGCAGGGAGTACTTGCCGGGCTTGTCGGGCTTGAAGATCGCGCGGTAGATGCCCCAGCCGCCGGGGGCCGCGGCCAGGGCCAGGCGCTGGGAGGCCCCAGCGTCCGAGTCGATCTTCGCCCACACGCGCGCGGCCTCGAGCGGGAAGCCGTCGGGGCCGAGGCAATAGGCTTCCACCTCCACCGCCTCGCCGGCGTCGCATTCGGTGCGGTCGAGCGACAGCCGGGCGCGCGGGTCGCCCTCGGCGAACTGCCGCTTCACCATCCAGCGGATCGTTTGCGCCCAGAAGCGGTAGTGGTACTTGTCGCCCACCTCCTGTCGCCAGCGCCAGGTCTCCTCGATGCCGAGGAACAGGACCTTGCCCATGCCGACACGCTGGACGGCGAGGAGCGGGAGCTTCGACTGTCCGGCGAGGCGGTAGGGGTGCACGAGGAGCGCCGTGGCGCCGCGCGCCAGGCCGCCCACGCTCGCCGACCAGCGGACCTTGGGCAGCCGCGACCAGACGCTCTGGTTCTCCTCGGGGTCGGGCGCGAGACGGGTGACCAGGTGGCTCGCGCCGTCCTGAGTCAGCTCGACGGTGAACGGCTCGCCCCGGCCGCCCCCCTCCGCGCCCCCGAGGGCGACGGGCAGGATGGCGGCCACGGGGGTGCCTGCGAGGCCGCGGCAGTTCTGGCGCCGCCCCGCGATGACCACGAGCGCGCCACCCCGCACCTTCACCGCATCCGCCAGTTCCTTCAGGAACTCCTCAGGCATCTGTTCGCGGCTCAGGTCGCCCAGGAAGAACAGGTCGTATTCGGCGAACTGCGGCTTCTGCGTGGGGAGGGCATCAAGGTAGCCCTCGCCCTTGATCGGCCCGAGGCCGGGGCGCAGCAGGCACACGGTGAGCTGCACGGCCGGGTCGCGTTCGAAGACGTTGCGCAGGAAGCGGAACTCCCAGCGCGGCTCGGAATCCACGAGGAGCACGCGAATCTTGCGCTCCGAGACTTCGATGCTGGCCTTGGCGGAGTTGTTCGCCTCGTCCTGCTCGCCCTCCTGGCGGGGAATGCGGACGCTGAAGGTGCGGAGGCCGGGCGTGTCGGGCACGAAGGTGAAGCTGACGCTGACCGGCTGGCCCGAGGGCAGCGTGACGACCTGCTTCTCGGCGATGACGTCGGCGCCGCTGACGAGCTGCACCGGCAGGCGGGCGGCGCCCATGCCGCTCGAGCCCACGTCGGCGCTCAGCAGCACCTCGTCGCCGAGCAGGGCGCTCTTCGGCGCGCGCAGCGCCACCACCGCGGCATCGCGCGGCGGGCTGGGGTTGCCGATGCCGATCGGGAAGACCGGGATACCCATGCGCCCGAGCACGCGCGCCACCTCGGAGGGGTCGCGCCCGGTGTTCCAGGCGCCGTCGCTGAGGAGGACGACGGCCCTCGGCCGCGCGCCGCCGACGCCGCGGGTCACCTGGTCGAGGGCCTCGCCCAATGCGGTCGTGTAACCCTCGGGGTGGACCTCGAAGGGCGGTGCGTCGGGGCTCAGCGACAGCGCGTCCAGGGAGCCGGCGAAGCGCCAGGCCGCGATGTCGAAGCTCTCACGCACCTTGGTCAGCCAGCCCTCGGGGCCGGGGGCGAGAAGAAGACTGACCAGCTCCTGGCGCGCCACTTCGCGCGGCCCGGCGGCGGGCGCCTCCTTGGGGTTGAGCCGCTCGAGCAGCTTGCCGCTGTAGGAATCGGTCAGCAGCATGCTGCGCGAACCGTCCACCAGCACCGTGCACAGCGGCTTGTGGGGGTCGGGCCAGGTGCGGACGAACTTCGGGCTTAGCAGGATGCCTGCGAGCAGCACCGCGGCGGCCGCTGCCAGCGCGAGAATCGTCCGGCGCACCAGGGGGCGAAGGTGGGCGGTGTCGCGCCGCAGGAAGAATAAGGCCACGCCCGCCACCACGGCGGCCGCGGCGGCGACGAGCCAGGGCGGAAGGGGGCAGTCGAAGACCACGCGCATCGTGTTCATTCCTGCCTCCCGGCGGCGCTGGGCCGGCCCATGGACCACGCGAGGAGCACTTCGCCCAGCAGGAACACCAGGGCGATGGCCGCGAGGGGAAACGTTGAGGCCGCGCTCTGCGCCTCCGTGCCTTGGCCGATGGACTCCACGCCGCCGTCGGCCCGCAGGTAGCTGATGGAGCTGTCGGGCAGCAGGGCGTTGATCGCGGCGGCGTCGAGGCGCTCGAGCTCGGATTCCTGCGCGGGCGGATTCAGCGCGGCCACGGCAGGCGCCGTCCCGGGGTCCGCCGGCGCGGCGCTGCCGGTGACAAGGCGGTAGATGCCCGCCGCCTCGGTCCTTGTGAACAGAAGGTCGCCCTCGGGCGGCCGCATCACGGGCACGGCGGCGCCGTCGGGCGTGAGCACCAAGTGGTCCCCTGGTGGCATCGTCAGCCGCAACTCGGTGAACGTGGGCAGGGCGAGCGGCGCTGCGCCCTCGACGAGGTGGGTGTGGATGGCTCGGTGCAGGATCAGCAGGAAGGGCGGCGTGAAGGGGAAGTTCGAGAAGTCGGGCTGCGCCGACACGGCGAAGACATAGACCTTGCCCCGGCCGCTCTGGCGTCGGACGAGAAATGGCTCGCCGCGCTCGGTGTGGATCAGGGCCTCGGTGGTCTGGGCGTCGGGCTTGAGGCGGAAGAGTTTCGCGAGCAGCACACGGTCGAGGCCCTCCGCGGGCAACTGGGACACGACGGGGTTGACGGGGGCCACCGGGCCGAGCTTGATCTGCTTGTCGCCTTCGGCCTCGACAAGAGGCTGGAGCGGCACGCCGGCGAGTTTCTCCCCGTTCCAGGCCTCGATCTGCGTGTGGGCGCCGGGGAAGAGCAGGAGCAGGCCGCCGGCGGTGACGTAGTCGTGGAGGCGCTGAACCGCGTCGGGCGGCAGGGGCGGCACGTCGGCCACCACCACGGCCGCGAACTTCGAGAGGTCGGTGCCGGCCAGTTCCTGAAGTGACACGGCCTGGACGGCGAAGGGTGACCGCTCGATGGCCCCGGCCTCCGGCGGCTGGAGGGCCAGCTTCACGAAGTCGGCGGCGCTCTCGAAGGGCACCGACGAGGGGGCGCCGTCCACGACGAGCACGGGCACCCGCGCGGCGACATGCAGAAGGAAGTAGCGGCGGTCGTCGCCGGGCAGGGCGTCGGGGCTGAGTTCGAAGTAGCCTGCGTGCGGGCCGGCCTTCAGGGGGGGCAGGTTGAACACGAGGTCGGCCTTGCCCGGCTCAGCGAACTGGTGTGTGCGGCTGTCTACGCGGCGGCCGTCGAGGAAGAGGGCCAGACTCGCGACGGCGCTGGCTTCGCCCCTCGCGCGCAGTTCCACGGTGGCGGTGAGCTTGGGCGCGTCGTTCTCCACGATCACAGCGGGCGCCACGCTCACGGCCACGACCGAGAGGTTGCTCTCGACGCCGGGGTGGAGGTCGGTGATGATGATCTGGGGCTTGCCGGCCCTGGCGAGGGCTTCGCGCACCTGTTGCCACTCGCCCTGTTCGTCGGCGCGCCAGCCGCTGGCCTGGAGGTCGGTGAGCAGCCAGATCGTGCCGCCGCCGCCTCCGTGGGCAAGGGATTCCGCGGCGGCTCGAAGCGCCCGCGGCACGTCGCCGTGTCCGCCGGTGAGACGCGCGTCCTTGAGCACGGCGGCCACGGCCGCGCGGTCCTGGAGCGGCTCGCGGAAGGGCGAGACGTAGCTGTGCGCGAACCAGCCGCCCGCGACGCGCGCGCCGCGGGGGAGGGCATCGAGGGTATGCGACACGAGTTCCTTGCCGCGCTCGAACGCCGAGCCTCCCGGCCCGGTGGCGGACATGGAGGCCGAGGCGTCGAGCAGCACCGCCACCTGCCGGCTGCCGCCGAGCAGCGCGGCCAGGCCGCCCCGCACCACCGGCTGAAGCAGCGCGCCGAGGGCGGCGGCCAGCAGCAGCATGCGCAGCGCCATCAGGAGGATCTGGCGAAGCCGCGCGCGCCGCACCGCCCGCCGCTCCATCGTCAGCAGAAAGTCAATCGCCGCCCACCGCACCCGCCGGTACCGGATGCGGTTCAGCAGGTGGATGAGGATCGGCAGCGCGACGAGCGGGGCGAGCCAGAGGAACTCGGGATGGAGGAAACGCATACTGTGCCCGCTTGCGTTGCGATGCCTACGGGACCGATGGGACGAATGGGACTGATAGGACCGATAGGACCGGCAAAACCTGCGCGACCGCGTGCCGCCGGTGTCCCCTCTGTTCCATCGGCCCTATCCGTCCCAGCCCAGTCATCGGCGCCTTCCCAGGTACGCCGTCAGCGCCCGATCGAACGGGTCCGAGAGCTGCATGCGCTCGTAGTCAATGTTCTTCTCGGTGCAACCCTTGCGCAGGCGCTCGAGGAACTGGCGAAAGCGCGTGCGGTAGCTCTCGGCCATCAGGCGCGGGTCCACCACGATCTCTTCGCCGCGCTCGATGCCCTCGAAGAGCGTCACGCGGTCGTACGGGAACTCGAGCTCCGCGTCGTCCAGAAGGTGGAAGACGATGACCTCGTGGCGCCGATGGCGGAAGTGCTGGAGGCCGTTGAGCAGCGCCTCCACGTTGTCGAAGAGGTCGCTGATGACGATGACCATGCTGCGGCGGCGAATGCGCTCGGCGATCTCGTGGAGAACGGCGGCGATGTTGGTGTCGGCGCCGGGTTTCAGGTTCTCCAGGGTTTCGAGGATGGCCGAGAAGTGCCGGGCATTGCCGCGCGGCGGAATGAAGGCCCGTACCGCATTGTCGAAGGTCACCAGCCCCGCCTGGTCGCCCTGGTGGAGCATCAGCAAGGCGAGCGAGGCGGTCAGACCGGCGCCATAGTCGAGGCGAGTCTCGGGGGCCGTCGTGAAGTCCATCGAGCCGCTCGTGTCGAGCAGGATGTAGCAGCTCAGGTTGGTCTCGGCCTCGAACTGCTTGATGAAGAAGCGGTCGGTGCGGGCGAGGACCCGCCAGTCAATGTAGCGCGGGTCGTCGCCGGGCGAGTACTCGCGAAACTCGGCGAACTCGACGTTGAAGCCGTGGTAGGGGCTCTTGTGGATGCCCGAGTAGTAGCCCTCGACGGCCTGGCGCGCGCGCAGTTCGAGCCGGCTGATCTTGGCCACGGCCTTGCGGTCAATCTGGCGTTCTCTGCTTGCTGGCACGCGTGATGCCCCGCGCGGTGTCGTGATGCGTCCCGGACCCGTGAGGCGTGGAGAGAGGAGAGACCCTGGGCTCTCGTCCTGCCGCGCGTCACGCGTCACGCATCACGGGTCATGCTTCCGCCTCAATCGCCGGCACTTCGCCCAGCAGCCGCGCCACCACGTCGTCCGATGTGATCCCCTCGGCCTCGGCATTGAAGTTGAGCAGGATGCGATGGCGCAGCACAGGGGCGGCGACGGCCTTGACGTCCTCCACCGAGGCATAGCCACGCCCGAGGAGGATCGAGCGGGCCTTGGCGCCCAGGATGAGGTACTGCGAGGCCCGCGGCCCGGCGCCCCAGGCCACCCAGTCGCGCACGTAGTCGGGCGAGTCGGCCTCCTTCTTCCGCGTCTTGCGCACCAGGGTCACGGCGTAGCGATAGACGTGCTCGGGCACGGGGATGCGATAGACGAGGTCCTGGAGCTTCACGATGTCCTCGCCCGTGAGCACGTGCTTGACCTCGGGGTCGCGTAAGGTGGTGGTGCGGCGCACTACCTCGATCTCCTCGTCGAAGGCCGGGTAGTCCACCCGCACGTGGAACATGAAGCGGTCGAGCTGGGCCTCGGGCAGGGGATAAGTGCCTTCCTGTTCGATGGGATTCTGCGTGGCGAGGACGAGGAATGGCTCGTGGAGGTAGTATTCCTTGCCGCTGGCGGTCACGCGGTGTTCCTGCATGGCCTCGAGCAGGGCGGCCTGGGTCTTGGGCGGGGTGCGGTTGATCTCGTCGGCCAGCACGATGTTGGCGAACAGCGGGCCGCGGACGAACTCGAAGGCCCGGTGCCCGGTCGCCTTGTCCTCGCGGAGGATTTCCGTGCCGATGATGTCCGACGGCATCAGGTCGGGCGTGAACTGGATGCGGTGGAACTGGAGCGAGAGGACGCGGGCCAGCGTTCGCACCAGCAGCGTCTTGGCCAGGCCGGGCACGCCCTCGAGCAGGCAGTGGCCGCGCGAGAACATCGCCAGCAGCACCTCCTCAACCACCTGGTCCTGTCGCACGATGATGTGGCGGAGCTCCTCGCGGAGCTGCGTGCAGGCGGCGCGGAAGCGCTCCAGCGCCTGCACGTCCTGGTCCTGCACGGCCTCAGCCTGGGTCTGAACGGCGGCATCTGCCATCGAGGGCTCCTTGCGCAGGGGGAATCCGGATCGGCCCATATTATGGCATCATTCAGTATTAGACGCAAGGACACCTGACAGGTTCCACCCCCGGGGTGAAACCCCTCGATCCCGGTGGGGTTGCGGCAGGGGAATGCGAACGCGAGCATGAGAAGGGAGACGCTGGCAACGCTTGCCCCGTGCTCTCCGCGCTGCGCCGCAGCGCTGCGTGGGCCTCCGCACGGACTCTAGCTGTCGGCCGGCGGGCGGAAGGGTGCGACTAAGGCTTGACGGATCGTCTCCTCGTCGGCGGCGTGCGCCAGCACGGTGACCTGGTCCCCGCCCTCCAGTTGCGTGTGGCCCCTGGGGCTCAGCGCCCGCTCGCGTCGCGTGACGAGGATGACTAGAGCATCCGGTGGGAGTTCCAGGTCGCGGACCAGGGGGCCTGCGATGCCCAGCGGCCCCGGCAGGTCAACCACCACGAGGTCCAGGTCGGTCTCGGCCATGGCGAGCAACTCCAGCCTATATGGTGGCTTGGGGCGAGCATGCGCCGAGAGGCCCAATGCGCGCCCAACGATTCCGAGGCTGGACCCCTGCACGAGCACCGAGAGCAGCACGGCGAAGAAGACGAGGTTGAATATGTCCTGGCTGTCCGGCAGGCCATAGGCTGCCGGGTAGGTGGCCAGAACGATGGGCACCGCTCCGCGCAGGCCCGCCCACGCGATGAAGACTTTCTTCTTCCAGGCGAACGGCATCCCCAGCAAGCCTAGGGCCACGGCGATGGGCCGCGCGACCAGGGCCAGCACGAGGAACAGCACCACACCGTCCAGCCACACGCCAGACCACTGGTGCGGAAAAACCAGGAGTCCCATCATGAGGAACATGCCGATGTTGACGATGGCGGCCAATGCTGCCGAGAAGTTGGCGACGCCTTGCCGGTGCACGAACGGGTGATTGCCCATGACACACCCACACACGAACACCGCCAGCATGCCGCTGGCCTGCGCGCATTCGGCCAAGCCATAGGTCAGGAGAACTACCCCAAGGAGCAGCACGTAGTAATGCGCCCTGTCCTGTGGGCGTAGGCGGTTGAACAGCCAGAGCGCGCCACGGCCGAGCACCCAGCCGACCAGGGGGCCGACGGAGAACTTCCACACGAACGTGAGGATGACGAGGAGCCACTGCGTCTGCCCGTGTGCGAAGCTCTGGACCGCCACCACGGTCAGCAGCACCGCCATGGGGTCGTTGGCGGCACTCTCGATCTCGATGGTGGACGCTAGCTTGGGAGGGAGCGACTGCCTCCGCAAGATGGAGAAGGTGGCTGCGGCGTCCGTGGATGAGGTAATGGCGGCGAGAAGGCACGCCCTTTCGAAGGGCCAGCCCAGCAGGCCCCAGAGGGTGCCTAAGGTGGCTGCGGCCGTGAGGAGCACGCCCCAGGTGGCCAACCCGCCCGCTGGCCAAGCCACCGCTTTGAAGTCGCTTCGCTTGGTTCCGAAGCCCCCCTGAAAGAGAATGAAGACCAAGGCGATATTAGCGACGTGGTGGGTCAGTACCATATCGTCGAAGTGCCAGAGGCCCAGCACATCGCTGCCGAAAAGTATCCCGGCCCCCAGCGCCACCGCAATGACAGGAACGCTCCAGCGGTCGAGCCACACAGCCGCCAGAACCACGAAGAGCAGCAGCAAGGGTGTCACAATGAATGCGATGTCCATGGACAACTACCTGGGTGAGGAAACAGGCGGACGGCGACAGGCCGGCCTCAGGCACCCGGCGCAGCCTGCCGGCAGCCGAAGGCGGCAGGCAGACACCTCTCGTGTCCAGCGCGCGACGACACCGGCCCTGCTCGCCCAGAACCACCAGGCCAGCCGGGCAGACCTCCCGTCCCGCTGGTTGCGCGAAGGCCAACCGGCAACCAACCCGTCGCGCCGACGTGGCCATCTGCCTCAGGGCGGAACGCCTATTGGAACGCGGCCTTGATGTCGGCCAGGCCCACGCCCAGCGTCGCACGGGCGATCTTGTCGAGCTCGGCCTCGGGACCGACGAGATGCATGGTGCGATGGACGTGTTTGAGGCTCTCGCCCGGCTTCAGGAAGGCCGCTGGGGACGAGCTTTCCAGCTCGTAGAAGGGGCCGAGCGGCGGGCCGGCCGGCGTGGGGCCGTCGTTGTAGCTGTTCACCACGTCGCCCTTGAACGGCTCCTTCTGAATCTCCCACATCGAGTTGACGTAGTCTGTCGCCCCTTCGGGCTTTGTGTAGGTGGCGAGGGTGAGGACGCGGTTCGCGGCGTCGTAGCTGCCCATAATCGGCTTGGCCCGTCTGGGGCTGAGGCCGATCTTGCCGCGCTGCTTGCCGTCGCACTTGAAGAAGATAACGCCGTCCTTGGCCTTCAGGCGGTCGGGCGGCACTTTGCCGAAGTAGCTGTCGTTGACGATGGGGCCGAGCTGGTCCTCCGGCCCCTGAAGATAGGGGATCACGGCGGTGGTGGCGGGGGAGGGGTTGTACATGCACAGGATCCAGATAGAGAGGGCTCCGGTCTCGCGCACCCAGGCGTTCTGGCCCGCGTTGCGGATGCTGTTGTCGCTCTCGTAGGCCACGGCCTTGACGCCCCCGGGGAGGTCAATGCCGAAGCTGGCCTTGATGGCCTCGGGGTCGAGCAGACGCACGATGCGATCGGCCACGACGTCGAACTTGGTGCCCGAGAAGTTGACCAGCGAGAAGGAGTTGCGGAAATGCGCCCGGGTCGGCTCGCTGGCCACCACGTTCCACCCGCCCCAGTCAATGGGCGCCGGCACCTGCCAGTCCTTGAAGTCGAACTTGTCGCTCGCGCCCTTGGGGAAATAGATGGAGAACTGGCCGCCCTCGGGGCCGATCCAGAAGCGGTCCTCGCCGCCCAGGGGGTTGAACTGCGGCTTGCGCTGGCCTGAGGCGATGAGCTCGCGGTTGATCCACCCGAAGCTCAGCCCCTCGGGCCCCGTCGCCGAACTGGTCATCACGCGGCCCTGGTATAGCGGCACCACAGCCACCTGGGCCTGGCCTGACTTGTCCGAGAGCACGAGCACGTCCGAATGCTTCTTCAGAAACGCCAGGTCCCCCGCGAACGTTGCGGCAGCCGCGGCCCGCTGCCTCTGCTTCGGCACGGCGCAGCCCACAATGCCTGCGCCGACGAGCAACAACACGATCCCCAATCGCCTGGTCATTTGAGCATCCTCCATGTGTCAGTGGCCCCGTGGACGCCTCTTCGCCCTTCGCTGCGGCGGGAGGAACCCCAGTTCACTGCCCCTCATAAGAACCAGATTTGCCTGCGTCATGCAAGGCCCGAAGCACAATTCGCGCAGCATCGGCCGCGAAGCGAGGGCAGCAAGGCGCAGGCGGCGCATGCGAGGAGCCGGGAGAATCGCGTTCCCCCGGCTCCGGAGTGAGGAAGGACGGCGGGCTCAGACCACGTCAATCGCGGCAAACGCGCCGCCAAAGCCGAGGTCCTCGCCGAACACCGGGATCAGGCCGTCGGGCACCCGGCTCACGAGGCCGTTGAAGGTCTGC
>Ga0116145_1001795_pt1 | contig 20740 bp, 25 predicted proteins | sample AD_JPNHG1_MetaG_FD_89747 | JGI IMG/M metagenome (GOLD analysis project Ga0116145, IMG submission 89747) | Active sludge microbial communities of municipal wastewater-treating anaerobic digesters from Japan - AD_JPNHG1_MetaG | ecosystem: Engineered > Bioreactor > Anaerobic > Digestate | place... | reverse complement strand
CCTTTCGGTATGTACATATATCACTCTAAAGGCACATAATAGCAAGTCATTTCTGCGGTTTTCCGAGCCATAATCTACACAAATATCCGAGGTGGAAACTGTGTATATTATTCCTCTTCGCCGGTCAGGATGAAGCGGACGTATTCCTTCCGATGCTCCTCCAGATAGGTGACCAGTTCGTAGAAATCACGCTCGTAGGCAAGTCTCTGCACCATGTTCACATCGAACATATTTGTAAGCCCCGTGTCGCGGATGGCGAGAATCTGCTCCTTAATCGTCTGCGTCATCGCTGCACACCTCCAATCCCGATACCAGCTTTGTATAAATCGTGGTATAGCGTTCGCACTCCGCGCCTTCCGTTCCCGCGATGGCCTGCAGGAAGAAGTCGGCGGCTTCCTTGCGGGAATCCCATACCTTTTTCTCGCCGTAGCAGACGGTCGTGACCGTGGCGAGTTTCTTCACGATATCCTCGCCGTAGACCACGTTCAGTCCGCTGCCCGTGTCCCACCGCATGAGGAGGGAGCCGGTATCGTCCACGCCGAGGACGGTGCCTTTCGTTCCGACAGGCGGAGCCTGCACATCCTCCATCCGCACCAGTTCCACCCGTGCGCCCGCAGGGTACTCCCTGCGGATACGCTCTACCGTTTCTTTATTCGGAAATCTCATGGTCGGCACCTCCGTTCTTGAAAGCCGAGGAACCCGTGAGGTTCTTCAGCAGGATTTTCCGCTCGACCTTGTACTCCGCGCCAATGAAGCCCAGCCGCAGGAGGAAGCAGCGGAATGCGTACTTCTCGTTGTCCACTTCCTTTTCCGTGGCGGTCACGCGCTTGGCGTTCCTCGCCATCTCGCAGAGTGCGGAAACAAGGTGCATATATGCCTTTGCGGAATCGCCGTCCATCTCCGTGAACCAAGGGAAGGATACCTTCTCGTCCGTCACCTCAATCGGAAGGCTGTCTGTGCCGATGGCTTTCTTGATGAGCGCCGCCTTGGAATCCACGATCCTCTGAAGGTTCTCAAGGGCTGCGTCCGAAAGGCTGTCCCTCGGAACCGCCACCGTAAGCCCCTCTGCGGCGGCCTGTGCCGCGCTGTCCTCGGTTTCGGATTCTTCCTCGACCTCCGAGTCCGCGCCGTCCTGCGGCTCACATTCAAAACCCGCGGCAGCGATGGCTTCAAGCACCTGCTCTACCTCCTCGCTGTCGGCGCGGTCATCGAAGAGGAGCGTTCCGTCCTTGGTGACCGTGAAGTAGTCGATCTCGTAGTTGCAGGTCGGCATGAATTTGTACTCTGCCTTCGCTCCCGTGGTGTCGGCGATGACCTTTACCAGTTCCTTGCGCTTTGCGCCTGTTACGTTGTACTTTACTTGCATTGCGTTTACCTCCGTTTTCGCTTGTTTTCTGTGCCTTTCGGCGTGTATATACATCACTCTAAAAGCCCGGAATAGCAAGCGAATATCGGATTTTTCTCTGTAGAATTACCGCCGGATTATTCGGTCGGAAACTGTGAGTAATACACAATGCCCGAAAGCACGAAAACCACGCACGGCAGAGCCACGCCGTTGCCCCACATCTTATACTCCGCAGAATCGGAATACGGATTGGCAAGCCACTTCTTTATCTGCTTTGAAGTCTTGGGCTTGCTGTCGGGAGCGGTTGCCAGCCGCCATGTCTCGAACACCTTGTACCAATAGTACAGTTCCTCATCAGACGGCTTTGCCGTGCCGAGATCATCGCACCACCAGTCCGGGAAGCCCTGCAGCCTTGCGCACTCGGTCGGCGTGAGCCTGCGGACAATGTAGTACGGTTCTTCCGAGATAGTCGGTGGATCCTTGTAATCCGTAGCGACCAGCGTGTTCGCCACGTCCTCCTCGGCTTCCATATGATAGGAATTCTTGCTCGTGGTATAGACGGGATGCGCCACCGCGCCCGGTCCCTTCGCCACCATCGTAGGCTCGACTTCCTCCTCGACCGCGATCCCGAACTGCGCATTCTGCCCCATGTTATAGGTAGCTCTGTCGATGCCGTAAGCCACGCCGTGCTGCTCCGTTGCGTTCAGCGTAAAGCTGACGTTGTCCTCGGAGTATCCGCTGCCCTTATGGGACGGCCTTGCGCCGTTGCCCTCAAGAGCCACCACAGCCATGCCTCCCTGGTTGCAGGAGGGATTGCCACCATTTCCGTCAAGCGTCCGCGAGGTATCGGCTTTATAAAAGCCGCTGTGCGGATTGTCAGATTTCATGGAGTTGCTCTCCTTGGAGCAGATGCCGAAAGCGGTCGGAACGAACAATGTCTGGTCGTTATTGCATCCGAGCGTAGCAGACTTATCGTCTTGGATCAGCGCACCCTTGCCGCCGCCCTCGCAGCCGGAGCGAATCTTCAGAGTCTTCGGTGTCTCCACCACGAACGGCTGGTTATTGCCGCCCGTGCCGAAAGTGGAAAGGACAGTCTGCGCCACATCGAGCGGTCCCGTGTATCTGGAATCCTGCGAGTGGTTCTCGAATACCAGCGGAGGATGGTGGCTTTCCGCACGGAGCGTGTTCGTCACATCCTCGGTCAAGTCCATCCGCTGCCCGCCCTGGTCGTTCAGGCAGAAAGTGTCTGTCTCTCCAAAGCCCTCTTGAGCATCAGCGGCAGCTCCTTGCCACGCGCGGAAGCCCTCCGCAGAATACCCAGACACGCCTTCTGACTCAAATAGTATTTTTCCGGCACTCCCGCCTGCAAAATCTGCGACAAGGTAGATGCGTTTTCTTCTCTGGGGAACTCCCCAATACTGAGCGTCAAGCACTCTCCAGGCAACGGAGTAACCGTCTCCCACGATGCTTCCTGCGGACTGCCACTTCTTAACTGAAGGAACAGATACGGTTTCGTCTGCGATGCGGCAGACGCTTTCGAGGACGCATCGGAAGTCCTCTCCCTTGTTTGAGGAGAATGCCCCGGGGACGTTCTCCCACACGATGTATCTTGGATATTTGCCATTGGTGGCACACCTCATTTCCTTTATGATTCGGACGGCTTCATAGAAAAGCCCGGAGCGGTTACCGTCCAGACCCTCGCGTTTACCGGCTATGCTCATATCCTGGCACGGCGAACCGAACGTGATGATATCCACAGGCTCAATGCTCCCGCCGTCCATCTTGGAAACATCGCCATAGTGCTTCATAAAAGGCAGCCGTTTGGTGGTCACCCTAATAGGAAACGGCTCGATTTCTGATGCCCACACGGGAGCAATGCCGGAAATCAAGCCGCCCAAAGGAAAACCGCCGGAGCCGTCAAACAGGCTGCCGAGCGTCAGTTTATTCATCGGACACCTCCAGATCTGCGAAGGTGTATGTCTTGCCGTCCCTCTCCACGGAAACGCCGTCCGCAGAGCCGGCCTGCTCGATGTACCGCTTCACGATGACATCGCAGTATTTCTCGTCCAGTTCTATGGTGTAGCAGTCCCTGTCAGTCTGCTCACAGGCGATCAGCGTGGAGCCGCTGCCGCCGAACGGATCGAGGACGAGCGTGTTGCTCATAGAAGAATTCTGTATCGGGTACGCCAGGAGCGGTATGGGCTTCATGGTCGGATGATCCGTGTTCTTCTTGGTCTTTTCAAATTCCCATATCGTGGTCTGCTTGCGGTCGGCGTACCATTGGTGCTTGCCGCTTTTCTTCCATCCGTACAGACAAGGCTCATGCTGCCATTGGTACGGGCTTCTCCCAAGCACCAGGCTCGGCTTCTTCCAGATGCAGCAGCCGGAAAGATAGAATCCCGCATCTGCGAACGCCTTTCTGAAGTTCAGCCCCTCGGTATCCGCATGGAACACATAAATGGACGCATCGTCCGCCATGACCTTTTCGATATTGGAAAATGCATCGAAGAGGAACTGATAAAACTTCTCATCCGCAAGGTTGTCGTTCTTGATCTTCCCGGCAGTCCCTTCGTAGTTCACGTTATACGGAGGATCGGTCACCACAAGGTTTGCCTTCCGTCCCTGCATGAGCGTGTCGAAGGTTTCCGCTTTCGTGGAATCGCCGCATACAAGCCTGTGCCTTCCGAGCGTCCATACATCGCCGCTCTTGGAGAATGTGGGCTTTTCCAGTTCCGCATCCACATCAAAATCGTCCTCCTGCACATCCCCGTCTCTCTTGAACAGGTCGGACAGTTCCTTTTCGTCAAAGCCCGTGAGGGACAGGTCGAACGCCTCCGCCTGCAGAGCTTCGATCTCCACGCGCAGAAGCTCCTCGTCCCATCCTGCGTCCATCGCCATTCTGTTGTCGGCGAGGATATATGCTTTCTTCTGCGCTTCTGTCAGATGGTCGGCAAAGACGCACGGAACCTCCGCGATGCCTTCCTCCTTCGCCGCAAGAATACGACCGTGGCCGGCGATTACGCCAAAGTCACGGTCGATGATCACGGGATTGATGAAGCCGAACTCTCGTAGCGAGGAGCGCAGCTTGTTTATCTGTTCCGGGGAGTGGGTACGCGCATTATTGACATACGGCACCAGCTTTGTGATCGGAACGAGCTGCATTTCAGTCGTTGTCTTCATAGCGCTTCACCGCCTCCCTCAATTCTCTGTATTTGTCGGTATGTTCCCAGGTGGGATAACCGTTGCCGAAATGCCCGTATGCGGAATACTCCGCAAAGGAGCAGTTCCGCAGGCAAAACTCGTTGATAATCGCCGCCGGACGCATATTGAACACATCGTTCGCGGCTTTCGCAATCATCTCATCGCTGACCTTGCCCGTGCCGAACGTATCGATCTGGACAGCCACGGGATCGGCTTTCCCGATGGCGTAGCTGATAGCGACCTGGCACTCATCCGCCAAATCAGCGGACACGATGTTCTTTGCGATGCACCGAGCCATGTACGCGCCGGAGCGGTCGACCTTTGTGGGGTCCTTTCCGGAGAACGCACCGCCGCCATGAGCGCCGAGTCCTCCGTAGGTATCAACCATCAGTTTCCTGCCCGTAAGTCCCGTGTCCGCCCTGGGACCGCCCTCCACGAATCTGCCGGAGGGATTGACGAGGATTTCCGTATCGGCGTCAAACGGGAACTTCGTGAACACAGGATGCAGTACCTCGGCAATGATTTCGCTCTTTAACACATCCAAGTCTTTGTCCTTGTCGTGCTGGACGGAAACCACGATGGTCTTTACGCGCTTTGGCTTGCCGTTCACATATTCCACGGTGACCTGCGCCTTGCCGTCCGGCTTGATGCCGTGGATGAGGTTGTCCTTCCTGACGGCGTCCAGTCTTTTACATATTTTGTGTGAAAGAAGGAGCGGCAGGGGAATGTACTCCCTTGTCTCGTTGGTAGCGTACCCGTACACGGTGCCCTGATCGCCCGCGCCGAGATTGGCATAGCAGGAGGTATCGCCGTTCCTTGCTTCAATGCTCATGTCCACGCCGCCCGCGATGTCGCGGCTCTGCTTGCGGATGAACACATAAATGAGGAAGCCGTAAGGATTGTAGCCGACCTTCTCCAGCGCCCTGCGGACGGTGTATCGGATATCCACGGTCTTCGAGCAGGTGATCTCGCCCGCAACGATGATGCGCCGTCCTGCCGCCATGACCTCGCAGGCTACGCGGGAGGACTTGTCTTTGTAAAGGCAGGCGTCCAAGATGCTGTCGGCGATGAAGTCGCACAGCTTGTCGGGATGTCCTGCGCATACGCTTTCCGCTGTCTTGTAAGTTTTCATGTCCATATCTCCATTTCTTTTATTTTCTGTTCTTTGCGCGGAGCAGCCGCTCCATCAGATCGTCCTGCGGGCTTGCGCCGTCATATTCCACGGAGCAGTTCTCACGCACGATCTGATAGATTTGGAACCAGTCCGCATTGACCTGTTTCTTGTAGTCGCGGCTCATGGACACATAAGGCGATGCGATGGCGTTCCCCGTGGTGGGATGCTTGGCGAGGTACCCGAATTCGGATATCGCTTCCTCGCATTGAATCCACCGCGCCACGCTCATCGCGTACTGCTCTATAAGCTGGTTGTTTACTAACATTTCACAGCCCCGCGCCTTTAGCCACAGCCACGTTTCTCTGAAAATCTCCTCGGCACACAGGTCGCTGCCGTTTTTCTGCTTTGCCTTGAGGTAATCCCTGACGGGAGGAACATCCTCGCCCCGGATATCCGCAGGCTCCGGCAGATCGTCCGGCATCACCAGCGTTCCCTTTGCCGTGCCGTCCTGTATTTTGTCTACGAGCGGTTTCCTTTTCGGACCCGTTCCCGGTCTGGGACCGCCCCTGTTGGTACCGTCTTTTGCCACATTCTCACCTCCGATCTGCATTCACCGGGTTAATACCCCGTTTGAATACGAAAATTCGCGCACGAAGCCCCAGGCCGCTGTCCGCTATAGGACCCGTAGAGATTCAGACCGCCCTACCGGTCAGTGCCGGTCGCCCATCTCAATATGAATCTTGGTGTGGCAGGACTGACAAAGACTCATCAGATTGCTTTCCCTATGGTCGCCGCCTTTTGAGATGGGAACGATGTGATGCACTTCCTCGACGGGAGTGTATCTGCCTTCCTTGAGACAGCGTTCGCACAGCGGGTGAGAGGCAGCGTAACGGTCACGGATTCTTTTCCAGCACCTGCCGTATTTTTTATTGCTGTCGGGAGACCGCTCGTAACGGTTGTAATTCTCCCGCACGGCTTTCCTGTGTTCCTCACAATAAGGACCGTCAGAGAGTCGACCGCATCCGGGATAACGGCATGGTCGTTTCGGTTTTCTCGGCATGAAGTCACCTCGCTTTCCGGGCATGACAAAAGCCCCACGGGACTGTTCCCATGAGGCTTTTTGATTCTGCTCTGCTGATTATATACTACCATAAATACATGGTGGGCATTGCTGTGCAAAACTAGGTATTTTCGGCGCGGTCATATGATGATGCAGTCCTCCGGCACGGTGATATGCTGCAAGGCTCTGCCATGCCAGCGACGTATGGTGCTTTCATCCGCAAAGAGCGTGTCGCCAATCTGTTCCCATGTCCAGTTGTGGATGTAGCGGTAGCGGAGTACCATCTGCTCATCGGGATTTTCCACCTTGTCGATGACGGTGCGAATCTGTTCTTTTAAAGCGACCAGCTTATCGATCTCGGCGTTTATTTTCTGTTCCAGTTCCCATACACGCTCAAAACATCTGACGAAGGGAGCCTCCGTTGAGCGGTTGGGATTGTAATGCTCCTCGAAGCCGGGTGAACCGACACTTGATGCCATTTCCCGAAGGCGCGCAGCCTCCGCAATGTCGCTGTTTATTTTCTGGTCAAGCCTGTAGGACTGTTTCAAATATTCTTTTGGTGTCATAATTTCAGACCTCCTCTTTGAGTTTCCTTATGAGCATCTCGCCGTCTACTTCCGTGAGGCACTTGTACCAATCGGAGCGGAAGAACCGCTCAATGGAGGCAGCCTCTGCCTGTGCGAGATGGTTACGTGGGTTTCTTTTCAATTTTCGTGCGGCGGCTCGGTAGTCCTTTGCCGCCTGGATGATGATGGCGTTTGCCAGTTTTTCATATGGGTCCATCGCCACCTCCGTTCCCGTGACCTGTGACCTCACGGCAGTCTGTTGTGAAATATCTGATTTTTAAGCCCTTTTTGACGGCACGTTCGTATTCGGCTTTCATGCCTGCGGAATATTCCGAACCGAAAATCCAAACCTCGGTGCATTTGTCCATGAACACATTTCCAAAGGAAAGCCCAAGGGAGCGTTCTACTGGATTCTCGTCATTTAAGAACTGCGAAAAGAACAGGTGCGCCGCAAAGGGCAGGTATCCTTTATCTACCGCATATCTGCAATATTTCTGTGCCGCGAGAATGTTACGAACGGTATCCCCGGCATAAGGGCTGCAGATATAAACGATGGTGCGGCTTTCGGAAGACTTCTTTCTTGCCTGTGCGTTAACCTTGCGGATAGCTTTCCTGCGGTCGCTTTTTTCTTTTCTGTTGCACTTTGCGATAACGGCTCCTGCGGTCGGATCGTAGTAGCCTTCCGAGTTTCTGTATATGTTATTTGCCATCACGGTTCACCTCCAGTTCGGTAATCTCGATGTATATGCCTGTCGGTTCGTCCGACCAGCGTTTTTCTACGGTCTCCCTCACGACCTGGGCATCGTCTTTCCAGAATCCACATTTTGTCATGCAGTCCTTCAGGAGTTTCTGCAGGTTGTCGGTATCAGGCTTGGTTATCCGAAAGTCGCCATTCTTATGGGACTTGCCCTTCGGAAAGAGCCACAGCGTCGCAAGGGCAACGGCTCCTTCTATGGGTTTGTCCGGCCTGTGAAGGATGAGGTGACCTGTCAGCAGTTTCTTTGCCTCCTTCACGGGAGCGGGATCGTAAAATATAGGTTTGCCGTGAACGATACGTACCTGCTTTTCCTGTGCGGTAGCGGTCGGCGGCTTCATTGCTATAAAAAAGTTCATTTTCTAAACCTCCGTGTATTCTGCGTTATTCCATTCTGTTCAGTTACCGTTGCGCTCCGCAGAAGTGGAAGGGCAGGCTATGCAGCCCTTTCCACTTTGGGAGTGTAACGACCGTTCTTCTGTCTATGTCTTTATATAGACAGCGTAGAAGAAGAAAATCCGATCAGCCGTTTTCAGGGTTCGTTTTCGTGATGACGCCTTTGTCGAGAGTGAACTCGTCGCCCATTTTCTTGAGCCTTGCGTACACGGTCTTATCAATGACGCCCATGTACTCCGCCATGTCCTTCACGGTGACCTTGCCGTCCATGTCGAGAGCGGAGAAAGCGGTGCGGAACTCATCGGCGGCGTCATCCGGCGTCTTGCTCTTCGGATTGTTGAGCCGTCCTGCCTGCGGAGTGCCCTGTGCAGGCATCGCGCCGAGCGTCCCTTTGTCATCGACCTTATGGATCGGGTACTCGAACCAGAAGTTGACGGGCGTGATGTTCGGGAACTCACGCAGCGAGGATTCGAGCCGCCATGCGGTTTCATTGCCGTCACGGACGTTGTTTGCGATATCCTCGGAAAGCTCAAGCTGAATCATGTCAAGCTGGGCATCAGGATCACGGGCGAACACGCCGGAGCCCGACGCTCTGTCCATCGCTTTTTTCATGCCCTGCGCACCCTTGCTGTGATGATGGCAGTAGATGGTGCTGCACCCGGTCTCCGTGCAAATCTTGTCGAACTGGTTACAGAACGCGCCCATTTCGGAGGCGTTGTTCTCATCGCCCGTGATAACTTTGTAAATGGGATCGATGACGATAGCGTCAAAGTGCTGATCCCGTACACGGCGGATGAGTTTCGGAACAAGCTGGTCGAGCGGTACGGCGTGACCCCTGAGGTTCCACACCACGATGCTGTCCGCATTTTTGATGGGCAGACCGAGTGCCTCGTAGATTTTGAGAAATCGGTTGATCGCGCTTGCCGGATCAATCTCAAGGTTCACATAGAGGACTCTGCCTTTCTTGCAGGGAAAGCCGAGCCAGGGCTTGCCTTCCGCGATAGCGATGCACAGTTCCATGAGAAGAAAAGACTTCCCGGCTTTGGACGAGCCGGATATCAGCATCTTGTGTCCTCTGCGGAGAATCCCTGTGATAAGTTCCTCCGGCAGTTCCGGCGGATTGTCCTTGAAAGTGTCGAGGGATACCATGTCGGGCAGTTCGTCCGAGATGCCCTCCACGAAATCCATCCAGTCCACCCATGACTTCCTGCCGATATTGGTCGCAACAAGGTACTGGCGGTTGCCGTTCCTGGTGACTCCCGGCATACGGGAGAGGCGGGACGGATTGCGGTTCTGTTTGTCGATGGACACTCCGTTTTTCTCCAGGAAGTCGTAGAGGAACTCCACGCGCTTTCTGTACTCGTCGTAATTCTCCGCATCCACGCGGACGATGGCATGGAGGCTTTTGCCTCCGCTGTGAACGAGCGCCGCGATAGGCAGTTCCAGCTTGCGGAAGACGATATCCTGTTCCGCAACGGGTAGCGTGTCCGACTCCACCAGGGCAAAGCGGAACTTCGTGATGTTCTCGTTCTTTACGCCGTCCCCATCGAGGGGATTGAAGCGAATCCATGCGCCGACCTGCGGTTTCCAGTCGCCGATGGTCGCGCCGAGGTCGTCGGGATGCTTTTTGAGCGATGCGATGAGTTCCCCGGCGGTGCGATCGTACACGCCCTTGCTCGGCAGCCACTTGCCTTCGGCGTCCTACCACACATCATTCGTGACATAGCCCACGCGGTCGTCTGCGTCAAAGAGCAGTTCGAGGTAGGTGATGAGGTCTGCGGAAGGGCTCCACGAGTCGGGAGCCGTGAATCCGTTGAAACCGTCCTCGCCGTCATACTCGATGGCGTCATCCCAATTGAGGCATCCGTCTTCGCCGCTGAAGGGAGTCCAGCCGCGTTCCTTCGCCATCTGGACGATAGTGCCGCCCTTGACGGGAGTGCCGGAGCCGTGAAAGCTGTTCCACTTGCGTTCGCACTCGCCGGGATGATAGCGTTTGTCGTTCCGGGACCAGTCGTCCCATATGGAGCAGGGGTAGCCCTCCTTCTTTAACGCCATGCCGACCGCAATCCAGTTGGCACGGCTCAAGGTCGCCACATCAATGGCTTTCAAAGCCGAAAGTATATTGTTATCCATAAAACAGTTACCTCCTAAGGTCTGTAGAGCGCGGGAGTGATCCCGTAAGGGACACGCCAGCTATTGTCAGCAAGCATCGAGATGAGGGAACTGGCGTCCTCGAACGCCCAGGTGCCGACCTGCCTGAAACCGTAGCGTTCCAGACAGCGTATCTGTTTCGGCGTTGCAAGCCCCATCTGCTGACGGCGCTGCAGGCGGTCGATGAGAAGGGACGCAAGCCCGGCGTTCCTGACGCTGTCGGCGAAGATGCCCCTGCGTTCCAGGAAAGCGACCTGCTTTTCGGACGGCGGAGCCATTTCCCATGCGAAGGTCGGCACATAATTCGTCAAATCCTCCGCCGCAATCGAAAGCGCATACTGAAGCGGATCGACCAGCTTGCGCTTTTTCCCGCGCATTTCTTCGAGCTGCTTTGCAAGAGCCGCCTCGCGCTCGGCAAGGACATCACGCTCCGCCTGTTCTTCGGCTTCGATAAGGTCGATGCCCTCATCGTCCGACTTCATCTGCTCATCAATCATCTTTGCAATCTTCTCGTCCTTGCTGATGAGAGCGGACGGTCTGCAAAGGTCGTGCCTTGCCGTCATCCAAAGGAAGTCAAGGAGCAGCAGATGGTCTTTCCCAGGAGCAAGCCTCATGCCGCGTCCGACCATCTGCTGATAAAGGGAGCGGATTTTGGTAGGACGCAGGATCACGATGCAGTCCACGGACGGGCAGTCCCAGCCTTCGGTGAGCAGCATGGAATTGCAAAGCACGTCATATCTGCCCGCCTCGAAATCGGCAAGCACCTCCGAGCGGTCATCGCTATTGCCGTTTACCTCTGCGGCGCGGAGTCCCACATTGTTCAGCATGGCGCAGAACTTCTGTGAGGTAGCGATGAGCGGCAGGAATACAACGGTCTTTCTGCCCTGGCAGTAGTTCGCCATCTCGACCGCGATCTGCTGAAGGTACGGTTCCAATGCGTGTCCGATCTCGCCTGCGGAGAAGTCGCCGCTTGAGATGCCGACATCCGCGATATCCAGTTCGAGCGGAATCATCTGCGCCTTGATCGGGCAAAGGTATCCCTCGCGGATAGCCTCGGTCATGCTGTACTCGTAAGCCTTGGAATCGAAGAACTCTCCGAGGTTTTTCATGTCACCTCTGTCGGGCGTCGCTGTCACGCCGAGGATATTGGCGGTCGGGAAATGATCGAGGATGCGCCTGTAGCTGTCGGAAAGGCAGTGATGCGCCTCGTCCACGATGATGTCCTGGAAGTAATCGTTCGGGAACCGGGCGAGTCTCTTTTCCTGCGCAAGCGACTGCACAGAGCCGACCGTCACCGGGAGAAAGCTGTCAAGGCAGGAGGACTCCGCTTTTTCGAGGACAGAGTCAAGCCCGGACGCTTCCTTCAGCTTGTCCGCCGCCTGGTCGAGCAGCTCCCCGCGATGCGCCATGATAAGCACACGGTGTCCCTTGTTTACCTGGTTTTCTGTGACCGAAGAGAACACGACGGTCTTTCCGCATCCCGTCGGGAGGACGAGGAGTGTCTTGCGGTACCCCTCGTCCCACGCGGAAAGGATCGCCTGTTTCGCCTCGGCCTGATAAGGTCGAAGTTCAAACATACGGCACCTCCTTAATTGAACGGCAGGTCTTCATCCCCGGTGATCTCCATCCAGTCGTCCTCTGCGGGGAAGAATTTCTCGTCATAGTCATAGAAGCGGTCGACATCGTTCGCCTGACGCTCGTTGCCGTCACGGTCGGTATAGGTGCGAGGTTTGAAGTGTGCGCGTCCGCGGCTGCCCACGACCTTGTTCCAGTCCATGACGAGCCTCTCGCCATGCTTCTTCTGACCGATGCAGCGGAAGAAAGCGGAAATGCGGAACTCCACGACACGGTTCAGAATGAGGTCGGTACGGACGCTTGCGATGCCGTCATCGGTTTTGACCTGCAGGGTAAGAGTCGCCTTGTTGCAAGCCGACATCTTGGCGGAGCCGGGAAAGCGCCCGCGCTCGAAGTCGGTAACGGTGAAGTTGTAGTCACCTTCCGGCAGGATGATGAACTCCTGACCATCGTTCTCGATGGCGTCATCCCAATCCATGCCGGCGTTGTTGTTGATGTAATCAGCCATGATAAAAATCCTCCTTTGTTAGTCCAGGACCGTGCGGTCCGCGTTGATAAGGTTCAGAATCTGCGGCCAGTATTTGAGAAGCCAGCCGGAGATGAATTTCTCGGAATAGCTGTCGATGGGAGCATCGGCGGCATAGTGTCCCTTGTCCGCTACGACCTTCTGAAGCTCTGCGTCCGTCACATTCGACTCAGCCATGAGGGAACGAAGGCGGTCGATGGGCTTGCCCGCATCGGAGGCAGGCTCGGCATCCGTCTTGAAAAGGTGCGCGATGTTCTTAAAGTCCAAGTCCATCTCTTCCGGCAGGCTGTGGCGGTTCTTGGCATCCCAGCACGGATGATGCGAGGTGTATATGACCCTCTTGCCGCCCTGGGCTTTCTTGGAGTTCGTCTCGGTCGTGACCACATAGGTCTTGTAATTAAGGAACAGGAGCATATCGCACCATTCCTTCAAAAGCGGGGCGACCTGCTTTGACAGCTTCATTTCCCATCTGTCGTAGGCTCCCTGTTCATCGGGCTGCTCGAATTTGCGCATTTTGGCGTGAGCGGTGATGACCACGTTCTTGCCGGATGCGATAACGGCATCGAGGGCGGCAAACAGTCTGCCGAACTCCTCTCCGAGAATGGTGTACCCTTTGCCGTAGCCGAAGGACTCGATGCTGTTCTGCTTGTATTTCTGGCAAACATAGGTGATGCAGAGCGCCTCTGCCCAATCCGCCGTGTCCAGTACGAGCGTCTTGCAGACATTCGGGTCGGCAGCCACTTCGCTGATAACGGAGAGGAGTTCCTCCCATGACTGCGGTCTGTCGATACGGCGCACGTCCATGTGTGCGGTGCCGCCCTCGGTATCGATGAAAAGCGGTTCGGGGAACGCAGAGGCAAAGGTCGTTTTACCGATGCCCTCGCTCCCGTAGGCGACCACCTTTAAGGCGCGGTCGATTTTCCCTCTGGTGATATTCAACATCTGTCATATCCTCCTTTACTTGAGCGAACAGGAGTAGTCCTCAACCACGGTACAGCCGGGAACCTTTGCTCCTGCGTTGATGAGCTTCCTGACCTCGGCTTTTGCGACTTCCGGCGCCGGGATGCGGAAACAGTCAAGGTGCTTGTTGCGTTTGAGCCAGCGGACCGCTTTCTCCGAATCCGACACACCCACACGGGAGGTCTTGCGGTAAGAGAAGGTCGCCACGCCGAGGTCGGTCTTTTCACCCGCACACTCGCGGTCGAGTATCTTCATGAGGCGGTCTTCTTTTTTGGCAAACCTGTCGCGGCGTGCTTTGAGCCGCTGTTCCTCAATTTTGAGAGAAGCTGTCTCGGCGCGGATGTTCAGCACGAGCTTTGCAAGGAATTCGAGGATGGATTTCTTCTCCATCTGAAGCGACTGAATCTGGGTGAACAGTTCGTCCGTATCGCCGAGGATTTCCCCGGTTTCCTCGTCAAATTCGATGGCATCCGTCAGCCGCAGGATTTCCGCATTAATCTCATACAGTTTCACAGGCGGCCTCCTTTCCGACTTCTCTAATTTCCAGCTCCTCCACGGAATCACCGGGAACGATGACCGTGAGACTGGTCTTGTTGCCGAAGAGGAATCGGAGAAACCGTTCCCTTACCGAAACTCTGCGGCAGGCAACGATCCCGTCGTTCTTCGGCTTCTTGCTGACGCTGATCTGTAATGTGTGCTTCATGGCACATACCTCACTTTCCGGAAGGGATGTTGTTTTTGTCCTTCCGCTGTTAAACAGAAAAGGGACACCGAAATTGAGGGTGTCCCTTGAGAAAAATCAGAGAAGTTTTTTCAGCTTCTTCTGAGCCGACTCGATGGACTCCTTAACGCTGTTGAACGCAGCCTTTTCCTTGCGGGCTATCTCCGCAATGCTCATGCCGTCACTATACATTTCAAATCTGCGTTTCTGTACGGGCGTAAGCTGCGAGAGCATTGCCTCGCACTTCTTGGCGAACTCTTTCTCCATGTATTCCTTTTCAGGATTGTCCGCTGCAGAGAAGTAGTCCCTGCCCTCATAGTCCATGTCATCGAGCGAGAACGCCGTGTGATAGCGATGGCGCTCATTGTTGGCGTGTTCCTCACGCCTTGAATCCAGGATGACGGTACCGATCTCTTCCGAGACCTCGACCTCCGTCATCTCGCCAGTTGCGAATTTGTACTTGATTTTCATTAGAAAAACCTCCATTCGTTTGTTGGAATGGAGGTTTTTCACAGAGACAGCGCAAAAAATGGCAATAGAAAACTAACCGCAGTCCTGTAGGAGTTTCCTCCATTCCGGGATTGCAGCTCTCTTGCTCATCAGATCGCTGTTGGGATATTCAGTTGTCCGTTATAAGGCGTGAGCCATCATTGATCATGTGATGCACCGTATAACGGGATTTCCCCCGAAGGGGGATGGGCGGGCTGATTGGATAATCTGTCACCGCCCATCGGATTCAGACCTTACTTTTTCTTTCCGGGTCTGGTCTGCGACAACGCACTGCCTGCGACAGATTTCGACTTGCCGCTGTAGCGGTTGTCTCGAAGAATCTGACTCGCTTTGGTAGCAACAGCCTTCGATGTCTGCTTTCTATTGCTTGCCATGCCGTTTCACCTCCTTCAAAGTGGTTTGAAGTGGATTTATGAGTGTTTACAAATCAAAATACTGGTTATGGATTGATTTTTACACATTTTCGTGATATAATGAAAATGTATATCTTGACCTTGCTGCATCCTGTCTGGCACTCTTCGTCCATCCGAGAGTATTATCGCTCCGCAAAATAGGACGTACAGCGGCTTAAGCATAGGACACATAGGACAAAACACAGGACAGATAAAAATCACGAGACAAGGAGAATCAGATGTGCTGGTAAAGACATATTTTGAGCGGTTATACCCGCACATACAGACAGCGGTTTACTATCCGAACAGGAAGAACAGCGGAATATTTGTTACGCTCTGCTTCTGTGCGGCGGGAAGTAATCACTTTCCATTTGCAAAAGGAAAAAGGTACACCTCGGAAGATGTACCTTTGCAAAGAAAGCTATATGACGGTTCTCGGACAATGACTGCGGACATCAAAGCGTCTTTTCATCCGTTTAACGAGGATGGGCTTGCAGCTTTTTATAAGGAAAATATCGAAGCCTCAAAGATGCGGGATGTAATGACAGCTTTCGGAATTCCTCCGACTGCCGAAATGAATGCGGATTGCCTGTGCAGGGCGTTGTCCATTCAGTTTCGGGCATTTGTCGACAGTCAAACAGATGAGGCGGATGATATCGTTGCTATGGAGTATCAGAAACTTCTTGCAGAGCCGCAGGAAAGAGTGACCGAAGCCTATCATCCGGCATCAGTACTGTATCCGGGAGATCAGATATACTTTAAGTCGCAGTATCGACCTACCTATCAAGTGAACATATATGAGGTATTCCAACATACATGGGAATTTGAAAATGCCGGGACGCAAGTATGGCGTGGACGCAGGCTCTTTTTCTCCAATCACGATACGGCTCGTCCGAGAACGGAAACAAATTACATTGATATACCTGATACACCGCCTCATAAGGGCGTAAAAATATCCGTGAGCATGGATGCCCGCGGCTTTGAAGGAAAAACGGAATGTAAGTGGATCATGGTTGACAGCGATAACAATGACTGCTTTCCGAACAGCAGCACATTCACTTTTGTAGTCAGCACAAAATACGATTATCAGTAATTTACGGAGGTAATACAGTGAGTGATGTTAACATCGAGAAATGGGTAACCCTGAAAGAAGTCCAATCATACCTCGGAGTAGGAAGAGAAACTGTTCTCGCATGGATTGCCAAACGTAATATGCCGGCTTATAAGGTGGGTCGGCTTTGGAAGTTCAAGCTGTCCGAGGTGGATGAATGGATTCGCTCCGGCGGGGCTGCCGATGACAGGGCTGACGAAAAATCCGATGAGGACAACGATTAAGTCCGTTTTATAGGACAGCATAAAAAGTACAATTATGATGGGTTCATCCAATTTACTGCAGGAGGTTATTTTAGATGGCTGAAAAAACAAAAGCCAATATCGGCTTTGAAAAACAACTGTGGGATGCGGCTTGCGTTCTGTGGGGACATATACCGGCAGCGGAATACAGAAAGGTAATCATTGGGCTTATCTTTCTTCGCTACATATCCGCAGCCTTTGATAAGAGATACCAGGAACTCGTTGATGAGGGTGACGGCTTTGAAGATGACCGCGATGCCTATACGATGGAGAATGTTTTCTTTGTGCCGGAAGAGGCTCGTTGGAGTACTATTGCCGCAGCCGCCCATACGCCGGAGATCGGTACGGTTATCGACAATGCCATGAGAGCTATTGAAGCCGAGAATAAGACGCTGAAGAATGTTCTTCCGAAGAACTATGCCAGCCCCGACCTTGATAAACGGGTATTGGGTGATGTCGTTGACATCTTCACGAACAACATTGATATGAGCAACACCACGGAGAGCGAAGACCTCCTCGGCCGCACCTATGAATACTGTATCGCACAGTTTGCGGAAAAAGAAGGTGTCGGCGGCGGTGAATTCTATACGCCGTCCAGCGTAGTCAAGACACTCGTTTCTATCCTCCGCCCATTTGATAACTGCCGTGTGTATGACTGCTGCTGCGGTTCCGGCGGTATGTTCGTGCAGAGCGCAAAATTCATTCAGGCTCATTCCGGCAAGCGCGGAGCCATTGCCGTTTACGGACAGGAGGCGAATGCCGATACTTGGAAGATGGCAAAAATGAACATGGCTATCCGTGGAATAGATGCTGACTTCGGTCCCTATCAGGCAGATACCTTTACAAGTGATCTGCACCCGACCTTGAAGGCAGACTTCATCCTCGCAAATCCGCCCTTCAACTATCATCCCTGGAATCAGGAGAAACTTTTGGAGGATGTGCGTTGGAAGTACGGCATTCCTCCTGCGGGCAATGCCAACTACGCATGGATTCAGCACATGATCCATCACCTCGCCCCGAACGGCAAAATCGGACTGGTGCTTGCGAACGGAGCCCTCTCCACGCAGTCCAGCGGTGAGGGTGAAATCCGCAAGAAAATTATTGAGGATGATCTGATTGAAGGCATTATTGCCATGCCGACACAGCTTTTCTATAGCGTGACCATCCCGGTTACCCTGTGGTTCATTACGAAGGGCAAAAAGCAGAAAGGCAGGACGCTCTTTATTGATGCCCGCAAGATGGGACATATGGTCGACAGAAAGCACAGAGATTTTTCCGAAGAAGATATTCAGAAGCTGGCAGATACTTTTGAGGCATTCCAGAACGGGACGCTTGAGGATGTGAAGGGTTTCTGCTCCGTTGCCACTCTGCAGGATATTGCAAAGCAGGATTATATCCTGACGCCCGGACGCTATGTCGGTATCGAGGAACAGGATGATGATGGAGAGCCTTTTGAAGAGAAAATGGCGCGGCTGACTTCGGAACTGTCCGATATGTTCGCCAAGTCCCATGAACTGGAGGACGAGATCAGGAGAAAGTTAGGGGCGATTGGGTATGAAATATAATCTTTCGGACATATGCGAATATGCCAGGGGTAAAGTCGATGTTGCTGCCTTGGACGAACAAACCTATATATCCACAGAAAATATGATGCCCAACAAAGGCGGTATTACAAGGTCATCCTCACTTCCTACCACAGCACAAACGCAGTCCTTCCTTGCCGGGGATGTTTTGGTATCGAATATCAGACCGTACTTCAAAAAAATATGGTTTGCTGATTTTGATGGAGGCTGTTCTAACGATGTTCTTGTATTTAGGGCGCAAGAAGGCGTTAGTAAGCGATTTCTGTATTATGTGCTTGCTGACGATGCATTTTTTGATTATTCGATGGCTACTTCAAAAGGAACAAAGATGCCTCGTGGGGACAAAGCAGCTATTATGAAATATGAAGTGCCCCATTTCACTTTCGAGGAACAGGAAAAGATTGCGGGGATTTTGGAGGCTCTTGATAGAAAAATTCAGCTTAATTCACAGATAAACGAGAATTTACTTCAGCAAGCACAGAGCATCTTTACCCAAGAGTTTCTCTCGCTCGACTGCATCCCGGATGGTTGGCAGGAAAGCTCTTTACTTGGTATTGCCGACTACCTTAACGGTCTCGCCATGCAAAAGTATCGTCCAAAAGATGACGAACAAGGGCTACCTGTTCTTAAAATCAAAGAACTGCGCCAAGGCTCCTGCGATTCTAACAGTGAATTATGCTCACCTTCCATTAAGCCGGAATACATTATCCATGACGGCGATGTAATATTCTCATGGTCTGGAAGTCTCCTTGTTGACCTTTGGTGTGGAGGAACTTGCGGTTTGAATCAGCATTTATTCAGAGTCACATCCTCCACTTACGATAAGTGGTTCTATTACGCATGGACGAATCACCATTTGCAAAAGTTTGCTGCTATCGCTGCGGACATGGCCACGACTATGGGACACATCAAGCGCGAAGAACTGTCGAAAGCAGAAGTCTTGATTCCTTCGCAATCCGACTATGACCGCATAGGTGGGTTGCTTGCTCCTCTGTACGACCTGGTTGTTGCAAATCGTATAGAGAACCGTAAACTTGCAACCTTGCGCGATGAACTGCTTCCTCAGCTTATGTCAGGACAGCTTGATGTTTCGGAGGTTTCGTTATGACTGAGAAAGAACTGAGGATTCCTTTTAATGCTCCTCTCACCGAGGCTGACACCGAATCATAGACCTATGGTTGCCGTCAAAACAATCCCGACATCTGTGGGAACAATGGACTTGCTGGTGTTTGTGCTTTCGTGAGCAAGGATGGCATCTGTCGAAAGCCGTCTCGTGCGTGGAAAAAGCAATACCAGAAACTCAAAGGTTAAGCCGCTAAATTCTCGTTTAAGTACGATTAACTCTCACCAACGGCGAGAGTGATAAACCAACGGAACTGCCGTTGATGTCGTTCTCTGGAATAATTTATGAAGGAGAATCGACATGAAAGAAAAACTGATCACAGAGGTAATGCAGGAGATGCTGCCGTACCTCGACAATGCGCAGATGAAGCAACTGCGCGAGGCAATGGGACAGGTTCTGTTCCATTATGAAATCACTGAAAGTAAGGGATCGCCGGAAGAGGATAACAACGGCAAGCTGATAGGAATGTTCATCACCGCCAAGCGGATCGAGGGTTGTTCAGAAAAGACGCTGAAATATTATCAAACCACGATTGAGGCAATGGTTTCTTCCATCAGAAAGAATGTTCGGCACATCAGCACAGAGGACTTGCGAATGTATCTGACCGAATATCAGAGCAGAAACGGTTCCAGCCGGGTGACCATCGACAACATCCGTAGGATTTTGTCCAGCTTCTTTTCATGGCTTGAAGATGAAGATTACATCATCAAAAGCCCCGTGCGCCGCATCCACAAGGTTAAAACGGCAAGCAGTATCAAGGAGACCTATTCAGACGAAGACTTGGAAAAGATGCGTGACAACTGCGAGGAGCTGCGAGATCTGGCAATGATCGATATGCTGGCTTCAACGGGAATGCGTGTCGGTGAGATGGTTCTTCTGAATCGTGATGATATCGACTTTGCAGAGCGGGAATGCGTGGTGTTCGGCAAGGGCGATAAGGAACGAGTCGTGTACTTTGACGCCAGAGCCAAACTACATTTGCAGGAATACCTTGACAGCAGAACGGACGATGACCCGGCGCTCTTTGTATCGCTCCGCTCTCCGCATAAACGCATACAAATCGGTGGCATTGAGCATCGGCTTCGAGAAATGGGCAAGCGGCTGAACATTCCGAAAGTGCATCCGCATAAGTTCCGGCGGACACTGGCAACGATGGCGATTGATAAAGGAATGCCCATAGAACAGCTTCAGCGGCTGTTGGGGCATCAACGAATAGATACGACCCTACAATACGCAATGGTCAAACAGAGCAATGTGAAAGCGGCGCATAAGAAATACATAGGTTAGGATTGTGTTTGTCAAGTAGAAAGTGCATAAAAGGGGCTCGAAAAAGTGCATAGCCCTGTCAGCACGATTTTGAGTGGTGGGGCTCGTTTTGTGCATAGAAGGAGCACGCCCCGTTTGTGTATT
>Ga0116145_1001791_pt1 | contig 20760 bp, 13 predicted proteins | sample AD_JPNHG1_MetaG_FD_89747 | JGI IMG/M metagenome (GOLD analysis project Ga0116145, IMG submission 89747) | Active sludge microbial communities of municipal wastewater-treating anaerobic digesters from Japan - AD_JPNHG1_MetaG | ecosystem: Engineered > Bioreactor > Anaerobic > Digestate | place... | reverse complement strand
CGCTGGAAAACGGAGTTCCAGTTCCCAAAACGCTCCGGCAAGTCGCGCCAGGGAGCCCCCGTCTTGGCGATCCACAAAACCGCGTTGATGAACCCGCGATTGTCCCGGGCTGTCCGCCCCGGGTCGCTCGGCTTTCCGGGCAACAAATCCTTGATCTTGTTCCATTGCTCGTCGCCGATCTCGTGCCGTCGCATGGCCGCGTTCCTCCCTGAACCAACCAGACGAACCATCCATGGCCCGTGACATCCTTAACAACATCGGCAAAGGCGTCAAAACCGCTACAATGAATGTCAACACGACCTAGTAACCTCCCATGTCCCAACCCATCGACATCCTGTTTGACGACGAGCACCTGGTGGTGGTGAACAAACCCGCGGGCATGTTGACCGTTCCGGGCCGGCAGGGAGGCGTCTCGCTTCGCGAGATCCTGATGCGCGACCGGATGAAAGACACTACCCTGCTGTTCGTTCACCGCCTCGACCGCCACACCAGCGGCGTCCTGCTGATGGCCAAGACACAGCAGGCCCAGAGTTTCCTCTCGGTACAGTTCCAGAAACGTGAGGTCGAAAAAGACTACCTTGCCCTGGTCAGCGGCAGCCCCGAAGACGACAGCGGCGTCATCCACGCCCCGCTCGCGCCGCATCCGCGTCTGACCGGCGTGATGGTCATCAACCAGCGCAAGGGCAAGCCGTCGGTGACCCGGTGGCGGGTCGAGGAGCGGCTCGGACCGGTGACTCTGCTGCGATGCCGCCCGCTGACCGGCCGTCAGCACCAGATTCGCGTCCACCTCAAGGCCCTGGGGCTGCCGCTGCTCGTCGACCCGGTGTATGCGGACAGCTCGGCCTTTTTCCTGTCACAGCTCAAGCCCAACTATCGGCCAAGCGCCAAGCACGAGGAGCGCCCGCTCATCGACCGCCTGAGCCTGCACGCCCAGTCGTTGACCTTCGTCCACCCCGGCACCCAAACCCGCATGCGCGTCGATGCCCCGCTGCCCAAGGACTTCCGAGCTGTGCTGACACAGCTCCGCAAACTCCGCGACGCCCAATCCTGATGCCTTCCTTCCCCCCTTGGCAAGGGGGGATCGAGGGGGGTCAATAGCAGGGCCGGCCTCAACGAACTGCGATCGCGACGAGCAGAAGAACACAGTTGCCGAGTTGGATGCAAAGATGCGGAATGCGCACGCAGAGCGGAACGGCCCTCGCATGGCTCTTGTTTATCGACACAAAACCTTCGTTGGTGAGTTCGAGGCGTGCGGTGGCCCGTGTACTTCTTGCGTTCAGCCTTCCTCTTGCACGCTTGATGAAAGCTTGGCCAAACGCATTGCGCAAGCCTCATGTCAGAAGTCCTGTGGAGATCATGCCTGCTCTACACCCACTCCAGCTTGCCAATCGTACTCCACGGCACAAGCTTGACCTCGTCCCGGCTCTGCGCAGCCGAGCCGCCGTGGATGACGATCGCCTCGGTCTGACGCAGGGGTTTCAGGATCTCTTGCACGCGCCGGGCACTCTTGAGCATGTCGCCGGTGACGGTTTGCCCGGCCTTGGCTTCCACGATGGTCAACTTCCTTCCCTGCTCGACAATCAGATCTGCCTCGATCCCGTGCTGGTCGCGATAGTAGAACAGGTGGCCGTGTTCTCCCTGGTTGACGCGGTGCTTGAGGATCTCCGACACGACCCAGCTCTCGAAGACGGCGCCCCGTAGCGGGTGGGTCCGCAGTTCATCGGCGCTGCGGATGCCCAGAAGCCAACACACCAGGCCGCTGTCAAGGAAATGGAGCTTGGGCATCTTCACCAGCCGCTTGGCGATATTGCCGCTGAACGCCGGAAGACGAAAAGCGATGAAGCAAGTCTCCAGCACCGACAACCACGCCTTGACCGTCGGCTGGGCGATGCCGCAGTCGGAGGCCAGAGAAGACATGTTGAGCATCTGTGCCGTCCGCCCGGCGCAAATGCCGAGAAACCGCTGGAAGCTGGTCAGGTCGCCCACGTTCGAGACCGTGCGAACATCACGCTCGACGTAGGTCGCTACGTAGGATGCATACCAGTCCTTCGGGTCGAGTTTCCGGTCGAAAACACCGGGGTAGCTTCCCGAGAAGATGACCTCGTCCAGAGACCTGGGATGGCGTTTGAAGCGGCGGACTTCGCCGTGCACCAGCGGAAGAAGCTGCATCACCGCCGTGCGGCCGGCCAGCGACTGGCTGACCGATTCCAGGAGGGCCAGATTCTGCGAGCCGGTCAGAATCCATCGGCCCGGTTTGCGTTCGGCGTCGATCATGCCCTGCAGGTAGGAGAGAATCTGCGGACAGCGTTGCACCTCGTCGATGATGGCCCCTTTGGGAAACTGTGCCAGGAATGCACGGGGGTCTTCACTGGCAAAAGCTCGCACGTCGGGCGATTCAAGGTTAGCGACCGGGTGATCGGCAAACACGGCCTGACACAACGTCGACTTGCCGCTCTGGCGGGGCCCGGTAAGAGTGACCGCCGGGAACGACTTGGCCGCCTTCTTGAGCCTGGGTTCAAGATCGCGCTTGATCATGAGCCTGATGATACCTCCGCTCTGTGCTATTTCAAGATCGGATCTTGAAACACCCCACAACAGTTGCCGTTCTCCGGCCCCCCGTTCAGCCCCCTGGGTCGACCCGCCGACCGGGCGCAAGCCCTTGTTTCCATCGGGTTTGCATGCCCGCAAGCCCGCCGCTTGCATCCCAATCCACCGAGCCCTAGATTGATCGATTCGCCGGACGGTCTGGCCCGTCCGATCGATCGGTCAGTAGGGCCGACGCCCTCGTCGGCCCCCAGCTTGGCTGAACGCTGACGGCTGATTGCTGACAGCTTTAGTTTGCCGGAGAGCGACCCCCTGCGACTCTCCCTTATGAAGGGGGAGAGGGGAGATCGTGTGGAGGCACGGTCAATGAGTGATGTTTTCAGAATCGGACTGATCGGCTGCGGAACGGTCGGACAGGGCGTGGTCCGCATCATCCAGGCCGAGGCCGCCGAAATCGAGCGAAAGACCGGCGTTCGGCTGGAACTGGCCCGCGTCGTGGACAAGGACCCCGCCCAGGCCGCCAAGGTCAACGTCCCGGTCGGGCTGGTCAGCACCAGCGCCTCCGACGTCTTCAACGACAAAACCATCAATGTGGTGGTTGAGCTGGTCGGCGGAACGACCGTCGCCAAAGACTTCGTGCTGGCGGCACTCAACGCAGGCAAGAGCGTGGTGACCGCCAACAAGGCCCTGTTGGCCAAGCACGGCAGGGAGATCTACGCGACCGCCCGGCGGAACAATTGCTGCGTGGCGTTTGAGGCAAGCGTCGGCGGGGGCATCCCGCTGATTCTGCCGCTGCGCACCGGTCTGATCGCCAACCGCATCAACGCCATCTACGGCATTCTCAACGGCACCTGCAACTACATCCTTAGCGAGATGAGCCGGAACGGCAAACCCTACGCAATGGCGCTCGCTGAGGCCCAGGCCGCCGGCTACGCCGAGCTGGACCCGACGCTTGACGTCAACGGCACCGATACCGCCCACAAGCTCGCCGTCTTGGCATCGCTGGCCTTCTGCTGCGACGTGGACTTCGGGGCCCTGCACATCGAGGGTATCGATCAGCTCGATGCGATCGACCTGGCCGCCGGCAGGGAACTGGGCTACGTCTGCAAGCTGTTGGGCATCGCTCAGCGGACCGACGACGGCATCAGCCTGAGAGTTCATCCCTCGTTCGTTTCAAAAAAGCACCCGCTGGCCTCGACCAGCGGCTCGTTCAACGCCGTCAGCGTCTATGGCAATTGGGTCGGCCACGCGCTCTTCTACGGTCGCGGAGCCGGCAGCAAGCCGACCGCCAGCGCCGTCGTGGCCGACATCGTCGACATCGCCATCGGCAACGCCGGCCGGACCTTCGAGCGCTTTCGAGTGCTCAGCGACGTGACCGGCCCGCCCAAGTACGTGCCGATGGAACAGCTTCGCTCGCGCTACTACATCCGGCTTAAGGTCGTGGATCGCCCCGGCGTGATGGCCGCGTTCACCAGGGTTTTCGGTGACCGGCAGATCAGTCTCAAGGCCGTCACTCAGCATGAGACGCCGCAGGTGCCCGGCGACAGAACCGCGACCGTCGTGGTGCTGACCGACGTCGCCCAGGAGGGCCACGTCCAGGCGGCGTTGAAAGAAATCGGTTCGCTCGATATCGTGCGCGAGTCACCGGTCATGATCCGGGTGGTTGAGGAACACGAAGAGTATCCGACATGAAGTACGCAATCATACTGCCCGACGGGGCCGCCGACGAGCCAATCCCGCAGCTCGACGGCAAGACCGCCTTGGAAGCGGCCCGCATCCCGAACATGAACTGGATCGCGGCCACCGGGCGGTCCGGCCTCGTCCGCACCATCCCCGAAGATTTCACTCCCGGCAGCGACGTGGCCACGCTCAGCGTCATCGGCTATGACGTCAGGGCCCACTACACCGGCCGGGCGCCCCTTGAAGCGGTTGCCAACAACATCAGCCTTGGCCCTGACGACCTCGTCTTCCGCTGCAACCTGGTCACCATCATCGACGGGCGCATGGAAGATTTCTCGGCCGGACATATCTCCCAGGCCGAGGCCACCCAGGTCATCAACGACCTGCAATCCGCTCTGGGAAACGATCGTATTTCGTTCCACGTCGGCGTCGGCTACCGGCATCTGATGGTGGTCAAGGGCGGCATCTCGATGAAGGTCAACTGCCAGCCGCCGCACGATATCCCCGGCGAGGAGGTCGCCGGCTATCTGCCCACCGGCAAGGGCAGCGACGAATTGCGGGAGCTGATCGCCAAATCGCAGGAAATCCTCGCCAACCACGACGTCAACATCGTCAGACGTGATCTGGGCGAGAACCCGGCCACGTCCATCTGGCTGTGGGGTCAGGGCGGAAAACCCAGGCTACCGAGCTTCCAGGAGAAATACGGCCTGCGGGCGTCGGCCATCACCGCCGTCGATCTTATTCGCGGCATCGCTCTGAGCATCGGCTGGAAGCTCATCCAGGTCCCAGGAGCCACCGGCTACATCGACACCAACTACCGAGGCAAGGGCGAGGCGGCGGCCGCGGCCCTCGATGAAATGGACATGATTGTGGTACACATCGAGGCCCCCGACGAGGCCGGCCATAACGGCGACGCCGCCGCCAAGGTCAAGGCCATCGAGGAAATCGACGAGCACATCGTGGGCCCGCTCCTCGACAAGCTCAAGAGCTTCGACAAGTGGCGCATCCTGATCGCCCCAGATCATCCCACCCCGGTAATCAAGAAAACCCACTCCGCGGTTCCGCCGCCGTTCTGCATGGTCGGCACCGGCGTCGCCCCCGATCGCTCCGAACGCTTCACCGAATCCCAGGCCGAGGAATCAGGGCTCCGAATCGACCCCGGCCACGAGCTTATGGAGTACTTCCTCAAGTCCGGCAAGCTTGCATAAACCGCCGTCAACGAACGCCGCGGACGGCCGCGCTCTGCATCGTCTGACGTTCATGCTTCATAGAACAACCCGCCGCACGGTCTCGTTGGGGATTCGACCAAGCAAGCTGAGAGCCTGCCGCAGGCCACACCCGCAGTAACGGCTGCGCGATGAATGCTCACCGCTTCACTTCCACACGTGTATCAGGGTATGCGTGATTGGGTAATCCAAAGCTCCGCCGGGGGCGTAGGCCCGGATGGTGATCCGCAAGGCCCGAGGCCAGCGATAGGGGAAGGTGCGGTTGCGAAGATCATCATAGACATTGGGATCGGTCGGCAAGCCCGTCCAGACAAAGATGTGACCCGGCGGAACGGTCTCCCAGTTAATCGGCGAGGCGGCCGGCGCGTCATGCAGGGCCCCCGCGTCGTACGGCTCCCCCACATGCCCATCGCCGTTGGTGTCCGCAAGGATCGGCTGACCTTTGGCCGGATCGACGGCGATCTCGCTCGGGTCGTCATAGGTGAACTCGACCTTGAACTCCGAGCACGAAGGCAGGAAATAAGCCGCGGTCCGCTGCGGCATGCCCGGCGGCGGCGTAGGATCCAGTCGCGTGCGAAAAGAATCTGTCAGCGGGTTCTTAACGCGATCCGGAGCGTAGAACCAGTCGGGCCAGAAATGCACGGAATCTGACGATCCCCTCCTGACATAATCGGACGGGACAACCGGATTAGGCTTCGGCTGGTCCGGCATGTACGAGATGTCCGGCGATGTGCGGCGCGCATCTGTTCGCTTCCACAAGCCTGTGGCGCTGGGGCGCTTCCACCAATAGACGCGCGAATCTGAAGGGTCTTTTTCCAACAGAAACTCACCCTGCTGCCGCCTGTCAACTCGGAAGAAACCGCCTCCGGATCCGGAAGAACTGTCGGCCTTCCTCTCGATATAGCACTCGTAAAGACCGAATCCGCCGGATGACGAGCCGCTGCGATCGTATGCATAGAACCCCGGGTTCATCCAACCGAGGATGCCGGGGAAGGTGATGGTATTATTGACGTCGTACCAGACATCGGTGACGGCTCTGGTCGCGTCACTACCAAGGAACGCGGGTGACACCAGCGGCCACTGGCAGGCACGCGTGTTCGTCGAGTCGTCGACCACGCTGGGCGGTTTGCGGAAACCCACCACCCGGCGGGCGAGGTGCCACTCGGAAGCGTACCACTGCTTGGCAAGCGCTTTTTCCACGAATTTGGGGACGCCGAGCCACTCGCCGGCCGCACTCAACTCGCCGAAATCGGCGTGACCGTACACGACCTGTTTGTACTGTTCGAACTGCGTCTGGCCGGCAGGGGGATGCTGGTAGATGAAGGGCTCAAACTGCTGCTGCGTCAGGAGCATCAGCACGTCGGCACGGTGAGGCAGCTCAGCGGATCGAACGGTGTCGCGGGCAACAATGGTGACACCCGCGATGGCCAAGACGCCCTTGGGAATCTCGGCAGCGTCCTTGCCCGGCAGCGTGTTGGTCAGGTCAACGAGTATCGCGTCGGCGGCCTGGAGAAGCTGGCGGTGCATGCGGGCTTGAGCCTGGGCCGCGCCGCTGGACTTGCCGGCCGTGGCAAAAATCGTCGCGATCAGCGTCATCATGCCCACGAGAATGACCAGCGAGACGAGAAGCTCGGTCAGGGTGAAGGCCCGTCGAAATGAAGAATGGAGAATGAAGAATGAAGAATTGGGAACCCCGTCCGAGGCGTGCGTTCCCTTTCTCCACTCGCCATTCTCGATTCTCGGTTCTCCAGTTCGCATAGTTACTCAACCATCCTCACGAACACACCGGCCACCGGCGACTTGGCCTGGAAGCTGTAACCGGTCCCCACCCGCTCGACGGCCGGCGAAACCACCCACGCATAGGGGATTTCCAATTCCCGAGGACTGCTCGGGTTCTCCGGAATCCACTCTGATGCCGCGCCGGCAACCGGCGGCTGACGCCTGATCTGCAAGGTCCAGATGTCGTCGGGGTTCCCCCTCTGCCCCTGACGGGCCGACACCTCGTAAGCGGTCCCGGCAGCAAGCGCCGCCGGGAAGATCTGCTCGTTGCTGCTATTGAAGGCATAAACGGATCGAGCCGCAACAAAGTACGAACCGGGTGGAAGCAGGTCGGCCACCGCCTGCGTGCAGCGGACTTCACCGGTACCGAGGTTGATCTGATCGAAACGAACCAGCCAAGGATGAGGGAAAAGCATATCCGTGCGCGAATCCATATCCGGTTTGGGTAGTCTCAGCTCCCTGCGATCATCCGGCTGGATGAAGCGAGGGTTATACCCCGCGACCTTGTCCTGGGACGGCTCGGCCTGCCGAGCGTAGCGGTTTGTCAGACTGCTCCGGTGCGTCACGAGAATCGTGACCACGAACCTCGCCCTGCCGGATGTGGGATCGGTAACGTGGTGAATGCCGATCCAACTGTATCGCCGCCCGGCCACGTCGGGGATGAAATCAGCGGGAAGCCGCTTCTTATATTCGTTCTTCTTGGGGTCGAACGCAATCAGCGGCACGGGAGGATAGACTTGATCGACAAGGTTCACCGGATAGACATCGGGAACCTGCCCGAGCGTGGGCGGGATCATCGAGCTACGCGGATCCTTCCCTTGTGATAGCCAGGTAAGATAGTTGAGCAGCAGATTCTGAGACGGGATCACGTAGGCGTAGTCCCACGCCCCACCCGGCCCGCTTGCCCCCTTCTCGCCCGTCCAGCCGGTGGTCTCGGTGAAAAGACGGACTTTGGGTGGACCGCCTGCCGGAAAGATACCGGTCAGGTAACTCGCTATGTTCAAGCCTGGTGGGCCGTATTCGACAACCCAGGGCGAGTCCACTGGCATCCAGTCCGTCAGCGGCGGCGGCGGCGGCCCTGATTTCTTCCCGCTCAGAGCCAACGCGAGCACGTCGTTGTTGTTGGCGGAATTGTCTATGACCGTATCCAAGTCGGTTGCCGTAACATCCGGCGCAAAGACCAGGTAGGATGCCACAGAATCACCGGTCAGGTCCGAGATGCTGGGCACTTTCAGCTTCAACGTGGCCAACGCCGCGTCGGCGACCGACTGGGCAATGTTCATCTGGACGGTCTGGGCGGCCATGTCGATGCCGATGGGGAAAATGGTGGCGACCATGACCATGCCGATGCCCAGAATGACGATGGCGATCATGAGCTCCAACAGCGAGAAGCCGGGAAACAGGAGACAGGAGACAGGAGAACCGCCGCAGCGGGCGAATGACTGAAAACGCGGCGGCGTTCCGGCATTCTGCCTCCTGTCTTCTGACTTCTGTCTTCTGTTCTCCGCTCTCTTCATCTCTTCTCCTCCAGAATCGCGCCGCTGAAACGATTGATGTAGATCGGCACACCCGTGCGAGCCAGCAGATCGCGCCGCGCAAGGTCGTCGTTGACGTTCTCCCACCTCCTGCGATCATAGGCGATCAGCGAGAGCGACGAATCCTGACCCAGCGGGTACTCCACGGAGGGATAAGCATCATGATTCTCAGTGAACTTCTGCGTGCGGTCGAGGTAGTAACAGTTTTCGCCGGGGTAACGAACCAGCTCGCCGAACCTGTTGAAGACCACCATGAAGTTCTCGAATCGGTTGTATGTAACGCCCTCGGCAGGTTCGTATTTCAGGTTGTTCTCCAGCAGGCTTGGAAACGCCACGGCGTTGGTCAGCGCCTCGCCGGGGGCGAGCCAGACGTGCTCGGGCAGCGCAACGGGCTCGAAGCCCCCGGAAGGAGCCTCGAACGCCGTTCCGGTAAGCTTCAGCAACCTGACCTGCTGGTGATTCAGCCAGACCGGCGGCGGGATGAAGCGCTTCAACATGTCGGCACGCTTGATTCCCGTCTCGTAGGGTGTCAATCCTTGGATGTTGACCATGAGCTTACTGTCGTTGGTCTTGAATGCCCGTTCGATCCGCAGGGCAACCGCCGTGTCCTGCGCCCGAGCGATTGTCTGGGCGTTAACCAGCATGCTGCTGAGAGTGCTGATGGCCGAGGCGGTCTGATTCGAGGTAAACATCGGACCCAGGGCCGGCACGGCCAAGGCCGCCACAATCGCCAGAATGCCCAATACGACCAGGAGTTCGGTAAGAGTAAAAGCCGAGGCGAGGAAAGGGTTCAGGGATCCCGCCTTCGCGTCCCCGGACCGTGTTAAGCGGGGCCCAGGGTTCAGAGCCACGCTGCGACGACTGCTTGCTCCGACCGATAGCCGATAGCCGAGAGCTAACAGCTTTGGTGCGGCTGCCTGCGTGGGCTTTCCATTCGCCATTCTCTGCTCCCCGTTGTTCATGGCCCCTGCAATACCACGTCGTCGGTCCGGCCGATCGGGGCGAACGCGCCGCCCACATCAAATTTCCCATCCTTGCCGGCCGAGCGAAGCTCCCATCGAACCAGATCGCTTGTCTGCCGCCTGACCGCCCACCGCAGCGGCTTGTCCCAGGCGTCCGTAATCTCATATAAGGCAGCGTAGTTGCCCGTACCTGCCAGCACCGCCCGATCGAGATCCAGATTATCGCTCTTGCAGGCTTCCGGCAGCTTGTTCATCATGGCCCTGGATCGGGTGCTCATCTGAGACAGGAACAAGACCAGACATTCGATGCTGGCGTAGTCCTCGCCGGTGGGGTCCTGCTTGGGGCTCCTCCATTTCACATCGATACCGTTTGGGAGCAAACCCTCTCGACCAATGGGACCGGCGTTGGCCCCCTGCAGGTAAGCGCGAACCATGTTGCTGAATTGCCTGGAAGCCTGCTGTGCCTGGTCGGGGATGTCCTCGTTCAGCAGCGGTGCGGTCGGGTTGTCAAGGTCGATTTGCGCAATGGGCGTCGGGGGCAGGGAACCGAAGTAGGCCTTGTAGCCCAAGGTGTTGTCGGGAGCAGGCAGCCTCCACTCCTTCCTGGGGTCCGGGCCGGTGGTGCTTCGCGGGTCGCCGCGACCGCTGGCCATCGACCGGTCGTCTGCGAATTCCTCGATGGCCAGCTTGAGGGCGATCATCGTCGCCAGCGTGCCTTTGGCTTTGGAACTGTTCAGCACGCCCATGACGCCGACCACGGCCAAGGACAGGAGCACGGCGATGATCGAAATCACCGCGATCATCTCGACAAGCGAAAAGGCGCGAACGGCTCTCAATCGCATGGCTTTCATCCGTTCCAACCCGCCCTTCACCCCCGCTGCTTCAGCCAACGACTCCCCTGCCGGAAGGCGAACATAAAGTCTTGTCAGGCCAGACTTTAAGCGCACACGCGGCAACCATTCACCCGCATGCAACTGGGCTTCTCTACCGTGTATCATTCGGCACCCCACGTGTCAGGCCAATCTCCAGCCTTGACAAAAGGTTACGGAACGTCGACAGGCTCGGTCGGCCTCTGTCCGATCTTATTCGCAATCGGCCGTGCTGACAAAGGAGGGGACTCGGGGTGGTGTCAGTTGTCCGACTGAAGACTGATCGCTGACAACTGACCGCTCGCTTTCTCCTTCCTTGCATTCCCCCGACCATCGCATAGGCTGGCAGATTGGCGCATTGTCTGTTTCCTCAGGAAGAACAGGATGAGCAGCATAACAAAGCCCCAATGACGAAATCCCAATGACCAGTCAAACCCCAAACCTCAATGACCAATTCCCAAGGAGCGATGCTCCCTCGCCTCTGGAATTGGGCATTCGTCAATGCGCGGACGCTCGGATTTCGTCATTCGGACTTGGGCATTGATTGGCCATTGGAGCTTGGGCATTGGGGTTTGCCCAACATGGAGTGTCGAACGAGATGACACTGATAGCCGGCAACACTGACCGGTTCATCCGAATCCAGGGTGCCCGGCAGCACAACCTGCGCAACATTTCGCTGAACATACCCCGCGATCGGTTCGTGGTCATCACCGGACTGAGCGGCTCGGGCAAAAGCTCCCTGGCCTTCGATACCATCCACGCCGAGGGGCAGCGCAAGTACATCGAGACGCTCTCGGCCTACGCCAGGCAGTTCCTTCAACAGATGACCAAACCGGACGTCGATCACATCGAAGGCCTGCCCCCCACCATCGCCATCGAGCAGCGAACCGGCGGAATGAACCCGCGCTCGACGGTCGCGACCACAACCGAGATTTACGACTACCTGCGGCTCCTGATGGCCCGCGTGGGCGAACCGCACTGCTGGGTGTGCGGACAACGTATCGACCGCTATTCGCCGCAGGAAATCGTCGACACGGTCATGGCCCTCCCCCCGAACACGCGGATCATGGTGCTGGCCCCCGTGGTGCGCGGGCAGCGGGGAACCCACCAGGAGGTCTTGCAGCAGATTCGCCGCGAAGGGTTCGTGCGCATTCGGGTCGACGGGCGGGTCTACGACGTGAAAGAGCCGCCCTCGCTCGCCAAGACGCGCAAGCACACCATCGAGGTGGTCATCGATCGCCTGACGGTCAAGCCCGGGACGAACATCCGGTTGGCCGAAAGCGTGTCACTGGCGCTGAACCTCGGCGGGGAAACGGTGATCATCGCTTTCGACCGCGGACAGGGCACGTGGCAGGAGCGGATGTACAGCTCGCGGTTCGCCTGCCCCAAACACCCGCAGGCGAGTGTGCCCGATCTTTCGCCCGGCCTGTTCAGCTTCAACTCGCCGCACGGGGCTTGCCCGACGTGCGACGGCCTGGGGCACGTGCCTGAGTTCGACGAAGACCTTGTGGTGGCCGATGCGTCGCTGTCCCTCGCCCAGGGGGCAATCGACGCATGGCAACACAGCGGCAAACAGCTCAACATCTTCTATCGCAAAATGCTCAACGAGTTCTGCGAGAGCTTCAAGGTGCCGCCGGATGTACCGTATAAGAACCTGCCGGCCGAGATTCGTCGGATCCTCATGTACGGCACCAACAAGGAGACGGCCGCGAAATATGGTGCCAGGTTCGAGGGCGTGCTGCCCAACCTCAAGCGCCGATGGGAAACGACGGACAACGAGAGCGTCAAGCAGCGGCTGCACGAGTTTCTCAGCGAACGGCCGTGCGAAGCCTGCGGTGGAGCCAGGCTCCGGCCCGAGGCCCTGGCGGTCAAGGTCGGAGGCAAGAACCTGCACGACATCACCCGGATGACCATCGAGCAAAGCCACGCCTTCTTCGGCGGGCTCAAGCTGACCGGCGAGCGGACAATCATCGCGTCCCAGATTCTCCGCGAGGTCATCCAGCGGCTGCGGTTCATGATCGACGTCGGCGTCGGGTACCTCGGGCTTGACCGGGCCAGCTCGACCCTATCGGGAGGCGAGGCCCAGCGGATTCGGCTGGCCACCCAGGTCGGCAGCGGCATGGTCGGCGTGTGCTACGTGCTTGATGAGCCGACCATCGGCCTGCACCCCCGCGACAATGGCAAGCTGATCGGCACCCTGCGGCGCATGACCGACGCGGGAAACACCGTCCTGGTGGTCGAGCACGACGAAGAGACCATCCGGGCGGCCGACTACCTCATCGACATGGGGCCCGGTGCCGGTTCGCATGGCGGCCAGGTCGTCGCCGCCGGGCCGATCAACGAAGTCCTGCGACACCCGGAGTCGATAACCGCCAAGTACCTGCGAGGCGAGGTGACCATCCCCCTGCCCGAGAAGCGCCGGAAGGTCGTGCTCGCACAGTCGATCCAAATCAAGGGCGCGGCCGAGAACAACCTCAAACATATCGATGTCACCATTCCGGTAGGCTGCTTCGTGTGCATCACCGGTGTGTCAGGCAGCGGCAAGAGCACGCTGATCAACGAGGTGTTCCTCAAAGGCCTGCGACGGCTGCTCGGTCAATCGAGGGCCCCGGCCGGCAAGCATGAGCAGATCATCGGGGCCTCGCGGGTGGATAAGGTGGTTCAGATCGATCAGTCGCCGATCGGCCGCACGCCACGGAGCAACCCGTGCACCTACACCGGAGCGTTTGACCTGATCCGGGCCCTATTCGCCCGCACGCGCGAGGCCAAGATTCGCGGGTACCGGCCCAGCCGCTTCAGCTTCAACGTGAAAGGCGGACGCTGCGAGGCCTGCCAAGGCCAGGGCACCAAGCGGATCGAGATGCACTTCCTGCCCGACGTGTTCGTCGATTGCGACCTCTGCAAGGGCCGGCGATACAACCGCGAAACGCTCGAGGTGCGGTATCGAGGCAAATCGATCGCCGACGTGCTCGATATGCGGGTTGAGGAGAGCATCCCGTTTTTCGCGAATTTCGAGCGGATCAAACATCTGCTGTTGGCTTTGGATGACGTCGGGCTGTCGTACATGACGCTCGGGCAGTCATCGACCACGCTGTCGGGCGGCGAGGCCCAGCGCGTCAAACTCGCGGCCGAGTTAGGCAAGCCGGCCACCGATCATACGCTGTACGTGCTCGACGAGCCGACCACCGGCCTGCACTTCGCCGACGTGCACAACCTGCTACGCGTGCTGAACCGGCTGGTGGACAAGGGCAACAGCCTCGTGGTCATCGAACACAATCTCGAAGTCATCAAGTGCGCCGACTGGATCATTGACCTGGGCCCCGAGGGCGGCGACGCCGGCGGACAGGTGGTCGCCGCCGGACGGCCGGAGGAAATCGCCCGTGATGAACGCTCGCACACCGGGCGGTTTCTGCGATCACGCCTGGCGACGACTTGAGATTAGTTGAGGAAAGGCTCAGGGCGGGTTTTCGCCCTTACGAGAGAGATCTCGACCATTCGCGTCCTCAATCCGAACGATATGCAGGAGCGAGCAATACATCATGCGGTCGGCGATTCCGCTGCCTTCTTGTTCCTCGACACCGATGGTCACGGTCGACCGGCCGATGATGGCCATTTCCGGGTGGCGCACCTCATACGTTGTGCCGTCGGAAAGATGGATCCTGACCGGCACGAACGGCTGTCGCCGCAATAGATCTCGCAAGTCTTCAGGCCGCATATAGACAGTTTAGCGAACCTGGAGCCGCTCGGCAAGCACGAATAGCCCTTAGATGGGACACCTCCCCGCTGGTCCCAGATTCCCACCTGCTGCTCCCAGATTCCCACCCGCTGGTGCCAGATTCCCATTCGCTGGTGCTAGATTCCCATTCGCCGGTGCCAGATTCCCATTCGCCGGTGCCAGATTCCCATTCGCCGGTCCCAGACTCACATTCGCTGGTCCCAGATTCCTATCTGGGACCCCTCCGTTGACGATCCCCATCGTCATTCGTGAGAGAACGCGGAAGGGATTCCGCTCCGAGATACGGCCCGGAAAGGATTCCGGGCCGAGCGAGATTCCGGCGCGAGCGAGATTTCGCTGGTCCCAGATTCCTATCTGGGACCCCTCCGTTGACGATCCCCATCGTCATTCGTGAGAGAATGCGGAAGGGATTCCGCCTCGAGATGCGGCCCGGAAAGGATTCCGGGCCGAGCGAGATTCCGGCGCGAGCGAGATTCCGGGGCGAGCGGGCTCGATCATCACTCCCCCATCTCGAAGACGAGATGGGGCACCCGAAAGCTACCAGCTCACGTCGACCTGCCAAGGGCCAACGGCCTTGTCGCCGCGGGTAACGTCTGCCCGGAGCTCTACATCGCCTTCCGACAGCGACACGCCCTCAAAGACGATCTCCTTGGCATCGGCCGTGACGGGCGCCGTCTTTTCGTACCCGCCGATCGTCAGTCTGACCTGTCCGGCCGCCGGTTCCGGTTGCAGACGCATCAGCATTCGATATGAGCCCGCTTTCGCCACGTGCAGCAGCCACTTACCCCTGACGCCGTAGCCCCTCTTGTCGGAGTCAACCCGCCGCCAGTCCTGGCGCGTCAGCGTGACCGGGTTCTCATGTGTGGTTCCGATATGGATCCGCGGCGGAGCGTAATTGTCCGGGCGCGTCGAACTGACATCCCTGAACCAGGCTTCGTACTCCTTCTTCAACTGCTCGACGACCTCAGGACGTTCGGCGGCGAGATTCTTCTCCTCGCGGGGGTCTTCCACAATGCGATACAACTCGAACTGCGGCGGGCCGGCCCATTCCTCGTGTGCAAAACCCGACGCATTGACCAGCTTCCAATCCTGGTTGCGGGCCATGAAGTGATGATAAAGAATCGGCACGTCGCCCCGATGCGTCTGGATGAAGAGCGTGCGGTCCGGCCAATCGACCTGCCGGCCCTCCAGCAGCGGCAGGATACTCCGACCATCGAGCTTGAGTCCATTCGGAACCGGCAAGCCACAGGCCTCCAGCAGCGTTGGCAGGATGTCGATGTGAGCGGCAATGCGGTCCGAGGTGTGACCGGCCTTCAATCTCCCCGGCCAGCGGACCAGCAGCAGCGTGCGGACACCGCCATCATGTACATCTGCCTTGGTACCCCGAAACGGACCGACATACCGCCGGCTGGCCGGGCCGTTGTCCGTCAGGAAGATGACCATGGTGTCTTTCGCCACGCCCAGTCGGTCGAGACCCGCCACCAGCTTGCCGACGTTCTCGTCGATGTTGGTGATCATGGCAAAAACGCGGGCAACCCGATCGAGTTCCTCCTTCGTGGGCTTGCCGCCGTCCCTGGTCAGCACCACAGGTGACAGATCGATGGCCTTGTAACGCTCGTAGATCTGCTGCGGGATGTCGTGCAGCGGGTCGTGGGGAGCATTCGTGGGGATGTAAGCGAAGAACGGGCGTTTGCGCTCCACGCAAGCCTTCATCCACTTCAAGGCCGCGTCGAAGTAGACGTCGGTGCAGTAGCCCTTCTGCGGCTCGGGATGACCGTTGTGAAACAAGATGGGGTCGGTGTACTTGCCCTCGCCACCGGGCGGGTCGGATGGCTGTCCGATGCCCCCGCCGCGATGAACCAGCGATTCCTCAAAGCCCTGATCCATCGCCCGCATCGGATAACAGTCGCCCAAGTGCCACTTTCCGAAAATCCCGGTGGCGTAACCCGCGTCGCGAAGAACCTCGGCGATCGTCACCTCCTGAGGTTCCATCATGGCCCGGCCGATATAGGTGTCGAGCGCCCGCGTGCGATAGTTGTACCGGCCGGTCAGCAGACATGCCCGCGTCGGCGTGCACACCGGACTGACGTAGAAGTCGGTCATCCGAGCGCTGTCGGCATAGAGCGAGTCGATATGAGGCGTGCGTATCACCGGGTTGCCGGTGCAGCCGAAGTCTCCGTAGCCTTGATCGTCCGTCATGATCAAAACCACGTTGGGGCGGCTCTCGGCCGCTTGCAGGCCGATCGGCAGAGCGGTGACCGCTGATATGACAGTCGCGACAATGAGAGACGGGACGCGCATGATGAATCCTCCTGAAAGCCGCGCGTAACGATACCGCAGCGTCGGCCGCAAGCCAAACGCTCTGGCCAGGCCTCGATGGCCTCATCACCATTCAGTTTTCGTAACGCTGTGCCGCCGGCGCGGGCACTGTTGAGAGGTCACGAGCCGGCTGGTGCCGCTGGGCGCGCTTTTTCGGCCCAAATCTTTTCGGCCCGAACGATCCAATCAATAAAGTCCGAGGCATCCATATACCCGGAAGCGCGGGCAATGGACTCCCCAGCGGGGGTAAGAACGACCAGCGTAGGCATCGCATCCACGCTGAAGTCACGGGCGATTTGTGGCTGTCTGTCAACGTCGATTTTGACCGCCACCCAGTTGCCGAGGGCTTGAGCAACTTCGCTTCGGGGAAAAACCTGACGGTCCATCGCCTTGCAGGGGCCGCACCACGTGGCGTAGAAATCCATCAGCAGCAGCTTGTTCGATTCGGCCGCCTTGGCCTTGGCGGCCTCGAAGTCCGCAACCCACTCGACAGCCGACGGCGGGACGGGTCGATTACTGTAAATGAAAACGGAGGCCAGCGCCACCAGCATCACCGCCCAGAAGAGCCATTTCCGCTCGCCGACCCGCGAAGACGAGGCCTTGGTTGTGTTGTCTGTGTCGCTCATGCATCCATTGTAGCCCCGAGCCGGCGGAAAACACAATCCGGCAACCACGCGAGGCGACTAAGGAATTGACTGCCCCTGCGGAACTTCACGTAACATGGTTGCCGCCTTATCCCATCAGTGAACCGCCGGGCTATTGCCAATCGTGCCTTCGACGCGGCGATGCGACGAACTCATCGCTTGGCGGCTTCCGCCTTCTTGCGCCCGAACTCCGGGTCGATCTTGAGCATCGCCGCGACCACCATGCCCGGGATCGTGGTCAGCAGGACCCAGATGAAGAAATGCTGATATCCGATCAGTTCCTGCAGCCAGCCGCTGAACATGCCCGGAAGCATCATCCCGAGGGCCATAAAACCCGTACACAACGCGTAGTGCGCGGTCTTATGCTCGCCCTCGGCGATCAAAATCATGTAGAGCATGTAGGCCGTGAACCCGAAGCCGTAACCGAATTGTTCGAGCGCGACGGCCGCGCAAATCAATGGGAAGCTTTGCGGCTGCACGTAGGCGAGGAACAGATAGACCCAGCCACCAAGGTTGATGATGATGATCATCGGCCAGAGCCAGAACTTCAGGCCCTGCCGCGAGATCACGTAGCCGCCGAGCAGGCCCCCGCCCATCAGGGCCGCGACGCCGAACGTTCCGTAGGCGATGCCCACTCGGGCCGTGGTGAGGCCCAAGCCGCCGGCCTCCCGTGCATCCAGCAGGAAAGGCGAGATCAACTTGACAAGCTGCGCCTCGGCCAGGCGGTACAGCAGGAGGAATGCCACGGCAACGACAATCCGTTTCTTGGCGAAGAACGCCGCGAAGACGCGGAAGAACTCCGTGAGGAAACGACCGGACGTGCCGCCACTTCGGGGGGCGTCGGCCGCCGGATACGGAAGGATGAAGTAATGGTAAACGAACGCCGTAATGAAAATGGCCGCCAGGACGAAGAACGTGACCGACCACGCCAGGCGGACGTTGCCCGACGTCGCCCTGAATACCGCCTGCTCCTCGGTCTTGAGCGTCGGATCGATCTGGAAAACCGCTAAGGCTGGCTTGTTCCAGTTGCCGTCGTCAAAAACCAGCCGCATTCCTTCCACAAGCCTGATGCTGGCGTCGCCCGACGCCCGGTCCAGTACGACCGCGACCTTCCGGCCGGGCTCCGGCGGCCTGGACAGATGCAGGGTTACCACGCCGATGTTCCCGGCACGGTCAATGCTGGCCTTCTCCTTCGGACCGAAATGCGCCCGCAAGAACTCCTCAAGTCTCTCGACCGACCCACCTGTCGGACGTGAGAGTTGCCTGGACGATTTTTCTCCCGGTGATTGCTCGGCCGGATAGAATCCGTTGCTCAGGTTGGTCCGCTTGACCTTGGCCAGGATGGAGTCAATCTCCTGCTTGCTCTGCGCCACGGTGCCGATCTCCAAGATGGCCGGTTCGGCGACGATCTCCAGCGGTCCGTCTGAAGAAACGACGTCGAGTGTACCCGGCAACGCGACCGCCACCGGGGGCGCATCCGGCTTTGACACCACCTGCAACTCCCGAGGCGGCAATCCGCTGGCCCCTTCGATCAGACCCGCCAGAACAACCAGCACGCCCTGGCCGGAGATCATCGCAATTCGATAGAATGTGCTGCGAACGCCCACGAACGCCGCCTGCTGGTGCTGCTCCAGGCCAAGCATGTAGAAACCGTCGGCGGCAATGTCATGAGTGGCCGAGCTGAATGCCATGAGCCACAGGATCGCAATCGTGTACTGAAAGAATTTCGGAAGCGGAATCGTCAAGGCCACCGACGCCAGCAGTGCGCCAATCAGAAATTGCGTCGTCACGATCCATAGCCGCTTGGTGCGGAACAGGTCGACCAGCGGACTCCACAGCGGCTTGATCACCCACGGCAGGTACAGCCAACTCGTGTACAGGGCGATATCGGTGTTCGAGATCCCCATCCGCTTGTACATGATGACCGACACGCTCATCGCGACAACGTAGGGAATACCCTGGGCGAAGTACAATGAGGGAACCCACGCCCACGGGTTCCTGACGGCGGGTCTTGAATCGCTCATCATTCGTGTCCTGAATCAGCGGGAAGTCGCGCGTCCCGGCCGCGAACGCCGTACGGCCGACGAGAAAGACTATCGCGGATCGCGCCGGGAAGGTCAAGAAAACCCGCAGTGATTGATGTTGGGCATGTCCATGACATGGTCAGCCGGCAAGGTAGGGCAGGTCAGAGCGAAGCGCCGACCTGCCGCTAACGAAATGGGTCCACGAGAACGCTGGCCGCGCTACCCCCCTGCCCGATCACGGCCTCCTCGACGGTGCATGCTTCCAGCATCGCCGGGTCCGCGTCGCAGCAACGTAGGGCAGGTCAGAGCGAAGCGCCGACCTGCCGCTAACGAAATGAGTCAACGAGAACGTTGGCCGCGCTACCCCCCCTGCCCGATCACGGCCTCCTCGACGGTGCATGCTTCCAGCATGGCCGGGTCCGCGTCGCAGCAACGTAGGGCAGGTCAGAGCGAAGCGCCGACCTGCCGCTGATGAAATGGGTCAACGAGAACGTTGGCCGCACTACCCCCCCTGCCCGATCACGGCCTTCTCGACGGCGCACGCTTCCAGCAGGGTAGGGCAGGTCAGAGCGAAGCGCCGACCTGCCGCTGACGAAATGGGTCAACGAGAACGTTGGCCGCACTACCCCCCCTGCCCGATCACGGCCTTCTCGACGGCGCACGCTTCCAGCATCGCCGGGTCCGGATCGCAGCCGATGCCCGGGGCGTCGACGGCGGTCATTCTTGACGGGCCGGACAGGTGCCAATCGGGAACCGAGAGGTCCTTGTGGAAGAAACGCGAGCTGGGAAAGACGTCGCAAGGGTACTTGATGTTCGACAACGTGGCCGCCGCCAGGCAATGGGCCGCACCGATGCCCGATTCGAGCATGCCGCCCACCCAGCAGCCGATGCCGCCTCCTGGCAGAGATCGTGAATCGCTAGTGCCGGGGTATGACCGCCGACACGGACGGGTTTGATGTTGATCCAACGGCAGGCCCCGATCTCGATGGCCTTGCGGACCTTATCGAGCGAGGTAACGCTTTCATCGAGGCAGATGGGCGTGCAGATCTGGTCTTGGAGCGCGGCGTGATCGACCAGGTCGTCGTACATCAACGGCTGCTCGATCATCGCCAGATTGTAGCGGTCGAGCTGTTTGAACATGCCAAGGTCCTCGAGGGTGTAGCCGCTGTTGCAGTCGATGTGGAAAACGGCATCGGGAAACGCGCCGCGGACGGCCTGAATCACGGGCAGGTCCCAGCCGGGTGCGTACTTGAGTTTGACCCGTTTGTAGCCGGCCTTGAGGGCCTGATCGATCTTGCCCAGCAAGGCGTCGATACGCTCCATCGCGCCGAAATCAGCCCCCACCTCGATGTCCGGTCCCTTCCCGCCGAGAGTCTTCCACAGCGGTTCACCGCGGGTGCGGGCAAACAGGTCCCACCAGGCCATGTCAAGGGCCCCCTTGG